>PVMS01117580.1_pt1 | contig 11800 bp, 9 predicted proteins | sample 1853461 | NCBI WGS metagenome assembly PVMS01 (sample SAMN08582032, study PRJNA380276) | Marine sediment metagenome, whole genome shotgun sequencing project. | isolation source: ocean sediment barecode stripped | collected 2017
TCACGGTCGGGCGACCTTGATCGGTATCAATACATTCGGCAAGGGTTCGGTACAAAATGTATATGACTTGAGCGATGGCTCTTCTGTCCATGTCACTTCGGCGCGCTGGTTTACACCTAATAGAACGCCATTGGATGAACACGGGTTGGCGCCTGATATCTTTGTTGAGATTACAGCCGAAGCCCAGGCGGATGGCCGTGATGAGATATTTGATAAGGCAGTGGAATACCTTACTGGTATTGCGGTGAAATGAGTGAATAATGTCCAATAAATCACGAACGTTTCTAATTTTAATCACAAGCGGGATTGTTGTTGTCCTTCTGGTAACATTAGCAGCGGCCTTGGCCTATTCGGCCGGAAGAAGTTCGGTTCAGAGTGACCGCGGGAATGAAAATAGTATCGTTGTTGCATTAGATTCGCCTTCTAACGAGCCAGATCTATCTGAATTGCCCAAACAAACGGCGACCCACTTGACCTCAGAAACGGAGGTAACGGAACAAGCTATTGCCCAGGATCCGCCAACCTTGACCCCAGAACCAACGCTTAGAACCAGGGTGGTCACAGAGACGGTTGATGCAATTCCACTCAATCTCGACTCTGACGACTTGAATCTCCTGCTGGAAGTATGGGATATCGTTGATGATAATTTTGATGGCCAGTTGCCAAGTGAAGAAGATGTGACATTTGGGGCAATAATTGGTTCTTTGGAATTGCTAGACGACCGATTTACCCGCTTCATTCCACCGGATATTGCCGAATTAACTCGGGAACAACTGGAAGGGTTCGAGGGCATAGGTGCGTTTGTCGACATGAACGAAGAAGGATATTTACTAATCGTTCACCCAATTCAGGGGCAGCCGGCCGCTCTAGCTGGTTTGAAGGATGGCGATCTTGTTTCCCACGTTGATGGTGATACCGTTTTGGGAAAGTCTACAGAGGCGATCATCAGCGAGGTAAAAGGTCCAAAGGGTACTTCTGTCACCCTGACGATCATTCGCGAATCGATAAGTGAACCTTTTGACGTTACAATTACTCGGGATCTAATCCAGATTCCAACGGTTGAATCGGAACTGCTTGATAATGACATCGGCTATGTTCGGTTGAGCAGTTTTGCAAGTAATGCCGAATTTGAATTACGAGAGGCTGTAGGCGAACTGTTAGAGAATGATCCTCAGGCACTTATTCTTGATTTGCGAGACAATCTAGGCGGTTTCCTCAATCAATCAGTAGGGATCGCTGACTTATTCTTACCCGAGGGAATAGTCCTATTTCAGCGAGATAATAACGGCCGAGAGATTATTTTTGAATCTGACGATGGAGACATGGCCGAAGATATCACCCTGGTTGTACTGGTAAACGAAGGCAGCGCCAGCGCTTCCGAAATAGTCGCCGGTGCCATCCAGGACCGGGAAAGGGGTATAATTATTGGGGCGACAACATTTGGTAAGGGATCCGTTCAACGAACCCTTACCCTATCCGATGGCTCTGAGTTAAGAGTCACCATAGCTCGTTGGTATACCCCAAATAACATTTCAATTAATGAAGAAGGAATAACTTCTGATATCCAGGTTGAGACACCAGAGATTTTTGGCGGAGAGGAAGATACTCAACTACAGAGAGCTATTAAGTTTGTTCTGGAAGGAAAATAAGTGACCAGAGTGCACTTCAGGAACCGAGAGTTAGCGCCGAATATGGGGCCAAGACGATAATGGCTCAGCAGGGTTTCAAGATCGTGGCGAGAAATCGTAAGGCACGCCATGATTATGAGTTGCTGGACCGCTTTGAGGCCGGTCTTGTTCTATTCGGATCAGAGATCAAATCCATTAGAGCAAATCAAGTGACTTTGCAGCACAGTTTCGTCATTGTTAAGCGCGGCGAGCTATGGCTCATGGCGGGTCATATCGCCCCCTATGAATTTTCAGGCTCTGTCCAGCATGATCCAACGCGCCCGAGAAAACTCCTCCTCCACCGTGGCGAGATCAACAAGATCGTCGTTGCCTTAACCACGAAAGGTTTAACCATGGTCCCAACCAAAATGTACTTGAAGGATGGTTGGGCCAAGCTTGAAGTCGCCTTGGCTCGCGGCAAAAAGCAACATGATAAGCGGGCTGACCTGGCAAAAAGGGATGCTAAGCGCCAGGTAGAGAGGGCTTTACGCGAGAAGTATCGATGATAAGCATTTTTGTATTAACCTGACAACCAACAGCTATTGTACCTTTCATTGACGATTAGATCTTGAATCTCCGGCCAAATCCCATAAACTAGAACCATGGCTAACACTATTTTTAAAGGAAAACGTATTGTTTTAGGGATTACCGGCTCAATTGCCTGTTATAAAGCTGTTGATCTGGCCTCGAAGCTCACTCAATTAGGGGCAACCCTTGATGTTATATTGACTGAGTCGGCCGGTCGATTGTTAGCCCGATTAGTTTTAAATCCGTAACCGGTCGAGACGCTTGTCTGATCTGTGGCGCGATTCAGATCACGTTCGTCATGTGAAGTTGGGAGAGTCGGCGGATCTGGCCCTGATTGCCCCGGCAACGGCCCATACGCTCGCTAAAATGGCTCATGGAATGGCTGATAATTTGCTTACAGTGACGATTTTGGCGACCAGGTGCCCGGTGTTGGTTGCACCCGCAATGGATGGCGGCATGTACGAAAACCCGGCAACTCAGGCGAATATCGACCTACTTGAGCAACGAGGGGTGACTGTGATTGGACCAGACACCGGCCGGATGGCTTCTGGAATGTTTGGCAGAGGACGCATGGTTGAGCCAATAGAACTCCTTGGACATATCCGATGCATACTGGGCCGAAAGGGCCCGTTACTTGGAAAACGTTTTGTCGTGACTGCCGGTCCAACCGAGGAACCGCTGGATCCTGTTCGTTATTTGACCAATCGGTCGAGTGGCAAGCAAGGGCTTGCCCTTGCGCAGGCTGCGGTAGACGCTGGCGCCACGGTAGATCTCGTAACAGGACCGATAGCCGGACAAATTCCGATTGGCGTGAATCACATTCAAATTAGAACGGCAGTTGAGATGCGAGATGCAGTATTAGCGGCCGCGAGTGTGGCTGACGTACTATTGATGGCCGCCGCTGTGGCGGACTTTCGACCCGCGAAAGTTCAAGAGCACAAGATAAAAAAAGGGGCGCAGCGGGCCGAGGATCTCACTATCGAGCTAGATAGAAATCCTGATGTTCTGCTGGCTGTTCAAGAAATGAGGAGACGGACAGTCCGGCCGATGGTAACCGTTGGCTTTGCAGCGGAAACCAAGGATATTGTTGTGCAAGGCCAAGAAAAAATGCGGCGAAAGGGTTTAGATTTCATCGCCATCAACGATGTGAGTGCGACTGATGCTGGCTTCGGCGTTGATACGAATCGAATAATTTTACTCAGCCAGGACGGCCGAGAAGAAAAATTGCCGTTGCAAAGTAAATCAGCAATAGCTGAAAAGATTATTGAGACTGTTGCCAAGAAACTGGCTGAAACCGGGTCAGTAACAAGTAATCAAGTGTAATGGATATGGAACGTTTATTTGTTATTGTCGGATCCATTATCATGTTTATTGGAGTTGGTTCCGGCGCCTTTGGTGCGCATGCCCTCAGTAGTTACTTTGAGAGCCACCCAGATTTGCAATCCACTTATGAGACCGCTGTGCGATATTTGATGATTCACGGCTTGGCCATCCTTGCCGTTGCCTGGGCTTCCGGCCGGTGGCCTGGCGGTTTGATCAACATAGCCGGCTTCTTATTTGTTGCCGGTATCTTGATTTTCTCAGGTAGCCTCTTTATATTGAGTTTGACTGGAATTCGGTGGTTAGGGGCAATTACCCCAATCGGTGGTGCTGCTTTCCTGGCGGGTTGGTTATTCCTGATAATTGGGGTATGGCGGAGCCAATAGATTCCGATGAGTATGTAGAGTGCCGGTAATATACGTATGACCAATATTTACGGGGTACCTGAGATAACTGTCCAAGAGGTCGCGCGCTTGCGAACTGAAGGTGAGCCGCCTATCCTGCTTGATGTGCGTGAGGCAATGGAGTTGAAACTGGCCAACCTTGGGGATGGGATCGTTTGGGTTCCACTGAGCAAAATGGCGGCTGAACGATTGGGCTCCATACCGCCCGAATTGGATGACAAGAACGGTGTGGTCATTGTTTTCTGTCATACGGGGGTACGAAGCGCACAGGTCGCTGCCTGGCTAGGTAATGAAGGCTGGACCAACATTTTTAGTATGGCTGGTGGTATTGCAGCATATGCCCTGGAGGTCGATCCGATGGTGGGTAGATATTAGCCGGTTGGCTCCCTCTGACAGGGCGCTCCCCACCCTTCTAGGACCCAGCATGCTAAATCCGAATCCAACCAGGCCTGAGGGCTTACCCATATACCACCCACTAGTAGATCCCAATGCAAATGGTTGCCTGTAGATAATCCGGTGCTGCCTACCAGTCCAATGATTTGACCTTGCTCAAGAGATTGATCCGACTGGACAAGCACCTCTTGTAGATGGTAGGTCCCTGAAAACAAGCCCAGACCGTGGTTAATGATGACTGCCCCGCCACGAACATAGAGCTTTTCGGCGAGGACGACTGTCCCGTCTGCTGGGGCCATAACCTCGGTTCCTCCATAGGCACTGAAATCAAGCCCTTCGTGGTAGCTTTGATAAGGCCCGCCATTATACGATCTCCGGGCGCCAAATTCTGAGCTTATTGACAAATAGTTGTCCAAAGGCATTTTGAACCCAGAATCCCAATTGGGTACCCTGATTACCTCAGCCCAAATCTGCGAAAGGCGTTCTCTTTCCTGCTTGATGGACTCGGAGTCGATTGCCGCGGCTGAGCCTGTCAAAGTGATTTCTTCAAACGACCATTGGCCTGGGGCAAAGTGCCATGGCTGGGTCCAGAGCGGTTCTCCCACAATTGACAGGTACAACTCATGCTGGCCGGGCGGGTAGAAAGCTCCCGTACCGAATAACCCGACCATACGATGACCGTTGGTGACAACGTTGATCGATTGACTATCCAAATAAGCGGCAACCGAATTAACCGAGGGACCGGTTGCGCGTAGCGCCAATGCCTCACCTGGCCTGGCAGTTACATTCGAAATTTCCAAGGAATCAATGCCAACCGGAAATTCGCGGATAACAGTTTGTTCATCGGGAACCAGGATAGGTCTATATAATAGGGGGTGGATAGGATTAACCAGGTCGTTAGTTGAGGCCAGTAGCCAGGGTAACTGATTGTGTTCAACTGCTAGTTGCAGAAGCCCGCCGGCATTACTGGTAATAAGAATACCCTTGGTCTCAATGATTTCACCTGTGGGAATGATTATCTGCGTACCGATTACTGGCTGACTATGCCGGTTGATCGTTGAATTGGCAGCCCTTATCTCAATTTCAGGGACATCGTAGCGCCTGGACAAGGCTGCCCAGGTGTCGCCAACCTCTACCTGGTGAATTGTGGATGGCGACCCGGCCTGGGCCCTGATAACTGCAACCGGGCATGCTACCAATGCAGCCGCAATCAGTACTAGAAAAAGGGTTAAAGATCGCCATTGATCGATCTTACTTGAATTTGTGCGATGACGGACACGATGAATCATATTTCAACAGTATATCAGACAGGTGAGTTGATGGCCTTTGTTGCCTTACTGCCGAACGGTGGAAACGGTCAAGTTGTGCTTGACACTCATGATGCACAGTGTTATATTAAGGATCGATAACGCACTGCGTCATAAGCTGTATGGAGGACATCTTCAAGAGCGTGACGAACCAAATCCATTTGTCCTTAGGCTCGAATCTGGGCCAGAGGCAGAAGAATCTGCAGCGTGCAATAGATGCCTTGGGGGAGGTGATGGCAGTTGAGGCAATCTCTTCGATTTACGAAACCGCTCCCTGGGGTTTTATTGAACAACCGGATTTCCTGAATATCTGCATCTCAGGCAAGACGTTTTTAAGACCCGATCAATTTCTCTCGGCGAGCAAAGAGATTGAGGAGAAAGTGGGTCGCCAGCCGAGCCGTCATTGGGGTCCCAGGTTAATAGATATTGACCTTCTGTACTATGAGCGACTTGTAATCCGTGAAGAAGAGTTGACTATTCCTCACCCAGGCTTGACCGAGAGAGCATTTGTGCTGAAACCCCTGGCTGAGATCGCTGAAAAGTTCATTGATCCCCAGATGAATATCTCTGTAGCGGAGCTGGCCCAATCAATAGATGATAGGGCTGTTAAACTTTTACAAGATCCGTTAGGAACTCTCCGCCGACCAGTCCATTTTTCCTGGGGCATAAAAACTTATGTTATGGGAATTATCAATGTTACCCCAGACAGTTTTTCTGGAGACGGTCTCTCTAATCAGGATGAATGGATTAAAAAGGCGAGGGACCAGGCAATCACTTTTGTTGACCAAGGGGCAGATATCTTAGACGTTGGCGGGGAGAGTACCAGGCCAGGAAGTAGCCCAATTAGCGCTGAAGAGGAAATGAGGCGAATTGTTCCAGTAATAACGGCTATTCGTCGGCTGGTGAATGTACCGATATCTATTGATACTTACCGGGCAACGGTTGCCAAGGCAGCGCTAACGGCCGGAGCGGATTGGATCAATGATGTTTGGGGATTGCGCATGGACCAGGAGATGGCGGCCTTTGTAGGGAAACGCGGATGCCCTATTGTCATCATGCATAATCGGAGCAAACCGAAAGATGTAGAGCAGGAAACACGTCTTGGAGGACGGTATGTCGGCGTACAGTACGACGATCTGATTTCGGACATTCGCCAAGAACTCCAGGGGAGCATTGACATCGCGTTAAATCAGGGCGTTGACAAGAATCGAATCATCCTCGATCCAGGACTCGGCTTTGGTAAGACTGTTAAGCAAAACCTCCGGTTATTGGATAGGTTGGATAGCCTGAAGGATCTAGGATTTCCATTGTTAGTTGGGCCATCGAGAAAATCTTTTATCGGCTTCAGCCTGAACCTGCCACCTGATGAAAGAGTGGAAGGAACGGCCGCTACGGTGGCTATTGCCATTGATCGCGGTGCCGACATTATTCGGGTGCATGATGTCAAGGAGATGGCTCGCGTTGCCGGAATGACCGACCGAATTGTACGTACTGATTTATATCTGAACGATAGTATCTGACCGAGATGGTCAATAAGATAGGGAGAGCGATATGCTAAGCTTTGAACTTGACGATGAACAGAAAATGTTAGTAGAAGTGATCGACAGATTTGCCACAAGTCAGATGCGCAAATTGTATCGAGATGCTGAAGAGGACGGATTGATACCAGACCATTTACGGCAGTCAGGTTGGGACTTTGGTATATTGCCGTCCGGGATACCAGAGCAGTATGGTGGGTTTGGTGAATACTCGGTGGTCACAGCCGTACTGGCAACCGAAGCATTGGCCTTCGGTGATTTAGCTATTACTTTGAGCATAGCAACACCTGGCTTGGTCGCAATTCCGGTGTTACTCGCCGGTACGGAGGAGCAGAAGGAACGCTATCTTCCGATGTTCTGTGCTGATTCACCTCCTTCGGTTACGGCCGCGATTATCGAACCCTCAATACAATATGATCCCCGTGAGCTGGATACAACCGCCGATTATGTGGACGGCAAATATGTCCTAAATGGAGTCAAGTCACTGGTTCCTCTGGCCGGTGAGGCGGACTTAATTCTGGTATATGCCAACCAAAATGGAAAGACACAAGCTTTTCTAGTTCCTGGAGACGCGGAAGGAGTTGATCTTGGGCCGGTTGACAAGCTCATGGGGATTCGGGCTTTACACAGCTACACTGTTTCATTACATGATTGCCATGTGCCGGCGGCGAACAAGCTAGGTGGAGAAGAGGGGATCGATTTCGATTTAATTCTGAACCATAGCCGCGTTGCGTTAGCTGCAAGTGCAGTTGGATTGGCCAATGCCGCCTCTGAATATGCTCGCGATTATGCCAAGGAACGGGTTCAGTTTGAGGAGCCAATCGCCCATCGGCAGTCGATCGCATTTATGTTGGCGGAGATGGCCATAGAGGTCGACAGTGCTCGTCTTATGGTGTGGGAGACCGCCTGGAAGCTGGATCGTGGTAAGGATGCTACCAAAGATGCAACAATAATGAAGCACTTTGTTGACCAGGCCGTATTGAATGTGGCTGACAGCGCTGTTCAGATATTGGGAGGTTATGGGTACATTCGCGAATACCCGGCCGAATTGTGGTTACGAAACGCCCGTGGATTCGCGACTTTTGACGGTTTGGCAATTGTTTAGGAATTGGCATTGTATTGGCCAATCATTGATAGTTCTTAATCAGTGGTGGCCAGAGTTTTGGATAAACCCGGAGTCTAAAAATGATTAACTTCGAAATCCCAGAGAAGATTACCAATGAGCTCCAAATGGCAAAGATGGTTGCCGAGCAAGTGATGCGGGCAAAATCTCGCTATTACGATGAACATGAGCATGAGCGACCCGTCGAATATATCAATCTCATGTGGCCGGTAATTCGTGAACAGAATAAGCGACAACTTGAGAAATCAACGAATGGCAAAAAGCCTGCCCGAACCGGGCCAGGAATTTCCGGCTTGCGCCTGGTTATGCTGGTTGAAACATTGAGTTGGGGCGATGCAGGCCAATATCTTTGCACGCCAGATTCGGCTTTAGGCGGTGCGGCTGTATACGCAGTTGGCACCCCCGAACAGAAGGCACGCTTCCTGACAAGATTCACTGAAGGTGACCCTAAATGGGGGGCAATGGCGATGACTGAGTCTTGCGCTGGTTCTGACACAAGCGCGATTCGAACGACAGCAACCCATGATCCTGAGAAGAATGAATGGGTGCTCAACGGCGAGAAGATATTCTGTACCAGTGGTTCTCTTGCCTTGGAAGAGTCTGACGGTTTTGTTGTCATCTGGGCTACGGTGGATGCCACTGCCGGCCGAGCAGGTATGAAGCCCTTTGTCGTTGAAGCGAATACTCCTGGCGTCAGCATCGCCAAACAGGAGGAAAAATTGGGTATTAAGGCCAGTGATACCTCCTCAATAGTTCTTGATGATGCAAGAATTCCGTTTGAGAATCTATTGGGAAGTTCTGAAGTGCAACAGTTCGACCAAAAGAGGAAGGGTTTCAAAGGGGCGATGAGAACTTTTGATGCTTCGCGCCCTGTCGTTGCTGCCAGCGCCATGGGTATAGCCAGGGCGGCTATGGAGCTAACTCAGGAAAAGTTAGCCGAGGAGGGGATTGAGCTAGATTATCGAAAACCACGACATAAATTGACAGCAGTTGAGCAGGATATGCTAGAAATGCAGGCCCGTCACAAGGCGGGCTGGTTGCTCACGCAACGGGCGGTATCGTTAATGGACCATGGTCAGCCTAATCGATTAGAAGCTAGCATGTGTAAGGCATATGCAGGTGATGCCGTTACCTGGATAACCCAGAAAGCGGTGGAACTGCTGGGTCCGCTAGGTTATTCTCGGGATCTACTGGTGGAAAAGTGGATGCGTGATGCTAAAATAAATGATATCTATGAAGGAACCAAGCAGATTAACTTACTAATAGTGGCCCGAAGCATTCTGGGATACTCCCGGCGTGAGTTAAAGTAAGCTTGTGATCATCCTGAAAACGGGAATATCATGTGAGTGAATATTTGGGTTCGGAATTTGGAATATTCTTCGTGAATGAGTCCCCGAAAGCGAAGTCACCTGTGAGGAGTGCCTGTTGCAATAGGGAGTGAGGAGAAACAATGATGACATATAAAATTGACAAAGTAGCCATTATCGGAGCAGGGACCATGGGAGGAGGAATCGCTGCCCATTTAGCCAATCTTGGGATTGAATCGTTACTTCTTGATATTGTGACACCCGGATTGAGCGATGCAGAGCTGGATGACCCGAGGGCCCGTAATCGATTGGTTGAGGGACTCTACAAACGAATGGTCAAGGCTCGTCCTGCTAACCTGGGCCGGGCCGATCGGGCAGATTTGATATCGCTCGGTAACATAGAGGATGATTTAGAGAAGATTGCAGATTGTGATTGGATTATCGAGGTGATTATCGAGCAATTGGCCCCTAAGCAGAAGCTGATGGAACGGATTGAGAAGTTACGAAAACCGGGTAGCTTGATTAGTAGTAATACTTCGGGAATTCCAATCCACTTGATTGCCGAGGGTCGCTCGGCCGAATTCAAAGAGCATTTCCTAGGAACGCATTTCTTTAATCCGCCACGGTACCTCAAACTGCTTGAGATTATTCCCACTTCGGCAACAAAACCGGAAGTAATTAGTTTCATGATCGAATTTGGACAGGATGTGCTGGGCAAGGGCGTTGTAATCTGCAAAGATACGCCGAATTTTATAGGCAATCGATTTTTCGCCATTGCCAATTCATATAGCGTTGATTACGCTTTTAAGAATGGCTTTTCGATAGAGGAGATCGATGGCATCACAGGTCCCTTAATTGGCCACCCGAAGAGTGCAACTTTTCGATTGCTGGATCTGGTCGGCTTGGACGTCATGGGTCATGTTGGTACGAACCTGTACGAAGCCATTCCCGGCGATCCATATCGTTCTATCCTTCAATCAGAACGAAGCGCGACCATTGTTGGCCATTTGATCGAAAATAACTGGCTGGGTAACAAGAGTGGTCAGGGTTTTTACAAGAAGACGTTCGTTAAGGGTAAACGTGAGTTTTGGACCTTTGATCCGGAATCCATGGACTATTCCCCACCGGAGAAGGTCAGGTTTGCCTCGGTTGGCGCTGTCAGAAAAATCGAGAAACTTGACCAGCGGTTGCCGGCATTTCTCAAGCAAGAGGATGACCGGGCCGTCAGTTATGTTCGAGACACACTTTATTACGCTCTCGCCTATGCCGCTTATGTAACACCAGAGATAGCCTATCGACTCTTAGATGTGGACGCCGCTATACGTTGGGGTTTTGCCCATGAGGCTGGACCGTTTGAGATGTGGGATATCCTTGGGGTTGCCGGGACCATCGCCGAGATGGAAGCTGCGGGCCTTGAGGTCGCCAGCTGGGTAAAAGAGATGTTGGCTGCCGGAAATGATAGCTTCTATAAAGATGGTCTCTATTACGATTTTGATACGAAGAAATATGCGCCGTTGCCGGTCGATAAGAAGACCATCTCTATTGAGTTAATGCGTAAATCAGGTGCAGAAGTAAAGCGCAACACGAGTGCCAGTTTGTTGGACATGGGAGATGGCGTCGCTTTGTTAGAGATGCACACCCCGAAGTTGAATGCAATTGACACTGATTTCATGGTTATGGTTGACGAGGCGTTGGAACGATTGGAAAGTGACTTCGATGCCCTGGTCATTGGTAATCTAGGCCAGGATTTTTCGGTCGGCGCAAACGTAGGTATGATGGTAATTGCTGCCAGCCAGGGCATGTGGGATCAGCTGGAAGAGGCTGTCTTAATGGGACAGAAACTATTTTTCCGTTTGCGGCACGCTCCAAAACCAGTGGTCACCGCCCCACATCAGCGTGTTCTGGGTGGTGGTGTTGAACTAACCTATGCCGGGTGGGCGACAGTAGCCGATCACGAAACCTATATCGGTTTGGTTGAGGTCGGCGCTGGTCTCATTCCTGCCTGGGGCGGTTGTAAGGAGACTTTGAGAAGGCGGATAAATCCGGTAATGCAAAATCCGAATGGTGATGTCTTGCCTGTGCTCCAGTCTGTTTTTGAACAAATAGCAACAGCGACTGTGGGGACCAGCGCCTGGGAGGGCAAGAGACTAGGCTATCTCCGGCCGGAGGATGAGATTGTGATGAATAGTGATCACCGACTGTATAAAGCCAAA
>PVMS01041893.1_pt1 | contig 11799 bp, 11 predicted proteins | sample 1853461 | NCBI WGS metagenome assembly PVMS01 (sample SAMN08582032, study PRJNA380276) | Marine sediment metagenome, whole genome shotgun sequencing project. | isolation source: ocean sediment barecode stripped | collected 2017
GGGTGGGTGAAAAAAAGTTCGCCAGATATGCGACGTTGGCTGCCGTGCTCGCGCCGAGCAAGATCAAATGCTTTCCGGATCAGACGCTGATCATCTTCGCTCAGGAAGCTGTCTACTAAAGCGAAGAATTCGTGGCCATCCGGATTGACATGAAGAGGGGTGGCCCGATGAGCCTCAGGCTGAACGGGCGGTGACAACATCTTTTTCTCTTCTTACTTTCTCCCATCACGATAGTCAACAAAACGATACCCCACCCCACGCTCGGTTAGAATGTATTCTGGATTGGAGGGATCTCGCTCGATTTTCTTGCGAAGATAATTGATATAGAGTCGCAAGTAATGGGTTTCATCTCTGTATTCGTAACCCCAGACTTTTCCTAGCAGGGTCTCATGGGGAACGACCCAACCAGCATTTTGAATCAGGTGGCTTAAAAGCCTGTATTCAGTCGGACGAAGATCAATTCGGTCATTATTCACAATCACCTGGTGTCTGTTGAAATCTACCGACAACCAATCGTCGATTCGAAGTACGGTTCGAGGTGGCGGTGAGGGCCATTCTGCTCTGCGTAATACCGCGTTAACTCTACTAACAAGTTCTCGTGGGCTGAATGGCTTGGTAATGTAGTCGTCCGCTCCAAGTTCCAAACCGCGGATCCGGTCATCCTCATCGCTTCTAACCGTTAACAGAATAACTGGAACAGTCGTTATTTCTCTTAATGAGCGCAGTGCTTCGAAGCCATCCATTTTCGGCATCATAACATCCATGACAACCAAATCTGGCATATGTTTCCGAACCTGGTCCAGAGCTTGTATACCATTGCTTGCTTCAACAACCTGGTAACCTTCAAGTTCCAGATTCATTCGGATGAATCGAATCATCCGTGGTTCATCATCCACCACAAGCACTGTTCTGGGTGCTTTCGGCTGTAATGAGTTCGGTATATTCTCTATCATTCCTCTCGCACAATACTAACAACATCCTCTAAATCGCCCGATGGCATAACTTCGATAAAGTTTATCCTGTGCCAGGGAATAATCATAGCCATCGCTTCATCTTCCAAGTAATGGAGGTCCTTCCCATCACGAAGTCTTGGATTAGCAACTGTTACCACCTGATCTGATGGTTCAGGTAAATGCTCTACTTCCCCTAGAATCGGCTCTTCATTCATAATATGCAGTATCACCGAAATGCTCATATAAACCTCGAATTCCTCCCTTTAGGACTCGAAATAGATTTGAACCAGCAATTTCCCAAACCGGATTTCGTCCCCGTCTTGGACTGGATAAGGCATATCCGGAGTGAGTCGATGCTTATTTAATAGGGTACCGTTTGTACTGCCCCTGTCAATGAGCATAATCCCACGGTTCGTTTTCTGGATAGAGGCATGCAGACGAGAGACACCGAGCTCATTACCTTTTTCTTGAGTCAGATCCAATTCCGGAAAATAGGCGTGGCCTGGATCCGCTCGGCCGATCTGCACTTCTTCCTTAACCGCCATGGTTACAGCTCTGCCGGAGCTTGGAATAATGACTAAAATCCGATCCGATTCGACGGCCTCAACTTTTCCCTGCTTTAAAGGCGCTGTATGGACAGAAAGAATGCTCGAGATCGAGAGTCGAGCAGTTGATGGATCGTCATAGACCAGCAGCTTTATGCCGCACTCGGAGCAGAAAAGGGAACCGAGCATTTGACTAGAGTTGCATTCAGGACAAATTAGCATCAGGGTTGATCAACCGTTCTGCTCTCTTCCAACAATGCTCTCGTTCCATATTTCAATGCCTTTCGCCCCTCTCCAGACATAGAGCCCCTAGTCATCAACCTATCTGCCTCTGATAAGACGCGTTGGGCCATATTCGTATGTCCTTCCTCGAGAAGCCTGGTCGCCAATAGATGGAGGCGCGTGGTTGCCTTATCAATATCGCCAGTTTTGATATCTTGCCAGGCCAATTCATTCATTCGATGAAAATTCATCGCCTTAACAGCATCGATAATGTCATCCGGTGGTTGCATCTGTGGATTGTGATCAACGACCTCAAGATCATAGCTCAGTTTGAGTTCACGATCTTTGATCAACTGCGAAGGGATGTCGGCCAATAACTCTACGGGAATAGAAATCGATCTATTCGAGTCCAGCGGCGGTATAACAAATTCCAAAAGGATCGACAGTGCCCTTCGGCCTTCCACCGCGCCGAGATTGAGTTGCTGCTCCTTTACAGATAAATGCTGTGCAAATGGGTTAACTTTATAGGCTGACTTCAGTTTTAGGCCTTCCCTGAAATTAACGTTTAATCTCACATTCTGTGCATAAATTCGCCCAATCCCCTCAACACGTTTCTCCATGTAGGAGATCACTTTTTGAGGCGACTCTATATATATCGATTGACCACCGGAATAGGAAACAAGTTTATCCAGAAACCGATCATTCCATTCAGAACCGATTCCAAAGGCTGAAAAATCGATTCCCTTGTCAGCAGCCTCGCGAACGATTTTGATCGAAGGCGTTTCGTCTCCATAAGTATGACCATCGGTCAGTAAGATTAAATGATTGTTATGCGTCTCTAAGTTTGTGCGCCTTAATTGAGTGATACCGGCCTGCAACCCTGAAAACATTTCGGTGCCTCCGGAAGCTGTAATAGTGTTCAGGGCTGTCATGACCTTCGCTTTTGATTCGATTTTTTGAGGGAGTAGGATTACCTCAGCCCAATCACTAAAAGCCACAATTGTGACAATATCATCGGCCAGCAACTTATCCAATAAAGCACTGGCAGCAGCACGAACATTGTGCAGTCGTGCTCCTTTCATCGAGGTACTTCGATCAATAACCAAACAGAGATTCAATGGCAGGCGTGTGATCTCGCTTTTCTGAGGTGGTTTTATATCAACCAGTAAATATAAGATCTGGTCTACTTTAAGCGCAGCAATCGCTTCTCGCGATCCTTGGATTTTTACAGAAAATAGAGGGTCAGCCATCTCCGGCTATTTAGTAAGTGAATTCAACGATTACAATAGATATATTGTCATAGCCGCCCATTCTTAAGGCAAAATCTACCAACGATTCAGCGCTCCCCTGAATAGTGCTGCTACCTCGAATCTCCTCCTCAATAACTGTATCCGGGACCAGTCCCCATAATCCGTCACTGCACAATATCAAATTCCCGCGATCTGGCAGTGTTTGAGTATATGTTTCCACTTCCAAATCTCCCCCTGCACCTACTGCTCGATAAAGCATATTTCGTTGGGGATGAATGGCAGCTTCCTCTTCGGTAATTTGTCCAGCCTCTATTAATCGACGAACGTACGAGTGATCTGTTGTCACCTGTTTAAAATGATTGTTGGTCAATAAGTATGCCCGACTGTCTCCCACATGAGCTATATAGAGCCGGCGGCCGATAATTAAGGCTGCCGTCATTGTCGTTCCCCCCTCTTTTTCAGGATCTGGATTATGAATCTTCTTATTTGCAGCTTGAATGGCGCCAAGCATCACTTCACCGATAGGCTGCTGTGAACTGGTAGTAGTTCCCGATTCATTGCCAATCAGCGGTAAGAGTATTTTTTCCGTGACATCTCGAGCCATGATGGTTGATGTGCTTTTACTTGCCTCATGACCCGCATGGTGCCCACCCATCCCATCAGCCACAATGTACAGACCAAAAGGTGAAATTGGATTTTCCCCCCCTGAAAATGTGTTTAGGATAAAAATAGAATCTTCATTACGTCCTCGAACATTTCCAAGGTGGCAGCTTTGACCAACCTGTAAGACAGGCGCCTTATGCTTATTTATGGCCATATCCTGATCTGCAATAACGGTCATCGGCGCTTTACCGATAACAGTATCTTCAATGCCAGCGTTACTGGTCTGAGTCACTTCAACTCCTTTTTCTGGACCACCCGTTGGAAAATCGGTGTTTTTTACCTCTTGTCCGACTTTGGTTTCGTCCGGTACATTACTTGGCACACGACCTTCCATATCATTTTCAAAATTCCCAGTCCCCTCCGACTTTCTTGCTGGATCTTTCTCATTCGACCCAGGTTCATTCACAACCTGGGAAGGATCCGGCGCGTTTTCTTCTTTCTTCTTCCTTGTGATCTTACCCAGAATATCGCGCACAATTCTCCTGAAATTCAAACTTAATTTGTATGTTATTTGCTGCGAGACTATAAGCAAATTTAAGTTCTGACTATAGTCCGCTCATCATTGTTCTACTAGTTGGCTCACAATGGGAGCGCATAAAGGTTTCTATCGCAGGAGCCAACATACACAACACCATTCTCAATTGCTGGTGAACCTACGACCATTGCATCCGTTTCAAATCGCCAACGTAGTTTCCCCCGCTGTGTGTTTAACGAGTAAATAGAACCATCCGTTGATCCGAAATAAACAGCATCTTCAAAAACAACTGGCGATGAACTTACCTGACCTTCTGTCTCAAAGGACCATAGTTCGCGACCAGTATAAATATCGAAGGCATGCAGGTGCCCGTCGGATGAACCTATATATAAGCTGCCATCATCCAAGGCAGGGGACGAAACAATCGGCCGCCGCGTTCGAGCTCGCCAAATAGCAAAACCCGAATTGGCATCCAGGGCATAAACGCCTCCATCCATCGATCCGATAAATATCATATCCTCATAGAAGACTGGTTTTGTCATCACTGCTCGTTTAGTTGGAAACTGCCACTTTATTTGGCCTGACAGATCGAGACAAAACACGTAGCTGCCTTGAGTTCCAAAATAAATATGCTCACTAGCCAGACAAGGTGAAGAACGAACCATTTCGTGGGCATTGCTCTGCCATACTTTACGGCCGGAAGATATGCTCACCGCATACAGATAGCCATCGTCCGAACCAAAGAACACGTGATCAAAATCTGCAACAGCCGACGAAAAGATGGAACCGCCAGTTTCAAACCGCCAATTTAATTGACCCTTATCTTTACTCAAGCTGTAGAGATAGCCATCAGATGAGCCAACTATAATATTATCTTTATAAATACAGGGAGAAGAGGCAATGCCATCAGATGACGCATACTTCCACATAAACTTACCTGTATCAGCGTTCACTGCGTATATGTTATGATCGTAGGCGCCAACAAAGACAGTACCGCTGCCAACCGCAGGGGTTGATCGAATTTCATCTTCACAACGAAACCGCCACAATGGCTTAATAGTGTTTGACTTGGCCCGCGCTGGCTTAATTGGCGTGGCAACCTGATCATCACTGGCTGACATAAATTCAGGAGTTTGGGGAGCGAAATAGTGTTCTGAGCGATGCCTGCTTAGATAAGGCGCTGTTGCTCCCTTCCGCAATCCTGGGAATGTCATCAACAGTGCTTCACGAAGTTCAATGGCATCTTGAAAGCGATCTTCAGTATTGTATGCCAGGCAGCGATTTATTATTGCCTCAAACTCTGGGGAGACATCACTATTAACGGCGCTAATCTGCCTATCTGCGAAAGAAAATGGTGGTTCCATTCGCGGATCTTGTCTAGTTAAAACGTGGTGTATGGTTGCCCCAAACGCATAAACATCTCCGGCTGGGCTAGATTCGCCTCGATATTGCTCCGGGGGTGAATACCCCTCAGTACCGATCATCGTTCCCTTGGATCCCTCCTGGAACGATTTAGCAATATTGAAATCGATTAATCGAATCCTTCCATAGGTGTCTAACATTATGTTCGACGGCTTAAGATCTCTAAATATAACTGCTTGGGGTTTGCGGCTGTGCAAGAAGCCTAAGACTTCGCAGATTTGTAGTGACCACTGGAGTACTGATTCAGTAGGAAAGAAACCGTTGCGTTCACTCATCAAGGTTTCAAGGTCATTGCCCCTGATGTATTCCAATACCAGGTAGCTGCGATCATCCTGTGTGAAAAAATCGTAAACTTCGGGGACCGATGGATGATCCAGGGTAGCAAGTATGCTGGCCTCTCGCTCGAAAGAAATAGTTGCCAATTTTCGAACCTTTGGATCTCTGTTCGCATGGACCATTTCCTTGACCGCGCACAGACGAGTCACATTCGGAAAGTGTAAATCCTGGGCCTGGTAGACCGAACTGAACCCCCCCTACTCCGAGGGTGCTCATCACTTTATAACGGTCTTGAAGGATCGAGCCTGGTTTTAAGTGCCCTTCCTGACCTCGTTTGTTCTCTTCCTTAAGATCGTCGGAGAGTTTCTTTGTTTTTAATCCACCCATAGAATGCCGCCGTTCTGCAAGCGATGGTAATCTGTCTATTATATGAAGTGGGATCTATATGAGCAATTGGACTGAGGGCCTACACACGACATTAATGATGCAGATCAAAAATATCGAACTCTCTTTTTTGGGGGAACTGGCTTAATTAATCATCGTTGAAGGACAGCAATTTCGGAGGCGGCGCTCATTGTATTAAGCGCCAGAGCTTCTCTCCACCCTCTTGGTCAGTATGAGTAGTTACTTCATAGCTGATATCTTGAATATCACTGAAAAAGGTGCTGATCTGTGATCGGTAGCAGCTAATCGCTTCGATCTTCGCCCATATTGCTCTTTTGGCAACAGTAATAGTTTCAATCTTCCAATGACTGCCCGTTAGGAGAGCTATTTCCTTATCATCAGTGTTGGTGATATACGGATAATCTTCATAATATATAAGGTGGGATTTCCCCCCCGCCCGCTCGGCCGCTTTCCGAACAAGCTGGTGATCCACATGGTTGCCTATTGATAAAGGGGCGATTAGCCGGTGGTGTTTCGGAAGACTCACAATTAAATCTTGGATCCTACTAATTAAATGATTTTCGATAGGATCGATTGCGCTAAAGATGTCATCATCTGAGGAATAGAGAGAATATCCTGATTTAGGATTTCGACGGTATATGCAATCGGGAATATTCCAATGGTGATATTCAGCTCCCACAACTGCACAGGCAGTTTGATCTTCATCTCTTCGAGAGGCGACACTTTTAGAAACAATTTGCCACCGCTGATGTAAAGCCTGAGCGTAATCCGAAAGTGGGTAGTCTGGTGGATCTCCGGCCATTACTGTGACAATCATCACAGATCGGCCAATGCTAACGTGTTGAAATATTTGAGCGCCACAGCTCAAAATCACGTCATCAAGATGGGGCGAAAGATAGATAAAATCGTATTGTTCCATTACCTAATTATGATTAAACTTATTGCTTGTCAATCCTTCGCAGGCGGGAATCCAGTCTGGCTGGGAAGATGGAGGCCTGCCATAGTTTATCCCCGCGCAGGCGGGAGCAGGAATAACAACTTCACTGGTGGCTGGATTTCTGCAAACATAATGCTATTAATTTATATAGAGAAAACGCTATAATAACCAGGTGACCTATCATGGCCGACAAACTGTTGGAAGAAGAACAATATCGTGACTAAGAATTTGACGCATCTTGACGAGAGCGGCCGGGCTAAAATGGTTGACGTCACTTCTAAATCAGAATCAGACCGTCTGGCTGTTGCCAGGGGCTCAGTTCTGATGAAGCATCAGACTCTGAATTTGATTCTTGAGGGAAATGTCCAGAAAGGGGACGTTTTAACGGTTGCTGAAATTGCGGGCGTTATGGCCGCTAAAAAGACCTCTGATTTAATCCCGCTGTGCCACCCTTTACCAGTTAACCATATTGAGGTCGCCTGCACTCCAAATCGATCTAAGAGTCGTGTTGATATTGAGGCGAAGGTTTCATATCAAGGAAGAACAGGCGTCGAGATGGAAGCCCTTGTTGCTGTCACAATAGCTGGGCTAACCATATACGATATGGCAAAGGCGGTCGATCGCGGCATGAGGCTCACTGATGTACGACTTGTGGCTAAAACGGGAGGTAAAAGCGGCGACTACTTTAGCAATGATTAATCCCTTGATTCCTTCCACAACAACTGTTGGACATATATTACCTCATGAATTTTGAGATAAGACTGTTTGCGACCTTAAAGGATAGGGCTGGTCAGGCTAGAATCAGTGTCACCGTTTCTGATTCTGCTTCTGTGCTGGAGTTGTTGCAGACAACGGCCGAGGCATATCCAGATCTTGCAGCAGCATTACCCACAGCATTAGTGGCAGTTAACATGTCCTATGCATCCCCGGATATAATTCTAAAACCGGGCGACGAAATAGCCCTCTTTCCTCCCGTCAGCGGGGGCGGAGAAAAATCAGGGCCCTTCCCAACATACTTTTCCGTCACCAATAAAAAAATTGACCTCGGCCGAATTCACGAACAGCTGATCAGGCCAGAAATAGGCTCTGTCATCACCTTTACAGGCTATGTTCGAGGCCAAACCGAGCGAGAGGGATTGCCGGCATCAACTCGCTTTCTTGAATACGAAGCTTATGAGGAAATGGCGAAATCTAAAATGAGCCAGATTGTCGAGGAAATATGGGATCGCTGGCCGCTGGTTAGGGGTGTCGCCATCGTCCAACGGGTTGGTAAACTCGATGTGGGCCAGGTAACCACCATTGTAGCCTGTGCTGCAGCTCATCGTGATCAAGGCGCATTCGAAGCCGCGAGATTCGGCATCGATCGACTAAAAGAGATTGTCCCAGTTTGGAAAAGAGAAGTCGATGATAAGAACGCTTTTTGGGTTGAAGGCGATTATCGACCAACTGAGGCTGACAACTAAGTATTAATACGTCGTTTTGAGTTATGCGTTTCTCTGTTATGTGGCAAGTTCGCCTCACGCACCACTATTTCATGTGATATCATCCTGCACCTGCGAAAAGATTCTATAATTCATATTTTCGAGCTTCAATTTATCATTGATAATGTATATTGGTTGCCTAATAGCTGAAAGTGGGCAAACTAAAGTAATGTTAGCGGCACCAATTGACGAAACCTTCGGTTAATGCGCGGGTTACAATGATCGAAGAAGAAACATAATGATTAGATCGACAAATAAAACCACCTTAAATGGAGTCAACTGATGGGAAATTACGTTAATAACAAGAACCATCGCCATCGGGTTGTTATCACTGGGCTAGGCTTAATCACCCCGGTTGGTCATGATGTCCCCACCACCTGGGAAGCGATATTAAATGGCGAGTCTGGCTTTGGTGATTTTACAATCATAGATAGAGGTGAACTAGAAGTAGGTGGCGTATGTGAGGTTAAAAATTTTGTGCCTACAGATTATCTTGATCGGCGGAATGCTCGTCGCCGGGATAGGTTTCAACAATTAGCCACTGTTGCCGGCTATGAAGCTATGAAGGACTCAGGTCTTGAAATAACCGATGAGAATAGAAATCATATAGGTATTTATATTGGCACCGGAATCGGCGGCATACGTACCCTAGTGGAACAGGAACACAAACTTTATGATGAAGGTCTTCGACGCCTGACACCGTTCGGCATTGCCATGATTATGGCGAATGGCGCAGGGGCAATGCTGGCAATCGATTATGGCATTCAGGGCCCTTCTTGTACCTTATCTACCGCTTGTGCCGCAGGTAACGATGCTATAGGGCACGCTTTTAAGGCGATTCGTTATGGAGAGCTGGATGCAATCTTAACTGGAGGTACAGAAAGCATTATCACGGCCGTGGCCATCGCTGGCTTTGAACGATCTGGCGCGGCCTCGAAAAGTTCAAGCCAAACACCCCGTCCATTTGATAAGAATCGTGACGGTTTAATTCCTGGTGAAGGCGCGGGCATGTTAGTCCTCGAGAGTCTTGAGCATGCGCAGAAGCGCGGCGCCCAAATATTAGGCGAAATCGTTGGTTATGGTCAGACCACGGATGCATATCATATAACTGCCCCAGCGGAGGGAGGAAAAGGCGCAGCCAGGGCCATTGCCCTATCATTAGCCGATGCTGGCCTGGATCCTTCAACTGTTGATTACATAAGCGCCCACGGAACAGCAACGACATTAAATGATGCAACTGAAACAAATGCCATTAAGATTGCTCTGGGTGAACATGCTTATGATGTAGCAGTTAGCTCAACCAAGTCGATGACCGGTCATATAATGGGCGCGACGGGGGCAGTCGAGTCTGTATTTTGCGCCCTAGCCATCCGTGACCAGGTCTTGCCGCCGACCATCAACTATGAAACACCCGATCCAGAATGCGATCTAGATTATGTACCCAATGAGGCACGTCCGGCAGGTGTAAAAGTGACCCTAAACAATGCCTTCGGGTTTGGCGGTCATAATTCGGTTTTGGTCATTCGCAATTTCAAAGGATAGAGACCATAGAAAAGGTCCTAAGATCGAGAATATTATAGGATAATAATTTTCAACATCCGCCGCTCAGGATTACCAAGCCCCCAATTCATGAATGATTTGCGAAAATTAGAAGATAATCTTGGAACACAGTTTAATGACTACTCATTACTGCATAGAGCTATTACGCATCGTTCATTCCTCAACGAGAATCCAACTACTACCCAGGAAGATAATGAGCGATTAGAATTTCTGGGTGACGCCGTCTTAGATTTTGTGGTGGCTGGTTATTTATTCGACCGATTTCCTGAGATGGATGAAGGTCAGCTGACTATGCTGCGCTCAGCTCTAGTCAGAACGAAGACCTTGGCTGCATTTGCTCAAAATATCGGAATTGGCGAGGCTCTCTTGCTGGGAGTAGGGGAGGCGGAAGGTGGCGGCCGGGAACGACTCCCGAATCTTTGCGCTGCCTTTGAGGCCGTAGTTGGGGCTATTTATTTGGATCAGGGCATGAGCGCTGTGCAATCATGGATAATCGATCTTATCCCATCAGCTCTGGATGAGATATTAGACAAATCGGCTCACATCGACGCTAAGAGTGAATTCCAAATTTGGACCCAGGCTCATTACAATCTGACGCCAACATATCATGTCACCGCAGAAGAAGGTCCAGACCATGATAAAACCTTTACGGTCGCTGTTCTGGTGGGCAATGAGATTTGGGGCACAGGCAAAGGACATAGTAAACAGACCGCTGAACAGGAAGCCGCCTCATCGGCTTTAGATGTCGCTGTTAAACTTGAGTCATCGCCTGGCTGATCATGGTGGTCGATTGAATCGCTTATTAGTAACGGGAGGCTCCAGTTATCTCGGTCAGCACCTTGTTCCCAGGGCCGCCCTTAATTTTGAACTCCTTCATACCCATTTCCGAAACGAGCCGCCCTCCTTATCAAATGCCTTTCGCTTAGATATTCGAGACAGAGATGCCCTTGGGAGATTAGTCGCTGAATGGCAGCCCGATATCATAATCCATCTTGCTGGCTCCAATCGCACACCTGACATGGGGGAAGTTATTCGCCAGGGAGCTGAGAATATTGCGGCAGTTAGCAAGGTACATAATTGTAGAGTGATTCATCTCTCTACTGATGTTGTATTTGATGGCCGGGGTGGCCCATATAAAGAGCATGACAAGCCAAATCCAATTCATGCCTACGGCCGGGCAAAAGCGGACTCCGAGAGCATCATTGGCCGTTATCAAAATCATGTCATTATCAGAACATCGCTGATATATGGCCTTGATAAAATTGATCGGTCGACGGAATGGATTACAACCTCCTTAGACAATGGAGAGACAATCACGTTATTCGAGGATCAGATCAGAAATCCTATCTGGGTTGAGACATTGTGCCTATCTTGTCTCGAGCTAGCGGCCTCGAATTTTACTGGAATAATCCATATCGCGGGGAGCCAGCCATTGAGCAGAGCTGAATTCGGGCTTAAGTTACTTAAATGGTGGGGCTATTACCAGCTTGAGCGGTTGCAGATCGGCCGATCCTCAGATCATTGGCCCAAAGATTGCCGGCTAAACATCGATCTAGCTTCCAAATCACTCGCCACGCCAATGCTGGGCGTTGATACTGTGTTGGAGATGA
>PVMS01018201.1_pt1 | contig 11798 bp, 8 predicted proteins | sample 1853461 | NCBI WGS metagenome assembly PVMS01 (sample SAMN08582032, study PRJNA380276) | Marine sediment metagenome, whole genome shotgun sequencing project. | isolation source: ocean sediment barecode stripped | collected 2017
GCTTCATCAGCCCTGTGCCTATACCCCGCCGCGGGTCAGCGGGATCAGCGCCCAGGCAATACACCCAGCCGCGTTGGCCCTCAAATCCAGCCATGGCCGTACCAACCCACTGGTCATCATGTATGGCGTCCAGGCACATATCAGGCTGCACCTCTCTTTTAGTTTTGATATCTCTGGCAGGATTGTTATGAGGCGGGGCGTTGGGAAAGACTTTTTCCCAAAGCTTGATAACTTCCTCTTGGTCATCCTCGCGAAAGGGACGAATGGATAGTTTCAAAATATAAACTTCCTGGGAACTTAACTACTGCAGAGGAGCAGCGGTGGATCAAATTTATATCCTCTCCCAATTGTCACCGATTATAACAAAAATATACCTGGATTATCCGGTACTCGCACGCCTTGATAAAAATAGTGACAGGAGTCATTTAATATCCGGTCTTCCAGCTCGAATTCTTAGAGAACGGGATAAAACGCCAGGCCCAATGCGCCGGGACCGACGTGAGTTCCCACCACCGGGCTGACATCAGAGATGTGTATAACGGGAGGATTAAACCGCTCCTGTACCACCTCCAATAACTCCTTGCCCTCATCCAGGCAGTCCACATGGACGACAGCTGCTTCAGCCATTGCCCGGGAGCCCAACCGTTCTTCAGCAATATTCAGCAGTTCCTGAATTCCTTTTTTCTTTGTCCTGGTTTGCGAAAGGGGCTGGATCAATCCTTCTTTAAAATGAAGGATTGGTTTGATGTTCAAAGCTGTCCCGAACAAGCGTTTTGCTCCCCCTATTCGACCGCCTTTATGCAGAAATTCCAATGTGTCTACCACAAACAGCAGGTTCATTTCATCCCTGGTTTTTTCAGCGATCCGGGCTACTTGGTTCAGTGACTTACCTGCTGCTGCCTCCCGGGCCGCAACTGCGGTTATTAATCCCTGGCCCATGGCACAGAAAAGGGAATCGACAACTAAAACAGATATCTCCGGCAGCTGATCCGTGGCTGCCAGGGCACTGTCAACTGTGCCGCTGATTTGAGATGATGCCAGGACACAAACAATACCTGCATAGTCTGGGGAGCGCTTGAGTAAAAATTCCTTAAATTCCTCTACGGAGGGCTGCGTTGAGGAAGGCAGAGTGTCAGATCCTTTTAAACGTTGATAAAAACTGCGTGGATCAATATCAACTCCATCCCGGAAACTCTCATTATCCCAGATCAGCCAGAGGGGAATGACATGGATATCCAATTCCTGCCGGAGTGATTCAGGCAGCGACGCTGCACTGTCTGTGACAACCAGAACTTTCGGGGAGTTCATTTTCGGCTCCTTTTATCAAGATTCTTAAGCTGGGTTTTTGTTGATATGCCCGAGGAGATATCGGCTCAAAGCCAGCAAAAATTTCTCCTTGTTATCTGGATACCAGGGATCCTCTTCCTGCGGGATCCACTTGACATCCAGCAACTCTTCATCCTTACTAAGTTCAACACCATCTACCAGAAAAAGATACCAAAGGCACAGTTCGTTATATCCACTGAAATAATCAACCGCCAGCCGTTCCGGCCAGTCATCATCACTGCCGATCAAATTGATGCCTTCTTCTTTCAGTTCTCTCAACAGGGCGGATTCTGCGCTTTCACCATCATCGATTGCACCTCCTGGCAAAGCATACTTTCCGCCTGGCCGATGAAGTGCACCCAATATATCCCCGTCCTGGCGGCGGATAATGATTGCCCTTGCGCTTAGATGAGTAAACGGCAACCTGACTGTTTTTTGATCGCCCTGAACTTGTTCCCCATCGATGATAAGGGTGTCCCGGTATTCTGCTTTCACGAAAATCTCTTGCCGATCTGAAATGCTTTGCCAACCAGATCCCCAACCTGATGATATGCTTGGGCTTTGGTTGCATATACTAATGGAGAGACTTTTAAAATGTCGGGGTTTCCATCATCAAGCAGTAAATCCCGGTCTACTTTAACGTCCATGATCTCCCCAATAAATTGGGTGTGTAATCCAATTTCAAAATGATGCAGGAGTTTACATTCCAGGATCATAGGAAATTCCTCTACATAGGGGGCATCAACCAGATCAGACCTCACGGGAGTTAATCCACTCCTCTGAAACTTATCCTGACTGCGACCGGAAACAATTCCGAAATAGTCCGCCTCGTCGGCAAATTCAATTGAGGGAACACTCACAGTATAAGCACCTCGTTCCATAATGTTTCCATAGGTATAGGTGGCTTTTCTGAGTGATATCGTTAGACAGGGAGGCCTGGAACAGCAGATCCCTCCCCAGGCTATGGTCATCACGTTGGGTTTTCCGTCTTTATCATAACTTCCCACGCACCAGACCGGGGTAGGGAAAATCAAGGTATTCGCTCCGAGAGATTTTTTCATTGGTCAGATCCTTTTCTTTGAATAATTATCAATGTTATCTTCAGGTCCTGCGTTTTCATTAATAAGTGCTTGTGGTGCCCTAAATATTCCCGGTCACAGTCCAGGTAAAAAATCGATCACCATCTGGTTAAACTCTCTGGGTTTTTCCGCCGGCAGGGCATGCAAAGAATCCTTGACAATGATCAACTCTGCTCCGGGGATCATCCTTGTGTAGGTTTCCTTATCCGAGGTTGGGAAATAATCCCCGTCAGAGCCAATTACCAGGGTGGGGCAGCTGATTTCTCCTAATTTTTCTATGATACTCCAACCGATAACTGCTTTCATGGCTTCCAGGTAGGCAGATTTATCGTTTTCAGCCCAACGCTTGATGAAGATTTCTCTCAATTCCGCCTGGTCTGGACGGGGTAAAAATCGGTCCCCCAATACCTGCCCCATTTTTCTCATTCCCATCAGCTGCACAATCATTAAACGCTGCCAGATGGCGGTTTTTTCCTTTAATGTCCTGGGCACCATCTCTGGAGTGCTGTTTACAATAATTAGACTCCGGACCAAATCCGGGTAATCAATCGCCAGCTGAAAGGCAACCATACCTCCCAGCGATATACCCAGGATATGAGCCGGTTCAGCTCCCAGTTCTTTGATCAGCCGGGCAGTGTCTTCTGCAAACATAGCCAGGCTGTATGGACCAGATGGTTTTTCAGATTTCCCATGACCACGCAGATCCAGAGTAATGACCTGGAAATGGCTGGCAAAAGCAGGCACCTGAAGCTCCCAATCCCGGGTGCTTGAACCCAGTCCATGGATCAACAACAAGGGTTCTCCAACACCACGAATCTCATAATTCAGATCTATATCTTCTAGATGTAATGTGTCCACCGATAGTTTCCTTTAGGTGCGTGTTTCGTCAATCCGCTCATTAGACCGGAGATCTCAGGGACATAGGTCCTCACTGCTTGGCAAACAAAACTCCAGCTCTCCCCCGATCATAGTCATCAGCACACGGATATTGAGGATATCATAGGGATCGACCTCGAGAGGATTCTCAGAGAGAATAATCAGGTCAGCAAGTTTACCTACTTTGAGGCTACCCAGTTCTTCGTCTCGAAGAATCGCATAGGCCCCTTGAATGGTCATCATCGGCAAGGCTTCTTCCGCGGTCAGCAGGTCGTCAATGACCCAATCCGGCGGTTCACAGATTGTACCGTCATCAAGAACCTGGCTCCGTGTCACATAACTGAAGAGATGCTCCATTGGAGCCGGGTTTCCAAGATAGGGTGAGTCAGAATGCCAGGCAAAATGGGCTTCAGGATTGGCATCTATCAGGTCCCGCCATCGCCAACGCCAATATTTAAATTGATCAGGGGTTGCATACAACGATTGATCAAAATCATTGGTATACCAGCAAGTGGGGAAAAATCCAAATAACAAGGCAACGATATCATTTTCTGTATATAAAGAAATCAGGTCATCACGCACCAGAACATTGTGTTCTATGCGGTGGCGAAAAGTATTGCTCCCGTTTTCGAGAGTGGAGGTAATCGCCTGAATACTTGACTCTACTGCGCGATCTCCAGAAGAATGGATAGCGACTTGATATCCTAGGTTCTGGGCAGTTATAAGAATTTGAGATAACTCCTCAGGTTGAAAATAAAGATCTCCCTGTCCAATTCCGCTTTCATAATAAAAACTAACAGCCGGTGCATTGCAGGTACCACCGTCGTTAAATACCTTAATCCCTGGAATTTGAAGCATGGCTCCTGGCTCCCGTGATACCGGGAAACTTTGAGAATACCAGTCTCCCCGGATCTCCCCACAGTTGTCGACATGAACCGGATAGAGACTCACACGCATGCGTAATTTTCCTTGTTGTTCCAAGTTTTTCATATCCAGGATCAATGCTTCTTCTACAAACAATTCAGCTGTGGTAGTAATGCCATTAGAGAGCAGTAGCTCCTGCCCTCCTTCTAGATCATCCCGCCAAGGGTTATTAAACACATGACTGTGGGGATCCACAAACCCAGGCATAAGCGTATGCCCATTAAGGTCGATTAACCTAGTTTCCGAATCAGCAAAAGTGAGTACATCAATCTCATTACCGACGGCTAAAATAATCTCATCCTTAACCGCAATAGCTGAGGCGACAACTCCATCTTCCATGGTTAGAATTACCCCGTTATGATAGATTAAATCAGCCTTGGGTTGGGAAGCAGAAAGATCTGGACACAATTCCCCTGCCCCTGGACTGCAGTACTCAACCTCTCCACCAACCATAGTCATTAAAACTTGTAGGTCTGAAATGGTCCTGGGATCCACTTCCAACGGGTTATCTGAGAGGATAATCAGGTCTGCAAGTTTTCCTGTTGTTAATGATCCAGTTTCGTGCTCCCGCAGCAGGGCATAGGCTCCTTCAATAGTCATGATCCTCAGCGCTTCTTCTACCGAAAGAAGATCATCTGCAGCCCAATCTGGCGGTTCACATACAGTGCCGTCTTCCTTCACCTGGATCCGTGTTACAAATGCCTGTAGTTGGGTTAAGGGAACCGGGTCTCCAGTATAAGGATTATCTGAATGCCAGGCAAAATGGACCTCCGGGTTGTTATCGATTAACGAACGCCAGGGCCTGGACCAATTTTCTGTCCCTTCCGGGGAAATAACAATGTCAGGAGACTCGGGCTCAAGAGATCTACAAGTGGGGAAGGCGGCAAAAAGGGTTGCTACAGGATTTACTTCACTGTAGCGGGGAATCAGATCTTCTCGAATAAGGCTGTTATGCTCAATCCGGTGCCGGTATATGTTTGATCCTCCGTCCAATGCAATTTCTATTGCATCCAGGTTAACCTCAATCGCCCGATCTCCAAGACCATGGATAGCAACTTGGTAACCTAAATTTTGAGCATCAACGATCATCCCGGCCAACTCGTCTACCTGGAAATATAGATCACCAAAGAACCCCGGCATATCAGAACGGGCATAACTGACCGCAGCTTTATTACAGGATCCACCATCGTTAAACATTTTCACACCAGGAATCTGCATCATCGCACCTGATTCACGAGAAACCGGATATTTTTCAGAATACCAGTCTCCTCGAATGTCACCGCAGTTGTCAACATGAACAGGATATAAACTGACCCTCACGCGCAATTTACCCTGCTGGTCCAATAACTGCAAATCCTGGATAAGGGATTCCTCAACAAAAAGTTCAGCCGTACTGGTTACCCCGCTTGAAAGCAGGAAATCTTGACCTTCCTCCAGGTTATCCCGCCAGGGGTTATTAAAAATATGACTGTGTGTATCCACAAATCCTGGCATCAAGGTCCTGCCTTCCAAATCAATTGTAATTGTTTCTGTATCCACCAGCTCAAGAATTACTTCATCACTGCCAACCGCGTGTATAAACTCGTCCTTGATAGCAATCGCAGTGGCAATATCACCATCCTCCATAGTCAGGATGGTTCCATTAAAATAGACCAGGTCAATACTGGAAGTTCCTGTGACCTGAACCGGTTCTGGATCAATTAGTACCAATGAAAAATCCAACAAGCCGTTAACGTCATTAATATGATCGTGATTAATTTCCATGAGCAGCTCAATTTCAGATCCATACAACGCAAATATCCGAATCTGATTTTCGTTAAGATTTCCCCGCAGGGATCGAAAATCAACTGCTAAGATTTCTGCTGTGAGTTCAAAGTTAACTGTGATACCGACACTGGCTCCAGATTTCGCCGCAGCAATAGGTTGCTCCAGAGTCAATTTATCCGAACCTCCATACGAGAAAGTCGGTCCTCCGGTGGTGGAGACTATCTTATAGGACAGGATCTGATCTGGATTCAGGATAAAAAGATCTGCCCAATCGGAAGTTGTTATCAGCTCAATTTGGATCCATTCAATTAGATTGTTCTCAGTCAGAGTGTCAGTTTCAGTTGAAATTGGCACTTCTTCTGTTGTGATTTCTATTAAGTCAGGGGGCGTTGATAAAACATCCGCCCCCTGACTGCAGGCATTCATAAAAAACGAAATAAGGATTATTGATATAAGTATGGAAGCCCGTTTCATAGACAGCTCCTTGATTGTCAGGAAGAACTATGAAGTCAAATAGTTCGATATATTCGGGAGCGTAAATAACCAAATCGATCAGCTTACAACCTGTTATTTGTCAACAAGAAAACTGGTTGATATTCAGCTGGAGTTCCCCCCATCTAGCATAAAGCATAACATAGGAATGTGCTCCTACACCACCCTTTTGGATATCTGACAAATATTGATCTCTAATTATATTAATGACGGTTCCTGACACATTTCTGCCACAAATATATGTTATGCTGAGTTCATGGCCACACGAATCCTGGTCGTTGATGATGAAACAGCAGTAACTGATCTGATCGGCTACAACTTGAAAAAAGCCCATTACCTGGTCTTAACTGCTCACGATGGGGAAACTGCCCTGAAAATAGCCCGGGAAGACAATCCTGATCTGATCCTGCTGGATTTAATGCTGCCCAAAGTGGATGGACTCGATGTCTGCCGGGAATTGCGCAAAACCAGTCAGGTCCCGATCATTATGGTCACTGCCCGGGGAGAAGAGGCTGACCGGGTGATAGGCCTGGAGCTGGGCGCAGATGATTACCTGACCAAACCTTTCAGCATGCGCGAACTGCTAGCACGGGTAAAAGCTGTGCTGCGAAGAAATCAAACTGGCGATCCCGAAGGATCTAGACAGAATATTCTCTCCGGACCCTATGGCCTAGAGCTGGATGAAGATTCCCGGACAGCCTCGTTAGGGGGCATGGAATTAGCCCTCACCCGGTTGGAATTTGACTTGCTGCAGCACCTGTTGATCAATACAGGCCGGGTTCTATCCCGGGAACAACTGCTCAGCCAGGCCTGGGGCTATGATTTTGTGGGAGGTACACGGGCGGTGGACAGCTCAATCAAACGATTAAGAGCTAAAATCCGCCAGATTCTTCCTGAACCTAATTTAATTGAAAGTGTCAGGGGTATCGGTTACCGCCTGGCGAAGTAACTCAATGAAAACATCCCTGCGCATACGTTTATCAACAAGTCACCTGCTGGTATTGATCATTGGTATGGTTCTGGCCGGATCGCTGGCCTGGCTTGCCGTGGAGCGGGTTTACCTGGCAACCCAGCGGGAAAATCTACTGGCACAAGCCAGATTGACTGCAGCGGCGCTGGGGGATATACCCATTTTCATAAATGAGGAAGAATCATATTCTCAAACCACAAATGTCGCTCCCGGAATCCACACCAGGCTGCTGGATGAAGGTGGCGCGGTAATCCTTGGCGTGCCTTTCCCGGAAGGAGAAAATCCTCTCCAGGTTCCTCCCTCCGAAGATCCCGGTTACATCCCGGCAGAGCAACTTATCCAGAGGCCAGAAATCCAATCAGCTCTGGCCGGTCAGGCTGAAACAGCTATCCGTCAAGTTGATTCTTTAGGTGGGCGGCGAGTTCTTTATGCCGCCGCCCCGGTATTTGATCAGGAAGGGGTAGTGATCAACCTGGTCTATCTGGCCACCCCTCTGCCAAAACAAGGCCTTCCCGATAATCTCACCTTTCAACTTTTAGGTGCTGTCATTGGAGCGGTCCTGCTCGCTGGAGGTGTTGGTATCCTTTTAGCCAGCAGGATCGCCCAGCCCCTTGAAGTTCTTGACAAATCAGCTTCGGCAATTTCAGGGGGAGATTTTACCCAGCAGGTTTCTATAGATGCTGGAATCAGGGAAGTTGATAATTTAGGCCAAACCTTTAATGAAATGAGTGCTAATTTGCGATTTTCAGAGCAAGCCAAGAATGCCTTCATTGCCGATGTTACGCATGAACTGCGCACACCACTGACGGTGATCAAGGGAACAATTGAAACCCTTGAAGACGGAGCACTGGATGACCTGGAAGGCAGGGGCAAGCTGCTTGGCTCCCTGGGAAAAGAATCCAACCGGGTGATCCGCCTTGTGAACGATTTACTAACATTAACCCGGGCAGATGCCAGCGCCCTGAAACTAAACCTGCGGCCCGTTGATTTGGGCGAGCTTATCCGGGACCGCTGCCAGGCGCTGAAACCTCTCGCGTCCAGAAAAGACATCCATCTGGAAATCTCGAGCCCTGCTCCAGCAGAAGGAGTCTCCTGGTTTGTATTGGCAGATCCAGATCGAGTATCCCAGGTGCTGGATAACATCCTTGACAATGCCATCCGCCATGCTCCAGACGGTTCAACTATTACTATCGAGCTTAATAAGGATCCGGGAATAGTGCAATGCTCTATTAGCGATCAAGGTCCTGGAATCCCTGCCGACCATCTGCCATACATATTCGAACGTTTTTACCGGGTCGAATCAGCCCGGGACCGGGACAGCGGAGGCTCCGGTCTTGGCCTGGCCATTGCCCGCTCCCTGGTGGAAGCCCAGGGCGGTGAGATCCGGGCAGAAAGTTCATGTGGCACTGGCACCAGGATAATATTCCATCTGCCAGCCGTAATAAATTCTTAAACTGCCAATATACTGACCGAAATCTGACATCCTCCTGACTCGATCACTCATTATGATGGTGATATAAAACACACTTTGGGAAGGAGGAACCCATGAAATCGCTTTCTTTAGTTCTGAATACTGTTCTGGTTTGCACACTGGTTTTTCTGCTGGTTAGCACTGGTTTGCCGATCACTGAGGTCAAAGCATCTGGTGGAGTTTTCGCTCCTGATATAGCCGAGACCAGCTGCAATAGCGGGAGAACCGTTCACGTCAGCGGCACCGCCGTGGTCAATGTCACTCCGGATCGGGTACTGATCCAGCTGGGAGTGCAGTCCAACGGAAGAACCCCCCAGCTTACAGAAGCCGTTAACAGCGCTACAGTGTACCGCGTGATACAGGCCATCAAGAAACAGGGTGTTGCGGAAAAGGATATCGTGACTGATCGTTATGTGATCGATCCTATCTACGAAAACTATGATTCTCTGACCATCAAAGGGTACCGGATCTACAACATGATTGCCATCACCCTCAGGGATATCGATCAAGTTAATGAGGTTATCATCGCTGCTTTGGGAGCGGGAGCCAACCAGGTAGTAAACGTGGAGTTTTATCTCAGCGACCTCAGGAAATACCGTGATCGGGCTCGTGAATTGGCCATGACCGCCGCAGGAGAAAAAGCCCGGGATCTTGCAGAAGCAGCCGGTGCCAAGGCTGGATGTGTATTGAGCATCAGTGAAAACAGCTGGTCCTACTTCAGCGGAGGCTGGTGGGGGCGAAATAATAACCTCTGGACCCAGAATACCGTTCAGAATATTCCTTCTGGAAGCGGAACTGGAGACTCGTCCGAGTTTGGACCGGTCAACCTGGGACAGATCTCGGTCCGTGCTGAGGTAAGCGCGAGTTATGCGCTGGAATAAAAACTGAAAAAGTTTGAAAGTTAAAGGTTGAAGGTTAAAAAGTTGGAACTACTGACTATTTTGGTAGAAACAGAAATCCCCCATATGGGGGATTTTCTGATCCTAATAACTGTCATTGCGAGGGCAGGTTGAGAACCCATCATTAGACCAACGACTGAAATCGTCCCACTGGCTTTTCCGGGCGTCCCTCTCCAGGGACGCAAAATATTCCCACAGCATCAATTTCAGAAAAAATATGTCGTCGACGCAGGTCGACGATCGGTGTCAGCCAGCAGGGAGGAATTCATTCCAACCTGAGTTCATTATCACAAAAGACTATACCCATCTTGCTCACAGGAGCTGGCGCTCCTGCTGGAGCGTGAATTAACTGTCATTGCGAGGTCAGTATTTGGCCGAAGCAATCTCCTGGTAAGTTGACATCACAAATATCTCAGCTCATTGAGCAGAGAGAGGGCCGAAGGCCTGAATACAGTCGAAATGGCGTTTTCACAATTTTCCCCTCTTCGACTGCGCCTGTCCTGAGTAAAGACGAAGGGCTCTGAGAGTTGGTGTGCTTTGTTAACACCACAACATTTCAGCTCATTGATCGGAGAGAGAGGCTCAGGGTGAACGCAGCCCCCGTCTCGTGCTCACGGGAGAGCTGGCGCTCTCCCGGATTTCTTACTCGCAGGAGCTAGCCTTTTGTCTGAGCTCAAGACAGGCGCTTCTACTGGAGCGTGGAATAACTGTCATTGCGAGGCCAGTATTTGGCCGAAGCAATCTCCTGATAAGTTGAGGTAATGATTATTGATCGTTCATAAAACAGGGGATTGCCGCGCTTCGCTCGCAATGACAAAGTGAAAATTGACAGTATAAGAATTAGGACCATAAACATAAATGCTTGACAAATAAATATTTTCAGGTAGTATCAAGCCCGTTTGACCATTACCTCAGCTGTCGTTGCCGAAATTACAATTAAACACCCCTTGATTCCCCTGGTAACTTATAGACATCTGAATAGAAGGATTTTTTTATGAGCTTTACTCAGTTCAATCTTGATTCACGCTTAAATGCTGCCATTAAACGGGCCGGGTTTATCAAACCGACCCCGATCCAGACTTCAGCCATTCCCCTGGCATTGGCTGGTCATGACCTGATCGGTACCGCCCAGACAGGTACAGGCAAGACTGCAGCATTTGTGCTGCCGATTCTGCAAAAATTGCTAAAAGTTCCTGGTAAAAGAACCAGGGCATTGATCATCACACCAACCCGGGAGTTAGCTGAACAAATTCACCAAACTATTGGACTGTTTAGCACAGGGACCAAGATAAGAAGTGTTGCTATTTACGGTGGTGTTGGAGCAAATCCTCAAATCGAAGCCTTGCGTCGCGGGGCAGAAATAATCGTGGCTTGCCCGGGTCGACTTTTAGATCATATGGGTAACAAACATGCCAATCTGGGGACGATCGAAACCTTAGTGCTAGATGAGGCTGACCGGATGCTTGATATGGGTTTTTTGCCTGATATCAAACGCATTCTCCGTCAGGTACCCAAACAACGACAAACCATGTTGTTTTCTGCAACTTTTCCTCAAGAGATAGTTCAGCTTGCTTCTCAAACAACGAATAATCCCAGGCGGGTTTCAATCGGGCTTGTCCGGCCTGCCCATACCGTAGACCATACTCTTTTTCCGGTGCCGCACCATCTTAAAAATCGGCTGCTGATCAAAATACTTGACCAGACAGACACGAAATCGATCTTGATATTCACTCGAACGAAACATCGGGCTCAAAATTTACTTAAAAAGATCAAGCGCACCAAATATAAGGCTACCAGTTTGCATGGTGATCGAACCCAGGGACAGCGCCGCCAAGCCCTGAATGGCTTCAAAGATGGCAGGTACCAGATCATGGTGGCCACAGATATTGCCGCTCGCGGGCTGGATATTGATGGAATTTCACACGTGATCAATTTCGATATGCCGGGTACTGCCGATGCCTACATTCACCGGATCGGTCGCACAGGAAGAGCCC
>PVMS01019161.1_pt1 | contig 11798 bp, 9 predicted proteins | sample 1853461 | NCBI WGS metagenome assembly PVMS01 (sample SAMN08582032, study PRJNA380276) | Marine sediment metagenome, whole genome shotgun sequencing project. | isolation source: ocean sediment barecode stripped | collected 2017
CAGCCGTTCTTTTCAACTACAACCACATCCTCAATCCTAATACCGCCTATTTTCTCATAGTAAAGTCCGGGCTCTACAGTAACGACGTTTCCTTCTCTAAGTATTTCCTCCCCCATGCCGATTCTTGGCGGCTCATGTATCTCAAGCCCTAGACCATGCCCTGTGGAATGTATAAATCCTTGTTGTTTTCCGTTAAGATTTCCGGTCTCAAATCCAGATTCATTAAAATATTCAACAATTGCCGTGTGGACATACCTACCCTTGACCCCATCCTTTATCATACTTATCCCAAGTTTCTGGCCATTGAGCACAGTGTTATACATCTTTACCAACTTTTCAGACGGCTCCCCTCTTATCACGGTCCTCGTCATATCTCCAAAATATCCAGTGTCCTGGGACCTAGGGAAAATATCAATTACAAGTGATTTATCAGCGAAAATAGGCCCCTCACCGCTGTGATGAGGCATGGAAGAATGAACGCCTGAGGCCACAATTGTATGTGAGGCATTATATCCCATTCTCGAGAGCTCAGCGTTAATCTCACCTTTTACTTTTTCTGAAGTAAGAATCTGACCATTTATGTAGAGTTTATTTCTTCTGATCTCTGAAGAAGCTACCAACCTTATAGCCAGATCCATTGCCCTTGCCGTTTTTCTTAAAGCATCTTTAACCGAGTTGATCTCTTGAGGAGTCTTTTTAAGACGCTCTTTAAAAAAGGGGCCTTCCTCGCTTACTTTAATTGTATAACCCCGCTTCCTTAATTCATCGGCATACTTTATAGAAAACATTGTGGGGACAAGAGCTTTTTTTATCTTAAGATCTTTAAGTACCTCATCCGCTATATCCACGAACCCGAGGCGCTTGCGCCTTTTAGATAATAATCTTTTTTGGTATTCTGAGAGCGAAAGTATTGTATCAACAGTAGCCTCATTCTTACCCCTTTCAATTTCAAGATCACTTAGAACAAGTATCTTTTCCCCATTATGTTCAATGTAAATAACAGGGTCCGGAACAAAAAAATTGGTCCTATAAAGTAGATCCGCATTGTTCTCAGTAGTATCAATGATTAATAAAGTATCCTTCTTCATTAGAAAAACTATACACAACGACTGATCTAAATATCAAGAGAGAAAGCTCTTCATGTAAAAACTCAACATAAATTGATCCTTATATTAGATTGGACACATGTTATAATTAAAATGTTGAAGGGGAACTATAAACTACCGTATAAAAAGAGGATTCTATGACTAAGATACCAACGATATTACTTTTAATTCTGAGTGCTTTCATTTTTTCATTTATAGGAACAATTAAACCTGCACAATCCCAAGACGGAGATTCAGCTAAAAAATTATCCGTCGATCAAGTTTGTGAGCTTTATATAGACGAGCCAATGTCTGCAGATAGTCTTTATAAAGATAAAACAGTACAGACCACCGTTAAAGCTGCAATGGTTAGAAAGATTCACTCATTATGCTCAGACGCGCCAGAGGGAACATTTACAATGGAAGTTGTTACAAGAAGCGATAGGGTTGTGCAGTGCTTCTGTAATTCGCCTGATCAAAAGAGTGTGCTTGATACGGCAAAAGGCGATACTTTAAATATCAAAGGCACATTTAAGTCCATGACCGCGTCCTTTTTTGAAAGTGAGTCTAAACAGTGCACACTGACTATTCAGAACTGTACTTTTAATTGACGATGCAAACCACTCTTAAATTTCTATACTCATTATCCCTAACATTCTGGATCGGGAGTATCTTCTTTTTTTCTATGATTGCAGCTCCCAGTATTTTTAAGACCCTCTCTCGAGAACACGCGGGAAACGTTGTTTCAGATATATTTCCAAAGTACTATCTGGTTTCCTATGTTTGTGGAGCAGTTGCTCTTATTAGCTCCATACTTCTAATTTACTTTGGAAATCATTTTTCTCATCTGACAAATACAATAAAATTGACAGCGCTGGTAGTAATGATTGGACGAGCTGTCTACGCCGGGGAAATTGTTACACCACAGACCCATACGCTCAGAACTGAGATGAGAGCCGTTCAAGAAGATAGTCTCAAGTACCAGGAAATACGCAAGGAATTTGGACACTTACATAGAAAATCGGCTATCTTAAACTCTGCAATCTTTATATTCGGGGTTGCCTTAGTCCTACTTAGTGCATATACTAATAGGGAATAATAATAAAGGGAGGTAGTTATTACATGTTCACCGTAACTACTAAAGCGGCTGATGAGATTAAAAAGTTATTAGCTGAAGAAAACATTCCTGATGCGGTTTTAAGAGTAAGAGTTGTGCCCGGAGGATGTTCAGGATTTTCATATGAGATGGGTTTTGATGATGAAATCGAAAAATCTGATGAGATTATTGAAGCAGAAGGAGTGAGAGTAGCAATTGACGAGTTAAGCTACCCTTATATTGAAGGTGGTGTATTGGATTATAATGATGGTCTTAACGGTACAGGGTTTTCAATAGGTAACCCTAATGCAACAGGGTCCTGTGGCTGTGGACAATCATTTACAGCATAAACTATACAAATTAAATTCAAAAAATGGCTGGATTGAACAAATGTTCTAACCAGCCATTTTTTTTACTAAGCTTACCAATCTTAAACCTTTCAGGTTATAATAATCCAAATTCCCAAATAGGCTATATTTTGATTAACAAAGCGTTATACCTATAAGAATATAAATAGGAGATTAAATGAATTTCGGCGTTGGTTACTACACGATGCAGTCCCCACCACACAAGCCTAGACCACATAAAGAGTTATATGCGGAAATGCTAGAAGAAATCAGCTTAGCGGATCAAATGGGATATGACTCAGCGTGGGTTTCGGAACACCATTTTGTAGGTGACGGATACTGTCCATCCCTTTTGTTAACCGCCGCTGCCATCGCTGCCAAAACAAAAAATATTCGTATTGGCACAGGCGTACTACTACTCCCGCTTCATGACCCTATCAGGGTAGCGGAAGATGCAGCTGTTGTGGACCTGATCTCAGGAGGGCGCTTAATTTTAGGAATTGGGCTTGGATACAGACAAGAAGAGTTCGACGGATTTGGTCGATCTTTGAAACAAAGAAGAGGCCGCATGGAAGAGGGGATAGAAATCCTTACTAAAAGCTGGGGAGACGAGCCATTTAGCCTTGATGGGAAATACTATAAACTTGAAAACATAAATGTAACGCCAAAGCCTGTTCAAAAACCCATACCGATCTGGGTAGGTGCGTTTACTGAGCCCGCTATAAGGAGAGCCGCAAGAATAGGTGCATCGCTTTATATACCTGCGATTGGCGTAATACCCATAGTTAAATATCTCTTTGATCTTCATAGCTCCCTTTTGGCTGAATATGGGAGGAATCCGGATGACTATGAAAAACCTCTTGTTAGAGAGATATATATATCAGACATGAAAGCTGATAAAGCATGGGAAAAAATTAAAGAGCATGTGACGTACACCGCAAAAGGCTATGCCTCATGGGGCTCTATGGTCGATACTGAAGGAAATTTATTATCTGACCCGGATGACCCGATCCTTTATGATCTTGCAAGAGCACAGTCTATAATTGGAACACCAGAGGAATGTATTGAGACAATTAAGCAATACCAGGATGAGCTTCCGATTGACAACCTTATTTGCCGCTTTAAATTCCCTGGGATAAGCCACGAAGAAGCAATGAGGTCTATGAAACTTTTTGCAGAAAAAGTACTACCTAATGTTTCATAGAAGAAATTAAGTTAAAGTATAGAAGTTTTGATCAGTTTGAAGATTTATTTCACACATTAAATTAAGAAAAAAGCGCTAAATAGAACTGGAGATAATGACCAATGAGCCGCCCTTCAAAATTTATGTTAATACATGAGCAAGCAAGGTCATATAAAAAGATAAAGTCAAAAGATATTGTCGATTCCTTATACAAGGATTTTGTACCTTACAGTGAGCTTGAAGATTTCTCACACGAAATAAAAACTCCTTCTGGAAATATAATAGAGCTAGTTGAAGACCCGGCTGTCATTATAGGAACAGCGGTACTAAAAAGCACAAACAAAAGGGTAGCTATCATTGGACAGCAAATGCCCACAAGCGATGACAACCGTCTAAAATACAACTTTGGCCTTGTAAAAGCAGATGGGTACGGACTTGCATACAACATGATGGAATACGCTGAAGAAAATGATTTGATGCTCCACACATATGTGGACACAATCGGCGGTGATCCTTTTGAATATTCAGCAGAAAAGCTCCAATCCTGGCTCATCTCATTTTGCCAATCAAAAATGATTTCCCTAAATACCAAATCAGTCTCTATCGTACTTGGCAGCGGTGGTAGCGGTGGGGCTATCGCCTTTCAGCTCGCGCATAAACGTCTTATGCTGTCCCGAGCTGAATATTCAGTTATTACTGCTGAAGGCTGCTCTGCAATACTTTTTAGAAGCGGTGATAAAATTGAAGAAGCACTTGAAGTATTACAGCCGACTTCGGACCATATGCTTAAGTATGGAATGGTAGACAAAGTTATTAAAGAGCCTTCTCTCGATAGCTCGGACTATTTAACTAAAACATTGAATTTAATTGACAAAACATTAGTTAAAGCAATGGAAGAACTCGAAAAATCCGATACAAACTACCTTAAGAAAAAACTAATAGAAAAAATTCAGGCAGTCGGGCAAGTTGAAAAAGGTGATCATCGTTATCAGGCCATAGCAAAAAAGATTAGAAGCTGGCTGCCCCGTGGCTTTGGCAAAAGCGCAACGCCTGAAGTATCTCATATGCAGATAGCCCTTTACGGTGCCGAGCCTCATTTCTGTAATGATGAAAAGGATGCCGAGGGCAATATAACAAGGCCCGGGTGTAGAAAACACTTTGCTAAAGAGGACTTTCAAAAGAATTTCTTTTCATGTCCCTACTGTGAAAAACCCTCGCCTCTGGGATCAGATGATTATCTTGACCTGCTACTGAATACCGATTCTTTTCATGAGCTTCATTCTAATCTTAGTACAGAGAATATCGATGCACGGTTTAATTTTTATGATTACTTCGACACAAGAAAGAAAGCATCAAAGCGTACAGATTCCAAAGATTCACTCGTTGTAGGTTATGGGCTTATGCATGACATTCCTGTAGCAATTGCGGTATCTGACTTTCGTTTTATGGGCGGCTCTATGGGAGCTGTGTTCGGAGAAAAGATGAAGCTAATTGCAGAACATGCGATAAGTGAGAATCTCCCTCTAGTATCAGTAACTGCATCTGGTGGCGCCAGAATGCAGGAGGGAACAGTGGCATTATATCAAATGGCTAAAACTATTTCTGCCATAATCAATCTTAAAGAAGCCGGACTCCCTTATATTTCTCTCCTAGGTCACCCTACTACAGGAGGTGCTTTGGCAAGCTATGTTGTACAGGGGGACTTTATGATTGCAGAAAAAAAAGCTACTGTGGCATTTGCAGGAGATCGGGTAGTTAAACTTGCCAGTGGCGGAAGAGGTGTTGATCCTGACACAATGACTTCTGAATTCTTTTGCAAGCAAGGTGGAATTCATCTAGTAACGGAGAGAAGCCAATTAAAATCTTCTATTGCAGGACTACTAAGAATTACTCCCTGGTATCAAAGATATAAAGCGAGTAACGAGTAATTTTTGCAATCTCTACAATTCAGTTAAATTGTTCGCTAATTATAAGGCTTCAATTTTTAAAAGATGTTTTCATAGTAAATCATGCATTCTATACGCAAGGGGCAAATCACGGGTTAATTAAAGCGCCCAAAATCTGCGATTTAGCCTTTTTATTCTGAATTATTATGGAAAGGGGTCCCAACATACAAATAAAACCCTCTAGTGGTAAGGTTATTATTATAGGGGCTGGTCCTTCCTTTGCATTTTTTATACTACTTTTATTGTGGGGCTTCGTTTGGAGTTTGCTGGATACAAAGTAAGATCAGTTTTTTTAACTCAAGTCAAAATAATTCTTAAGATCTAGGGGAATTGGAGAGGTCGGCTTCAGAGTAAGACTCGGTATAGGTGCCGGTAAGTTCTTTCACTTTTGCAATTTCCTCGGGATTGTCTAAATTCTCACCCTTACCCATTTCATAGAGGAAATTAGCGTTATCTCTGGGGGCAAGGCTTTTAACGTTCGGGTCAAAGAAAACCTCTTTCGTATGTATTAACCCAGCTCTGTTATAGGACGAAAGTTCATACTTCATTCCCATCCTAAGGGCATCACATGGACAGGCTTCTACACAAAATCCGCAAAACACACATCTCATAAAATCAATGTTATAAACTTTGGGTCTTCGCTCAATCCCGTAATCATCTGCAGGCTCGGCAACAATAGATATTGCCTGTGTAGGACAGGCTACTTCACAAAGCTTGCACGCAACACATCTTATCTCCCCTTCATCATCGGCCGGCAACACATGAAGTCCTCTGTATCTTTCGGGAAGCTCCTTCACTTCTTCAGGATATTGAATGGTAATCGGCTTAAAGCGGATCAAATGCTTTATAGTTATTAGGAGGCCACTGAATATTTGAGGAAAATACAGCTTTTCATACCAAGTTAACTCGGGATGTTTTAGTACTTTTATTTTTATTGTCATATCTATTAACCGTGAGCAATACTCCAATAAGTTATAACACAATCAGACAATTTAGAAAGGATAAAAAGTTTATTATCCCTATCTAAGCTCATCCCTCATTCTTCTATAAACTAAAACACCCGAAATTACAGAAACGACCAAGCAAACCGTACCGAACAAATAATTACTTAAGAGCATTTTCCCCACCCCGATCATTCCGAAAAAAAGAAAGCTAACCCCAAGGAGCCAATTGTAAATTACTGGCATAAACTGAGGACGCACAATCTCGGGATGCATTTCCCTCGCAGGTTTCCACCAACCCCAGGGACGTACTCTTTTATAGAATTCGCTGAGCGTATCATCCGGCTCGGGTTTTGTTAAAAAAGTAACAACTACCCAGACTATAATAGAAACCGGGACAACGATGATCTGATGCTTTAATTCTAGAGACACCCCTTGAGACTTGGTGTATATAAACATGATTAAAATCGTTGAGAGTGAAGCGGCTAAAGCGGATATTTCAGACCAGGCGTTAATTCTCCACCAGAACCACCGTAGTATAAGAACCAATCCCACCCCTGCGCTCATAGCCCAGAGAAATATCCAGGCTTTTCCGATATTAGTTATATAGAACGCAAAATATCCTGCTAGAACTGTCAAAACCAGGGTACATAATCTCGCAATTAAGATATAATGGCTCTCTGAGGCGTCCTTCTTTATAAAACGCCTATAAATATCGTTCATCAGATAAGACGCGCCCCAATTAAGCTGGGTTGATAGTGTTGACATAAAGGCTGCTAGAAAGCTTACAAATAAGAGCCCCTTTAAACCCGGACCCAAAAAGTCCCGTATAACTACTATATACATTGCTTCATTATCCCCGCCGTAATCCTGAACTCGTGGATAGATAATAAGTGAAGCCAAGGCTATTAAAATCCATGGCCAGAGACGGAGTATATAGTGATTAACTGTGAACCAGGCAGTGCCTAACACCGCATGACGCTCGTTTTTGGCAGAGTTTATCCTTTGTATAAAATACCCTCCGCCGTCCGCATTATGAGAAGACCACCAGATAATGCTTACATACACAAGAAACGCGAAGAAGCTTGAGTCCCAAAATCCCGCACTTACCGGCTCCCCTCCCGAAGGGGTCATAAAAAATGAAATATGTTTCTCATCAATATTGCTAAGCTTATCTATAAAGCCCGAAAATCCCCCAATTTCCGGAGACCCTATTACAACCCACGCTAGAATTATTGTCCCGAAAAGGGCAATGAAGTATTGAAGAAAATCTGTAAGAGCGACTCCCCAAAGACCCGACATCATGGTATAAAAAAACGCAATAGAAATACAGATCACAATTGCAATAGTAGTATCAACTCCGAAGAAGACCTTAAAAACCTTAGCCATCGCGCTAATAACCCACCCCATGACTATAAAATTAAATAAGGTCGAAAAATATAAGGCCTTAAATCCACGGAGGAAAGCCGCCGGCCTTCCACTGTAGCGAATCTCAATAAGCTCGTTGTCAGTTATAACTTCAGCCCTTCGCCAAAGCCTCGCGAAAACAAGAACAATAAATACATGGCTGAAAAGATAGTTCCACCAGAACCAGTTTTTCCATATACCGTCTGCCCGTATCCAGCCAGTTACCGCCAGAGGGGTGTCCGCGGCAAAAGTCGTAGCAACCATTGAAGTGCCTAATATCCACCAGGGCAGACTGCGTCCTGAAACAAAATAAGAAGACATGCTGCCGCTCGCGCGTTTTGTAAAATAAATCCCTATTGCAAGCGACAATATGAGATATCCGGCAACTATAGCCCAATCCAGGGGACTAAGTGCCGACAGCGCGGTTTCAATTGATTCGGGCATTGAAATTGTAATTTACCTGACGTGTATTTAACAAAATAGTTCTTTTAGAAGAGCCATCCTCGGATGACATTGATTTGTGAGGATTTATTAAGTCAGCTCAGTTTAAATTAAGACTTACGGGCAAGCGTCCTTGTGCCTCTACCTTGCCTAAAAGTACATCAGCAGCTGCCCTCTGACATTCACTTAGCGAATCAAAACTACAGATAACAGTTTTAAAATTATCAAAATCCCGAACTACGTATGGAGAGCCAAATGAGATTAGAACAGTCTCCCTATGTATCGATTCCAGTCCGGTCAAAACCTCTTTGAAAGAATCCGGCAAGAAAGATTGTTTTTTCCAGGCTCCAATTGATGTATACAAAAGACAGATTATCGCGGTTTCATCGGAAAGATTATCTGTTATAGGCTCTTTTTTATTAAGAGAGCCATTAAGAGAATTCGATCTCTTTTCCAACCTAACTCCAGCTTTTTCTAAGTGTTCATTGAATGCGCTCGATATGTCTGCATTTGACTGAGTTACATCAAAAGTATAGACAACTGCTTTTCGCGATTTAAGCACGCCTCCTTTTACAATACAAAGCGACCGCCTAGCAATCCGCTCTCTCAGATCTATCCCTTGCTCTTTGATTTTTGAACCGATAGAAGTATCACGAGTGAGCCACTTGTTTTTAATTGATATTATTCTCTCAACACTCGGATTCAACCGGCTTTCATCAAGCTCTTGATATGACGATTTACTAATATTCTGAATTAAAGTATATAGATCCTTCGGATCGAGTATGATGTCACAGCCTGCATTAAGAGCCCGTATCGAAAGACCCACTTGTTTGCCTAATTTTGAAATACCCTCCATATGTAAAGAGTCGGTTATAATCAACCCTTGATATCCCATCTCATTTCGGAGCAAATCTGAAACAAGCCCTTTAGAGATGGTTACAGCATTCCCATCTCCAATTTCGGGGAATGCTATATGAGCAGTCATAATCGAGGCTACACCGGCCTCTATGGACTTCTCAAATGGAATTAAGTCGCTATTCAGTAGTATCTTCTTACTTATCCTTATTACAGGTAAATCAACATGCGAATCAACCCCGGTACGTCCGTGTCCGGGAAAGTGCTTTGCACAGGCTAAAACTCCCCCTTCCTGACAACCTTTTATAAATGCAACGCATAAACGTGAAACAAGGTCATATTCATCTCCATATGAGCGGATGTTAATGATCGGGTTATCAGGATTAGTGTTTACATCCGCAACAGGTGCAAAAAGCAGATTGAGCCCGCATTCCTTCATTTCCCGGGCTATGAAACCTGCCTGATTGTACACAAGTTCCTCATCATCGACTGCACCAAGAGACATAGTAAATGGAAAAAGTGTTGCATCAGACACTATCTGTCCCAAACCCCTCTCGGCATCACATCCGAAAAGAAGGGGAATCTTACTAACATCTTGCAGCTCCCGGGTTGCCGTTGTAACAATATCCCGATTGCCATTGAATATAATAAACCCTCCCACCTCGCACTCCTTAACAAGCCTTTTTGCCCGGGGTAGGGAATCAGGATCGTTAAAATCGATCCTCGGCATTATTACCTGGCCTATTTTTTTAGCTATATCTAGCTTGTTCATATCCAATTTCCTCATTGCCTCTATTATATGTACTCTAGAATTTCAATATGGATTATGGTTATGGTCTTCCCAAAGCAATCTTGCCCATAGGAACTTTTCTCTGCGCTCCTGTAACTCTCGGAAGGTTTGTCGTATTTCCCGAAATCAATTCGTTTGCCAGTACCGCAAATGCCACAGCTTCTTTAGCATTTGATGGGATTCCATAATCATCGGAAGTCGTACACTTTAGTGAGGGTAATTTAGCCTTTATCCTCTCCATCAATAATGGATTACTACACCCGCCACCACTAAATATAACTTCACTTATATCCCAGTTCGGGAAAATAAAATTCTTATATGACGATACTATGGACTCTACGGTCAGCATCAAAAGAGTTGCCATCAAATCTTGGAGCGAAAGCATCTCACTATCCACATAGGAATAAAGTGTGAGGGCCATTTCACTCCCAAAAAGCTCTTCTCCGGCGGACTTTGGAGGGGGCTTACTATAATAAGGATCAGATAAAAGTTTATCCAAGAGCTCTTTATTAACTTTTCCCGCCAAAGCCAATCGCCCGTCTCTATCGTATTTTTCTTTTCCGCCCGTAGCTAATTTTACAACCCCGTCCATCAGCATATTTCCGGGCCCGGTATCAAACGCGGCTATGTTGTCGATCTCCTCTGTAACGACAGTTACGTTAGCAATACCCCCAATATTATGGGCTATGGAAACCGTGCCCTTTTTTCTAAATAGCAGGTAATCCACATATGGAACTAGCGGGGCCGCCTCGCCTCCTGCCGCGATATCACGAGTCCGAAAATCTCCAACTGTAGTAATTCCTGTTTTCTCGGCAATCTGGTCAATTTCACCTATCTGAAGCGTACAAGGGGTGCCGTCATTATAAGAAGGGGGGTTATGAAATACCGTCTGCCCATGAGAGCCTATTAAATCCACATCCGAAAGATTTACCCCCGCTTCATCAATCACACCAAGCGCAGCTTTGGCGAACTCATTACCTATAATAAAATTAAGTTCTGAAATTTCTTTAAGGGAGCATTCTGTAGCTAAATTATCTAACCTGCTGCGTACATCCGCTTCGTATTCAACGCAGATGAACTTTACCAACTCTATATCCGTATTTAATCCCTTTCCCCGTAACTTAACCAAAGCGGCATCAATGCCATCCTTAGACGTGCCCGACATTAAACCAATTACAAGCTTATCTTTCTTATCAATTAGAGATTTCAGATCGACTGACATAATTTAGTAACTATTGATCCCGGTTATTTAAGCGCCTCACGTAAAAATCCATTATGCTTCCCTAGCAGTTCTCTTGAGTCTTCTAAGCTTAAGCCTTTCTTCTCCATAACAATTGACGTTTTAACGTCCCAGCCGGACTCGATTAACAATTTATCTGCTTTTTCTTCATTGACTTGAGCTATATGCATAACAATGCGTTTAGCTCTGTCTCTTAGTTTGGCCGACTTTGGCTGGACATCAACCATAAGGTTGCCGTATGTTTTGCCAAGCTGCACCATAGAGGCTGTAGTTATCATATTTAAAACCATCTTTGTTACCGTTCCAGCTTTCATCCTTGTAGAGCCTACAATTACTTCAGGACCTACCAGGAGTTGTATATTCACATCGGCAAGAGAGGAATAAACCGGATTGCATGTGACTAAAACTGAGCCACTCTCCATCTTATTTGCATATTGCAGGCCGCCTTCAACAAAAGGTGTCGTAGC
>PVMS01044743.1_pt1 | contig 11798 bp, 8 predicted proteins | sample 1853461 | NCBI WGS metagenome assembly PVMS01 (sample SAMN08582032, study PRJNA380276) | Marine sediment metagenome, whole genome shotgun sequencing project. | isolation source: ocean sediment barecode stripped | collected 2017
AGCGCCAGTTCTGATTCATGCTGAAACAGACTTTTAATGACGGGGTTTGCTTTAAAGTCCTCAGCTTTTTTTATGATATTGACGACGCGCTTAAAAGCAAAGGCCAGCGGTTCAAAATCAGGAGCTGTTTTAAGATTTTGAAGCGCCAGAACTCTGTTCCTTACATCCGGCACATTTCCGATACAACACCTGTAACTGCAGCAATGACATCTTTTGAAAATCCTTCTTCAGCCAGTTGATGAGTCATGCGATTGTTTAAAAAAGTATTTACCTTGTCGGAGATTTCTTTTATTTTCTTAACGCCTTTTACGTTGAGCAGTTTAATGCTCTTTTCAATCATTTCACTTAGAGAAAATGGAAGATTATGCGTAAGCATGATCTGAACTATACCTATGCCCTGGCGTCTAAGCGCATATGGATCGGAAGCACCCGTGGGGATAAGTCCAATGGAAAAAAAGCCGCAAATGGTATCGATTTTGTCTGCGATACCAATAATCGCACCTGTCAAAGTTTCAGGAAGCTCTCCTCCTGAATATACCGGCCTGTAATGTTCTTCAATTGCGGTGGCCACAGATCCGGGCTCTTTTGCAACAGAAGCGTAAACCCTGCCCATAATCCCCTGTAACTTGGGAAATTCATTTACAACATGGCTAACAAGGTCAGACTTACACAACCAGGCAGCCCTTGTTGCCTCCTTTTTCAGATCCGGACCTTTTCCCACCGCATCTGCCAGAAATCCAGCCATCTTTTGAACCCGCTGGATCTTTTCATACATGGACCCAAGCTTGGCCTGGAAAAGAACGCCTTTCAGCTTTTCGACCCTGTCATTACAAGATTCCTTCAGATCACTCTTGTAAAAAAATTGAGCATCTGCAAGGCGGGCTCTAAGCACCCATTCGTGCCCTGTTGCCACAAGATTCATATCCTTTGTGCGGGTATTATTCACCGCAATAAAACAGGGCATAAGATTTCCCTTTTTGTCTATCACGGCAAAATATTTCTGGTGCTCCCGCATGGCTGTAATCAGTACTTCACGTGGGACTTCAAGGAACTCCTTATCAAATTTGCCGGCAGTGGCCACCGGATATTCGACCAGATTCTTAACAATATCAACAAGTTCATCATCAGGCAACACCTTCCCGCCAACGCTTTTGGCAGCCTTAGCGATCTCTTTCTCAACATTTTTTCTGCGTCCTTCCAGGTCGACATGCACTTTTACAGAGCGCAGAGTCTTAACGTAGTCCTTGGGATTTGAAATCTTGACTTTGGCGGGATGCATAAAATAGTGTCCATAAGTATGCTTCCCGCTTTTGACGTTCCCTAAAGTGAAAGGTATAATTTTTTCTCCCAAAAGGGCTACGATTGAATGTATGGGTCTGGCAAATTCAATGTCAAGCTCAGCCCATTTCATGGTCTTGGGAAATGGTGTAGACAGAATTACTTCCGGCAGAATGCTTTTCAGCACGGTCCTAGTTGGAAGTCCGCGCTCTGCTTTTTTTGCACATAAATAGCGGCCCTTATCCGTTTCCTTAACTGTTAAAGCACTTTCGGAAACGCCGACCTTTTCAGCAAATTTCTTCGCCGCCACAGTAAGTTGTCCATTTTTATTAAATCCGATTTTTTCAGGGGGCCCCAAAACTTCCGAAGTTACGGATTTTTGTTTATCTGCAACTTTTTTTACTTCCACTGCAAGACGTCTGGGGGTTGCAAAAATTTTGGCACTCCCGTGCTTAATACGGGCATCGGTCATTTTTTGCAGCAGCGTTGCTGTCAAAACATTCAGGGCAGGTTCAATGTAGCCAGCCGGAATTTCCTCTGTCCCTATCTCAAGTAATAAAGTTTCCATATCCACCTCTATTTTCATTTTATCAGATGCAATATTCAAGATACAAAATTCATGAACCTGGTATCATTTTAAAAAACTGAACTTACTATAATGCCATCCTTACTTTTTTAACAACGGATAACCCATTTCCTTTCTCTGCTCAAGATATCCTTCTGCACAGGCTCTGGCAAGGTTTCTTATGCGTCCGATATAAGTGGTCCTCTCCATAACACTGATAGCTCCGCGAGCATCAAGAAGGTTAAAGGTATGTGAACATTTCAAGCAGTATTCATATGCCGGAAGAACCAATTTTTCTTTAATCATCCGGCTCGATTCAGCTTCGTACTTATTAAAAAAATCGAGCAGCATATCTACATCAGCCTTCTCAAAATTATAAGTTGACTGCTCGACTTCCTGCTGATGATGCACATGTCCATACTTAACATCATCGTTCCATTTCAGATCATACACATTATCGACGCCTTGCAGATACATAGCGATACGCTCCAACCCGTAAGTAAGTTCCACGGATATGGGAAATAATTCGACACTGCCGGCCAGCTGAAAATATGTGAATTGCGTAATCTCCATTCCGTCCAGCCAGACCTCCCACCCAAGGCCGGATGCACCGAGTGTGGGGGATTCCCAGTCGTCCTCCACAAACCTTAAATCATGTTCAAGGGGATCGATTCCAAGCACCTTCAGGCTCAGCAGGTACTGTTTCTGGATATCATAAGGAGAAGGTTTCATTATTACCTGATACTGGTAATAATGCTGCAACCTATTCGGGTTCTCACCGTAACGACCGTCTGTTGGCCTCCTGGAAGGCTGGACATAAGCTACATTCCAGGGCTCCGGGCCGAGTGCCTTGAGCAGGGTGGTTGGATGAAATGTTCCGGCGCCTACTTCTATGTCATATGGCTGGGCAATCACACATCCCTTTTGCGCCCAAAACTTCTCTAACGATATTATAACATCCTGAAAATTCATTTCTCTTTCCTCATAAAATAGTTAAAGATTATATAAATATATTTATAAAAACGGTTTCGGGGGATGAAATCAATCTAACCAATTGCGCTGCACAACACCCCTTCAGAATCTATCTTTACATCAAGCAGTCGAGCACTCTCTCTAATTGATAGAACTCTTTCCCATATACCCTTTAATTTGTCAATATTTTCTACTTCGCCCAAGGCCCAAATACAACCACCACCGCCGGCGCCCGTGATTCTTGCTCCGCAGTCGTTTCCCACCGCGGAACCGATAAGCTGTTCCCCGACGGCATCAAGAACCTCAGGCGTCATCTTTCTCCTGATGGCCATTTCTATGTTCATTGACGCTATCGCGTCTTTAAAGATCCGATTACTAATAGCATCAACAAACTTATGGGTGCATACAACGATTTCATTCCAAAGTTCACGGTGTTTGCCTGAAAGAAACTGCTGTACCCACTTCTTGTTAATATCCTTTGATTCGTGCGGAACACCGCAGTATGCCAGCAATAGATGATTTTTAAAATTCTTAAAGGATTGTTTTTTTAAAATAGCCTTTTTTCTGAAAAAAGATTTTTCGGTACTTACCTGCCAGTACCATGCATTAACACCGCCATACACGGCAGCAAGCTGATCCTGGAATCCGCACGGCACGCCGGCCACACTTGCTTCCAGCGCCTGGGCAAGCAACACGATCTGCTGCCTGGAAAGCGGTTTAACACCCCTTTGCTCGAAAGCTTTTGAAAATGCCGCAACAAGCGCCACTGCCGCTGCAGATGACCCCCCCAATGCACCGCGCGGGGGTGATGAAGACTCAATATCAACATGAACACCTTCAGCTCTGAAATAGGATGCGACTGCAAACATAAGCCCCAATGGGTGATCAAAGGGGACATTATCAAGAGGATATTCCGCGCTTTCAAATCCCTTTGAAGAAACTTTTACCATGCCATTATCATAGGGCAGAAGATGCACACGAGTTCTCAAGCCAATTGCCAGGTTAACGGTACATGGAGAAAGATACCTAAGGGGATAATAAAAAGTGCTGATATCCAGCGTACCGCCCATATCGATCCTGCACGGAGCCGATGCCTCAACCTGTTGTGCTTCAAGAATACTTCTCAAGCTACGTGTTGTGTATTGCGTGTTGTGTGTTAGGTGATGCATTTCCATCCTGTCTTTTTAGCTTCTGTCTTCTTTCATCTGACCTCTGTCATCCGTCTTCTGACCTCTGACTTTTTGTTGAGTAGTCACCCCCTTATCTCCCTCAGGAATTTCAGGCTCCGGGGTTCCTTTCCCAAATGATAAGGTACAAATGCTTCCAAAAATTCCAGGCCTTCCTTTAAAGCTTGAGAAGTAAAGCTGATCCGAACGGCTCTAGCTAAATCCCCGCTTTCGATCCACAAAAGCTGTTTAATGGTCCCTTTTGAAAGATATATCTTCCGTAAAGTTCTGGATGAACACCCGTCACATATAAGTCCACCCTTTTCAAGATTAAAATTAAGCCTGGTTTGTTTTATCTCCTCCATTTTCATCCGGCAGATGGTGCAGTGCCTTAAATTTGGTCCAAGGCCAGCGATTGTCATAAACCTCATCTGAAACAGTATTGAAAGTGCCTCTTCGGATGTACGACCATGATCGAGTTCCCCAAGAACGTGCTGCAACAGATGAAAAAGCTGGGTCTGTTTTTGACCATCTTCCATCCATTCATTGATCACTTCAGCCCAGTAGCTGGCATAGCCTGTTTTTTTTATATTCGACCTGATTCCGGAAAAAGGCTGTTTCAATGTTGCTTCCTGCAAAACAGGAAGACCTTTACGCCGACCAGTACTGTATACCACATCTAATTCCGAAAAGATTTCCAGAATTCCTATAAACCGCTTGGTACTCTTTTTGGCGGATTTTGCAATGAGAGAGAGCTTGCCTCTATGTAACGTAAAAAACGTAATTATGAGATCATAGTCTCCAAAATCGATGCGTCGGAGCATGATGGCAGGCGTGGAAAAGCTTGACATCTGTTCATATACCCAGGAGGGTTGTGGCGATCTCAAAATAGAAATAAACGCTGATAATATCAATCGCTGTGGTCACAAAGGGACCGGTTGCTACAGCAGGATCGATATTTATCCTTGCAAATCCCATAGGCACCAGAGAGCCTACAAGAGCAGCAACAGACATGGAACTGATCACAGCAAGCCCAACAGATATGGCAACCTGTATCGTGCTGTATCGGAGCTGGGCAACCATACCTATAAGAAATCCATACACCATGCCCAGGATAAAACCGATGGCAAGCTCCTTAAAAACTACAGACCAGGTATCTCTTATATTGAGGCGCCCGGTTGCAAGACCCCTAACGACAATGGTAGAGGTCTGGGTGCCGATATTTCCACCCATCCCCATAATGATAGGTATAAAAGCAGCAAGATATGCAAGCTTTCTTAAACTTCCTTCAAAGTGGCCAATAATAAAAAATGCAATGATGCCGCCGATACAGCTGGCAAACAGCCACGGCAGGCGAATCCTTGTGCTTCTTGCAACCGATTGTGTTTCAATAAATTCATCGCCGCTTACACCGGCCATTTTCAAAATATCTTCAGTAGCCTCTTCTCTAAAGATATCAATAACATCATCAACCGTGACAATACCCACCAGTTGATTTGTTTCATTTACAACCGGCACGGCCAGAATATCATAACGGGCAACTATTTTTGCCACCTCTTCCTGGTCCATGCTGGTCTGAACGGAAAATACGTCAGTTGCCATAAAATCTTTAAGGGGTGACTCGGGTGGAACGACAACCAGCTGCCTCAAAGAACTGACGCCCACCAGTTTGCCATATTCATCAATAGCATAAAGATAAAAAGGCATCTCAACATCCAGGTGTTCTTTCTGGAGCGACTCGATGGCTTCCTTGGCGGTTGAATCCTCACTCAAGGCTATAAAATCAGGAACCATGATGCCGCCGGCAGTATCATCGCCATAGTGAAGCAGACCTTCAACCTCTTCGGAACTCTCTTTTTTCATCCTTTTTATAATGGCATCAGACATTTCATCGGGCAGCCGCCCGATCAGGTCGGCAACATCATCGGTGGGCATGTGTTCAAAAATCTCGACTACATCATCAAGTTCAATGCCTTCATTAAGCGCAAGAAAGGCATCTTCATCCAGTTCGCTGAAGAGGGCACCCTTTTGCTCGGTCTCCTCTATCATGTCAAAGAGCTTATGCTGGTTGGGAATCGACAAAGAATGGAACACCACGGACAGGTCTGCCGCATGCGTCTTGTTTACAATCTTACGGAGATGGGGTGTAGCATCCCTTCTTAGCAATCTCTTAATGCTGTCAATAAGTATTTGCTGCGGTCACCTTGCATATTATTGTCATCCGATACAGGAATTTAACATTTTTCTTCAGCACCGAAGGTTAAGATTTTTTTATAGCTATCGCCTTTCAGAAAAAAATCTTACCTCCCTATTACCAGAATTACACGGATTGAAATGTAGTGTTTCAATGTCGTTTAACTATACGTTGCCTTTATGTTTGTTTATGGAATCTGAAGAGCTACAACCTGTCCGCTCTTTCCCGGAACATTTAAAGGATTCCCGTTCAAAGTCAATTGTATGCCGGTGGCATTGCCGATCAAGACGTTGAACCCCTTTGATGCTTCAAGTTCCAGGCGATCTCCTGGATGTAGACTGTATTCCTTTCGGTTTCGGCCGTCTATAATTATTTTTATCCATGTATCTTCGATGGCAATTATCTTAAGCAATAACTTTTCCGATATGCTCTCATAATGCTCATCTGCAACATCAGCTTCAGACTCCATGCCCTGCGGGTCTTTGACGGCGATATCATGATTATTTTCATTGCCCACAGGCCTATCAGATTGATTGTCGGTTTGGTGCTGTTCTTGAAAAAAGGGTATCATAAAAACAGTCACCCCAATTATACACACCATTGCTACCAGAGACAGCAAGATGCGAAGCCAAAACGCTTTATCGGTTTTTTTAAGAACAGTCTCACCAACGGTAGCTTTTTGATAAAATTGGAGACTCCTCAGATAACGCCGAACAGTCTCATCACCATCAGCCCCGATCACTTTTGCAAAAGCACGCAAAAACCCTTTTACATAAACCTCATCAGGGAGTCTTGCATGATCTTCCTTCTCAATCAGAAGAAGGTTATCCATTCTAATCTTGGTTTTTCTTGAGACATCTTCGAGGTCGATCCCTTTTTCAATCCTTATTGTCTTGAGATAACTCCCGAATGAAATTGATTTATTTTCAGTTGTCATACAGTTAGCAGCAGTTTTAATAACTTCTCAATAAATTGTTGGTAATTTACCAGTTTTAAAATTTATTTAATAATTTTAATGTGAGACTGCTTACGTAAATCCTCAAGCCATGACTGAAAATTATTATCGACGATGTCATCAAAGAGAATTCTTTCGATCTCAGGCGATACCTCTTCAAGGGGCTTTCCCGAAGTATTGACAACCTCTTGAACAAATAAAATCTGATACCCCTGATCCGTATATAGCACAGGGGTAAACTCACCTGCCTTCATTCCCTTGATTGCCTTCTGTAATTGCAAAGAAAGCTCACTAAGTCCAAACAAACCCAAATCCCCACCCTCAGAAGCCAGTGATTCAGAGTAATTCATAGCCATTGTTTCAAAAGATTGCCCGTCCTTTAATTTTGCATATACTTCATCCATTCTCGCCTTAACCTCAAGCTTCTCTTTTTCATCTACAAGCGAGGAAACTTTCATAATTATATTGCGAAGATGATATTTATTTTCCCCGCCATATTTATCTTTGTGGGTTTCATAATAAGACTTAATGTCCTCTTTGGTAATCACAATCTTGGATGTAATTTTAAGGTTGACAAGCCTTTTTCTGAGTATCTGTTCCTTCACCTGCTTGCGATACTCCTCCATGGTTAATCCATCCTTGGCCAATGCTGCTCTTAGGTCTTCATCCGTATAATAATTTGCTTCTTTAATCCGCTCAATGGTTTGATCTATTTCTTTTTCACTGATTGAAATTTTAAAGCGCTTTATCTCCTGATCTGTAATTTTCTGTTCAATTAACTGATTGAGTATATCCTCCCATGTTTTAAAGAGCATCTTGCTCTCTTTCTCAAGCGGATAACCACGTTCTCTGATCTTTTCTGCATATGGCTTAAATGAGAGGTTCAGCTCAAAAAGTGTAATGATGTCATCATTAACCACTGCTACAATCCGATCAACAATTTCTGCACTTTCTGCCCTTGAAGCTAAGGTAAAATTGAACGTACAAAAAAGCAAAGCAAATATTATGTAACGTAATAAATAAGTTAGCATTACTTTAAAAAGCTTGCCTGTCATTCCAATATCAATTATTAGTTTACGAGCCGGTGATTTTTTCCAATTGCGCTTTGTTTATTTCAATTTTGTATCTTTTTTGAAGTTTTTTTATCCACGACTTGTAAGCATCTTCCATCTTTTTCATGCGCAAATGTTTCATTATGCTTGCACTATTATCCTTTGAAATTTCTTTTGAATCTAATGTTAAACTGTCGTCTTTATAATGTTCTTCATAATACTTCGATATATCTTCGGAATTTATTTCGATCTGCTCACCCAACTCTTTGGCAACCACCTTTTCCAGGAGTAAACGGTTCTTTAATCCTTCTTTCCAGGAATGGTAAGACACTGCATTCTCAAGTAACGTCTGCTCGAATTCATCATTGGGATAGTCACCCTTTATATCTGAAACGGCCTTTTCAACTTCTGAATCATAAACTTTGATACCGAGCTCCTTGGCCCTTTCATGAATAATCATCTCCTCGATCATCTGATAAAAAAGCTGTAACTGGGCATCTTTGACATCGGCAGGATTCTTCAATGTACCATGTGGATAAGCGGCCTTAGCAATTTCAAAGGCCCTGTTGAACTCGAAAACTGTTAAGACGCTGTCTCCGACCTTAATAAAGAATTCATCCTTGTCATTAGATTCAGAATCAGCACATCCTGCTAAGAGACAAATGATCAATAAAACGCAGAACAGAACATTATAGTTGTAAAAGTATCTTTTCATTGATAACCGTTTAGGGCTTGAGCCAAACCCGGATTAAGGATTGAGTATTGCGTATTGAATGAATGCTGACGGACTCTAAAAAAGTTTTTTTAGAACTCCATAGAGCAAAATAGACTTTTTACGAAACCATCAATATTTATAACATAATAATTGCATAAACGTTCAGTCGCTAACACGTTGCGTGATATCTTTCAAGATGTTTTTAGTCTGACCCAAAAGATCAGTGGTTTTGCCTTTTAACAGTTTTGCTATAATAATATTGTCAGGAGCGAACTCAAACCGCTTTCCTTCTGAAAGAACCATCTCCATGATACCGGAAGGATTTTTTTGGTGAGCTTCAGAAAAACAAAGTGTAAGCCGCTGTCCTGCCAGATCAAGCCGTTTCACGCCCGCCTTTATGGCCAACACCTTAAGCATGATTTTTAAAAGAAGATTTGCAGTCTCAACCGGCAGGGCTCCGAAGCGATCCATCAACTCTACCTTGAAATCAGCTATTTCGTTGAGTTCTGTCATTTTTGCCAGGCGGCGGTATGAAGTAAGACGCTGGTCAATATCCGGTATATACGATTCGGGTATGGAAGCAGACATAATAATGTTAATTTCCGGTTCCAGACTTTCGCGAACCGGTTCTTTTTTTAGCTCAGACATTGAGTTCTCCAGCAGCTTAAGAAACATGTCATACCCAACCGCAGCAATATGGCCAGACTGTGAAGCCCCAAGGACTGTCCCCCCTCCCCTAATTTTCAAATCACTCATGGCGATTTGAAAGCCCGAGCCAAGATCACTGTATTCCATCAGCACCTTCAGACGTTTCTGAGCATCTTTGCCAAATGTACTTTCATTCGGTATAAAAAGATATGCATATGCCTGTTCATCAAACCGGCCAACACGGCCACGCAACTGATAAATCTGAGATAGCCCGAATCTGTCCGCATGATTGACTATTATGGTGTTGGCTGAAGGGATATCAATACCTGATTCTATTATGGTAGTACACACCAGCAAGTCTATCTCTTTTTCCATGAATCGAAGCATCACGTTCTCCAAAGCATCCTCATCCAGACGACCGTGGGCAACATCAAGTCTGACCTCGGGCACCAGTCCCTGCAAATGTTTTGCCATTTCCCATATACTATGGATGTTGTTATGAACAAAGAAGATCTGACCCTTTCTGTTTAACTCTTTTTGTATGGCTTCTGCAATAACGGCATTATCAAATTCAGAAATGTATGTGATAATAGACTTGCGATGTTCAGGCGGTGTTGAGATTATACTGATGTCACGAATTCCCATCAGGGACATGTGAAGCGTTCGCGGTATCGGTGTAGCCGTTAAGGCCAGAACATCCACTGTGCTTCTGATTTTTTTCAACTTCTCCTTATGCTTGACGCCAAAACGTTGCTCTTCATCAAGCACAATAAGACCCATGTCTTTAAATACCACATCTTTCTGTATCAGCCTGTGAGTTCCAATGACAATATCTATCTTCCCAGCCTTAAGATCTTTTATTATTTCCTGCTGTTCCCGAATAGAACGGAATCTGCTCAAGCATGCTGCATTAACCGGGTAACGTTCAAAACGGCTGGAAAACGTTGCATAATGCTGTTCTGCAAGCACTGTGGTTGGAACAAGTACCGCAACCTGTTTGCCTTCATTAACGGCCAAATATGATGCGCGCAGGGCAACCTCTGTTTTACCGTATCCCACATCTCCACATACCAGCCTGTCCATTGGAATCGGCGTTTTCATATCATTCAGTACCTCTTCGATGGCTTTGATCTGGTCTGCTGTCTCCTCATAAGGAAAACCGGCTTCAAAATCCCGGATATCACTGTCGACCTCACTGAAAGCATAACCTTTCTTAACTCTACGCTCAGCATAGAGTTTAAGAAGCTCTCCGGCAATCTTCTCCGCCGATCTTTTTACTCTGGCCTTAACTCGCTGCCATGATTTACCGCCCATCTTGTCAAGTGTAGGCTCGATTCCATCCACCCCCATATATTTCTGAACCATGCTCATTCGATCTACAGGGAGATAGAGCTTGTCATCATCTTTATAGATAACCAGCAGAAAATCATTTCTCGACCCGTTCAAGTGCAGTTTTATCAGCCCTTCATACTTCCCAATGCCATGTTCAACATGAACTACAAGATCCCCCTTTTTTAAATCTCCAAATGAAAGGAGCTCGGTTCGACCCTTTTGCTCGGGTTTTATTCTATGACGATGTTTCGCCCCGAATATTTCATCCTCCGTAATAATTGCCAGAGATTCAACCGGCCAGATAAACCCAGATGAAACCTGACCAATGCATACGTATACCAGGCCTTTGTCCTGTATAACCTCAGGAAAACCGTCAATAAGTCTGATATTGATACCGTACGGCACCAAAAGGGACTTCAGCCTGTCGGCCTGTAATTTTGTTCTGCAAACAATAAGTGTGACACATCCTGTTTGCATTTGATCATTGAACCAGTTTACCAGCGGCGAAAAGAGACTCTTTTCACGACGACGCTTAAGATCCAGTCTTATAGCGGAGTTGTCATTAACGGAAAAATTAAACTGCCGAAAAGTCCGCTTGCTATCCAAAATCCCTTCTGACACGGGAAGCATTTTAACCTTTAGCAGCCTTTTGCGTTTAAAGATCTCCTTGGCCTTTGCCCATTTTAGATAAAGGCTATCGGGAGCGACACAAAGTCTGGCCTCATTACACGCTGCAACAAAGCTGCCTGACGCCTGCTGTCGCGATTGTTCTGCAGCCTGTTCCAAATCAGTCGGTTCCATCAGAATAAAAAGTGCATTATTAGGAACATAGTCAAAAAGAGTGTTAAGTTCGGGATAAATCAGTGGAATCAGGCTTTCAATCCCCGGGAAAAAACCCTCTTTTTTGATGCGATCAACCAG
>PVMS01059483.1_pt1 | contig 11798 bp, 6 predicted proteins | sample 1853461 | NCBI WGS metagenome assembly PVMS01 (sample SAMN08582032, study PRJNA380276) | Marine sediment metagenome, whole genome shotgun sequencing project. | isolation source: ocean sediment barecode stripped | collected 2017
CGAGAGCGTGACTTAGAAACTCAGGAAGCTTCAATAGCTACAGTAACTGCTGTTGAAAGTATTCATGAACTTATAAATCAAAAACTTAAAATGTTAGATTAAAATCTCCCTATTATGTTAAAACAAGAAACAATAGACCACGATAAAGTATTAGAAGATTTTGTTAAAAAACAAAAGCAAAGAATTAAGAAATTAAAGAATAAACAAAAAGGCAAAAAGAAAGAATAAATATTTGGAAATTAGTTAGAAATAATTTATTTTACATATACAGTATTATTTGAAAAAATTAATGAAAATATGAAAAATAAATTAAAAGATAAAGCTGCCCAACAATTTACTAAACTTAGGTTTAAAGAATCTACACATATTTATACTGTAGATAATAAAAAGATACCTTCTACATCATCTTTAATAGAACAGTTTTATAAAGAGTTTGATGCTGAAAAGGTATCTTTTTTTGTTGCTAAAAAAGAAGGTGTTACTCAACAGGAGATATTAGATGATTGGAAAAGTATCAATTTAAAATCTATAGAAAAAGGAACAAGAGTACATCAATTTGCTGAAGATTATAGTAATGGTTTGGATGTAAAACCAATATGTGTTCAAACACAAGCTGTTGTAGATTTTTGGCAATCATTACCTGCATACTATGATTTAGTATTTGTAGAATTACAAATGTGTGATGAAGATTATTGGTATGCAGGAACTACAGATTTTGTGTTATTAGATTTAAGAGATGGTAGTTTAGTAATAGGAGATTATAAAACAAATAAGAATTTGTTTAAAACATATAATTCAATGCTTCCTCCTTTTGATATGTTAGATGATAATCCTTTTAATCATTATCAAATACAACTTTCTTATTATCAAATCCTTTTACAGCAATTAGGGTATAGAATTAGTGATAGAATGTTAGTGTGGTTGAAACCTGAAGGAGGGTTTGAAATATATAATACAAGTGATTTTACCAATACTTTAAAAATGACTTTCAATGATAACTGGAGAAGTGATACAAAGAATACAGAGTATTTATTCTAAAGGTGTACAGTCTGATGATAGTAGATTAAGACCAAGACATATTTATAATAAATTGATAACTGTTACTGCTAAATTATATGAACAGCAGAAAAATAAAAAACAAAAGGTAAACCAATGGTCTTATCAGGTTCTTCCCTGTGTTGAACTTATAGAAACTCCTATACATGAATGCCCTTGTGTTCCTACATTAGGATGTACTATATTCAGAACTAAGCATAAAATACCTGCTCCTATTTCAGGATATTCAAAACATTTTATTCAAAGTGTTACTTCTTTAGATGGACAAATGCAGTTTGGAGAAACTACATGGAAAGGATATAAGTATAAGCAAGGAGCTAAATATACTTCTAAAAAACCTGATTATTTTATCAGAGATAATTATCTTTATATATCATCTCCTACTAAATTGAAAGTAATTACTATTGAAGGATTGTTTGGAAATGTAGAGAAAATAATTTCTTTTCCTAATTACTGTGATGAACAAACAGATGATTGTGGAAATGCTTTACCACCAATAACTACTTGTAAATCATTATATGATGAACCTTTTCCTATTGAAGATAGTATGGTTGATGATTTAATTCAACTTACATTACAGGAATTAGTAGCATTTATGAATGAGTTTGGCAGAGAAGATTTAACTAATAATGCTAAAGATAATTTTAAAGCAAATGAAAAATAATCTCTGTACAGTAAGAACAAGCTATAAATATTATACTGAAAATAGTAAGTATAAACTTCCAATGAAAGAATACATGGAAATAGTTTATGGGTTTTTTAAGTTTATGTTGAAAAATATATTTCTTACAAGAGAAGTTTTAATGCCTTCTAAATTAGGTTCTTTTCAAATTATAGGGAAAAAGAAAAAACCTAAAGTGGTAGATGGAGTAATTGTTGGATTATCTCCTGATTGGAAAGAAACAAATTTATTGTGGAACAAATGTGCTGAGTGTAAAGAAAATAAACAATTAGTATTTCATTTGAATGAACATACTAATGGAATAAGATATAAGTTTTTGTGGAGTAAAGAAAACATTCTTGTTGAAAATAAAAACCTTTATTATTTTAAACCTGCAAGAGATGTTAAAAGAGAACTTGCAAAATTAATTAATAATGGTAAAGAATTTTTTGTAATATGAAAGATTTTAGATATGTGTCTATAAATAGAATCCTGGATAAATTAAGAAGGGATTTACTTATGGATGAATTGCATGAGAGTGATGTTATTGAATGGGTTGGAGAAGCACTGGAAGCTATAGGTGCTATCACACAATATGAAGATGTTCTTGCCTTTATAGAGGTTAAGAATTTTACTTGTTGTATACCTAATGGTACTTATCAATTACATCAAATAGCAAGAAACAATTGTCATTCAGGTCAAGAAGCAGATCCTTTATGTCCTGCAAAAGTTGTAGAGGAATTAACTACTACTGTAGAAGATGATGCCCCAATAATTCCTGTAGCATTAGATTGTAATGGTACTCCTATAGATTCTTATGAGTTAGCTTATTACAGACCTTATTTTGATTTACAAGCTGAAGCAGGATATTTTACTAATTCAGCTTTTTATAAAAACTGCTTTAGTCCAATCAGATTAGCATCTTCTAATTTCTTTTCTTCTATTAGTTCTGACCAACCAAATAGAGGTGATTTATATCATGGAGGTACAGATGAATATCAAATAATATCTAATGGGCAAGCTCTTAGATTTTCTTTTGAAGAAGGTTCTATTGCCTTTTCATATACAAGACCTCACCTTGATGATGATGGATATCCTATGATTCCTGACCATTATAGTTATATAACTGCTGTTACTAAGTATATTACCTATAAAGTAATGGAGCAAAGGTTCTATAGAAATGAAAGAGGTAGTGATAGCAGATTGGGAAAAGCAGAACAAGATTGGCATTGGTACTGTAAACAAGCAGGAAATTTAGCTATTATGCCAAGAGGTGAAGATGACCACCAAGATTTGTTAGAACAAAGATTACATATGCTTCCTAAGTTAAATAGGTATTATGGTTTCTTTGGAAAGATGAATAAAATGGAAGGTAGGAAGTTTAATGATCCTGATAGTAGAAACAATTACTTTAGCGGAATATAATAATTATGTCTAAGCAAAATCCAACAAGACCTTTTAAAGGCTTACAAACAGATACTTCTCCTTTAGATCAACCTAAAGGTTCATATACTATGGCATGGAATGCTGTAAATGAAACATCTGATGGTAATAATAATTTCATCTCTAATGAACAAAGTAATGAACTTTGTGGACAAATAACACCGGGTTATAGACCTATTGGAGATGTATATATTTCAGATGAGAATACTGTTATCTTTTCAACTAATGGTACACTTTCAGAAATAGGTATATTAGATTTTGATTGTAATTACACACCAATTGTATTTGGACCTGAAACAGCTTGTTTAAATTTTCAAATCACAGACCAGATAGATGCTACATTCAGAGTGAGAAGAGGTTGTGAAAGAACAGTATATTTTACTGATGGTTTAAATGCTGTAAGATATTTCAACTTAGATAAACCTGACGAATTTAAAGATCAATTTGACAATTTGGATTGTAAACTATTTGAATTATTTTTAGATTTCACAAATCCTTGTTTTTCTAATTTTGAAATTTTAGAACAAGGTGCTTTAAGACCAGGTACTTATGCATTTGCACTTCAGTATTTAGATAAAGATTTAAATCCTACAAAGTGGACACATATTACTTTACCCATACCTATTTATTCAGTACCTGTTGATGGTCAATATAATGAGATAATAGGTTCTGCACATAAAGATTCAGACAGTATGGGAGGGTCTTATGTTACAAATAAAGCTATTAAATTATTTATAACTAATCTTGATCAAGCATATACATTTTATAGAATAGCTGTAATATCAAAAACAAGTTTTATAAATATAGTTACAAAAGTTGTAATATCTTTTGAAAATCCAATTAGTCAAACTGAATTTACTTATTCAGGAAATGATGAAGGATATACTGAAGGCAATATAAATGATATTGCAATACAACCTATTGTTATAGAAACTGCTAATCATATAGAACAATTAGAAAATAGATTGATATTAGCAGATTTAAAAAACAAACAAGTTGAGTTCTGTTCTTTTCAACAATATGCTTCTCCAATAAAAACACAATATATTGTAAGTTCTGCTCCCGGAAATCAAATAGGTACTGGTAATAGTAAAACTCCTGATACCTATTGGTTTGAAAGAGGATACATGGGAGATGAAGTATATGCTTTTGGGATTGTATATGTTTTTGAAGATGGATTTGAATCTCCTGCTTTTCATATCCCAGGAATAGATAAAACATATTATGATTCAGGACCTACTGGTTGTAATAGTCCTTGTGTTACAGGTACTTATGAGAATAATTGCTTAAGAGTTAGAATAGATCCTCCACAACCAAGTACCTGTGCAGGATTTTTAACTTCTTATATTGTAAATTATACTGTAGATGGTGTTCCAAATTCATATGCTGATACTATAAATACACCAGGCTCTTCTGTTTGGGTAGATATTTATTGTGGTCCTGGTTCAATTATGGACATAGAGGTGCTTGTAGAAAATAATGATTGCACTGCTCATATTGTAGAAATGCCATTATATGAATTTATATTTGCAACAGATATACTTCCTGCTGATGCAGGATTTTGGTGGCCTATTCTTTGTAATGGTATTCCAACTCTTGTATCTTTTAGAGAAAAAAGAACAGTTGATTGTGTTGGTGGACTTCCTGGTCCTGTTCCAGGGGCAGGGTGGGTATTATTAATAGATAATTGTGGAGTAAATAATACTGCTACTTATGTAAAAGAACCAGATTGTCCAGATTGTCATACTTGTCAACCACCTGCTAATGATCCAAATGCAAGTTATGCAGTTACATTTTGTGTAGGAGGTGGATGTATACCTGATGTTCCTACACAAAGTGGAATAGGTCAAAATTGGTATTTAATGGCAACTTATTCAGATCCTTCTGGTGCAAACAGTTGGTGGATAGATTTAAATTTATTTTTACCTGATGGTATTCAAAAAATAGAAAGTTCAATTACTAATCCAAATTGTCCTGCAGATATTATAATCAGTTGGGAATATAATATTACCCATTTATATCCTGATCAAACTGCTTATAATAATTTACCATTGAATGAAAAATTAGAAAAATGGCAAGTATATAATACAGCAGTTCCTCTTTCTAATGATACAGGATATATGTCATATTGGGAATCAAGTAGTTCTCAGTATACTACTATATTAGATTGTAATGGTAATGATTATTGGGGAACTGATTATTGTGGAAACCCATTAGTAGGAAATCAAGTAAGACACCATAAATTTCCTGATAGAAATTTAATAACACATGTTGAAGGACAATATTCATCTGGAGCATATGAATCTGTATTAGAAGTTACACTTCAATACAATGGCACTCCTGTACAACTTGGAGTTTTGCTAAATCCAAGTGATGAATTATTAACAGATTATGACCTAGATGGTTTTGGACAACCTCAAATATCTACACAGATAGATTTTAGTGAGTTTGTTTATGATATTATTACAAGTACATTTAGTCCTGTTGTGAAAACAATTATTACAAGAGAAGGTGATGGAACATCAGGAATAGATAGTGTTGTATTGGCAGGAGTTGTGGGGTTAGATGCAAATATGGTTGTAACTTTTACTACTCCACCAACAGGAAATAATCAACAAGTAGCTCCAAAAACAAATGAAGAAGTTAGAAATTTAGGAATTAAATTTACAAATATTGTATATCCTCATTCTGATATTATAGGACACTACATAGTAAGAGGAGCAAGAGATGAATTTAATAGAACTGTTATTGAAAAAGGAATTACTAATTCTACACATTTTGGTACTTCAGATGGAGGAACTGGGCAATCATATAATCTTTTCTCTTTCTTTGCAGGAGGACCTACTAATCTTTCTGGACAAATATATAATAGACATGAAAGTGTTAATTATTTATTTACTCCTAAGATGTTATTTAGAGCAGAACCTGCAAATGCTGTTTATATAAAACAAGAAAATAGATTTCAATTTATAATTGCTAAAGGATATGGTAATTTTGGCACAAGTAAAGAATTTGATGATCTTACTGAATTTGGAGCAGGAGAAGGTAAAAGTGCTGTATTTGATTTTGATGGTGCTTATGCTACTATATCAAGTACAAGAAGGCTTTATTATAGTGGAACTGAACCAATAGGTGGTCCTATAAAATTAAGAAAAATTAAAAAATCATTATTACTTAATGGATTAACTTACGATGATACATTTGTAACTGGAAGCAAGTTATATAATGTATCTCATACTAATAGAGTTCAGATTCTAGATTTAAATTGGGCACCAAAAAATCCAAATGATACTGGACAAAATGGTTCAATGCATGGTGGGGCAGGTAGGAATATACCATATTGTTCTTTGAAGATAGATAGAGATGTCCACCCTAATTTATTTTCTATACAATACTATAGAACTCACAATTGTGTTTTAAGTAATACTTCAGATCCTAATATTTTTGGAGGAGATATATTTATTTCTCCAATGAATTTAGGAAATTCATCTTATCTTAAATTTCAAGATTCTATATGGGATACTGTATTTTGGTTTTGGATTATTTCATCTCTTGTATTTATTTCAATAGTTACATATGGAGCAGCAACTCCTGCAGTAATATTAGCAGTAGGTGGTGCAGCAGCAGCAGCCACTATTAGTACTCTTGTTATTGTAGGAGTTGTTGTTGCAGGAGCTATTGGTATTACCGCACATCTTATTGAAGAAATTACATTAGCTTTCAGGTCACAAGGATTATCAGATTTAATGAAAGAAGATAATGAAGCTTGCAATCTTAGTAATACATCCAAAAGAGCTATGGAATATTTTCATGAATCTTTAAAGGGTATTTATGTAGAATCTGAAATAAATATGGGTTTAAGACATGAGCATACTTTATATCAAAATGGTACTTATTTTAGAGATAGAGTAGATATAAGAGCATATTTTAGAGATAAGTTAATGATTTTTAATTCAGATAGTGGTACATTAAAAGATAACTGGTTACACAGAGGGATAATGATTCCTGAAATATATCATTATAATTTTGATTATTCTGCAATAAATAAAGCTAATGTATATGCATCTCTTTCTGAAAGTTATGATTGTTGTTCTGATTGTTTAGAAACTTTTCCTACAAGGGTAGCTTATTCTGAACAGAGTTTTCAAGAAGAAGGAGCAGATAACTACAGAGTATTTTTAGCATTGAACTATAGAGACATAGAAGCTGAAAAAGGTACTATCACTAATATATTTAGAAAACATAATAATCTATTTATCCATACTGAAGAAGCTTTATGGCAATTGCCACAGAGTATCCAACAAAGGATAACAGGAGAACTAATATCTTTTGTAGGTACTGGAGAGTATTTCAGTATTCCTCCAAGGTTAATCAATGATGATGAAATAGGTAGTGCAGGCAGTAGACATAAATGGGCAACTATCAAAACAGATATGGGAGCTTTCTTCATAGATGAATCTAATAGAGATGTGTTTATGATGACCTCTAATCAAGGTATGAAAGCTATTTCTAATAATGGAATGAGGAATTTCTTTAGACAAAATCTTGTTCCTTTCTTAGAGACTCAATATAAAAGATTGACAACTAAAGAATTTTTAAATGTAAATAATCCTGCTAATCCTAATGGTGTAGGATATGCAACAGTACATGATACAAGGCATGAGAGGTTGATGGTTACTAAAAGAGACTATCAAATTCTTCCTGCTTATACAGCTTCTTTTATTGAAGTAGAATCTGTAGCTACTGTAATAACAGGTATTGTTCTTGACCAATTGTTCTTTGATATTACTACAAGGCAATTTGGGATAGGTACAGGAGTAGATACTTATAATTATATCTTATTAGGAGATCCTTTATATTTTGAAAATAAGTCATGGACATTATCTTATTCATTTCTTACACAGTCATGGACAAGTTTTCATTCTTATATTCCTTTGTATTACTATTACATGCATAATCAATTCTTTTCATTTGTAGATAATGCTGTATGGAAACATAATATACTTGGTAGTTATCAAAACTTTTATGGTACAAGACACCCTCATATCATAGAGTATATCTCACTTTCTTCTCCTGTAATGACAAGGTTGTGGGATGAGTTAATGCTACAAACAGTAGCAAGAGTTTATGACATTGTTACACAAGAATATATTGATAAAAGATTTGTAACATTTAACAAAGCTATCTTCTATAATTCAAGGCAAACAAGTGGTCTGTTAAACCTAATAGTTAAAGATGATACAAATGAAGATTATCTTGTTCAACAAATTATGAACATTGCAGGCAATCAAATTAAGATAAACAGAGATGAAAGGAATTGGACACTCAATGAAATAAGAGATTATAGGGTAGATTATGATAATTCTATATGGTCAAGAGATTGGGATTCACTTAAATCTGAATTCCCAATTGATAAGGTTTTAAATAGTTCAACTATAGATTTTGATAAGATATGGTATGATTTGCAAGTATTAAGAGATAAATACTTGATAATACGACTTATTTTTGATAACTTCGATGATGTGAACTTAACTACAAATTATTCTTTTGAGAGAGAAACACCTTCTATCAGATAATAATTAATAAATTAATTTAATTATGAAAAAGAAACGTAATAAAAAAAGAAAAAGTTCAAAATCATATGAAAAGCCAATTGACTCATATTTGAAAAAGAAACTTCCTTACTTAAAGAAGTATGGTGGAGGTACTGGTATGGAAGGTATGGGAGGTGATATGGCTGGAGGTATATTTGATGCATCTTCTGCTGCATTGATGGCAACTACAACTGATGCTGTAGCAGGAATGCTTGGTACTATAATGGGTAAAAGTAATGTACCTAAAGTATTTGATTACTCTCCTAATCAAAATCCTATAATGGCAAAAGGTGGAATAGTAGAAGGAGATCCTCCATATAAGAAAGTAGGTAATTATCAAACATCTTTTCATCCTAAAGATATGGCTTACTTTGAAAGGATGCAGAAAAGATTTCCTGAAGCATATGAAGCTTCTAAGTCACAATATCTTCTTCCGGGTATGCATGAAGTAGGTACTGAAAGTGTATATAAAGATGACAGTTACAATCCAGTTATGAAAACTGATAACATTGTAAATGAAGATAAATATATAATTAGATCAGGAGATAGATCTATTCCAAGAATTGCTAATCAGCAAGGTATGTATAATTTTGATATTAAAGATGATCAAATTATGATGCCAAGACTTAGTGCTTTAGATAGAAGATTGTATAAAAAAGGTTTAAAGCAATATGCTAAAGGTACTGGTATGCAAGGGGTTCAAAATGATCCTCCACCACGTAAGAGCTTAGGTAAGTATACTGCTAGAGTAAGTCCTCAAGATCAGAAGTTCTATGATAGGATTCAGAAGAAAGCTACTCCTGAAGCTTGGCAAGCTATACAAGGACAGTTCATGACTCCTGGAGAATATGATTTAGGGCAAGAAGATGTATATGATAATACATATTTTGAGTCACAAAAATTTGCTTCTCCTGAAGGCTATACTGAAGATGTTACTGCAAAGCCTAAATACTTTGCTACATCAGGGAATTATGAATACCCTCATACAGTAATTGATGATGTAAAAGGTCTTTCAAATTATAATGTTACTGAAGATGGATTTTTAGATGTTGCTCCTCTTAATAGGAAGGGCAAAGAAAGTGATATGAGAAAGATAAGAAAGATGATGAGGAAATATGCCAAAGGTGGTGTAGTTCAAGAACCTAATGTAGAGGTAGAAGGTGGAGAAGCATATGAATTACCTAATGGAGAAATAGGAGTTATTGAAGGAGATAAGCATACTCAGGATACTGATGGTGATGGACAATATGGTGAACCAAGAAATGTTCCTGAAGGAACAAAGTTTTATTCAGCTCAAATTAAAAAAGCAAATAAAACAATGGCTAAAAGGAAAATAGCCAGAGAAAAGAAAATTGCTAATTTAGAAGCAGCTTTTAAAGAAAGACCCTTTGATGTAATTCTTAAAACTACTCTTGAAAGAACAAAAGAAAAACTTGAAGGAATTGAAGAACAGGCTGATATGGCAATTCAGGAATCTGCTAATATGTTAGAGCAAGGTGAGCAGGTTGCTCAATATATGAAGAATGGTGGTACATTCAAATACAAATATGCTAATGGTGGTTCAACAGGTAATATGTTTGATGTCTTACTTGGTCTTGGAACTGATACATTAGGTGGAATGATGGGAGCACCTAAAACTTCTGCACCACCTACTTCTACTGATGAAACTCCAGTAGAGCCTGTAGAACCTGCTGATAAAGAAAAATTTGAAATGCCACAAGGAAAAGTAGATCCTTTTTATGATAGTTGGAAAAATAAACAACCTGCTTTAAAAGGTGTAGATGGTTTTCATATTCCTGGTCCAAATGCTTTTAATACCAATTTAAATTTGGGAAGAGGAGATGTTGATGCAGGATTTCAATATAATATTCCTAAATCAAACTCTTACGTCAAAGGAAATTTAAATCAACAACTTACTCCTTTATTTACAGAAGGACGTGTACCTACACCAACAGGTAGTCTTGAAGGATATTACGGAGGTAACAACTTTGATATTACAGGTAAGTTAAATACAGATTTTCAAAATTCACCTACAGGTAGTATAGGTGTTAATATGAATCCTTCTGATAAACTATCTGCATATGGTAATCTAAATCTTGGAGAAGATTTTGGAATGAATGCAGGGTTGAATTGGAATCCTTCTGATAAATTTTCTACAGGATTAGACCTTAATGTAAACAAAGAAGGTTTAGGAATAGAAGGAACTGGAGAATATAAAGTAAATCCTAATTTAACTCTTGGTGCAACAGGTAAATATAATACAGGAGAAGGGTTTACAGGTGATGCAAACTTGAAGTATACTTTTGATAGAAATAAAAAAGAAAATCCGAGATTGTTTGCGAATGGTGGTATGTTACCCAAATTTAATAATGGTGGTGGTTTAGGGTTACCTCCAGGATTTAATCCTGCTTTATTATATCAAATTCCTCAGTTTGCAAAATTAGGGAAAGAAGCACAAGATAAATTATTAGAAAATTTAGATTTAGGAAATCCTGAAATATCAAGTCAATTTGTTAAAAAAGCCGTTCCTTCAGATTATGATAACAGAGGAAGTGATTATGCTAAAGAAATAGAAAATACTTTTGCACAAAATAATATTCAAAGCAAGCCTTTAAATTCTGGTTCATATAATTCAGGGTTAGAGATGTTTGGAGATCAATTGTTTGAAGTAGTTCCTGAAGATATTAACAATACAAATACAGGAGATCCCTATAAAATACCTGGGGTAGATCTTGAAGATAATCTTGCATATATGCGAAGTTTAAATCCAGATTTATTTAGAATGAAAGGATTGCAAAAAGAACAAAATATACCAGATTTATCAGGAGCAATAGGAACTACAGATGTTAGATCTGTTGATGAACCAGTAAATAGTTTTTTAAATTTGTCAGGAATACAAGGAACTACAGCTGTTAAACCTGTCAGTGAACCAATTAATAGTGTTTTAGATTTGTCAGGAGTGAAAGGAACTACAGATGTCAGAACTGTTGTTGAACCAATTAATTCTGAGCAACAAAAAGCAAAATTAATTGAAGAAGGTAAGA
>PVMS01047264.1_pt1 | contig 11797 bp, 10 predicted proteins | sample 1853461 | NCBI WGS metagenome assembly PVMS01 (sample SAMN08582032, study PRJNA380276) | Marine sediment metagenome, whole genome shotgun sequencing project. | isolation source: ocean sediment barecode stripped | collected 2017
AAGGTCGTGACCGTGCCGTCAATGCCGCCATAGACCCAGTCGCGGAGATAGCTGACGCGCGGCCCGTCGCGGAGGCGCTTGGCGATCTCGCTCGGCTGATGCCCGTGCTCGAGGTGAGTAGGCAAATTCCGTTCCTTCCCTTAGCCTTAACGGATATGTGGCATGCAAAGAGAAGCCGGGCAATTACCGGAGGCCTACCTAGCCACGGTCTGATCAATCGCCTATATAACGTGGACTTTTCTTGGAGACTTTGGAGAGTTTAGAATGGCACCGCGATGGAGCCCCAACGACTGGCGCACGAAGCCAATTGAGCAGGTCCCGATCTATCCTGACCTGGATCAGCTTGCTCAGGTTGAGAAACAGATTGCCTCTTTCCCGCCGCTGGTTTTTGCTGGCGAGGCGCGGGAGCTGAAGGCTAAGCTCGCTCGCGTTGCCCAAGGTGAGGCCTTTCTGCTTCAGGGCGGCGATTGCGCCGAGAGCTTCGCCGAGCATGGCGCCGACACGATCCGTGACTTTTTCCGCGTATTCCTGCAAATGGCCGTGGTGCTCACCTATGCCGGCGGATCGCCGGTGGTGAAGATTGGGCGCATCGCCGGCCAGTTTGCCAAGCCGCGCTCCGCACCGACCGAGATGAGAGATGGCGTGGAGCTGCCGAGCTATCGCGGCGACATCATCAACGGCATCGATTTTGATGAGTCGGTCAGAACCCCGGACCCGCAGCGCATCCTTATGGGCTACCGCCAGTCGGCGGCGACGCTCAACCTGCTGCGCGCGTTTTCCCAAGGCGGCTATGCCAATCTTGAGTATGTGCATCAGTGGAATCTTGGCTTCGTCAAAGACAGCCCCGCGGGGCACCGCTATCAGGAGCTTTCCGATCACATCGCCGAGACGCTGCGCTTCTTGCGCGCCATCGGGCTCACAGCCGAAACTGCGCCGCAGCTTCGTTCGACGAGCCTCTATACGAGCCATGAGGCGCTGCTGCTCGGCTATGAGCAGGCGCTGACCCGCATCGATTCCACGTCCGGAGAATGGTATGCGACCTCGGGTCATTTCCTGTGGGCCGGCGACCGCACACGCCAACTCGACCATGCTCATATGAATTATCTGCGCGGCATCAAGAATCCGATCGGCGTGAAATGCGGTCCGACCCTTCAGGCCGACGAGCTGCTTGAGATGATCGACTTGCTCAGCCCGAACAACGAGCCCGGGCGGCTCACCCTGATTTGCCGCTTTGGCGCCGATAAGGTGGGCGACCATTTGCCGGCGCTCGTTCGCGCCGTGGAGCGCGAGGGCAAGTCCGTGGTGTGGACCTGCGATCCGATGCACGGCAACACGATCAAGGCGGGCAGTGGCTACAAGACGCGGCCCTTCGATCTGATCCTGTCGGAAGTTGAAGCCTTCTTCGATATCCACCGGAGTGAAGGCACCCATGCGGGCGGCATCCATGTGGAGATGACCGGGCAGAACGTGACCGAATGCGTGGGCGGCGCCAAGGCCGTCACCGAGACGGATTTGTCGGCCCGTTACCACACCCATTGCGATCCCCGGCTGAACGCCGATCAGTCGATCGAGCTCGCTTTCATCGTGGCCGAGAGGCTGAAGCGCGAGCGGGAAACGCGCCTCGAGCCTAAAATCTCCATTGCCGCTGGCGAGTAAGTGCTTGGCCGCCGGCGAGTAGGTGCTTGCCAGCGCCGCGCTCACCACTAAGTTCGATCCATGACCGGTGATACGAAGGATAGATTCAAGCTCGCGCTGGCGCAGCTCAACCCGGTCGTGGGCGATATCGAGGGCAATCTCGAAAAGGCCCGCGAGGCCCGCCGTGCCGTGGCTAAGACCGGCGCGGATCTGATCGTCTTCACCGAGCTTTTTCTGACCGGCTATCCGCTCGAAGATCTGGTGCTGAAGCCTGCGCTGCAACAGGCCGCGCGAGAGGCCTGCGAAGCTTTGGCGCGCGACACCGCCAACGGCGGACCGGCCATCCTCATGGGGCTGCCGTGGGGCGAGGGCGGATTGGTCTACAATGCCATGGTGCTGCTCGATGGCGGCCGCATCGAAACGGTTCGCTACAAGCAGAACCTCCCGAACTATGGCGTGTTCGACGAGAAGCGCGTGTTCGCAGCGGGGCCTTTACCGGCGCCGATCGAATTCCGCGGGCTGTTGCTCGGCGTATCGATTTGCGAGGACATCTGGGCCGAGGAGGTCTGCGCGGCCTTGGTGCAGGCCGGAGCGGACATTCTGATTGTGCCGAACGGCTCGCCCTATTGGATGGGCAAGCAGAAGACCCGCTACGGCGTCGCCGAGGCGCGGGTGGCCGAGACGGGGCGCCCATTGGTTTATGTGAATCAAGTCGGCGGACAGGACGAGTTGGCATTCGACGGCGCGTCGTTCGTGCTCAATACCAATGGGAAGCTCGCCGTGCAGCTGCCCGCGTGGGAAGCCGCGCTCGCCGTGACCGAGTGGCATCGCGACGGCGGACGCTGGAACTGCCTGCGTGGGGACATCGCCGAGATCGAGGAAGGCGACGCCGCCAACTACCTCGCCTGCGTCACGGGCTTGCGCGACTATATCGACAAGAACGGATTTCCCGGTGTGGTGCTCGGGCTTTCGGGCGGCGTCGACTCGGCGCTCTGCGCGGTGATGGCCGTCGATGCGCTGGGGGCCGAGCGCGTGCATTGCGTGATGCTGCCTTACACCTTTACCAGCGAAGACAGTCTGAGCGACGCCAAGGCGGTCGCCGAGGCGCTTGGCGTGCGTTACGACATCGTGCCGATCCACGACAGCGTGGAGGCGTTGACCAAGGATATTTCCAAGCAGTTCGAAGGGCGCACCCCCGATTCTACGGAAGAAAATTTGCAGTCCCGCGTTCGCGGCACGCTGCTCATGGCGATCTCTAACAAGCTTGGGCCGCTCGTGCTGACCACCGGCAATAAGTCCGAAGTGTCGGTGGGCTACGCCACGCTCTATGGCGACATGAATGGCGGCTTCAATCCGATCAAGGATCTGTACAAGGGCCAAGTCTACGCCCTGTCGCGCTATCGCAACGCCCATCGTCCCAAGACTTGCCTCGGCCCAGAGGGCCTCATCATCCCCGAGAACATTCTCACGAAGGACCCGTCCGCCGAGCTGAAGCCCGATCAGCGCGATCAGGATTCCCTGCCGCCTTACGAGGCGCTGGACGATATTCTCAATTGCCTAGTGGAGCTTGAGCTGCCGGTTTCGGAGATCGTGGCGCGCGGCCATGCGCCGGAGCTGGTGAAAAAGGTCGAGCGCATGCTTTATCTCGCCGAGTATAAGCGGCGGCAGGCGGCGCCCGGGGTGAAGATCACGGCCAAGAATTTCGGCCGCGACCGCCGCTATCCCATTACCAACAAATTCCGCGAAAAGCTTTAGTCCATGACCGTCACCGTCCGTTTCGCGCCAAGCCCCACAGGAAGGCTCCATGCCGGAAATATTCGCACGGCGCTGATTAACTACATGTTTGCCCGGAAGCAGGGTGGGGATTTCATCCTGCGCCTCGACGACACCGACCAGGAGCGGTCCACGGACGCGTTTGCGAAGGGCATCGAGACGGACCTGGCTTGGCTCGGCATTGAATGGACGAAGGAAGTGCGCCAGTCCGACCGCTTCGCGCTCTACGCGGCGGCGGTTGAGAAACTGAAAGACGTGGGTCGGCTCTATCCGGCTTACGAGACGCCGGAAGAATTGGATTTGAAGCGCAAGCGGCAACTCGCTCGCGGCAAGCCGCCGGTTTATGACCGCGCGGCCTTGAAGCTATCGGATGCGGAGAAAGCCGCGTTCGAGGCGGAAGGGCGGAAACCCCATTGGCGGTTCAAACTCGATCCGGTCGATGTCGTCTGGGAAGACCTGGTGCGGGGCAAGCAGCATATGGACGCGGCGTCTCTGTCCGACCCGGTGCTCATTCGCGGCGATGGGACCTATCTCTACACATTGCCGAGCGTGGTCGACGATATCGATCTCGGCGTGACCCATGTCATTCGCGGCGAGGACCATGTGGCCAACACGGCGCCGCAGCTCCAGCTGTTTGAAGCGCTGTCCGCCACGCCGCCGGCCTTCGGCCACCACAATCTCCTAGTCGGCCCCGAGGGTCAGGCTTTGTCGAAGCGCGACGGGTCGCTTTCCATCGAGGGCCTGCGCGAGGAGGGGCTGGAGGCGCTGAGCGTCGCGAGCTACGCCGCCACCATCGGCACGTCCGATCCGGTCGCGCCCCATGAGCGCTTCGATGAATTGGTGCAGGGCTTCGCGTTTTCGAAATTGTCCCGCGCGCCGGCCCGGTTCGATCCCCGCGACCTTCGCCTGCTGAACGTCAAGCTTCTGCATATGCTGCCCTTCGCCGCGGTGGCGGACCGGCTCAAATCCATGAGCGTGGGTGGCGGCGAGGCGTTGTGGGACGCGGTGCGCGGCAATCTCAGCGTTCTTGCGGACGCCAAGCTTTGGTGGCGCGTGGTGGATGGACTGCTGGCGCCGGTCATCGATGAAGCCGATTTCTGTCTTGCGGCGGCGAAGCTGCTGCCGCCGGAGCCATGGAATGAGGAGACTTGGCCGGCGTGGTCGTCTGCCGTGAAGGCGGAGACCGGCGCTAAGGGTAAGGCGCTGTTTCAGCCATTGCGTTTGGCGCTGACTGGAGAGCAGCACGGGCCGGAGCTCAAAGCGCTCTTGCCGCTGATTGGCCGTGAGCGGGCGCAGGCGCGGCTCGAAGGCAAAACCGCCTGAACAAGATCAATCTTAGAAAAGAAGACCGCGGCTAGTTTGGGGCGGGCAGCTTGATGACGGCCGACTGTCCCGGGTCCACGGCCTGTGCCTCGGGTTGCGGAGCTGCCGGTACAGCTCCGTTGCCGATATCCAAGTCGAGTTGCGGCATGTCGCCTTGCGATGCCGCTTCGGCTTCAGCTTGAGGCGCCTCGGCGGCGGGAGCGACCTCGACCTTCTTCTTGTTGGCGGCCATGATCTCGGTCGGGTTGTACTCAGTCTGCTTGCAGGAGCAGCCTTTGACGAATTCCTTGCGATATTTCAGGGCGACCGGCAGATCCATATAGGCGGAGCCTTGCAGCGAAATCGCCTGCTCAATTTCTTGGCCGGGATTGCGATAGACGTAAAGCTCGGCGGGTGCGGCGCAGTTCTGCTCGCACTGGACCTTGTCCTGGTCGAGCCGGCTGCCATAGGTGGAATAGCTGACCGGGAAGTAGAAACCGTCGCAGAGGCGCACGCAGACCGACCGGTAGCGGCCGTTGGGATTGATGCTGCGATAGATCGGGCTCTGGTACTCCTGGCCACCGCCACCGAAGAAGTCGAATAGGCCGCCGCTCCGGCGTGGCGCGCCGCTACAGCCATTGCGCTGTAAGGCCTGGCGCAGTTCCGCTTGGCGCCGCTTATTCCCGCCGCCGCGCTTGAGCGATTTGCGCCGCTCCTGAAGCCGGGCCAGCTGGCGCCTCGCGTCCTCGACGCGGGCATTCATCTTGAGGCATCTCGGGGTCCGCTTCAGCGCCCGGCCAAAGATGAAAAGCCGCTCGTAACAGCCGGCGTTGTCCATGGAGGCTTGCGTGCCCTGGTAGATGCGGTCCTGCTCGGCGATCTCCTGGCGAAGACGGCGAAGTTGCTCGCCGGCGGCGCCACCGCCGCCACGGGCCGTAGCGAGATCGTGCTGCAACTGCATGCAGCGGATCTGCTTCTCGCTCATTTGGGCCAAGGCGCTCGTGGCCGTAAAGGTGCCAGAGGCCACGATCGTAACGAGCGCGAGCGCGATCAAGCCTGGACGGCCGACCGACCGCACAGACGACGCAAAACCGCGCCGTAGAAGGCGATTGATGCTCAAAATTAGTTTCCGATCCCCGGGGGTGCTTCTGCCGCATTATGCCCCGTTAAAATTCCGGGTCAATGAGGCATGAGTATGATGGTTTGCTTGACGATTTGGCCGTTTCCCGCCATAAGCGGCCCCAAGATGATGCAACAGCAACCCATCCTTATGAATTCGTGCGGCATCATTCCGGCCTAGCAAACATAGCTCGCCCGGGTCGTTCCTCTTATACCATACTCATCTTTGCTGACGAACATCCGGCGGGCCTCAAGCCGAAGGGGCTTGTCAGTGACGCTTACGCTTTACAATACGCTTACCCGCAAAAAAGAGGCTTTCGAGCCTCTCGATGCCGCGAACGTGCGCATGTATGTGTGCGGGCCGACGGTATATGACTATGCCCATATCGGCAATGCGCGCCCGGTCATCGTCTTCGACATGCTGTTCCGCCTGCTGCGGCACCGCTACGGGCCTGACCATGTCACCTATGTCCGCAACATCACCGACGTTGACGACAAGATCAACGCGCGGGCGGCGAAGGACTATCCGGGTCTGCCCCTGAATGAGGCGATCCGTAAAGTCACCGAGAAGACCGAGACCCAGTTCCACGACGATATGCATGCGCTCGGCGCGCTCGATCCCACGGTCGAGCCCCGCGCCACCGAACATATCGATCAGATGCGTGCGATGATCGATCGCCTCATCGCCAATGGGGTTGCTTATGTGGCGGAGGATCACGTGCTGTTTCACGTCTCCGCCATGGACGACTACGGCAAGCTGTCGGGACGTTCGTTGGACGAGATGATCGCCGGCTCCCGCGTCGAGGTGGCGCCGTTCAAGCGCGACCCCATGGATTTCGTGTTGTGGAAGCCGTCGAAACCCGGCGAGCCGTCCTGGGCTTCGCCCGGCGGCATCGAAGCGCCTGGGCGACCGGGCTGGCATATCGAGTGCTCGGCCATGTCGGCGGAGCATCTTGGTGAGGTGTTCGACATCCACGGCGGTGGTGTCGATCTCGTGTTCCCGCATCATGAGAACGAGATCGCCCAATCCCGCTGCGCCCACGGAACGGAAACGATGGCGCGGGTCTGGCTGCATAATGGCTTCCTCCAGGTGGAGGGAGAGAAGATGTCGAAATCTCTCGGCAACTTCGTCACCGTGCATGAGTTGCTGACCGGCTGGCAGGGTTATGCCTGGCCCGGCGAGGCGCTTCACTTCAACATGCTGCGGACCCATTACCGCAAACCGCTCGACTGGACCCTTGTTAGGCTCGAAGAGTCCCATAAGACTCTGTGGGAGTGGTATGGCGATATCAAAGGCAGCGAGCCGGCGCCCGGCGTTTCCGGTCCCGTGCTTGAGGCGCTGTCGGACGATCTGAACACGCCGAAAGTGATCGCCGAGCTGCATAAGCTGCATAGCGCGGGCCATTGGGAGCACTTGCTTGCAGCGCTTCAGTTCTTAGGTTTCTCGGGTGATAGGGCGAACATCGAACGGGTCCGGCAGGATGGCGCTTCCGGCGAGGCAGGCGCCGCCGCCGAAGCGACTGATGTTCAGCCACTGATCGACGCCCGCAACGTCGCCCGCAACGCGAAAGATTTTACCGAGGCCGACCGCCTTCGCTGTGAGCTTGAGGCCATGGGGATTGTTCTGATGGACGCTAAGGATCCAAAGACGGGTGAGTTCGTCACCACTTGGGAGGTCGCACGATGAGCGCGCAAGCCAATCCCCCTCCTGCGGTTCGTCCCATGTTGCCGGACGACGCGCCGCTGCTCGCCGAGATCTTCCGCGCGAGCATCGTGGAGCTGACGGGTGACGACTATACCGCGCAGCAGCAGGCCGCATGGGCGGCGTCGGCTGACGATGAGCCTGCGTTCGCGGAGCGTTTGGCTGGCGAACTGACCATCGTGGGGACGCTTGGCGGTTCCCCCGTTGGCTTTGCCTCGCTCGAGGCCGACGATAAGTTTGGGTATCTCTATGTGCACCCGGCCGTCGCTGGCCAAGGTGTGGGTACGTTGCTTGCCGATGCCTTGGAGAAGGTGGCCGGCGGGCGCGGCGTGGAGGCTCTCACGGTCGATGCCAGCGATACGGCGTCTGACTTCTTCGCCAAGCGCGGTTATGTGGCGGAGCAGCGCAACAGCGTTCGCTGCGGCGACGAATGGCTCTCCAACACCACCATGCGCAAGTCGCTTGACGATGCAGAGGTGGCGGAATGAGTGCGCTGCATTTCTTCTTTGGCGTGGCGCAAGTCTTTTTGGGCGTGGAGTAGGTCATGGCTCGCGAACGTCTTTATCTTTACGACACGACCTTGCGGGACGGCGCCCAGACCAGTGGCGTCGACTTCTCGCTTGAGGACAAACTGCTGATCGCCGAGCAGCTCGACGCGCTCGGTCTCGATTATGTCGAGGCTGGCTATCCTGGCGCGAACCCCACCGATACGCGGTTGTTCGACGAGGAACGTGCGTTCGGCACCAAGCTCACCGCATTGGCATGACCAAGCGGCCGGGCCGGTCCATCTCCAACGACCCGGGCTTCCAGGCGTTGCTGACGGCCACGGCGGACGCGCTCTGCCTGGTGGGCAAGTCGTGGGACTTCCATGTGGATGTCGCGCTTGGCATCACGCCGGAGAAAAACCTTACTGCGATCACGGAATCCGTGGCTGCCGTGGTGGCATCGGGCCGCGAAACGCTGCTTGATTGCGAACACTTTTTCGATGGCTACAAGGCGAATCCCGACTATGCGCTGGCTTGCGCCAAGGCCGCATATGACGCCGGCGCGCGCTGGGTCGTCTTGTGCGACACCAATGGCGGCACGCTGCCCGAAGAGGTCGAGGCGATCGTGGGCGAGGTGGTGAAGCACATCCCCGGCGACCATGTGGGCATCCATGTGCATAACGACACCGACAACGGCGTGGCCAACTCGTTGGCCGCGGTGCGGGCCGGCGCGCGTCAGATTCAGGGCACGCTCAATGGGCTCGGCGAGCGGTGTGGCAACGCCAACCTGACGTCGATCATCCCGACGCTGATGTTGAAGACCGACTATGCCGAGCGCTATGAGACCGGGATCACCCCGGACAAGCTGGCGACGCTGACCCATGCGTCGCGTCTTCTCGATGACATCTTGAACCGTGCGCCCAACCGGCATGCGCCCTATGTGGGCGAGTCGGCCTTCGCGCATAAAGGGGGCATCCATGTCTCCGCCGTGCAGAAGGACCCGCGCACTTACGAGCATATTGAGCCCGAGACTGTCGGCAATGTGCGCCGGCTGCTTGTCTCGGACCAAGGCGGCCGTTCCAACATCATGGCGCAGCTCGATCGTATCGGCATCGCCGTGGCCAAGGACGACCCGCGCGTCGGGCGCCTCCTCGATATGGTCAAGGAGCGCGAAGCGGTGGGCTATGCCTATGAGGCGGCGGAAGCGTCCTTCGAGCTTTTGGCGCGGCGGATGCTTGGCAGCGTGCCGCAATTCTTCGACGTGGACTCGTTCCGGGTCGTGGTGGAGCGGCGGCATAACGCGCGCGGCGAGCTCGTCACCATCTCCGAGGCGACCGTCAAGGCGCGCGTCGATGGCGAGACGGTGATGTCGGCGGGCGAGGGCAATGGCCCGGTCAATGCGTTGGACAATGCGCTGCGTAAGGATCTCGGCTCTTACCAGAGCTATATCGATGACCTTGAGCTTGTCGATTACAAGGTGCGTATCCTCACCGGGGGCACCGACGCGGTGACGCGCGTTCTGATCGAGAGCCGCGATGGGAAGGGGAACCGCTGGTTCACCGTGGGCGTGTCGCCCAACATCGTCGATGCCTCGTTCGAGGCGTTGCTCGACTCCATCAATTACAAGCTGATCCGCGACGGCGCTCCGGCGCCATAACTCAAAACTTCGCGGCGATCTCGGTGGCTGCATCGCGCTCGGCCGCTTCGGTCTGAGAGGCAAGTCCGCGCTCGATGGCGGGGAGGATGTCCTCGACGCGATCGGCGGCGGTCATCTTGAGTTCCAGGCCGCTGCGGATGAACGTCTCGCCGCGCATCCGGTCGAACAGTTCGAGTAACGGATTCCAGAACCCATCGATATTGGCGAGCACGATCGGCTTTCGGTGCCGGCCGAGTTGGGTCCAGGTGAGCTGTTCGACAAATTCCTCCAGCGTGCCGAGGCCGCCGGGGAGCGCCACGAAGGCGTCCGACTTCGAGAACATCAATTGTTTGCGCTGATGCATGTCGTCCACGACGATCAGCTCCTGGGCCTCGCTCAGCATGTGCTCCCGCTCGCTCAAGAACCCCGGGATGATGCCGGTGACGTGGCCGCCATGCTCCAGCACGGAGCGGGCGACCGTGCCCATGAGCCCGAGATCGCCGCCGCCATAGACCAGGCCGATGCGGGCGGTGGCCAAGATGTGGCCAAGGGCGCGGGCGGCCTCGACGAAGGCTGGGTCAAGGCCGGGGCTAGAGCCGCAATAGACGCAGATCTTCTGAATATTGGTGGGCATTTTTGTGTCGTTCATGGGCTCCATCTGCCATTCGGCCTCCGCGCACGTCAAGCAATGCCGAAGCCGCTAGCGAGGGGCAATGCGATCCGATAGGGTCCAGCCAACTCTGGCCCGGTCGATATTGCGGCCGCGTGCCCATGGAGAGATGAAGCATTCGGTGAAGGAATGACCAGATGATTGGTAGAAAGTTTATGGCGTGGGCCGCAGCACTCGCGGTTGTCCTAGGCGCGTCTTATTTCACTCCGGCGACAGCCGAGGAGGACGGGGCAAAGCAGGTCATGCCCAAATCGCCGATGAAGGTCGAACTGGTCGACTATGTCGATGGTGGCGACGGGCCCGGCACGTTGAAGATGGCCGGCATCGCCATCCCCAGCAAGGACCTCTACATCTATGTGGATGACCAGCCGCTCGTGAAGGCCACCGCCGCCGCCGACGGCAAATGGAGCATCGAGGAAGAGACGGAGCTCGATGACAGCGTGCACAAAGTCCGCGTCGAGCAATTCGACGATAAGACTAGGATGTTGGCCGCCCGGGTGATGTTTTCCATGTCGCTGGCCAAGCCCGGCGCCAATGGCCGCCCGCCGGCCAAGCCCTGATCCGGCGCACAGCTTGGCGCGGGAGCGCCAGGGGACTATATCCATGCAAGAGCAGGGGCAGCTTTAGACGCTGCCCCTTTTGCTGCGCGCTAATGCGCTGATAGAAAAGACCTTTTATGCGAGATCGGCTGCCGCAAACGAAAAGCGACGCCGTGCTTCAGGCACGGGCGGGGCAGCTCGCCGTCTTGCGCCAACTGGTCCCTTATATTTGGCCGGCCAACCGGCCCGATCTGCACTTGCGCGTGATCTTGGCCTTCGGGGCGTTGTTGATCGCCAAGGTCATCACCTTGGCCGTTCCGATTGCCTACAAGAACGTCGTGGACTTCCTCACCGGGGAGGGCGCCACGGCTGGCGATACCGGGGTCACTTATCTCGGACTGGCCGCGATCCCCGCCATGCTCATCGTGGCTTATGGCGTCGGACGCATCCTCATGGTGCTGTTCGCCCAGCTCCGTGATGTGGTGTTCACGGTGGTGTCCCAGAATGCCGTGCGCCGGCTGGCCGACCGCACATTCCGTCATTTGCATACGCTGTCGTTGAGCTTTCATCTTGAGCGGCGCACCGGCGGGCTGAACCGCGTCATCGAGCGCGGCATCTCAGGCGTCGACACCATCCTGCGCATGGCCGTGCTCAACTCGATCCCGACCGCCGTCGAGCTCGTCATGATCGCCGGGCTGATCGCCTGGTATTTCGGGTGGATCTATGTGGCCGTCGTGGCCGCCACCGTGGTCTTCTATGTGTGGTTCACGTTTATCGCTAGTGAGAAGCGTCTCACCATTCGCCGCGAAATGAACGAGTCCGACACCGAGGCGCATTCAAAGTCGGTCGACAGCCTGCTCAACTTCGAGACGGTGAAGTATTTCGGCAACGAGGAGCTCGAGGCCAAGCGCTTCGATGCTTCCATGGCGCGGTACG
>PVMS01061589.1_pt1 | contig 11795 bp, 7 predicted proteins | sample 1853461 | NCBI WGS metagenome assembly PVMS01 (sample SAMN08582032, study PRJNA380276) | Marine sediment metagenome, whole genome shotgun sequencing project. | isolation source: ocean sediment barecode stripped | collected 2017
AGAGATAAACAGTTGCCATCTCCGCATAGGCATCCGCAAAACTTGCATCCAATTCAATTGCTTGCTGATAATAATCAATACTTCGCTCAAAACCTTCCTTTGTTCCTTTTTCTGCAAAAGCTCGACCTCTTAAAAACAACTCATAAGCCTCTAAATTTTCTGTAGGAGCCCTGTTTAATGATTTTTCTTCTTCCGGACTAATGGCAATCTGCAGTTGATTTACTATTTTTTTTGCCACATTTTGTTGAATTTTAAAAACATCAGCTAAGTTTTCATCATATTTACCAGCCCACAAGTGCTCATCATTAGCCATTATTAACTGAGCAGTAATTATAACCTTATCATTTTGTTTCCTAACACTTCCTTCTACAATATAAGAAACACCCAATTCTTTTGCAATTTCAGGAGTTTTTTTATTACTATTCTTATAAGTATCAGAGGAAGTACGTGATATAACAGTTAAACCATTTATTTGAGATAAATATGTTAGAATATCTTCGGTTATCCCGTCACAAAACCATTGTGTATCATCCGGGCTCATATCTTTAAAAGGAAGTACGGCAATTGACTTCCTGTTAGTCGTTCTCTCAGAAAGAAAAGTTTTCTCCGAAGAAATAGTGTAGATAAAGTAGGATAATGCAATAATCAGGACAATTCCAATGGCGGATAATGCAAGTATTATATTTTTTGATTGATTTCCCTCCTTAAGCTTTGTTTTATCATTTAGAGATGAAGAACTAATGCTATCAATATTGTCGATGTCATCACTTTCTTCTATAGAAATATTTTCTTTGTATTTTACTTCCCCAGGAGGGTATCCAAAATATTTTTTAAACGATGTGTTGAAATATGTAGGGCTACTGAATCCAACCCTGTACGATATCTCTGAAGCAGTAACGACATCCTCTTGCAACATCTTCATGGCTTTTTGAAGTCGGAATTGTCTTATGTATTGACTTGCTGATTTCTTATAAAGAGAATTCAATTTGCGGTGCAATTGCGAATGACTTAAACCAACACTTTTGGACAATTCATTAACCCCGAATTGATCGTTCGAATAATTATCTTCAAGTATTAGGCTCAGTTTTTTAATAAATACTTGATCTATTAAAACTTCCTTATCCATCTAGGAATTTCACATAAAGTCCAATGTAAATTGAACTGTGATTAAATGTAACGGTCTTTGCTTATAATTGTAAGATACGATTTTTTTAAAAATTAAAGTAAAATAATTATTTGACGATTTAAATTTGTTGCATTTTCTCAACAAAACCCCCAAGATTTTAACTGGGGGCGGGGAGTGAAATATTAAAATGAATTCTATTCATATCCGGAAGCAACACTTTTAAAAATTTTGTTACTTGAGGTAGTTTCTAGCATTTTTCCATCAACAAATAATTTAAAGTAATAAAACCCATCATTATTGCCATCTGCTTTCCAATTTACTTCGTGTATTCCGTCCGAATATTCATTATAAGTTAATCCTTTGGAAATTTGAACGCCATTTGCATTGTAGATCCTAAGTTCAACGTTACTATTTTGAGGTGCTTCCAATGAAAATTTGATAGTTTCAGCAAATGGGTTAGGGTAATATTGAACCCTGGCAGAACTGCTGACTTTTTTAACGTTTCGGTTATCAATTAATCCATTAATATCATATCTCGAAAAGAACTTCCAGATTTCTTCTGAGGCATCGATATCCATATTTGTAGGCCCAATTATAAATGCCGCTCCAGGCCATGTATGTCCGCCCCCTAGAATTTTGAAATGTTCAATACTGCTACGTTTTGCTCCTCTGTCATAAATAATATGCTCCACAGTACTCCCATCGTTCGGTTCAATATCAGGAAGAGATGTCACCGTTGGTTTATTGTTGGCGTGATTATTATTAACCCAAAACCGCATCACGTCAGCAACAGACTCAATCTCATTGTTGCCATCATATGGAGCTAAGAAACTAGGGTCCTCAGTTCCATGAATAATTAATATCGGAGTTGGATATTGAGGTAGGGCATTACAATCCATCATTGCACCCATTACCATAGCACCAGCAACTGGAGCAATGGCGGCAATTTTATCACTTAACTGACAGGCTAAAATATAACTCAGATCTCCTCCGTTTGACATGCCGGTAGAGTAGACTCTTTTCTTATCAATACTAAAAGTGTTAGAGATTTCTTCAATCAAAGCTTCGACAAAACCTATGTCATCCTCCGTTATTTGTATTGAAGTCTTGCCAACATTCCATCCTCTTAATCCATAAGGATCTTTAGTGCCTTGAGGAAGAGCAATTATAAAATTAGCGGTTTCAGCTAATACAGTGAAATTACCGTATACAAATTGCTCAAAGTAATTGCTTGTATAACCATGAAAATTTAGAACCAACGGTACTGGAGAATTACCTGTATATGTGGAAGGAACATATAGTAGGTATTCTCTTTGTATTCCGTCATGTATTATTGATGAAGGAATAATTTGCTGTGAAAATCCTGAAAATTGTAATCCAATAATGATAAAAATAATTGTAAATTTTTTCATAATAAATGGTTTTAGGTTACATATTTTATTTAAAGTATATTTATTTGGAATAAAATATAAACATTTATGCATGTGGTACATAACAATTATATTGCAATGGTTTCGATTATATTTTAAAGTGTTAAAAGATTAAACTCCATGGAAAGTACTACATTGACTTAAGTATTGTAAGTTTTGAGTTTGTTATATTAGAAAATAGAGGAATTGAATTGTCAGTAGAAATAGATTTTAAATTTGAATAATTCTCAATAAAAAGTTACGACCTCATAACTGGGGTTTTCAGAGAGTAAAATGATAAACATTTCTTCGAGTGGAAATAGATCGACAATAGTCAGAGAATTATTTATAGAAATAAAACTGACATTCAAAAAAGTTTAATGAATGTGGCTAAAGCCATAAACCCTATCAACATACTTAATAGCAGGTTCAATTTATTCGAAGTTTTATGCGATTTTATCTGTACGTATTTTACTAAACCTGAGTAGGTGTAAAGCAATATAAAAGTCCCTATGGCAGAACCTATTACAAACAGAGAAATGTTATTTTGCGATAATTACAACCAACCGAAATTTTCTAAAAATACAGTAATTCCGAAATAAAAAGGTATGGCGAACATATTAAAAACGGATAAAAATAAACCGACAACAAAAGTGTTTTTACATTTTTGTTGAAAATTAGATTTCGATTTATGTTCTTTTCTAAATTCTGCGTAAAAATAAATGGAGAGCAATGCAAAAATAACCAAAGCGATCTTTTGAAGTGTTTGTATAAATTCAGGGTTTTCTTTTAAAAATTCAGTAAAGAATATGGCATTGTAGGCTTGTCCTAAAACAATTATTGAAACGCCGCTCGCGAATTTCACAGCATTAATTTTCCCTCTTTCCAACCTGATCTTTACTGAGGTCGTGTTTAGCATACCGGGAGCGAGCATCCCTACAAAGGAAGTTGTGAATCCAAATATAAAAGGTAGAAATAGTGCCAATATTTGTTTTTTAGAATTTGTCGGATACCAGTTGGGGAAATTACAAAAGTGTTTTTAGCTCATCTGATGACTCTATTCAATAAAGTAATTTGTATTCAGATGAGATGAGCGAAATAGTTGAGGGAAGACATATCTAAAAAAGAACCACAGCCTATAAAGCAGTGGTTATCCATAATTATGTTCCATTTATTTTACTTATGTGATATCAATCCTTTTCCATCCCATGCAATATGTCCGGAATTGAAATCAATAGAACCCTCAATAGTTAGTGTTCCTTGGGAGCTGCTGAATTTTCCGGTTCCACTATTTATTTTTAATTCTCCTATTAAACTGCCACTCTCCATTTGAATTGTACAGTATCCGCTGATAAAAATTAAATCTCCCTCATCTTCTGTTATAATACCGTTAAACTTTTCTGTGAGTGAATTTTCGTTGGATTCAAATGAACAATCACCAATATTGAACACATTAGTTACGGTTCTGCTCGTACCATTATATGTTACTTTCATACTGGCATTTTTGTATTTATCTGTGTCGCAGTTTTGCTCGGAAAAATTTTGATCCGAAGAATTCCGATCGATATAGGCAGAGAATTTAACTTCAACGGGCTTTAGTTCAACGGCTGTTGTTGTAGATTCAAACAGAGCAACTTCTTCCAGTGCGGTATCACTGCAGCTGATCGTTAAAATAGCAATTAGGACGAGTAATAAAGGATATTTTTTCATGATATATATAATTTAGATTAGACAATTAGATTAGACATATATATTGTAAAGACAAGACTTTTAATTTTTATGTTACACGATTCTTATTAATTTTTATTCCTTATATTTTTTTGGTTTGTAATTATAGATACAAAGTTGAAACAAATAAAGAGGTACTACATAACAGCCATGTTGTAATTGATACAATCATGTTCAGAATTATTCAACACATGATTTTAAGTGATGAGACGTGAAAAATAATGAAAGAGGGAAGTGGTTACACCGAGTTATTGTGATTCAAAAATATTGGGTTGGATTCTTTTTAATAAATCACCTAACATTATACGGACGAAATCAGGGGTCAAAAGAGGAATAAATAATCAGGTTATTTAATCTCCGGAGGTCTTTGTCATTGATAATCTCCCAGGTTCATTTTCTTCAAAATGGCTAAAAATCTGGGTTCAGTACGAATATTTTTAAAATAAGGGTCGTGCTTAATTCTATGCATGAGTATAGAATGATTATCATAGGCTAGTTCAAGCCACTTCAAAGTTTTATCCTTATCATTAATAAAGCTAAACTTTTGTGCAGTTTGATAGAAATGATATCCATTATAACTTGGTTCTCTCCCGTACTTATTTAAATCGAAGTCATTGATCCATTGATAAACTCCATTGATACCGTATCTATTATAAGCAGCCTTCATCAACTCTATGTTTTCATCACTTACCGAAGATAATTTCCAGCCTTTAGCCAGTTCATCAACTGCCATGTCATATTTACCTTGTTGGATATAATTTTCAAAATTTAACCAATAGGACCATCCACTTATTTTATCTATCTCGATTCCCTTTTCAGTCTCAGTCATTGCTTGTTCGTATTTACCTTCCTGCAAGTAAAAATAGGCACTTCTCATAAGTGCATTATAGGATAAAGGATCAAGATAGAGTGCCTTATCTATTAGCTTTCTTGCTTCGTCTGAACGACCATATCTATCATATTGAAATTGAGCATAATAGATATTGGTGTTCGGGCTATTAGGGTTTATCTGAATAGCAAGTTGATATTCTTTTTCTGCTTTTTCCCAATCCCATTCCACACGATTCGCTAAATCTCCAAGAATGGCATGTGCCTCCCCATTGTTACTGTCTAAAGCAATGGTTTTTAGTGCCAGTTCTTTTGTTAATTTTACAGAATCCCCCCAAAACAGATGAATATCGGCCATAGCGGCATAGGCCAGCGCAAAGTCAGGATCTAATTTTATAGATTTTTTAAGATATTCTAAACTAATTTTATAATTATCCATATTTTTTACATTGGAGAAATATTTGCCGGTAATAAAATTATTATAGGCTTCCATATTTTTTGTCGGTCTTTTATCAATTTGTGTTATTTCATTAGGAGAGAGGGAGATCTGTAATTCCGTTGCTATTTGTATGGCAATTTTACTTTGTATTGCGAAAATATACTTCAATTCCATTTCAAAATCTTCAGACCATATTTGCTTATCACTTAGAGCATCAATTAATTGAATTATTATTTTGACTGAATCTCCATATTTCTGTGTACTCGCTTCTAACAAATAAGAAACATTAAGTTCTTTGGCAATTTGAGGAGCAGTTAGCCGACTTCCACGGTAATGTTCCATAGTGGTACCAGAAATAACTTTGAACTCTTTTATGGAAGACAGGTGGTTGGTAATTGCGTTTGTCACTCCATCCGCAAAGTGCTGATCGGATGGGTCACTGCTAAGATTTTTAGAAGGTAGTACGGCAATAGATTTATCATTGATCGTATTTTTTGTAACAGGAGAAATGTTTGTTGATCCTGTATAAAAGTAATAAGAAATAGCAATAATTAGCAGTATAAGTATGGAACTAAATACAACTGTTTTTTCTTTAGATGACTTTTCTTCCTCTTTATCATTTGTGTCGATATGTGATAGTGCAGGGTTCGATTCAGAATCCTCATCGAGGACACTGTTATTTGAGCCGTCAGATCCTTTATATTTAACTTCTCCCGGAGTGTGGCCGAAATATTCACGAAAAGAAGTATTGAAATAAGTTGGGCTGTTGAAACCCACGCGGTATGCTATTTCAGATGCCGTGACTACCTCATTTTGAAGGATTGTCATGGCTTTTTGAAGTCGGTATTCCCTCACGTACTGGCTTGCTGATTTCCCGAAGATCAGATTTAGCTTACGGTGAAGTTGAGAACGGCTCATTCCTATTTCATTTGCAAGTTCATTGACTCCAAATTGCTCCTTAGAGGAATTATCTTCCAGAATGCCGTTTAGTTTTTTTAAAAATACTTTATCCATAATAATACCGGATCACTAACTTGCTATAATCAAAAATAGTTTATAATTGCTTTCGAGAATGGCAATGACAGTTCAAATAATAGTAATCCTGGTTCATTTGTATTTATCTCATCTTAGACCTGAAACATTAAATTACTTTATCAGTTCCAATCAAATATACTAAAATCCCAAGTTTTTTTATAATTTCCTGATCCATGGATAGTCCGGAGTCCATCTTTGTGCTTTTTATTATGTGTTGAACGTTTTATTCAAATATTTGAATAAGAGTTGTTTAATCCTCCTTCGCGTTCGCTACGGCGGACGAGAAGATTTGGTTTAATTCCCCTTCCGGCCTCTGGCGGACGGAAATTAGGATGTTTGCATAGCAAACTCCAATTAATACCTCGCATGCTTGCGTCGAGGTAGTTTATTGACTTAAAGCTACAAAATATTTTCGATTAACTCAAAAAAGAAGGATATGGAGGGATTATAATTTTAATTGATCTCAATTATAAATTAACACAAAAGACCAATCCACTCAAAAGATAATGTTAAGTGGATTGGTAAAGGAAATTTTATAAATTTAAATCAGATTAGGAAATGTTTCCATTTTTATCCAGTCTTAGCTTCATATTCTTATTTTCATATTTAATATGAATAATATATTTTCTTATGAGCTCTTTGTTATGATTGTATTTCACGAAATACATATCTCTTGAGATAATACAGTCGGGGTATTCCTTCAAAATAGAATTTAAGACCATCCTCGGTAGTTTTACGTTCATAAATCTTTCCGTAGTTTTTAGAACTTTACCTTTATAATCATAAACTGCATTGATCGTTCCTAATTTATTGGCGAATTTTACATTGTAATTACCATCTGAATCAGGATAATCATTTCTTTTACCCCTTTTGTTAAGTAACGATTGGTGTACATCAAAATTGGCCACTTCTCTTTCGAGTAAACCAACTGCTTCAGGCAGATTTTTGTCTTCCACATTTTTTATATAATTATAATTTGTGGCGTAAACTTCTATTTCGGTCAGCATTTTTCTTTCTTTATTCTGTGCGTAACCAAGGCTGGTTAGACCTATAAATAACAAACAAGTGATAAGTGATTTCATAATAAATAAAATTTAGATTAGACATTTATATGTTATAATGACGAGACATTTCATTCTTTTGTTACACCATGATTGACAAATTTTATTTTTTTAACTAATTTTTTGGTGTGTTAATTTATTCAAACAAAGTTGACACAAATAAAGAGGCGCTACATAACAGCCATGTTGCAATTGATACAATCATGTTCAGAATTATTCAACACATGATTTTAAGCGATGTATTGTGCTAAAAACGGATTGTCATTAAGAAGGAAGACTAATTTTTATTGAAGTGACGTTTAGATTTTTCAATTATAATTTCTTGCCAATTTAACCGTATAATGTAGTGAGCCATATGGCAGTCTTGATTTTAATTATTATGTAACAAGGTATTTTATAATTTGTCTGCGGTGAACTTATGGGTCAGTAAAGAAATAAAAAATTAATCCAGTAGATTTATATGCAGAGTTTGCTGAGATTGATAATCTCCCAAGTTCATTTTCTTTAAAATTGCCAAAAACCTGGGTTCTGTACGAATATTTTTAAAATATGGGTCGTATTTAATATGATAAAGCATCGTGGATCGTGCTTCAAAACAATATTCGAGAAATTCTAATGCTTTATCATTGTCCTCAATAAATGCATATTTTTGAGCTATCCAGTACAATTGATAATTAATATAACCTATAGAAAGTTGATCCAGTGGTTTACTAAATTCTTTGAGATCTTGATTTATGATCATAAGGTAAACTCCTTTAATTCCAGAATTATTATAAGCATTTTTAATAGACTCAATATCATTGATGCTTGCATCATTTATCTTCCAACTAGTAATTAGCGCTTCCATTGCTTTCTCATTAAAACCCTGTCTAAAGTAGCATTCAAAATTCACCCAATATGGCCACAGCAAAAATTTATCTAATTCTATTGCCTTTTGGGATTCTCTAAGTGCTTGTTCGAAATGACCCTCAAATAAATAAAATTCTGAACTTCTCATAATCGTGATCAATGATAATGGATCCAAACTTTTAGCTTTATCAATACGTTTTCTAGCTTCATCATAAGACCCTTTTACATAGTATAATAAGTAACTGTAATTAATATATGCATTAGAACTATTCGGATTGATCTGAATCGCGAGCTCATATTCTTTCTCTGCTTTCTCCCAATGCCATTCGTACCAGCATGCTATGGCTCCTAAGGTAGAATGTGCCTCAGCAATATTACTATCCAAATCAATAGATCTCATGGCTAAATTTTTAATTTTTTGCAGTTCAACCTTTTTAGAATCTGCTAAAAACAAATAAGCTTCAGCCAGAGCTGCGTAAGCCAAAGCAAACTCAGGATCTTTTTCAATAGATTCTTCAAAATATTGAATACTCTTTTCAATGTTTTCCCCACTACTAAAGAGATTTAAAAAATATTTTCCTTTTAAGTAAAGATTATAAGCTTCAAGATTCTTTGTAGGTACTTTTTTAATCTTTTTAATTTCTTCGAGAGAAAGAGTTGCTTTTAACTCGGTTGCTATTTGCTTTGCGATTTCACTCTCCAAAGCAAAAATATTATTGAATTCACTTTTAAACTTTTTAGACCAAATATGTTTATCATTTTTCGCATCAATTAATTGTGCTATGATTTTAACCGAATCGTTATATTTCTGAATACTAGATTCAAGAATATAAGAAACGTGTAAATCTTTAGCGATTTCGGGTATAGTTTTATTAGTATTTCGATATTGCTCCATGGTTGTTCGTGATATTATATTGAATTCTTGAATTGCAGAAAGATGATTTAAAATATCATCCATTATACCATCAGCAAAATATTGATTTTCTTTATCACCGCTAAGATTTTTAGGAGGAAGAACGGCAATCGATTTGTCTTTGATCAGGACTTCCGAAGAACTTGTGGAAAATTCATCACCGGTAGCATAAATGAAATAAACAATGATAATTAACAGAGATATAGCGCTAATAAAAGCGATTCTGTTATAGGCTGGTTTTTTATCTGTTTCATGAGTTATATTTTTAGTTTCAAAAGACTTCGCCCTTGCTTCTCCGGGAGGGTATCCATAATAGTTATGAAAGGAGGTGTTGAAGTAGGTTGGACTACTAAATCCTACCCGATAAGCGATCTCAGAAACGGTTGCCACATCGTTTTGTAACATCACTATTGCCTTTTCAAGTCTGTATTCTCTAATGTACTGACTTGTTGACTTTCCTGTAAGTTTATTTAATTTACGATGCAATAAAGACCGACTCATATTCATTTGTTCGGTCAATTCTGTCACTCCGAATTGTTCGTTCTCTAAGTTTAGATCTATTACATCATTCAACTTTTTGATAAATGCCTGATCTATGGAAAGTACGGCGTCCATCTCTTCTCTTTTGGTTAAACTTTTAATATTTTATTCAAATATTTGAATAAGATTTGTTTATTGACTTAAAGCTACAAAAAATTTACGATTAACTCAAAAAAAAAATGATGTTGGGATACTTTTACTGCAACTCACCGGGTGACTTAAAGTCACCCGGTGAGTTACGAAGATTACTTTTCTTCCAGCCACTCTCTGGCATTGACAAAAGCAGCTAGCCAAGGACTTACTTCATCATTTCTACCGTCGGGGTAATTGGCCCAATTCCATTGAAAAGTGGATCGCTCTATATGTGGCATGGTTATTAAATGCCTGCCATCATCACTCGCCATCATGGCTGTATTAAAATCAGATCCATTTGGATTGGCGGGATATTTATCATAACCATATTTTGCAATGATATTATATCTGTCTTCTTCATAAGGAAAAATAAATTTCCCTTCACCGTGGGAGATCCAAACTCCTAAAGTAGTTTCTGCTAAACTGGATAGCATTACCGAATTGTTCTCCTGAATTTTTACCGAAGTAAAGCTACTTTCATGTTTGTGCGAATCATTATGATGCATTTTTGGTTTTACCGCATGGTCCCTATTGATCATTTCCAGCTCCAAAAATAATTGACAACCATTGCAGATCCCAACCGATAAGGTATCGTCTCTGTCGAAGAAATTCCTCAATGCGGTTCTGGCTTTTTCATTATACAAAAATGCCCCTGCCCAACCCTTGGCAGAACCTAGAACATCAGAGTTTGAAAAACCACCAACAGATCCTATGAACTGGATGTCTTCCAGAGTTTCTCTACCACTGATCAGATCTGTCATATGTACATCTTTTACATCAAATCCGGCTAAGTACATGGCATTGGCCATTTCGCGCTCGCTATTGGAACCTTTCTCCCGAATAATAGCTGCTTTTGGTCGAGGAGTTGACGCCTCAATAATTGGGGCCTTTCCCGTAAAATGATCCGGGAAATTATATTTTAACGGTTGATCTTTATAATTGTCAAACCGATCTTTTGCCAGATCATTTGCAGTTTGCTTTTGATCCAACAGATAAGAAGTTTTATACCAGAACTCTCTGTATTCTGCAATGTCAAAATATAAATTCTCATTTACAATGCTTAGTTCAGGGCTTTCCAGTACGTGACCAATATTATAATATTCAATTTTGCTAAACTCCAATATATATGTTACTTCCCGTACTTTGGTAGTTTGGATTATAATGCCACTATTTTCGGCAAAGAGGACTTTTACAATATCGTCTCCCTTGTTGACACTGTTTAGATTAATTTTAGCACCAATATTATTATCGGCAAAACACATCTCCAAAAGTGTAGTGATCATTCCGCCCGCCGAAATATCGTGTCCCGCAATAATAAGATCATCTTGAATTAATTCCTGAATGGTATTAAATACTCTTTTAAAATAGGCAGAATCCTTGATCGTTGGTGCTTCCGAACCAACTTTATTTCTTATCTGTGCAAAACTGGATCCTCCAAGCTTATATTCATCTTTTGAAAGATCAATATAAATAATTCGATTCTCGTCTAAATTCTTAAATACTGGTTCTATAACTTTTCTAATATTAGAGCATTCCCCGGCTGCAGAAATAATTACAGTTCCTGGAGAAATGACTTCCTCATTAGGATATTTTTTGTTTCATGGATAACCAATATTATTATCGGCAAAACACCTCTCCAAAAGTGTAGTGATCATGCCGCCCGCCGAAATATCGTGTCCCGCAATAATAAGATCATCTTGAATTAATTCCTGAATGGTATTAAATACTCTTTTAA
>PVMS01127196.1_pt1 | contig 11795 bp, 9 predicted proteins | sample 1853461 | NCBI WGS metagenome assembly PVMS01 (sample SAMN08582032, study PRJNA380276) | Marine sediment metagenome, whole genome shotgun sequencing project. | isolation source: ocean sediment barecode stripped | collected 2017
GAAAAATGTGATATGGCGTGTGCCGATAGCCTTGACGAAGTGATTAAATGGCAGACATCAGACAATGTCAGCCTTTTTATAGCAGAGCCTGTTATGGGAGAAGGAGGAATTATTGTTCCTCCTAAAAACTATTTCAAAAGAATTAAAGAAATTTTAAAATCCTATGATATCCTTTTTGTCGCTGATGAAGTTCAATCAGGATTTGGAAGAACCGGCAAAATGTTTGCTATTGATCATTATGATGTTGAGCCTGATATTATGGTAATGGCAAAAGGTATTGCAAACGGATTTCCCTTAAGTTGTTTTATTGCCAGGGATGAGGTTGCTGATTCATTCCAACCGGGTGACCACTTGTCAACATTTGGGGGCAATCCTGTTTCATGTGCAGCATCCATTGCCAATATCGACTATATGGAGCAAAATAATATTGCCGATCAAAGTGCACAAAAAGGAGAATTTTTAAAAAAAGCATTGGCAAATATCAACCCCAAAGGAGTTTGCATTGGGGAAATTCGTGGTAAGGGTCTGATGGTTGGTGTGGAGTTGGTTGAAGATATTGAAACCAAAGCTCCTGCGACTGCCATGGCAGGTAAAATTCGTGCAGCTATGAGAGAAAAAGGCGTACTCATCGGTGTGGGGGGCGGTTATGCCAATGTGCTTCGCATCCAACCTCCGCTGTCCATAAGCAAAGAAGAACTGACACAGGTGGTTGATACGCTCAAAGTTATTCTTGAAAACTGATCTTAAGTATATTGAAGTAAAAACATATAACAAAATCGTGCTCTATCAGGTTTAAATCTGATAGAGCACTTTTGTATCAGCGCTCAGCGTTTCAAAGTATGTTGACTTCCATTAGCATAATTGATAAATAATTGTCTTATAATTTGTCAACTTACAATCAGGACGAACAGATGGTTATAAAATCGCAAACTATTTTAGAGCAAGCTGTAATGGGCGTCATGGGAATTGATACTCAAGGGTGTATTCAGTACTCCAATCCTCTGGCCAGACGATTGCTCAATTGTGAAATCCCCATTGGCTCTTCTCTTAAAACTATTGATCCCGTTATTGCAGATGAGGTCATTTTCTGCATGAAACAGGGCAAAAATAAGCATGCGTTTACTATCAAACAACAAGAGAATACCTTTGAAATAATAGTTTCTCTGATTCGAAAAGATATTGATATAGAAGGAGCAGTTTGTTATATCCGCAACCTTGAAGAGGTTGAAGCATCAGCATGGATGCTTCCCAATATCAAAGAGATGAATCTGCAATTTCATGCGCTTGTGGACCACAGTTATTATGGGATCTATATCCTTGATGGCCAGGGAACTGTTATCAAGGTTAATAAAGTGGCTGCAGATATTATAGGGCTTAAAAAAGAGAAGATAATCGGTATAAACATTCGTGACCTTGAAAAAGAAGGTGTTATTGAAAAATCCCTGACCCCTTCCATTTTAAAAACTAAAAAGCCATTGACCCGCCCTCTCTACGTCAAAAAAAGTCAGAAGTATATTTTGGCATCAGGTCTGCCAATATTGGATGAGAACGGTAATGTTTTATTTGTTGTGGTCATAGAGCATGACATGACAATGGTCAAAGAGTTAAGAAAACAACTCGAAGAGGCAAAACAGTTGGCAGAGACCATAAAACATGAATTGTCTGACCGTAACCTTCTGGAATTAAAAAAAAGTGGTATTATTGCTGATTCACCTGCAATGAAGCAAGTATTAACTATTTCGCTGAAATTAGCCAAAATGGATGCTTCCAACATTTTGATCATGGGGGAATCTGGTACAGGAAAAGGACTCCTTGCCAAATTTATCCATTCTAATGGAACACGAAAAGATCAGTCCTTTATATCCATTAACTGCGCTGCATTGCCGGAAATGCTCCTGGAAGCCGAACTGTTTGGCTATGAAAAAGGGGCATTCACAGGTGCTGCTGATACTGGCAAGGCAGGTCTGTTTGAACTGGCTGATCAGGGAACTATTTTTTTAGATGAGATAGGGGATTTGCCTTTTCCTGTTCAGGCCAAGCTTCTTAAATGTCTTGACGATGGGGAGATTAGAAGGCTTGGTGGAACTGAGACCATCAAGGTGAATTGTATTGTTATTGCCGCCACAAATCATAATCTTGAGGCACTGACCCAGAAGAAAAAGTTTCGTCAGGATCTCTATTTCCGTCTCAATATTTTCCCGATTCAAATTCCGCCCTTACGGAAGAGACAAGAGGATATTCTCAAAATTTCAACATATTATCTAAAAAAATACAATCAAACATATAATCAGAAAAAACGATTTTCAGAAAAGTGCATTGAAGATCTCCAAACATATGATTTTCCAGGAAATGTCCGTGAATTGAAAAACTTTATCAAAAACGCTGTTGTGGTAAAGGAAAAGGATTTGCTGGTTAGAATCATTCCGCCAGGAAGGCATAAACTAAAAATAGAAGAGAGTTCTTCCGCAAGAATTAAAAAACCAAAGGAGAGTTTGGGCTTTAATGAAGAACTGCTTGAGTTTGAGTGCAAGAAGTTGAAACAGGCATTGAGCAAATTTGATTCAACACGGGATTTGGCAGAATATCTTGGAATCAGTCAGTCCACTGTGGTCCGCAAATTAAAAAAACATAACCTCTCCGTTGAATAAGATTTTTTATAATTATTGAAATTTATCCTGTAATCTATAGATGGTATGCATAATCGGTAGAAACCAGGGTTTTCCTGAGTATAGAGGAATTGGAACTGGTTTATTTTTAAAATAAATTGTATCGCCTCCTGTACCCAATATCATCTCTGCTAATTTAAAACCAAAATAGGTGGCCAGTCCAACACCGCGCCCACAATAACCCATACCATAATAAACACCGTTTTGTTGTCCGATAAAAGGGAATTTATTGACTGTAAATCCTACCTTTCCTGACCAGGTGTAATCAATGCTGTATCTATCGAGTTGAGGGAACACCTTCAACATATCCTGGCGCATAATTATAGCCTTATCAAGAGTAGATTTCCAGAACTGCTTGGGCCTGGCACCAAACAGCAGTCGTTTGCCGTCCGGTGAGAGACGAAAGTAAAAAAGGAAACGTTTGGTATCAGAGATCATCCGATTTTCAGGAATAAGCTCTTTAGCCACTTTAGAGGGAAGTTCTTCTGTAGCAATCATAAAGCTTTCAACAGGAACTATTCGTTTCATCAGCCATGGTGTTTGATTACTTGTATATCCATTTGTGGCAACAATAACCTTTTCAGCTTCTATTTCACCATGATTAGTACGAACAATCGATTTCCCATTAGATGATTTGATTTCCCGGGCTTCGATAAATTCATGCAGATCAACTCCGGCTTCATCCGCCATGCGAAGCAATCCGGCAATATATTTGGCTGGGTGTAATCCAGCGCTGTTGGGATCCAGCAATCCACCATGGTAAAAATCAGATTCTATTTCATCTCGCATGCATTCCGGTGATATAATGGAAGTATTACAATCAAGGTATTTAGAGAGGAATCTTTGATTTTTCTTCAGGGTTTCAAGGTGAGATGGTTTAAAAGCTGCTGTTATGTAACCTGAACGTTCAAAGTGACAATCAATCCGGCCTTCCTTAACCAGACGCTCAACACAGTTTATTGATTCAATAAATTCCTGAAAAAAATGTACCAATTCTTCTCGTCCAAATTTTTTTTTCACTTTATTTAAATTGACACTCAGGCCATTCAGAGCCATGCCGCCATTTTTTGAGCTGGCTTCTGATCCGATTTTCGATTTGTCGATAAGGGTGACATCAACTCCGGCTTTTTTAAGCTGTAAAGCTGCAACAGTACCGGTATAACCGCTTCCGATCACCAATATGTCTGTTTTTTGTGGTAACTCTTTATTTGCATAATTTTTGGTGGTTGGCGAAGGTATCATCCAAAAATTCGCTTCTTTTGGAATGGATAATTGAGACATAAATACTCCTTAGTGGATTTATAATTAAGGCTATAAATACAGGATATCACATGTATGAAACGATTGAGTCAAGCCCTTTATGAAAACATTTCTGCTCTTTGTGCTACGCTCTGAGTCATTATTGAATTTTTAAGATGAATTTTTTCTGTAACTATTTGATATTAATATAATAGTCCTGAAAATTAGTTGTGAAGAAAAATGCAGCTCAAAATATTATCTTGTATTTCAGATACTTATCTGCAATACCGGTTTCGCGTCTGAGTCAAGTCTGATTTAATTAGAGATCGCAAGAATTAACAAATGCTTTAATATTAAGCGGTTAGAAGGATCTAATCTGCATGGCATATGTTTTGCATCTCACATCTAAAAACATAAACAGCAAATGGAAGAGAAATCATGAAAAATCATACACGTGTTGTTGTCATTGGAGGAGGAATTGCCGGATGCAGTACTTTATATCACCTGACAAAACTTGGCTGGTCAGATGTTGTGCTGGTGGAGAAAAATGAGCTGACTTCAGGCTCCACCTGGCTGGCTGCTGGTAATGTGCCTCAATATCATCGTTCCTTTAATTCAACAAAAATTAATGATTATGCAGTAAAGTTATATCCGACACTGGAAGAGGAAACAGGACAAGCTGTTGACTGGCATACCACCGGAAGCCTGCGTATTGCACTCAATGATGACCGCTTGCTGGAGTTTAAACATGTGGCAGGTAAGGATAAAATCCTTGGAGTTGAATCACACATAGTAACCCCGGAGGATATAAAGAAGATATACCCGCTTATTAATACTGATGGAATTGTCGGCGGGCTGTTTCACCCTCAGGACGGGCATGTTGATCCGGCCAGTGTCACCCAGGCTATGGCCAAAGGTGCACGTCAACGTGGTGCTGAAATATATACACATAATCCTGTCATGAATATAACACGAACACCGTCGGAAGAGTGGGTTGTTCATACCCAAAAAGGCGATATTACCTGTGAAATAATAGTGAATGCAGCAGGCTTGTGGACATCGGCCATCGGTGCTATGGTGGGGCTGTATCTGCCTGTAATTGCAATGGAACATCAGCATATCCTGTTTGAAGATGTACCTGAACTGGTTGAAACCGGAATGCAACTGCCCCTGCTCAGGGATCCTGATACATCATTTTACATGCGCCAGGAGTCAAAGGGCCTTCTTATCGGACCCTATGAAAATACCCCCCAGTCATGGTATCCGGATGGCGTACCCATGGATTATGCTTCAGAGACATTAAAACCTGTAATCGAACGTATACAGGATATTCTAATGAGCGCAATTAACCGTGTGCCTGCCATGAATGAATGCGGTGTTAAAGAAGAAATCAACGGGCCCATCACCTATACACCTGATGGTGGACCTCTGCTCGGTCCGGCTTTCGGGCTTCATAATTTTTATCTTAATGGTGCGCATTGTTTTGGCATAACACAGTGTGCAGCATATGGTTTGCATACAGCTGAATGGATTATTGAAGGTGAACCAAGTATAGATCTTACATCTGCAGATGCCCGCCGCTATGGCGATTATGCAAACCGGTACTGGGCCCATGAAAAAATCATGGAAACATACAAAATGATGTATGCCATAGAATATCCCGATGAAATCCGACCTGCCGCAAGAAAAGTTAAGACATCACCAATATACGATACATTAAAAGCCAAAGGTGCCTGTTTCAGTCAGACATATGGATGGGAACGGGCCAGCTGGTTTGCACCAAAAGAGATGAAACCTGTTGACGAGAACAGTTTTAAACGAACCAACTGGCATGAACCTGTGGGGACGGAGTGCAAGGCTGTACGAGAACGAGTCGGTGTTCTTGATCTCAGTGGGTTTTCAAAATTTGAAGTATCCGGTTGTGGTGCAGAATCATTTTTAAATTACATTTGCACCAATAAAGTTCCCGTTAAATCAGGGAAAATTGCTGTTTCCTGCATGCTGAACCACAAGGGTAATATAAAATGTGACGTTACAATTACAAAGACTGCAAAAGAGAGGTTCTTCATTATTGCAGCAGCAGCAGCAGAAAAGCATGACCTGGACTGGATGATAAAACTCATGCCAAAAGATGGCAGCGTGACCATTAAAAATATGACCTATCGCTATGGTACACTGGTTATTGCAGGCCCCAAATCCCGGCATGTATTATCGAAATTAACAGATACTAATCTTACCAGCAAGTCTTTCCCCTTTGCAAGTATGCAGAATATTTTTGTAAACCTGTCACCTGTAATGGCTCTTCGGATCGGCTTCACTGGAGAACTTGGCTGGGAGCTGTATCACCCCATAGAACAGCAACGGGAGATTTATGATGCTTTGATGCAGGCTGGAGAGGAATATGGTATTGTGGATTTTGGTCTAAGGGCAATGATGTCGCTTCGTCTTGAAAAGGGTTATTGCATCCTTGGCGGAGAGATGAGTTCTGAACGTACCCCATTGGAAGCAGGACTGGAACGATTTGTCAATTTCAATAAAGGAAACTTTTTGGGACGGCAGGCTTTGATTCAACAAAAAGAAGAGGGTCTTGCTGAGAAACTCGTTCTTATGACAGTAGAAACTGATGATGCAGACACAATTGGTGACGAACCTGTATATATGGAAGATGAAATTGTCGGCAGAATAACCAGTGGGGGGTATGGCCATACTACGGAAAGAAGCCTTTCAATGGCATATGTAAAATCAGAACTTGCAAAACCAGGAACCAAAGTCGAAATTTCCATTCTCGGCGAGCGCTGCCCTGCCCAGGTTGTTTCAATACCGTATTTTGATCCTGAAAATAAGCGGCTTAGAGGATAACTTGCATCAACCATCAAAAAATAATTAAAGATTTCATGGAGTAAAAGCACATGGCAAATTTGAAGCAGACGGATTATCAGAAAAACAACAGTGAACCCAAAGATGACCATGCCAATATATATGATATTGAATTTAGGAATGCAACCAAACGATACGGAGATATAGTTGCATTAGACAATTCAAACCTTAAAATTCCCAAAGGATCGTTTCATTCATTACTGGGCCCGTCAGGTTGCGGGAAAACAACATCGTTGCGCCTGATTGCCGGCTTTGAAAAGCCTACCAAAGGAGATATTCTGCATAAAGGCACCTCGATTGTTGCCACTCCACCGCACAAAAGACCCTTTAATATGGTTTTTCAGCACTATGCACCGTTCCCGCACCTTAACGTAGAAGATAATATTTCTTATGGGCCTCGGCAGCGAACCCCTAAAATGGCTAAAAAAGATCTCAAAAAAACTTGTTGGGGAGATGCTGGAACTTGTTCGCCTTCCCGGTTATCAGAAAAGGCAGACATGGGAATTATCCGGTGGACAGCTGCAACGTGTTGTTTTGGCCAGGGCTTTAATAAATCGTCCGGCAGTTTTGCTTCTTGATGAACCACTGGCAGCCCTGGATCGGAAACTGAGAAGAGAAATGCAGATGGAGCTTCAGTCACTTCAAAAAGAAGTTGGCATCACATTTGTTTTAGTAACGCATGACCAGGAAGAAGCACTGTCCATGAGCGACACTATTAGTATCATGCGGGATGGGCAGATTGTTCAGACTGGTACACCAACAGAACTTTATGATACTCCTGCTGACAGTTATGTTGCTGATTTTGTAGGCGAATCTAATTTCTTTTCCGGTCGTGTCACTGCAGCCGACTCAGCCCATGCGACTATACAGACAAAAAATGAGATTAAACTGACAGCACCATATCCTAAAGGAGGCTGTACACTTTCTACAGGACAGCAAGGGGCTGTTATAGTCCGACCTGAAGTTGTTCAGTTATGGCACAAAGACAGCGATGTAACCCCGAATGTTGATTTCAGTATTAAAGGCAGTATTGTAAACCGGATTTATCTGGGACACCAGGCTGAATTTAGTATAAAAACAGATACTCTTGGTGAGATACTGGCACGTATTCCGAAAACAACTGAAGCACAATCACACATTCTAACATCCGGTGACAAGGTTCTCCTGGGCTGGAAGTGGGATGTTGGCCTTGCCATGCCTGAAGGATAGAAATCAGATCAGGATGGTTTTGTTCCGGCCTGGCAGGCATATCTGCTATTTCTATTATATAAAAAAAAGGAGGTGGAAAAACAGTTTATCTAATCAGTTATTAAAGTTTTTATTAATAGTATTTTAAACATATAAAGGAGAAAAGTAATGGATCCAAGAAAAAAATTCATGAGAGTATTTAATCAATACAAAAAGGGTTCCATATCACGCCGTGATTTTTTGGGAATTACAGGACTTGGTTTTGCAACAACAGCAATGGCAATGAACATGCCAGGCCTTCTAGGAGCCAGCAAAGCATTTGCTTCAGAGGATCTGGGCAATCGGCTGGCACTTGCTACATGGCCGAATTATCATGATGCTAATAATTTAAAAACTTTCACAAAAAATACAGGTGTTCACATTCAACACAATGTATTTGGATCAAATGAAGAAATTTTGGCTAAAATTATGGCTGGCGGCAACCCTTTTGATGTTATGGTAATTACCAACTATACAATTTCGACATATGTCAAACTTGGACTGATCGAACCACTTGATACTTCTAAAATCCCAAATTTTATTGAGAACAATCATGACAAAGTATTTATTGGTGAAGGAAAAATTGGGGGTAACCTTTATGCAGTGCCAAAAAACTGGGGTACCACCGGAATCGCATATAATTCAAAACATATTGATCAGATGAATTCCTGGAAGCAGTTTTTTGACCTTACAAAAACAAAGTACTCAGGAAAAACCATGGTGCATGACTACCAGTTGACCACTATAGGAAATGCTTTAAAATATTTTGGCTATCCTTTTAATTCTGTCGATCCAAAAGAACTGGCTGATGCTGAAAAACTTTTGATTGATGTAAAACCACATCTTTGGGCCATCAGCAGTGATTATCAACCATCAATGCGAAATGGGGATGCCTGGATGACTATGTGCTGGACTGGTGACGGTTCTCAGCTTCATCGAGATATTCCTGAAATTAAGTATGCAGTGGCTAGCGATGGCGGTGAAATCTGGACGGATTTTTATGCAATACCTAAAGATTCCAAGCGGAAACCTGCCGCTTATGCACTGATTAACTATTTGCTTGACCCAAAAGTTAACGCTGCCGAGGTTTTGGCTCATGGATACCCTGCGACTGATTCGCTGACAAGAGATCTTCTTCCAAAAGAAATGTCAGAAGATCCCATTATGTATCCGTCAAAAAAACTGTTGAGTGCATTGGAATTTGGTGCAGCGGCTACACTTACCAGTCCTTTGCGGGCTGAAGTTATGGCGCGTTTCAAGTCTGCCTGAAAAAAATTACTATAACTACTAAAGTTAGGAAATTGGAAAGATAATGACTGCACAGCCCAAATCATACGTGACACTATTTTTACTGGCACCAATGGCGATATGGATGGCAATATTTTTAATTATGCCTATTCTGGTTCTTCTTGTGTACAGTTTTGGTGAACTGGCCCCGATGGGTGGGTATAAACCTGCTTTTACATTAGCACAGTATGCCAATCTGCCGACTCGATTCGCTGCATTTAAAAATACGATGGTACTGGCACCGGCCGGGACTTTGTGTGCAGTCATTATTGCTTACCCAATGGCTTATTATCTGGCCAGAAAGGTAAATCCAAAAAGAAGGTTGATGTGGCTGACACTTATTATTGTTCCATTCTGGACAAGCCTTCTGATCCGAACTTATGCCTGGATGTTTATTCTTGGAGGTCGAGGAATTCCTGCTTGGCTGAAATACATCGGCATTGATGATTTTCGGATACTCAATACTCCAACAGCAGTTTTGATCGGAATTGTTTATGTGTATTTACCACTGATGTTGTTTCCGATATTTGTCAGTCTTGAAAAACTTGATGGGAGCCTGCTTGAAGCATCAAGTGATCTTGGTGCTTCACCAATAAAAACATTCTTGCAGGTGACATTGCCCATGTCTCTTCCAGGAGTAGCGACCGGCTGCATGCTTGTCTTTATTTTATTGATGGGCGAGTTTATAATACCCGCATTTCTTGGTGGTGGTAAGGTCTTTTTTATAGGTAATGCTCTTGTTGATCTCTTTTTGCAATCGAGAAACTGGCCGTTTGGTTCAGCCGTAGCTATAACACTTGTGGTTATTATGTTAATTGTAGTTTCGCTTTATATGAAACTGGTATTCAAATCTACTAAAACCCAAGATGTTTCAATGATATAAGGAGTGCTCATGCGTTGGTACGCAGCTTTTGTTTATCTGTTTTTATATGCCCCCATCGGGATTATTATATTATTCAGCTTTAATTCTGGAAACCATGCCAGTGATTTCCAGGGTTTTTCCATCAAATGGTTTGGAATTGCACTGTCCAATCCTTTTGTAATTGAAGCTTTGAAGGTGAGCCTTATTGTTGCCATAATAACTGCGTTTCTGTCAAGCGTCATGGGAACAATGGCTGCACTCGCACTTCAAAATATGCGTGGGGCTTTGCGCATCATATTTGATTCACTGATTTATATTGCAGTTATGATTCCTGGAATCGTAATTGGAATTGCAGCTCTTATAGCTATGGCAAATACTCTGAATATCATTAATCCGATGATTGATATAATATGGCCGGATGTATTTGGTAATGCACCTCAGCTAAATCTTGGTTTGTTTTCAATAACGGGTATTCATACTCTCTGGACAATGTCTCTTACTACGATCATTATTCGCGCCCGGCTTCAGGGTATGGACAGAAGTTTGATTGAAGCTTCGACTGATCTTTACGCAACCCCATTTCAAACATTTTATAAAATAACTTTGCCGCAGATATTCCCTGGAATTCTAGCTGCGGCATTATTGAGTTTCACACTTAGTTTTGATGATTTTATTATGGCTTTTTTTGTTTCAGGCGGGAAGACAACACTTCCCATTTATGTGTTTGCATCAATCAGGCGTGGTGTAACACCTGAAATTAATGCTATTGCCACCATGATGTTAATTATTTCTCTTGTATTGTTGTTTATTTCACAATGGCTGAATCGTTCAAAAAAATAATTTAAGAGATTGTATTATAGGAAACAGCGAGGATTTATATGAAACTTGACCATTGTTCAAACCGTATTGCTCAGGGGAAAGTAACGCTGATGCAAGAATTGTTTGTAAACGAACTTGGATTTAAACTTCTTCGGGGATTGCCTGATGAAATATGGTTGCGCCAGAAAGATTCAAATGTAGATATACAATTTTGTGAAAGCAATAGTAGTCTGTCAACTGTTTCCGATAAACAGAACTCACATATTGCCTTCATAAGCAATAAGCCCGAAAAAGAACTTGAACGGCTGGCAGCCTGGTTTAGGGCACGCGGTTATGGCACAAAGATTGGATCGTGGTCTGACAAAGAATTCTATCTTGATGTTCCAGAAGTATTTGTCGATTTTTCAATAGAAGCAATGTATCCGGAAATAGCGGAATATGATATATAGAGTATGATTCAACACTGACTCAAAATTTATCTTAACTGACTGATTTAAAAGAAAAAAAATAGTAATTGTTAAAAAACTAGAATCGCATCGATAATAACCCATTGAAATTTAAGCATATTCTTTATTAAATTAAGCCTATGTTGATTTAAATTCATTTTTTGGTTTGAATAAACAAGCATAACATAATGATATTATAATGGTAATAAAATATTTTACAGACGGCACAGATCATGCAAAAATAAGGAGTAAATTATGATTGTAGTAGGAGAACTCATCAATGCAAGCCGTAAGGCCATTGGCGAAGCAATTTTAAATAGTGATGCAGCAGCTATTCAAAAAGTGGCAAAAGATCAGGAAGCTGCAGGTGCA
>PVMS01029885.1_pt1 | contig 11794 bp, 7 predicted proteins | sample 1853461 | NCBI WGS metagenome assembly PVMS01 (sample SAMN08582032, study PRJNA380276) | Marine sediment metagenome, whole genome shotgun sequencing project. | isolation source: ocean sediment barecode stripped | collected 2017
AACGTCAGGCCTTCGCCCGTTGCCGGCCTGTATGAGGTCGAAATCGGCGCCCAGATCGTCTATGTGTCAGCGGATACACGCTATCTCTTCAAGGGCGACATTATCGATCTGAGTAACAACGAGAGTCTTACCGATCGTCGCCGCAACAGCTTGCGAAGCAGCCAGCTCGACGCAATTTCGGAAAGCGAAATGGTGGTGTTCGACAGTGATCACGCCAAACATACCATTACCGTTTTTACCGATGTCGACTGTACATTCTGTCGCAAGCTCCACAAGGAAGTGCCCCAACTTCAGGAACTTGGTATTCGGGTACGTTATCTTTCGTTTCCGCGCCATGGACCCGGTTCGGATTCGTGGAAACAGGCGGAGGCCGTCTGGTGTTCCGAGGATCGCCAATCAGCCCTGACCCGTGCCAAGAAGGGTGAGAAGATCGAGGCGGAGGACTGCGGTCCGACACCGGTGGCAGCGCAGTATGAGTTGGGCAACAAGTTAGGCGTGCGTGGCACGCCCGCCATCATTCTCGAGAGTGGAGAGCTGATCTCCGGCTATCTTCCGGCAGACGATCTGGCCGATTATCTTGATCGGGAGTAGTTGCCGGTGCGGGTGACCGCGCCCGTTTCCAGCCCGCATATTTCACCAGGGCGGGCAGCTAGCGCTCCAGGTACTGGAGCTTTTCAGGTATGCCATCCCATTCTTCCGCATCCGCGGGTGCCTCGCCCATCTCGGTGATTACCGGCCAGCCGGCCGACAGATCCTTGTTGAGCTCGAGAAAATGTTCCTGGCCTTTGGGAATGTCTTCCTCTGAAAATATGGCTTCCGCCGGGCACTCCGGCTCGCATAGCGTGCAGTCGATACATTCCTCGGGATCGATAACGAGCATGTTGGGGCCCTCGTGGAAACAGTCCACGGGGCAGACTTCCACGCAGTCCATGTATTTGCACTTGATGCAGTTGTCGACAACAACAAAGGTCATAGCGTTTCCCGCTGTCCGATCGAAATTCCGGCCGCAGCCGCGAAGCCGCGTATTTTGCCACAAGGCGGACTGAGACCAAACATCAATTCGAAACCAGCCGCTAGGGAACCTCTGATCTATTCATGAACTCGTACTTCGTAATCCAAAATGTCCAGCTTCTGCGTTGCAAATCTTCGCAATAGCCCGCTATTACGTGCGATTCGCGCCTTGAATCTGAACATTCTGGATCACAATCTACTTCGCTCAGAATAAATCAGAGGTTCCTTAGGTTGAATCCGGACGCCAGGCGGTCGTATGAAGACGAAACTGCCCGAGGCGTCGATCTTCCAGCCAGGTCTCCAGCGCAAAGCGGACGCTGGGGAACGCGATTTCGTCCCAGGGAATCTCTTCTTCGAGGAACAGCCGGGTCTCGAGGCTCTCATGACCCGCCCCGAATTGGTCACCCACCAAGGTGGCGCGAAAGAACATATGCACTTGTCGCGCCCTGAGGACATCCATGATCGCGCACAAATCTCCGACTTCAACTTCAGCCAGCGCTTCCTCAAGGGTCTCTCTTGCCGCACCCTGTGCCAGCGTTTCGCCGTTTTCCATGAATCCGGCAGGCACCGTCCAGAATCCATGGCGTGGTTCGATCGCCCTGCGACACAGGAGGATCCTCTCTCCGGCCTCGGGTATGCAGCCGACGACTATCCTGGGGTTTTCATAATGAATGGTTCCACAAGCCTCGCACACAGCACGCGGCAGGCTATCGCCTGCAGGGATTCTTTCCACCACCTGGCTGCCGCACTGGCTGCAATAATTCATGATTGTTCTTTGCTGAAACGGCGAGTGGGCGAATCCTACCGCATCTCGCCTGAATCCGAATGGCCGGCCGGATTCGTACTCGTGCCGGTTCCCGCGTCGTTCCCTGTCTGGTGGCGTTCGCCCGTTTTCATTCTCCGCATCGAATCATGTTGAACCACCTCTCATCATAGGGATTAGCTAATTGACATAATCTCCTGTTTCTATGCATCACACACCGTTATCTGGGGCGATGGCGCCGGCGCCATCCAGGCCATCACGATCAATCATCCCAAGGGTCGCCCACGCAACTACCGACCGACAATTTACGGTCGGATTTTTTCAAACCAGGATTCGGCCGAGGGTATCTACGGCGACTCGATTCTCGTCACTGTCGAGTTCTGAACAACTCATGCAGGATACGGGCTAAGGATCTTCGCGCAACGGTGTTTTTGCGAACCCCTCAAGCGCACGCAGCCACTCGCGCGTCATCACATCCAGCGTTTTCCTGCCTTTCTCCGCCGTTGCCAGCGTCGGATCACCGAAAACACCGCTGTCCGAGAACTTCGGATCGGTCCGATCCCTCGCGAAAAGACCCGGCCGGTATCCTGGGTAGTCTTTTTCCGAGTAGTCGCCGTAGTCCGTCAGCGCGCGATCCATCCTGACGAGACCCGGCTGCAGATAGAGATTGACCGATGTTTCTATTTCGTCCGCATGACCGCCTTTTTCCTGTTCCTGGAGCGCGGCGATCTCATCCGTCTCGATATCGTCCCATGAAACGACCAGTGTCGGTACGCCGGTCTGAACCCGAATCTCGCGGGCGACGATGGATATTGGCAGGCCGGTCGCCTTTGAGATGCCCGTATTGAAAAAAACGATGCGTTGGGCGCCCTGGCGTACCAGGGACATGGCGACTGCCATCATGTAGTCCTCGAAAACCTGCGGGTCCGATACCTCGGTTCCGGGGAAGGATCTGAAGGCGGGAAACCAGCCATGAAGGACGGGCGGCACCACGACCACCGGCTGTTTTTCGACGGCCCTGTCAAGCAGGTACTCCATCACAATGCGATCGGCATTCATCGGAAGATGTGGTCCGTGCTCTTTTGCTCCGGCACCAAAAGGAAGGATGACGATCGGTGCTTCCTTCATCCGCTGTTCGGCCTCCGGCCAGGTCAGGTGGCCGAGATAAGCGCCCTCGGCTGCCCACACCGGGCCGGCAAGAAGCTGAACAAGCAACAGCGACAATGTGCCGGCCGCCACACAAGTTGTTCCTGTCCACGACATGCTCACTCTCCGAGTTGGCGGCTGATCTCAACGCAACGTTGATCCTCTTGTCGCGCGATCCTCAGCCTTTTCATCAGGATAGGATGAAGATCGGGACTGTCCTCTATCGCCCGGTCCAGTCGCAGGACGCTCTTGTCCCTGCAAAGCCTGGGGATCAGCTGCCCGTACGAGCTGAGAAACGCATCTTCGTGGCTCCGGCCGACTTCCTCGAGCGACATGAGAATATCTTCGGACAGCGCCGCCTGCTCTTCCCATTGCTGTATCGGAAACAACCAGCCCATCACGGAGCGCCGTCTCTTTAGCGACATTTCTTCCTGCGTATTTCTGATCCTGTCCAGCCATTGCTTCTTCATCTCGACGGAGGGTCTTGCCGCTTGTGTCGCTATGAACATCTGCATCCCGGCATCGGAAGGGTCTGCTTCAAGCTCGGCTCTTGCTCTTTCGTCAGCCTTGGGCCGGTCGAAGGTATTCAATCGTGCGAGTACTAGCCATCTGCGATCCTGGTCGAGCGGACTGTCCGGCAATATCGCGTCGCCGGTCAGTTGTTTCTCAAGTCGTTCGAGGGCGCCGTCGGTATGCGCCAGACGGCGAAAGGTATCCAGCCACAGCGTCTGCAGATCGCTGGCGGTTTCGGCGCGGGACGCTTCCTGCCAGGCCAGCTCTTCGAGCCGCGGTCCCAGCGTCTTGAGGAAATGCGAGGTTTCCGGCGGTTGGCTCCAGAGGTATCCGAGGCTTGTGCCGAGGGTTTCCGCGACCTGTGCGGCCACCTTGTCGTTCATCTCACCCGGAAGCGCTTCAAACGCTATGTCGATATATGCGTCAACACTCAGGGCCGCATCCCTGACCATCTCCCACAGGCTCTGCCACAGCATCGATCGCAACAGCGGATCATCGATACGTGGCAAGACCTCTCCGATGCGGGACAGCGTCACCGTATCCAGCTGGACCTTTACAAAGCCCCAGTCCATGTAGTTCGGGTAAACAACATTCGGACAGGCGATGCCTGCCGCGGCGCTGACCTCGGTCCGTTCCCCGGACAGGGTCACCGGGATCACCGTTTTTTCGGGTTTCGTCGCGTCGTCCGGCCAGTGAAGAAAAGCGATTTGGACACGATGATCTCGCAGTAGCGGGTAATCCGCGGGCGCGGTCTGAATAAGATTGAGCGCGTCGATCACGCCGTCTTTGCATGACCACTCGGCCGTCACGGTGTTTAGCCCGGCCGTCTTCAGCCAGGTATCTACCCATGGTTCCAGTTTCAGCCCGGAGGCTTCCTCCAGCGCCGAGATAAAGTCATCGAGCTCGGTGGTCGAACCTGCGAAGCGACGCAGATAGAGTCGCGCGCCATCGCGACAGGCCGTGTCGCCGACATAGTGGCTGAGCTGGGTGAGGACGGAAGCGCCCTTGCGATAAGTGATATCGTCGAAGTTGTTGACCGCGTAGTGGGTGTCGGCGACCTCGACCTGCACTGGATGAGTAGTAACGAGCTGGTCGGCGGCATAGGCGCGTCGCTTGGCACTCATGAAGAAGACCTGCCAGGCATCGGTGTATTCTGTCGCCTGTGCCTGCGCCAGATAACCCATGTAGGTGGCAAAGGCTTCCTTCAGCCACAGACCGTCCCACCAGGCCGGTGTGACCAGATCCCCGAACCACATGTGCGATAGCTCGTGCAGCAGAGTGTTGGCGAGGCGCTCCATATCCTCGCGCGTATAGTCGCCGCGTCGGATGTAGGACTCGGTATAGGTAACGGCGCCGACGTTTTCCATGCCGCCGATGTTGAACTCGGGCACGATGAGCTGATCGTATTTGCCATAGGGATAGGGCAGGTCGAAATAGTCCTGAAAAAATTCAAAGCCCTGGCGCGTAAGCCTGAACCAGTCATCCGGACGCACGTGCTGCGCCAGGCTTTGGCGTGCAAAGAGGCGCAGAGGGATGTCACCTGCGCTGTCCTCCCAGACCGTGTAGTCGCCGGCGTGCAGCGGAAATATGTAAGTACTGAAGGGGAGCGTCTCGGGGAAATACCAGGTCCGGCGGTCCCCATCGACCGATGTTTCGGATTCGCGTATCGCAGACACCACATGCCAGTGAGCCGGTGCGCGGACCTGTACCCGGTAGCGAGCTTTCAGATCCGGTTGATCGAAACACGGGAACAGGCGATTGGCGTCATAAGGCTCGAAATGCGTGTGCAGATAGACACGGCCATCCTCCGGATCCACGAATCGGTGCAGGCCCTGTCCGCTGTGGCTGTAGTGGTGCATGAAGACAACATGAACGGTGTTCTGTCCGTCGCGCAATGCGGTCGCCGGAATGGTCAGGAAGGAATCGTTGTAGTCGATTGCGACGTCGGCCCCGTTGACGGCAATCGCTTGTATTGAACCGTCGGCGAAATCCAGCGTCAGCGGCTGATCCGACGGGTCCAGGTCAAAATCGATGATTACCTCACCGGAGAATGATGCCTCGCTGTCTTCCAGGGACAGACGCAAATCGTAGCGCAGGTTCGAGATGCGCCGCGATCGGAACATTGCATAGTCGTGTGTGAGCCTGCTTTCCGGAAGCCGTGTGATCGTTTCTGGCATTTCTGTTCTCTCACATCCTGTCGTGGCAAATAGCACGGTCGCAGTGATGATCGGCCCAAGTATCCTCGCCATCGTCCGAAGATGGATAAGTCGCGTATTCATCATGCGGCGATATTGTCCCGAGGTGGCAGTCTGTCGAACTGCAACAAAAACCGAACCGGCATTCTACGACAGGAGTCGGTTTGTTATCTGCATCTGTCCTGCCACGGCGTGGTCGAAACCCCATCCCGATGTCGATGGTACTGGTCGCTGGTAGTGAGAATAGGCTATAAGTGCTGGTCAGATTGGATATATCGGAAACAAACATGAACCGAGCAGACCTCAGGCATCGACCACCGCAGTCTCGCCAGCCACGCTGGCTCAAATCACCGGCAATCACAGTCATTCCCCTTATCGCGGCTGTTTGCCTGGCGTCCGGGTGCTCAAAGCAAGAGGCTGAAACCGGACCCGACGGCAACCCGGTCGCAGATGCCGGTAGTGAGGTGGCTACGATCGGGGACAGCGAAACCCACTCGGTGGCGATCGATGTATTTCACGGCGTCGAAGTCGAGGATCCCGATCGCTGGCTGGAGGACTGGGATAGCGATGAGGTCAGGGACTGGAGCGAGGCGCGTAACGCCGAAGCTCGCAAATATCTTGATTCCCTGCCGCACAGGGACGTCATCCGATCGCAGCTCGAGGACCTTCTTGGCGTTGAAACCGAGAGCTATTCGACCCTGGTCGCCAGGGGCGAGCGGCTGTTCGCACTCAAGAACCATCCGCCCAAACAACAGTCTTTTCTCGTCGTTATGCCCGGGCCCTTGCGACCCGCGGACGAACGCATCGTGGTCGATCCGGAGAATATAGACCCGGATGGGGGAACGACGATCGACTGGTATGTACCATCGCCCGACGGCACCCGGGTGGCGGTGTCGCTGTCGAGCGGCGGTTCGGAGCAGGGCGATCTGCACATTTTTGATACCGAGTCGGGAGCGGGCGTCGGTGAAGTCGTATCGAGGGTGCAGGGTGGAACGGCCGGTGGTGATATGGCGTGGACGCCGGATGGTTCTGGGTTCTTTTACACCCGCTACCCGCACGACGGCGAAAAACCCGAAGCGGACATGGCCTTCTATCAGCAGGTCTATTATCACCAAATCGGACAAGCGGAAAGCGAGGACCGTTATGAGCTCGGCGCCGATTTCTCCAAGATTGCGGAAATCAGGCTGGAGGTGGACAACAACACAGGGCGGTTGCTTGCCACGGTACAGGAAGGTGACAGCGGGCAATTTGCGTTACATCTGAGATCGCCGGATGGAGAGTGGGCCCAGCTGACGCGCTTCGATGATGACGCGACCCTCGGTTACTTTGGTCCCGAAGGCGATCTGTTCATTCTCACACGTGATGGCGCGCCACAGGGTCGGATCGTCCAGCTGGCAAGCGGCGAAACCGATCTGGCCCAGGCCAGGGAGGTAGTCGCTGAGCAGGAAGGCGCCATCAGTACCAATGCGTTTTATTATTTCTATACACCCGGTTTCCTGGTGACGCCCGGTGCGATCTATGTGGTGTATCAGGAAGGTGGACCTTCGGTCATCCGGGCATTTGACCGATCGGGAAAAGCGGGCGCGAATATCACGCAACTCGAAGTCGGAAGCGTCAGCGGATTGACGCCTCTCGACGGTGACGACATTCTTTTCGCCAATCGATCCTATACAACGCCGAAAGGCTGGTTTCGGGTGGATGCCGGGTCGGGGACTGTGGCGAAGATGCCGATATCGACCGTCATCCCAGTCAGTTTCGACGATGTCCGGGTTGTGCGCGAGTTCACCAGCTCATCCGATGGTACGAAGATACCGATCAATATACTGATCCCCAAAGGTGCCGCGACCGATGGAACGGGACCCGCGCTGTTGACCGCCTATGGCGGCTATGGCCTGAGCCGTGTACCCAGGTTGAGTCTGTCGAGAAGGATCCTGCTGGATCGGGGTTTTGTCATCGCCGAAGCCAATATCAGGGGTGGAGGTGAATATGGCAACCAGTGGCATCGCGACGGCTCATTGACGCGCAAGCAAAATGGCATCGATGATTTTGCAGCGGCAATCCGATACCTTGCGGACAAGGGATATGCGGCGAAGGATCGCATCGCCATTATCGGTGGAAGCAATGGCGGCTTATTGATGGGCGCCACCATGACGCAACATCCCGAGCTGCCGAGGGCGGTCGTCTCTTATGTGGGCGTTTACGACATGCTGCGTAACGAGCTAACCCCGAACGGAGTTTTCAATATTCCGGAATACGGCACCGTCAAGGATGCCGGGCAGTTCCAGGTCTTGTTTTCCTATTCTCCCTATCACAACGTCGGCAAAGGAGTGGCCTACCCGGCGACGCTGTTCCTGACCGGCGCCAACGACCCGCGCGTCGATCCGATGCACTCGCGAAAAATGACGGCGAGATTGCAACGCTCGACAATATCGGAGGAACCGATTCTCCTGCGTACCAGTGATAGCACGGGTCATGGTATCGGTACGCCGCTTGGCGAACAGATAGCCGAGCTGGTGGATGTTTACAGCTTTGTGCTGGCACAGCTGGCGGCGGATGAGTAGAGCGCGGATGCCGGCATTTACACCCACCTCGCGCACCGGCCGTATTACGCGGGCGTTGCTGCTCCTGGCAGCCAGCCAGTTGGCGATCGTCGCATGCGGCCCCGTCGATGAAGCCACCCAAACGGTGGAGTCTCTCGGCCTGAGAGAAAGCACAGTTGCGGCTCGTGACATGCCCGGCTGGAGCAAACCAGAGCGCATCGTGATCCGTGCGGACGAGGAGCAGATTGCCTGGCTGGCCGAGGTCGTTGACGGCGTCGAACTGGTGCCGGTCGCGGATCATGCCGAGGCAGTGGCGAGAGTCGCGGGGGCCGACGCCATCATCGGCTTTTGCTCCGAGGAAGTACTGGAGGCCGGCGCCGACCTTAGATGGATCCAGCTGCCGTACGCCGGCGCCGAGCGCTGTCTCGCGGTCGACGCCCTACACCAGCGCGACCTGTTGCTGACCAATGCACAAAGAATCTACGGTCCCGAGATCGCCGAACATGTCATCGCGATGATGCTCGCATTTTCCCGCGGTCTGAATGTCTTTATGCATGAACAAAGCAAGGCGATCTGGAATCCAGATGCTATCGGCGAAGAGTCACGGCTGTGGGAGCTGAGCGACAAAACGATTCTTGTCGTCGGTCTCGGCGGCATCGGAACGGAAGTGGCCAGGCGCGCCCATGCGCTTGGCATGACGGTGACGGCGACCCGCGCAAGCAGCAGGGAGGGTCCTGATTTCGTCAGCTATGTCGGCTTGTCTGGCGAGTTGCTGGAGCTTGCTGCAAAGGCCGATGTAGTGGTCAATTCGCTGCCGTTGACGCCGCAGACGACCGGCCTTTTCGATATTGCGTTTTTTTCGTCGATGAAACCGACGGCCTATTTCATCAACGTGGGTCGGGGCAAAAGTGTTGTGACGGACGACTTGATGGCGGCCCTGCTTGAGGGCAGGATCGCCGGCGCCGGTCTGGATGTTACCGAGCCCGAGCCCTTGCCCTCGGATCACCCCCTCTGGCATCAGCCCAACGTCATCATTACGCCACATATCTCGGCAGGCTCCGATCTTCGCAGCGAGCGGCTGTGGATCGTGATGCGCGAGAATCTCAGGCGTTACGTGGCGGGTGAGCGGATGCTGTCGGTTGTCGACATCGATCGCGGGTACTGATCCTGCAGAATCGATACCGCTTTCACGCCGTCAGAGCTGGCTGGCGACGATGGCGGCGAACGTGTTGTGCCAGTTCTCCGGCAGAGACTCCAGCAGTTCGACCGAGTGTTTCATGTCGGCCTCGAAGATCTCGACCTTCAGGTTGTTGACGAAAGAGGGGTGGGAGATGCCGACGTTCATCTCCTTGTTGACCCTGAAACTCAACTTGTCGAAGTTGGCTGACCCGAGGCAAGCCCAGCCGTCGATGATCGACGCCTTGATATGGGACATGCCAGGGTAGGTATAAACGCGGGCGCCATATCTGAGCAAGGTGTTGGCGGCCCGTACATTGTTCGCGTTCATCATGCCGTGATTGCCCTCAAGGGGCACGATGACCCGCACGTCGACACCACGCAATCGAGCCTTGACGAGTTCGTACAGTATTTCGGCCGATGCGAAATAAGCGTTTTCAACCCAGGCATAGCTTTTGGCATTTCTTATCGCATAGATCTGGGCGCGGTAGATCTGTGATTCCGATGGTCGTGTCTTGAGTAGACGAATCGGATAGTCGCCTTCGCGGGGCGCTGTTTCTTCCACACTGTGGGAAACCGAATAGCCCGCATAGACGAAGTCCCCGAGAACCGCCGCGTGTGCCCAGGTGGAGTCGAACTCGTGTTCGATCGCCTTGACCACCGGCCCCGTGACCTCAAGCATCAGGTCGTGCCATTCCCAACGATATTCACGACCGATATTCATGCCGCCGATAAAGGCGATCTTGCCGTCGATAATGGTCGTCTTGGTATGATCGCCGGTAAACCAGGGGTTGGTTAGAGCCCTGACCTGGACGTTGGAGTCATGTTTTAGATATTTGGTGATCGCGATAGGCGCCTTGAAGTCTTCTGGCAAGGTATCCGGCGCCGTCGTCTGTGCCATTTGAGTGCCGAGCCCGTCCACCATCACCTGTATCGACAGATCGAATGAGCGTTCTCTGAGAAAATCCGCAAGGCCGACGGAGAAGTCGTCGTTGTCGAAGATATAGGTTCTGAGCTTTATGGATTCCTCCGCGTCGATCCCGGCTGCGATGACCTTCGGGAAGAACTGGTCTCCGCCGATAAGGAGCTCGGCCTTGCCCATGTAGGCCCGATCCGCAAAAACATCGTCTAGTTCCGCTTCCCATGCCTCCAGATCCATCCCAGGCCCCTCGTTGACCGGGGGAATTTCCACGCCTTCAGCATCCGGATAGGCAAATGTGCGGATGGAGACGCCGGTGGATATGTCCCAGACGGTGTCTCGTACAAAATAGCCCAGTCTTGAAAAGAAGCTGACGGGTCTGTTGAGGAATTCGAGCCAGTAACTGCGCGTGAACTGCCAGGCGCTCTTGCCCGCCGTCGTGCTGAACTTGCCTGGCGTACTACCGAAGGTGAAGGGTTCCAGCGAGCAAAACAGCAAAAGGCCGTCGGAGCGCCTGAAGATGGCGAACGGGCGCGCGTAAGGGCCTGTCTCGCCGGTCGCAAACACGGTGATGTTGTCCTCGATCCCCTGTTTGTCGAGATAGTCCTCCAGGAGGATGGTGAGCGTATCGCCCAGCGATTCGAATCGGTAGCTGACCAGCAAGGGGATGCCGCGGGGTTTGTTCACCATGCCCTGGATGATCTGCACCTCTCCCTGCGTGGTCCGATAGACAAAGAACTCCTTGTCCCTCGAGTTGAGCAACACGCCTTCTCCCGGCTGGGCAGGTGTCAGCTGATTGACGGCCGACATCACCATGTCGATCCAGACTTCATGAGGCTCTACGCGAAGAGCGATGGCCCTGGATTTTTCCGAATCGAAGGTCGCCTTGTCCGAGACATGAACCTGGAACACGGGGAACCAGTCGAAATGAGTGGTCATGATCTGTTCAGTGTCTCTATCGGTAAATCCGTAGTACTCAGTGCCCTCGGCCTCGTAGCGAAGAAAAAGCTCGCCTTCCTCCTTGTTCCAGTACATCTCCTTCAGGTCCACGGGTGTGCCGGATCGCACCATGTCTCCCGGATCGGCCTTCTGGTGAGCGAGCGCCTCTTCCGGTGGCGCCTCCATCTGTTCGGGGTGGGTCATGCATGAGGCGAGCGCCAGCGATGCCAATGCCATGAAGGCCGTCTGCATCGTGCGGCAACCAAAAAAGCGAGCGTCGGCATGGCTGGCTCGTAAGCTGACGGTTCGCAGGGATGACGGGTTTTCGATCATGTTTGAAGATGGGTAGCGGGGCATGGCAGGCTACTATACCCCGTGCGTCAATAATGGTGAGTCGGGCGCTGTCCAGCCCCGTTAAGCAGTAGGGTTGGATGTGGTGCCGGGAGGGGGGATCGAACCCCCACTCTGTTGCCAGAACCGGATTTTGAGTCCGGCGCGTCTACCAGTTCCGCCATCCCGGCCACCGCGCCGCAGGATACCGGGACAGGCTCCTGTTTCACAAGCGGGATTATTTTTCGAAAAGTGCGACCAT
>PVMS01136347.1_pt1 | contig 11794 bp, 8 predicted proteins | sample 1853461 | NCBI WGS metagenome assembly PVMS01 (sample SAMN08582032, study PRJNA380276) | Marine sediment metagenome, whole genome shotgun sequencing project. | isolation source: ocean sediment barecode stripped | collected 2017
AGTAACCAATATAAAATAGGATTTAAGTTTTCCTTATTAATTCCTATGAGTTTAATTATTGGTTTTCCTATATATAAACTAGAAGTTCCGGTAATGGAAAACACTATAAATACTAGAATCATTTCCCATCTATATCTCAAATCCCATCTTTTTTCCAATTTCTTAAAAAGAAATAGCGTAAACTTTAGAAATATAAATGCTATAATTAGAGTTAATAAAATAGTAATGTAAAGAGGGGGTTCTTTAACTAAAACAAAGGATAGTTTATAAGCGGAATATAATAATCCTAATATACCTGAAAAGGGATAAATTAGCTGCCAATTATGTTGAATTTCCCAACGGGTTTTAAATTTTTTCACTATAATTTTTGCTTATATTTTTGTTGAAAATATTTAAAATAATTATAAAGCAGGTAATTCACTTCTAATCCATAATGAACAGTAGAGTCGTAATTTATTTCCTGTTCGTATAAAGTACGGAGTCTATCTCCATAAACTACTCTTCGGTTAAATTCCAAAACAAACAATCTGTTTTTAGTTTCTAAAAATGTTAAGCCATAATATCCCATTGGGGGTTCTGTGACTAACCAGGCATCAAAGCCAACTTCTATAATAATAATTTCATATTCTAGTTCATTGTTCGCAATACGAATGGTATCCTTTGTTGTGGTCTGGGTAATTAATTCTGAATCTCCTTTTATAGTAGTATTTCCGGAGTTGCAACTATAAAGTGCCAAGGAAAATGTCACTATTAATACTATTGCTTTCATGTTTTTTTTCAAAATTACTAAAATCAAAATAGTTAAATTTCAGATTAACATCCTTTAACATAAGGTTTGTAACAATTTCAAGTCGCTAATTTGTTTGTAGAATATCCTTTATCTGGTTGGCAAGTTCTGTACCAATTCTATCCTGTGCTTCTTTAGTTGCTGCGCCAATATGTGGAGTTAGTGAAAGTTTGCCATTCATTAATACTTGAACAGCAGGAGTAGGCTCATTTTCAAAAGTGTCTATGGCTGCAAATGAAAGTTTGTCGCTTTCAAGAGCTTCAATTAATGCAACTTCATCAATTACACCTCCTCGGGCAGCGTTTACAATTGCTACACCGTTCTTCATAAGGTCAAATTCTTTTTTGCCAATTACATACTCCTTTTGAGCAGGAACGTGTAAGCTTATAAAATCACTTTCTTTTAAAACATCTTCAAATGGTATCGTTTTGATCTCTACATTGATAAATTGTCCATCATAAAATTCAACTTTAACATCAGCCTTATCAATAAATAGATCGCTAGCTATCACTTTCATACCACAACCTATAGCTATTTTAGCTACTTCCTGACCAATACGTCCAATTCCTATGATCCCTATTGTTTTTCCGCGAAGTTCTCTTCCGCCTGCATAATTCTTTTTTAAATCTTTAAATCGGGTGTCACCATTTAATGGCATACTTCTATTTGCATCGTATAAAAAACGTACTCCACCAAATAAATGTGCGAAGACCAATTCTGCAACAGATGCTGAAGATGCAGCAGGGGTATTAATTACATGAAGTCCCTTGCTCTTTGCATATTCAACATCAATATTATCCATTCCAACTCCTCCACGACCTATTATTTTAAGACTTGGACAAGCATCAATAATGTCTTTTCTTACTTTGGTTGCACTTCTTACCAAAATCACATCTATGCTATTTTCATTGATGTAGTTTATCAATTGGTCTTGAGCTACTGTATCAGTAATTACTTCAAATCCTGCGGTTTCAAGTGAATCAATTCCTGTTTGTGAAATTCCGTCGTTTGCCAGTACTTTCATTTTTTATAGAAATTTTAAATATTAAAAGATTGAAAAGTACACTCTTCAATCATTGGGTTTTTATCCTTTTCGTTCCAATTCCTGCATTATATCTACCAAAACTTGAACACTCTCTAGTGGTAAAGCATTATACATAGAGGCTCTATACCCTCCAACGCTTCTGTGTCCGTTAAGACCATTAACCCCAGCATCTTTCCAAAGTGTATCAAAAGAATCTTTTAAATTATCGTCTGTAAGATTAAAAGTTGCATTCATTTTTGAGCGATCTTCTTTATCGACTACAAAGCCTTTGAATAAAGGGTTTCTGTCTATTTCTGAATATATTAATTCCGCTTTTTTATTATTAATTACTTCAATTGCTGAAATACCTCCCAGATCCCTTAACCACTCTAGGGTCAACATAGAAACGTAAACAGCAAAGACAGATGGTGTATTATACATACTATCTTTACCAATATGAACTCTATAATCTAACATAGAAGGGATTGTTCTGGAAACTTTGCCTAATATCCCTTCTTTTACTACTACCAATGTAGCTCCAGCAGGGCCCATGTTTTTTTGAGCTCCAGCATAGATCAAATCAAATTGAGAAAAATCCATCTCCCTGGAAAAGATATCACTACTCATATCACAAACCATTTTTATAGCTGTTTTTGGGAAGTGATTCATCTGAGTTCCGAAAATAGTATTATTACTGGTACAATGAAAATAATCTGCATCATTAGGAATAGTATAATTTTTTGGTATATAATTGAAATTAGTATCTTTAGATGAAGCTACTTCAATTACTTCTCCAAGTATTCTTGCTTCTTTAATTGCTTTATTTGCCCAAGTACCAGTATTTAAATAAGCCGATTTTTTTTCTAAAAGATTATACGCTACCATAATAAATTCTAAGCTAGCTCCTCCTTGAAGAAATAATGCTTGATATCCTTTATTCTGAAGACCCATAAGTTCTAAAGTAAGGCTACGGGCATTTTCAATGACTTCTACAAAATCTTTACTGCGATGAGAGATTTCAATTAAGGAAAGATCAATACCATTGAAATTGAGAACAGCTTCTGAAGCTTTTTTCAATACGGATTGCGGTAAGATACAAGGGCCAGCACTAAAATTATGCTTTTTCATATTGATGATTTTTTACTGCTACAAAGATGTGAAATCTAAAGTCAATATAAGACTAAATGATCGATATTTTATTAAGGCAATTTCAACAAAAAATCTAAGGTATCAATATCATCTGCATAATCCCAAAGTTGTGGATTTTGGGTTTTTCCAAAAGCTATTTCATGAGCTATACCAGTACTAGAAACAATACATTGGATTTGTTCTGCTTCAGATGCCAGTCTTTTCTTAACACTATTCAGATCATCATATGTATGGTAAAAAACAACTGAGATAGGAGAGGAGATACCAGTGTCTTCTTTTAACAATAAAAACTCATTATCGAATAGATTACCACGAGATTTGTTGGTGCTCATCAAATACACTGCTTTGTTATAATCATAGTTGTTCATGTATTTGCTGTCATTTATCACATGTTTCCAACTATACATTGCCTCAAAAAAAGAGTTGAAATTATAATCTTTTGGCACAAACAATTTCGAAACGTTTCGGCATCCCAAACCAAAATACCTAAAAATGTCATCGGCAAGTCTTTCCAATTGTTTGGGGGATTCCTTTCCCGTTAAGACAGCAACAGAGTTTCGGTTTTTTCTGATGATATTGGGATATTTTCCAAAATAATAATCAAAATACCGTGCTGTATTGTTTGATCCTGTTGCGATCACCCCATCAAAATTGCTAAGTTTTTCTTCTGTAAACTCAATATAATTCTTAAATTCTGACTCAACAGCTATTAAATAGTTAGACAGATAGGGAAGTAGCAGTTTGTCGTTTGAAGATAATTTTACCAATACTTTATTACCAGAAACAAGTACCGATAAAAAATCGTGAAAGCCCACCAAAGGAATATTTCCAGCCATTATCAATGCAATTGTTTTTGGAGAATTTTCGTAAAAGGAATAGGCCGATAGCCACTTTTCGATGTTATCTTCAGAAAGGGCTTCAGACCAGCTTTTTAAAGCAAAAAAAAGGTTCTCGTTCGTAAACCACCCATTTTGAGATTTGGCCTGTTGTAACTGTTCTAACATTCCTTCAAAAAAAGAATCGTTCAACGGAATATTATCTTTTCTATTATTTTCTTCAGAAGTGAACTGAGAAATAAAATTTCCTAATGATGCAAATGCCTTAATTCTTTTCTCTAATCGCATATTTTGTTTGTTGTTCCTTCGGACAGATATAATATTGCGGCAAAGTTAGAAAAAGAAAAACCGAAGGCAATTAATAAAAAAAGAATTTTATTAGTAGAGATTAATTATCAATTTTGTTATCCTTCTTTCTAAATTTTTCTGGTCTATTTTCCTCCATTGCTTTACGCTCTGCTTCATATTTTAGCAGTTGTGCTTTTTTGGATTCTTCTATTTCTTTTTGTTGTGCCTTCTTCAATTCGGTTAAGGCAGCTTCATTTTCCTTATTGACTTTTACAACTTTTTTTGTTTCATTAACAGTTTTATTCTTTTTAGTAGAATAAACCTCATCCTGATTTTCAACACCGGTATCATTTATATCTATAATTTGTTTTTCTTTTTTTACCGTTTCAGTAACAATAACTTCTTCGTTAACTCCCTTTGTTACCACAGTTTTGGTGATGGTTTCTTCTTGGATATTTTTTAATTTACTTTTTTCTTGAGCAAATAAACAAGTTGAAGATATCAATAAGATTATTAGAGTAAAGGTTATATTTTTCATGATAAATATGAATTAGAAAATTATATTAGTAAAGATAATGAAAACAAGATAAAAACACAATTGTATTATTTAACTGAAAATGTATATTTGCAGCCATTAAAAAAACACAGAGATGAAAGCTGGAATTGTAGGATTACCAAACGTTGGAAAATCAACCTTATTTAATTGTCTATCCAATGCGAAAGCTCAAAGTGCTAACTTTCCGTTTTGTACTATTGAGCCTAATATTGGGGTGGTTAATGTGCCGGATATGCGATTAGAAAAATTGGAAGAATTGGTGAACCCACAACGCGTTTTCCCTGCCACTGTTGAAATTGTTGATATCGCCGGATTAGTAAAAGGAGCTAGTAAAGGAGAGGGGCTTGGAAATAAATTTCTTGGAAATATCCGGGAAACAGATGCAATACTGCATGTACTTCGTTGTTTTGATAATGATAATATTGTACATGTGGATGGTGATATTGACCCTGTTAGAGATAAAGAAACCATAGATATAGAACTTCAGTTAAAAGATCTGGAAACCACAGAAAAGAAGCTAGACAAGGTAAGTCGTGCTGCAAGAACAGGTGATAAAGAAGCTCAAAAAGAAGAAGCTGCTTTGAAAAAAGTTAAAAAAGGATTAGAATCAAGTATTTCTGTTCGGGCGATCGATCTCACTGAAAAGGAAAGAGAAGAATATATCAATTCAATTCAATTTATAACCGATAAGCCAGTATTATATGTGTGTAATGTTAATGAATCTGCCGCCGTATTAGGGAATGATTATGTCAACAAAGTTAGGGAAGCTATTGCCAATGAAAATGCAGAATTAATTGTATTAGCGGTGGGAACTGAAGCAGATATCAACGAATTGGAAGAATACGAGGAACGTCAGTTATTTCTAGAAGATTTAGGGTTAGACGAACCCGGTTCCGCAAAATTGATACGAGGTGCTTACAAACTATTAAACTTGCAAACCTATTTTACCGCAGGAGAAAAGGAAGTTCGTGCTTGGACAATTCCAATAGGAGCAACAGCACCACAAGCTGCCGGTGTGATCCATACCGACTTTGAAAAAGGCTTTATCCGTGCTGAAGTAATTAAATACAATGACTTTGTTTCCTTTGGTAGTGAAGCAAAAGTTAAAGAGGCTGGAAAATTGGGAGTAGAAGGGAAGGAATATATCGTGCAAGATGGAGATGTGATGAACTTTAGATTTAATGTGTAACTTGCCTAAATGACAAAACAGGAAAAAATAATTATATTTCTTTTTTCGGTTTTTTTAATTGTTGAATTTTTTATTCTTCAGGATTTACCATTTTTTTGGGATGCAATGAGTAAGTCCCAACGAGCAGCTTGGATTTATTCTAATAATTTTTCCTCATTAATTGTTCCCACGGAAATCAATTCGGGTCACCCACCACTGTGGATAACAAGTATTGCCCTAACTTGGAAATTATTTGGTAAGGCACTATGGTCTTCCAGATTATTATTGTTATTAGTAAATATAGGTGTGTTTTATCAGGTGTTTCTTTTAATTCGAAGCAACCTCAATAGATCAGTCCCTATTCTTCTAGGTTTACTCATCTTTATAGAGCCCACTTTAATCGCTCAAACCACTATATTAAACAATGATATGCTATTATTATTTTTTACTTTATTAGGCATTAATTCATTATTTGGAAATCGATATTGGCTCTATACAATTGCATTAACTGGACTATTACTAACTAATCTAAGAGGAATTTATATCCTTTTGGCATTATCTATTATTCATATTTGGCTTAGTAAATCTGCTCTATTGGATTTTAACAGAAAAATGCTAAGAGCTTATGTGATTTCAATACCTGTATTTATTGGTTTTTTATTTTATCAATATTCAGAATTGGGTTGGTTTTTAATTACTAAAAATAAGGGCTTTAGTACTCATCGGGAAGTTGCAGGATTTATGCTTATAGCAAAAAACACAGCCGTAATTATTAAAAATTTATTGGAATATGGTAGACTTGTAGTTTGGATTCCGCTGGGAATATTAGTTTTTCAATTTTTAAAGAAAAAGAAATATTTAGAAGATAAGAATTCTACTAAAATACTTATTTCACTTTTTGTCTTCATAACAATCTTTTTTATAGGATTTGTTCCTTTTACAAACCCTATGGGCCCTCGTTATTTTCTCATTTGTTATGTGTTAGCCACTCTTTTGTTTATTAATCTATTATTTACCTTAAAGATTAATTTTAATACAAGGAGATTGCTTTTAATTGGAATTTTTCTAGCTTTCTTAACAGGTCATTTTTGGATATATCCGTCGACCATTTCCCAGGCTTGGGACAGTAGCTTAGCCTATCTTAATTATTATAAACAAGAAGAGTTAATGTTTCAATATTTAGACAGTGAAAATATATCTTATTCAGAAGTTGGAACCAATATTCCTCTAAATGCAAAAGAGCTTACAACTTTAAAACCTATTGACAAAAATGCTCCAAAGTTTATCAATTTGGATATTGATGAGAACGAATTTATCCTGTTTTCAAATATAGAAAACCGTACAGATGACGATATAATAAATCAATTAAAAACTTCCTGGAAAGAAGTAACAACATATTCCCAATTAGGAGTTTTCCTCACATTATATAAAAATCCAGGAAATAAATAAACACTTCATTAACAGCTTATTTTTTTTTTAACAATTCCCCCCTTTTTATTGTTAATTACTTTCCGCATTTAAGGTTTTGAATTTTACACCGAAATTTTATATTAGCCTTACTGCTAATTCTGGTTTAAAAGTGTTACATTAAAAATTAATTATTTTTTCTTTAGTCAAAAAAGAAAAGCTAAGCTTAGCTCTAGTTACGGTTAGCTTTTATGATGAAACATAAAGGAAAAAGAACATATTTTAAGGAGTTTTATAAACGATAATTAGTATAGTACCCAAATCTATGGCTAAAGCACAATATACCGAAGATAACATTCGATCATTAGACTGGAAAGAGCACATTCGCATGCGCCCTGGAATGTATATTGGTAAACTCGGGGACGGTTCTTCTCCCGATGATGGAATCTATATACTTCTTAAAGAGACAATCGATAATTGTATCGATGAATTTGTAATGGGAGCAGGTAAGACCATTGAAATTAGAATAAAAGACAGAGAAGTTCGGGTGCGGGATTATGGACGAGGTATTCCCCTTGGAAAAGTGGTGGATGTGGTTTCAAAAATGAATACAGGAGGAAAGTATGATTCCAGAGCTTTTAAAAAAGCAGTAGGATTAAATGGAGTGGGGTCAAAGGCTGTAAATGCACTTTCTAGCTTTTTTAAAGTGGAATCGGTTCGTGAAAATAAAATAAAATTAGCCGAATTTAGTTTAGGTGAGTTAATCAGCGATCCAGAAATTGAAGAATCCAATAGAAGAAAAGGGACCAAAGTTAGTTTCATTCCCGATGAGGAAATCTTCAAAAAGTTTAAATACCGAAGTGAGTATGTAATTCGCATGCTTAAATATTATGTGTATCTCAATCCTGGCTTGACCATTGATTTTAATGGTGAAAAGTTTTATTCAGATAATGGATTGAAGGATTTGTTGGAAGAAAACTTGCCTGCAGACGATATATTGTATCCTATCATTCACCTGAAGGGAGAGGATATTGAGATTGCCCTAACCCACAGTAAAACACAGTATAGTGAGGAATATCATTCCTTTGTAAACGGTCAGAACACCACTCAGGGGGGAACACATCAGGCTGCCTTCAGAGAAAGTTTGGTAAAAACAATACGGGAGTTCTACGGAAAGAATTACGAAGCAAGTGATATTCGAAAATCAATTGTTTCTGCTATTGCCATTAAAGTGATGGAGCCTGTTTTTGAGAGTCAGACCAAAACCAAATTAGGTTCTATGGATATGGGTGGTGGCTTACCAACGGTACGTTCATACATCAATGATTTTATAAAAACAAACCTGGATAATTTCCTTCATAAGAATACTGAAACAGCCGAATTTTTACAGCGTAAAATTATGCAAGCAGAAAGGGAACGAAAGGATTTAAAAGGCATAAGAAAATTAGCGAGAGACAGAGCTAAAAAAGCAAATCTTCACAATAAAAAATTAAGGGATTGCCGGGTTCATTTGGGAGATATGAAAAAGGAACGCCGTTTGGAATCCACTTTATTTATTACAGAAGGAGATTCAGCAAGTGGAAGTATTACCAAGAGTAGAGATGTAAATACCCAAGCGGTATTTTCACTTCGTGGGAAGCCATTGAATTGTTATTCAATGAGTAAAAAAGTAGTGTATGAAAATGAAGAGTTCAACCTTTTGCAAGCTGCCTTAAATATTGAAGAGGGGATGGAAGACCTTCGTTACAATAATATTGTAATTGCCACTGATGCAGATGTAGACGGCATGCATATTAGATTGCTTCTCTTAACTTTTTTCCTTCAGTTTTTTCCAGAAGTAATTAAGGAAGGTCATTTATATATATTGGAAACCCCCTTGTTTAGAGTTCGAAATAAAAAGGAAACCATTTATTGCTATTCGGAAGAGGAACGTAATGCCGCATTGGAAAAACTAAAACCCAGACCAGAGATCACCCGATTTAAAGGGCTGGGCGAAATATCTCCAGATGAGTTTAAACATTTTATTGGTAATGACATACGTTTAGATCCTGTGATGCTGGATAAATCTATGAGTATTGAGGAATTACTTTCGTTCTATATGGGGAAAAACACTCCAATCAGGCAAGAATTTATTATTAATAATTTGAAAGTTGAATTGGATAAGATAGAGGTATAAATTGTGATTTTTGAAATAAGAAAATATATTGATGAGTGACGACATAGATAAAAATGAAGAGGAAATAAACTTAAACGAGGAAAACCATCCTGAGGATTCAATTACCAAGGTTACAGGAATGTATAAGGATTGGTTTTTGGATTATGCTTCATATGTGATTTTGGAGCGTGCAGTACCGGCTATAGAGGATGGTTTTAAGCCTGTTCAGCGACGTATTATGCAATCACTTAAGGATTTGGATGATGGGCGTTATAATAAGGTTGCAAACATTGTAGGACATACCATGCAATACCATCCACATGGAGATGCGAGTATTGCAGATGCAATGGTTCAAATTGGACAAAAGGATATTCTTATAGATACTCAGGGTAACTGGGGGAATATTTTAACTGGAGACCGTGCTGCTGCTTCCCGTTATATTGAGGCACGTCTTTCAAAGTTTGCATTAGATGTTGCTTTTAATCCTAAAATAACTGAATGGCAATCCTCTTATGATGGTCGTCGTAAAGAACCCATCAATCTACCTGTGATGTTTCCTTTGCTTTTAGTGCAGGGCGCAGAAGGTATAGCCGTGGGTCTATCTACAAAGGTTTTACCACATAATTTTATTGAATTGATCGATGCTTCCGTGAAGCATTTACAGGGCAATCGATTTACTATTTTCCCTGATTTTCCAACCGGAGGGATTGCAGATTTCACAAACTACAATGATGGGATACGAGGTGGAAAGGTTCGCACACGGGCAAGAATCAATCACTTTGCAAAAAATATCTTGGTTATTAATGAAATTCCTTTTGGAACAACAACTTCATCGTTGATAGATTCTATATTAAAGGCCAATGAAAAGGGAAAAATCAAAATCAAAAAGATTGAAGACAATACTGCAGCCGATGTAGAAATATTGATTCATATTCCTGGGGGTATTTCTCCAGATAAAACCATTGATGCACTATATGCTTTTACAAAATGTGAAAGCTCCATTTCACCTTTAGGTTGTGTTATTGAAAATAACAAGCCTCTATTTGTGGGTGTAACAGAAATGCTCAAAACTTCTACAGATCGTACTGTTCAACTACTGAAAAGTGAATTGGAAATCCAATTAGAAGAATTGGAATCTCAATGGCATTTTGCATCTTTAGAACGTATTTTTATTGAAAATCGAATCTATCGTGATATTGAAGAAGAGGAAACATGGGAGGGTGTTATTTTAGCTATTGATAAGGGACTTAAACCACATATTAAACATTTAAAACGTCCTGTTATTGAAGAGGATATTGTACATCTTACCGAAATCAAAATTAAGAGAATATCAAAATTCGATATTGATAAAGCACAACAAAAAATAGCATCTCTTGAAGAAAAAATAGACGAGGTAAAATATCATCTGGCCAATTTAATTAACCATGCAATTAATTATTTTAAACGATTAAAAAAAGACTACGGCAAAGGAAGAGAACGAAAAACCGAGATCCGTGTTTTTGATGATATTGAGGCCACAAAAGTTGTTATACGAAATACAAGACTCTATGTAAATAGGGAAGAAGGATTTCTGGGTACAAGCTTAAGGCGAGATGAATATATTACCGATTGCAGTGATATCGATGACATCATCGTATTTACGAAAGATGGCAAAATGATGGTCACAAAAGTAGATAGCAAGACTTTTATTGGCAAAGGTATTATTCATGTTGCAGTTTTTAAAAAGAGAGATAATCGTACTATCTATAATATGATATATAAAGATGGTATGCGAGGGGCCACCTATGTGAAACGGTTTGCAGTTACCTCTATTACACGAGATAAAGAATATGACCTAACGAAGGGAACGACTAAAAGTAAGGTGTTATATTTTACAGCAAATCCCAATGGAGAGGCAGAGTTAGTAACCGTATTATTAAGACAATCTGGAAAAATAAAGAAATTGAAATTTGATTTAGATTTTGCAGATATGTTGGTTAAAGGGCGAGCATCCAGAGGAAATATTGTAACTAAATATACAGTTAATAGGATCGAGTTAAAAGAAAAGGGGCTTTCTACCTTGAAACCTCGCAAAATATGGTTTGATGATACTGTACAGCGCCTCAATGTTGATGAAAGAGGAGAGTTATTGGGTGAATTTACCAGTGAAGATAGACTGCTTATTATTAATCAACAAGGATTGATAAAAACAGTTGTTCCTAAGCTTACTTTAAGGTTTGATGATGATGTGATAGTTATTGAAAAGTGGGATCCAAAAAAGCCGTTGACTGTAATTTATTGGGAAGGAGAAAAAGAGTTGTTTTATGTGAAACGGTTTTTAATTGATAATCCTGACAAAGAAGAAACTATTATTACAGATCACTCGAAGTCATATTTAGAAAAAGTTTTCACAGACTATCGTCCAATGGCAGAAATAGTTTTTGC
>PVMS01158533.1_pt1 | contig 11794 bp, 9 predicted proteins | sample 1853461 | NCBI WGS metagenome assembly PVMS01 (sample SAMN08582032, study PRJNA380276) | Marine sediment metagenome, whole genome shotgun sequencing project. | isolation source: ocean sediment barecode stripped | collected 2017
AGCGAGATCAACATCGTCATCGTCGGTGCTGTCCTAATTTCGGGGGCCACTTCTAATGTCTTGAGCCTGTCCTGTGAGCAGTTACCCGACCTTTCTCCCTCCGCAACACCATGAATCGCAGGTAAAGCCCGCTCCCACAGCAAATCCCGCTTCCTGGTTGGGCGGCGTTGCTATGAAATTGACCGGCCTTATATTAGAATATCTTTAATTAGCAATATATGATTAAAGGAGTTTCAATGTTTTCCCACGTTTACTCAAGATTTATTGCCTTGTGCCTGCTCATGGCCCTATCCTCACTTGCCCTGCCATCACCGGTGCTGGCGGACGAGCCTTTGTGGATTGATGTGCGCAGCGCAAGTGAATACAGCGAAGGACACGTGGAGCAAGCCGTGAACATTACATACAAAGAGATTGCTGAGCACATCACCACGGTGACCACCGACAAAGATGCGGCCATTTATGTCTACTGCCGCAGCGGTCGCCGCTCCGGTATTGCACAGGAAACGCTTGAGAACATGGGTTATACCGACGTCGTCAATGTGGGCGGCCTGGGTGATGCCCTGAAGAAAGCCGGGCAGGAAGCCGGGCAGGAAGCCAGCCACTAGCAGCCTGTCTTACACCTAGCCAACGCTTTGTTCTGATCCGGGAACTCGATCATGGGGACGCATTCAAACCATTTTGCTGATCGGCTGGTTCGGCGCTCCCTGAAGGGCGGAATTCCGCTGTTCCTGTTCATCATCGCAATCGTCGCCGGTCTGTTCGCCCTGAAACTCACCCCGCGAGAGGAAGAGCCGCAAATTGTAGTTCCAATGCTGGACGTCCTGGTTTCTGCTCCCGGACTGAGCGCCGAGCAGGTGGCCCGCCAGGTCACCATTCCGGTAGAAAAGCTGTTGATGCAGATTCCCGGTGTCGAACATGTCTATTCGAACAGCGGCGCCGGTCAATCCTCGGTCACGTTGCGATTCTATGTCGGTCAGGACCGTGAGGAATCCATCCTCAACACCTACAACAAGCTCTATTCAAACCGGGACAAGATTCCCGGCGTGATCGAAGACTGGATTGTGCGGCCAGTAGAGGTGGATGATGTCCCCATTGTGCTGTTGGCGCTCTGGAGTGATGCGCCGGAACGCTACGATGACTATGAACTGCGCCGCCTGGCCGCTGAAATCACCACCCACCTGCAGGGCATTCCTCAAACCAGCGAAGTGGTTGTCACCGGAGGGCGGCCGCGAACCATCCGGGTGCTGCTTGACCCGGAAAGCATGGCGGCGCGAAAAACAACCGCGCTTGAGGTTGCCCAGGCTCTGACTTTATCCAATCTGCTGAAAAAAGCCGGCAACTGGTCCTATGGAAACCAGTCCATTGTTCTTGAAAGCGGGGATTTTTTACGCAGTGTTCAGGACTTGAATCGTATGCTGGTCAACGTGATCGACGGAATGCCGGTCTATCTCCAGGATGTGGCAACTGTGGTCGACGGCCCCAGTGAGGCTGATAATTACAGCTGGATCGAATTCGCGCCTGGTCACTCCCAGTTCAGCAAGGGCCGCGAGGCCTATCCGATGGTAACCATCAGCGTAGCCAAACACCGCGGCAGCAACGCGGTCCGGGTAGCGCAGGAGGTCCATGAGCGACTGGCCACCCTGCAGGAACAGTTGCTGCCACCCGAGGTCCAGATTGAGATACTCAGGGATTATGGCGAAACGGCAAATGAAAAGGTTAACAGCCTGAGTTCATCACTGGGTTTCGCCATTATCACCGTGGTGGTATTCATCAGCGTATTCCTGGGTCTGCGCCCGGCACTGGTGGTCGGACTTGCTGTGCCCATTTGCTACGGCATCACCCTGGCGCTGGACCTGGCGTTCGGCTACACCATCAATCGCGTCACTCTGTTTGCACTGATTCTGTCACTGGGCTTGCTGGTGGATGATCCGATCACGGGGGTGGATAACATTGAGCGCTTTATCCGCAAAAAGGGCACCGGATTTTATGATCAGATAGTTGCCGCGATGGCCGAGATCCGTACCCCATTGGTGATGTCCACCATTACCATCATTCTTGCATTCATACCGTTGGGGTTTATTACCGGCATGATGGGACCTTACATGGCGCCCATGGCGTTCAATGTGCCGGTCAGTGTGGCAGCCAGTACCCTGGTGGCATTTCTGGTCACGCCCTGGCTCGCCAGCCGCCTGCTGAAACCCGGCGCCGGCCACGTGGAAAGTGATTCGTCGCAGCTGATGGACCGGTACCGCCGTTTGTTGGCGCCCATTCTGGACAGCCGGCGCAAGGCACGCTGGGTTTTATGGGTCGTGCTCGGCTTGTTTGTGATTGCTGCCAGCCTGCCTGTTTTTCGTCTGGTGCCACTCAAGTTATTGCCCTACGACAATAAAAATGAAGTGCAGATCATCATTGATTTGCCCGAGGGCAGCAGCCTGGAAAGTACCGCCGCCGTGGCCAGGGAAGTCAGTAGTATCGCCAGCCAATTACCGGAAATCCAGGCCATTGCTGCATTTGTCGGGCTGGCTTCGCCAATTGATTTCAACGGCATGGTGCGCCGCTATTATCAGCGCAAGGGGTCGCATCTGGCCGACCTGCGAATCACGCTGGTGGATAAGGCAGATCGCTCCCACCAGTCTCATGCCGTGGTGCTGCGCCTGCGTGATGCGCTCGCTCCGCTAAACAGCGGCTTGACCCGCATCAAGGTGGTCGAGGTGCCGCCCGGTCCCCCGGTGCTCAGCACGCTGGTGGCTGAAATATATGCCGATACGCTGGTGTCCTACCAGGTGCAGAGGGATGCCGCCTCAGTCGTGATGGCGCGGTTGGCGCGAGAACCGCATGTGGTGGAAGTTGACTCCACCGTTGAGCACGAACAACAACGGCTGCGCTTTGTCACGGATAAGCAAAAAGCCGCGCTTTCGGGCGTTGCCACCCTGGACATCAATGACACGCTGGCACTGGCCAACCAGGGCCTGGTGGCCGGATACCTGCAACTTCCCAGGGAAGCAACACCGTTGCCCATTGAGCTCAGGCTGGCTGCAAGAGATCGTGGTTCACTCTCGGATTTTCGCCGGCTGAGGGTCAAGGGCCGTGCGGGCATCACGCAACAAAGCAGTCCGCAAGGGCTGGACTCGGCCGCCAGGCCCCTGGTCTCGATTGGTGAGTTGGGTCGGTTTGAACCACAGTGGGCAGACCAGACCATACACCGCAAGGACCTGCGGCCCGTGGTTTACGTCACGGCCGAGGTATCCGGGCGAACGCCAGCCGAGATCATTGCTGATATCAATGCGGATCAGGATTATTCGGGCGAGCCAAAGGCCGGTTGGGAAAACCGGCAGTTCATCACGCCGGGTGGGGGCCAGGGCTGGACCCTGCCCGATGGTGTCAGTGTATCGTGGACGGGTGAAGGTGAGTGGCGGATTACCCTGCGCGTATTCCGTGATATGGGCCTGGCATTCGCCTTTGCACTGATCGCCATTTTCTTCGTGCTCAGGCTGCAAACGGCCTCCACCGCCCTTTCATTCATCATCATGTCTTCCATTCCCCTGACCATCATCGGGATCATGCCCGGGTTCTGGTTGATGAACCAATTCGGTGAACGCGTGGTAGCAGGAGCGCCCGACCCCATCATGTTTACCGCAACGGCAATGATCGGCATGATCGCCCTGGCCGGTATCGTGGTGCGCAACTCGCTGATCTTGATCGAATTCATCACCCAGGCCAGAAACGAGGGCCTGGCCCTGAAAGAAGCCCTGATCCAGGCCGGAGCAGTTCGCATGCGCCCGGTTCTGCTGACTGCTGGTACGACCATGCTGGGAAATCTGATCATCACGCTGGACCCGGTCTTCAGCGGCCTGGCTCTGGCGATTATTTTCGGCATTGTTTCATCCACCGTGTTCACCTTGCTGGTGGTGCCGGTGGTATACCTGCTCGTTTTTGACAAACCCAAACCGCAAACAGGATAGCCCCATGACCTCAGTTCTCAAAAAATGGCTGATCCCACTTCTCGCAGTAGCCCTGTTGCTGTTGATCATTGCCTGGATGGCCGGATCGTTCCGCGACAGGATCGAGCCCGGCTTACAGGTACCTGAGCCAATCGTGAGTGAAGATGTCTTTGCTGCCCTGAAAGTGGATGTTCTGGTTACAGAACCAGTGCCCGCGAATATTGGGGCCAGACAGGCCACCACCATTTCATCGCGTACCCTGGCGCGCATTACGCATATCGCGGTCCGCGCGGGCGACACCGTAGTCCAGGGCCAGTTGTTGCTCGAGCTTGAACGCTCGGACCTGGAATCGCGGCTGGCGCAATCAAAGGAGCAAGTCCGGGCGGCCGAAGCCCGGCTGACCGAGGCGCGCCAAAACCTCGAGCGCGCCGAACAACTGCACAGCCAGAGGCTGATCGCAGAGGCGCTTGTGGACGAGGCGCGTTCCCGCCACGACGCTTTGGCCGCTGAGCTGGCCACGGACCGCCAGGCGGTGAATGAGGCGGAAATAGCGATCAGCTTCACGCGCATTCTTTCGCCCATCGACGGGCTTGTTGTGGAGCGCTTTGCCGAACCGGGAGACACCGCCTCGCCCGGAGACAAATTGCTGTCGCTATACAATCCGCTGTCCTTGCGTATTGAAGCTGCCGTGCGCGAAGAATTGGCGCTGCCGCTAACCCTGGGGCAGAAACTTGAAGTTGAAATCCCGTCCCTGAACAAAACCCTGCCAGCCCAGATTGAAGAGCTGGTGCCCGCTGCCGACCCCGGCTCCAGAAGCTTCATGGTGAAAGCTCGAATAGACTATATGGATCAGCTGCTGCCCGGAATGTACGCCCGCCTGCTGGTTCCGGCCAATACCGAAAGCCTGATCCTGGTGCCATCGGAGCGGGTCACGGAATACGGCCAGCTGGACATCGTCTGGGTGCAAAGTAACGGTCGCATTGACCGTCGCTTTGTGCGTATTGGCCGCGAAGCCCAGCCAGGCATGCTGGAGATCATTTCAGGGCTGGACGAAGGCGAGCTGGTCGTTTGGCCGCAATGAGGTATTAATGACAGCCTCCTACAGGGAGCCTTTGAGTTTGTGTGCTCCCATCAGGCGCATGGCAAATTTTTCGAAAAAAGGCTCGACCTTTCCCTGGCGCATTTTCCTCAAATAGTATTTCTCAAAGCCTACCTTGGCCCAGTGCACCCACTTACCCGAACCTGACCAGTTTGTATTGCGCGGTGGAATCTGTGGCAGCGCCATGAAGGCCACGCCGCGATCACCGAAATCAGCCAGACAGAACGCATTCCAGGTGGCTTTGTGCGTGAGTGCATTGCCCTCAATCTGATCTTTGATGTTAAATACCGCCGCGGTCACCATGGATTCAATCATGAACCCGGTCTTGGGAACACCCACCGGCAAAGGCGTGGGTCCCACCGGTGGAATGGCAACACACACGCCCACGGCATAAATATCAGGGTAAGTCGGATTACGCTGATGCTCATCTACGATGATAAACCCGCGCGGATTCGACAAACCTTCAATACCCATCACTGCATCTATGCCGGTGAAGGCTGGCAGAATCATGGAATGCTTGAAACTGAGCTCGTGGCTGGCTTTGTCCGATCCATCTTCATTCACCTGGGTGACATGCAACAAACCTTCTTCAACTTTGTCAATTCGGGTATTGGTATACCACTTGATGTGCCGCTCACGAAGTTCCGACTCGAGCATGCTCTTGGTGTCGCCCACTCCGTCGAGCCCGAGGTGGCCAATGTACGGCTCTGGCGTTACGAATACCATCGGCACCTGATCCCGGATTTTTCGCTTGCGCAACTCCGTTTCAATGATAAACAGGTATTCGTATGCTGGCCCATAGCAGGATGCGCCTTGCGCAGCACCAACGACTATCGGGCCGGGCTTAGCGCAGAAGTCATCAAAAATGCTGGCGATTTCACTCGCGTGGTCGGTCTTGCAAACCGATTGGGTATGGCCGCCGTGTGGCCCCAGTCCGGGTACTTCTTCAAAGGCCAACCGGGGGCCGCTGGCAATCACCAGGTAGTCATATACCAGGTTCTCACCGTCTTCCAATAGCAGGCTGTGACTCTCTGGCTGCACCCGTTTGGCCGCCTTATTGATAAATCGAATACCCTGTTTGGGCAGCAATTCGGGGAGTTTCAGCCGGATGGCTTTGGGTTCACGCCACTTAACCGCAACCCATGGATTTGACGGCGTGAATTCAAAATGTTCCTGATCGGATACCAGGATAATTTCATTCCCGCCTCCCAGCGCATCTTTTAACTCAAACGCTGTAGACAAGCCACCGATGCCACCACCCAGTACTACTATTGTAGCCATTACAATTCTCCTGCTGATTCGTCTATTTTACTTTCAATCAGTTCCGCCATGTCCTGATCAAAGGGTATCTTGAGGTACGCCACGCCGTTGCTGTCAGCCGACGGTGCTTCTCCGGCCTGGATGTTGACCTGCAGGGAAGGCATGATCAATCTGGGCAGACCGAGTTGTGCATCCCTTGTCGTGCGCATCGCGATGTATTCATCGCGCGTTGTTTCGGTGCGGATGTGAATATTGTTGGCGCGTGAGTCGGCCACCGTAATCTGGCTGGTTGGCTGTGCTCCCGCTTTGGGGTAATCGTGGCAAAGGAAAAGCCTGGTTTTTTCGGGAAGTTGATATATTCTTTTAATTGAATCATAAAGTTGCCCGGCATCACCACCAGGGAAATCACAACGCGCGGAACCGAATGACGGTGCGAACAGCGTGTCCCCGATAAAGGCAGCATCAGCCACCAGATAGGTCACACTGTCACCGGTATGTCCCGGCGTCTCGATGACCCGGATTTCCAAATCACCCAGGCTGATGCTGTCCCCCTCCTCCAACAGGCGGTCGAACTGCCGCCCATCCGTATCAAAGCCCTTGAGGTTGAAGACCCGGGAAAACGTTTCCTGTACACCACAGATTCCCGCACCACATGCGATCCGGGCACCGGTCTGCTTGCGAATTTCTCCGGCGGCGGTCAGATGATCGGCATGGGCATGTGTTTCCAACACCCATTCGGTCTTCAGGCCCTTATCCAGCGAATCGTCAAGCACCTTGTTTATGAACGTATTATCAACCATTCCGCTGACCGGGTTGAAGACCCAGACCGGATCAATGATGGCGGCTGACCGGCTTTGCGTATCGGCCACCAGATAGGTCCAGGTGCCTGATTCAGATTCATAAAATGAGGTTATTTCCATAGTCGCTGTTCCGCGCCCTTATTACATAAGACATTTCTTATTAAGATATTTGTAATTTAGCTTAATTGCAAATAGAATTCATCTACCCACTTGGATAAAACAATTCAGAGCATCTTGAGTATGGATTTTGACACCATGCAGCAAAACGCGGCAGATGCAGTCAGCCTTCTGAAGGGTCTGGCAAACGAAAGCAGGCTGATGATCATGTGCGTGCTAACCGAAGGCGAAGTCTCTGTCGGTCAGCTCAATACACGCATCAATTTAAGCCAATCGGCCCTGTCTCAACACCTGGCGGTGCTGCGCGACCAGGGCCTGGTGAAAACACGGCGTGAAAGCCAGACCATTTACTATCGGCTGGCCGAAACACCCGCAATGAATGTGATCGAGTTATTACACTCGGTCTACTGCGATTCCTGAACAAGGCACCAACCGGGAATCAATCGCAAAATCACTTGCCGATACAGAAGCTGGAAAAAATTTTCGCCAGCAGATCATCGGGCAGAAATTCACCGGTAATTTCACCCAGAGCAGACTGAGCAAGCCGCAACTCTTCGGCCAGCAGCTCCCCTGCCCCGTGGTCTTGCAGCTGCCGCCGGCCCCGTTCAATATGGGCCCCGGCCCGCTTCAGGGCATCAACGTGTCTCTGCCGTGCAGAAAAACTGCCTTCAGCATGGTCGGACGCACCTACAGCCTCTCGAATCCTGCTCCTGAGTGCATCGATGCCCTGCCCGGTTTTTGCCGATATCCACAGATCCGGCGGCGGTGTGGCGCCCTGCTCTATCCGCAAGCGATAGTCCGAGGCATCCAGATCGGCTTTATTGGCCACCCGAATACAAACAATATCCGGGGGTAGTTCTGTGGCAAGGTCATTGTAAAAATCCGGTACAGCGGTGACGTCATCGATGAGCAGGGCAATATCTGCAGTTTCAAGCGCCAGGCGCGCACGCCTCACGCCTTCTGCTTCGATTTCGTCGCTGGTTTCCCGGATTCCCGCGGTATCGGCCAGGTGCACCGGAATTCCATCCAGATCAATCTGTTCGTGAAGTACATCGCGGGTTGTGCCCGGAATTCCTGTCACTATGGCTCTGTCTTGGCCCGACAGGGCGTTGAGCAGGCTGGATTTGCCCGCGTTGGGGCGCCCGATAATGGCCAGCACAAGCCCGTCGCGCAACAAGCGGCCCTGCCGCGCATCCTGCATCAATTCGTCCAGTTGCTGGGTGTTTTGCTGCAAGCGCTGAAGTACGTCACTTTGCGCCAGGAAATCAATTTCTTCATCCGGAAAATCAATCGCAGCCTCTACAAAGGCGCGCAACTCGGTAAGGTTCTGCTGCAGATGGTTCACTCGCTGCGAGAACACGCCCTGCAGACTGCGCTGCGCTGCCCGCGCAGCAGCGCTGGTGCCCGAATCAATAAGATCGGCAATCGCCTCCGCCTGAACCAGATCCAGCTTGTCATTCAAAAATGCACGCTCGGAAAACTCACCCGGCCGGGCCGCCCGTGCACCAAGCCCGAGGACTCGCTGCATCAGAGCCTGCAACACAAATGGTCCGCCGTGGCCCTGCAGTTCCAGCACATCTTCGCCGGTGAATGAGGCGGGGCCTGGAAAGTAAAGGGCAATTCCGCTGTCTATGACTTCGCCGGATTCATCCAGAAAATCAGCCAGTGTGGCGTATCTGGGCTTCGGCAGACAGGGCAGCAACTGCGCTGCCATGGTTTTTACAGCGGGCCCGGAAATACGCACGATGCCCAAACCACCGGCGCCCGGCGGGGTGGCAATGGCACAAATGGTTTGATTAACTGTTTTCGAATCGAACTTCATGGCGAAATCAGGCTTGCGCTGGGACGGTACAGCGCCCGTTTACCTCAAACTGAAAATTCCGCGGATTGCATACACTCTGTGACCTAATTGTCGGCCGCTGCTATTTTGCGTGTAATGTAGTACTGCTGCGCCAGCGAGAGCCCCGCATTGGTTGCCCAATACAATACCAGCCCAGCCGGAAAGAAAGCGAACATGATCGAAAATACCAGCGGCATCATGCTCATCATTTTTCTTTGTAGCGGGTCCATGCCAGCCATCGGCGTGAGACGCTGGGTGGCAAACATGAAGCCTGCATTGAGCAGGGGCAAGATGAAAAATGGATCGCGGTCAGACAAATTGACGATCCATAGTATAAAGGGCGCCTGGCGCAACTCCACCGACTCCAAAAGCACCCAGTACAATGCGATAAATACGGGAATCTGCACCAGGATGGGTAGACAGCCCCCCAGTGGATTAACCTTTTCCTTCTTGTACATTTCCATCATCGCCTGGCTCATGCGCTGGCGATCATCACCATAACGCTCCTTGAGTTGGTCGATTCTTGGCTGCAGTTTGCGCATACGCGCCATGGATTTGTACTGGGCTTCAGTCAACTTGAAAAAGGCCGCCTTGATCAGGATCGTCAACAGCACAATAGACCAGCCCCAGTTACCGACCACGCCGTGAATTTTGTCCAGGAGCCAAAACAATGGTTTCGAAATAACCGTGAATATTCCGTAATTTACGGTGTGTTCAAGGCCGGGAGCGACCTCCGCCAATTGGTCTTGCAGCTTGGGCCCCAGATACAATCTGCTGCTGAATTCCGTGCGCCCGCCCGGTGCGGCCTGTTGCGTGGGTGATACCGCCAGGGCGATATAGCGAGGCCAGCCATTGCCCTTGATCACGTTGGTGGTATAGGTCGTTTCTTCCGTCTCGGGCGGAAGCCAGGCGGCGAAGAAATAATGCTGAATCATGGCCAGCCAGCCACCCGTATTGGTGTTCAGGTACTTTTCTTCTTCAATTTCATCGAAATCTACTTTTTCAAACTTATCGGTGGTGTTGTAAAAACCCACGCCGCGAAAACTGTAACGGCCGGGGTTGGTGAAACCACCACTGTCTTCATCTTCAGGCACCGATTTTTGCAGCTGATCGTAACGACTGCCGGTCCAGGTTACACCGCTGTTGTTTTCCAATTGATGTTGGACCGTGATGTCGTAGCGGCCCCGCTCAAAAATAAACGTTTTGTTTACCCGAATACCGTCATCTGATTCCCAGCTCAACGGTACTCTTATTTCCTGTGCGCCCCCGGCCAATACGTGGGTCGTTCGATCCGTTGAGTATTGACTGGTGTGATCCGGCCTGGATTGATGGGAAAGCAGGCCAGACTGGGCGATAAACAAATTCGCTCCCTGTCCGGCAAGCAGGTTGACCTTTATGTCTGGCTCCTCCAGTACCACTGGATAATTCAACAGGCGGGCAGAAACGACGGTCCCGCCGACCAGGTCAATTTCAACATCAAGAACATCTGTGGTCACGCGAACGATGGGCCTTTCGGTGTTAATCTCTGCCGCTGCATCAATTACCGGAACGCCCTGTTCATCTGCTTGCGTGGTGGTTCCAGCCCTGCCGAGTTCGGGCAAATCACTGGCTTGCTGTGGTGACATTGCCGGCACGGAAGACTGACCCTGGGGCGCCGGGTCTGTCTGCGTTGCAACAGGGGTGGTGCTGGGGCCGTAATCTTTTTGCCATTCCACCCACAACATGTAGGCGATAAACACCATGCCCATGAGCAATACCGGTCTAAGATTTCCCATTTTATAATTTCCCCAGGTCTTGTTTTACCTGATTGTTGCCAGCCTGGCCTGCCGGTATTTCTGTCGCTACTTTTTTTCGCGCCAGCATTTTATTGATGCGCAACCAATGTGCTTCCAGGGAAGTGAACAACTGTCTGTTGCATATGGTGGCGCACTGCCGTCGTGGCAAGATCACCAGGTCGATTCCGGTATGTGTTTCTGGTAACGCGCTTGCAGCGCTGCTGTTTAAGTAATTGAAGTTAAGTCGAAAACTTTCCCGCACAACCCGTTTAATGCGGTTACGGCCCACTGCGAGTTTATCGACCTGGCGCGACACAGCCATCCCGAGGCGCGAATTATTAGTCCCGTTGTAGCTGCCCAAAACCCTGAAATAACGGTCTGTGCTTGCCGTGGAGTTCTTGAAAACCCGTTTAAATTCACTGGGTTTCAATAAACGTTCTGCACGCGGAAAGCTCGCCTGGCCAGACCTGTCAGGCCGATGGTCTTTTGCGCTCTTTGCGGAATGTCTGTCCTTTGGTGGTTCCACTTGCGTCGGTCGTTGGTCGGAGCCGCCCGCCCGTGTCCTGACTGTTTCCCGGCCGTACATGGCCTGACCTGGTCAGGGCTGGCCTGCCGGCAATCAGGCGGATAGGCGCTTACGGCCTTTGCTGCGGCGGGCATTGATGATCGCCCTTCCGCTCCGGGTCGCCATGCGCGACCGGAATCCATGTCTTCTTGCACGCTTCAGGAGGCTCGGCTGAAATTAAACCTATTTTTAGAAAGGATCAAGAAAATGAAGCGTACTTTTCAACCAAGCCTCCTGAAGCGTGCAAGAAGACATCGATTCCGGTCGCGCATAGCGACCCGGAGCGGAAGGGCGATCATCAATGCCCGCCGCAGCAAAGGCCGTAAGCGCCTATCCGCCTGATTGCGGCCCGCCCGTGTCCTGACTGTTTCCCGGCCGTACATGGCCTGACCTGGTC
>PVMS01069935.1_pt1 | contig 11792 bp, 9 predicted proteins | sample 1853461 | NCBI WGS metagenome assembly PVMS01 (sample SAMN08582032, study PRJNA380276) | Marine sediment metagenome, whole genome shotgun sequencing project. | isolation source: ocean sediment barecode stripped | collected 2017
ACCACCTAAATTAACTCCGGGGAGTTTTTTTCAGGTCCTGACAAGGCCGGCCTGGGCGATGGCGATGGCATGGCATGGTAGGCCCGAGTTTGAAACCATCAAACCTTATATGAAGACTACCAATAACATGGCTGAACTGTCAGATTTCATACGCAAAACCTTAAAAGACATCGTAGATCTCGAACTGCTAAAGCAAATTCGGGATCATTGGCCGCATCAACTGATCGTCAAAGGGATTAGCAGCCGTGAAGATGCAGAGTTAGCGCTACAGGTGGGTACCGACGCGATCATCATTTCGAACCATGGCGGTCGGCAACTCGATGCGTCGATTCCACCCGTCGAACTTGTCGCGGTAATAAAAAACAAGATTGGGGAGAAAATTCCCGTAATGGCCGATGGTGGTGTCGAGTCCGGAGTCGATATAGCCCGATTTCTCTCCCGCGGGGCTGACATGGTTTTCAGCGGGCGTGCCATGATGTATGGCGTCGCGGCTCTGGGAGAGGTTGGGGCCGAACATGCAATTGAATTATTGCGAGAGGAACTTGGCCAGGTAATGGAGCAACTGGGTTGTAAATCTCCGATTACAATGGTAGATCACAGTGTGAGCCATGTGCCCTGACAGCACGGCTGGCAGCGATCTCGGTCCTGGCTACGAAGGCTTCTTCTATTTCGTTCGAGCCGAAGATCAGCGAAGATATCGATACAGGGACCCTGGCCATTAGGTTCGACATTCCGGGTTCGATCAGTATGAATACAATCGCCCCACGGCTCAACATCGAAACTACATTTTTACCAGGGAGGCGGATGAAATTAGCAGACTGATCTCGTATCGACGCGACTGACGAAGGGCTGGTAGATATTTATCGATCAGGATCCGTCGCCAAAATTCAAATCGATGATGCGCTGAATGTCGGCTGCCAGTTGGTCCAGCCCAAGGTGCTGGTAGGCGGCTAGTTGTATGTCCAGTGCTGATTGCGCCGCCTCCGTGTCGGGATAAGACAATAATATAAATTTTGCTCGATTCGAAGCGGCTACCCAGGCATCGCGTGATGCATAATAACGTGCAATTTTCAATTCAGCGTTGGCGAGTTTGTCGCGTAAATAGATCAGGTGTTGCCGGGCATCAACGGCATATTTACTATGTGGAAACCTTCTTAACAGGATCTGGAAATCACGGTAAGAGGTCAATAAAATTGACTTGTCGTAGTCGGCCTTATCTCGATAATATACCTTGTCGATTAAGCTTTTGCCGCGGCCGAAATTAGCCAGGCCTTTCAGATAATAGGCATAATCGACCGCTTCACTACGCGGATTTAATTTGATAAATCGATCAAGTGCCGCGATTGCGGCATCCACCTCGTCAAATTTATAATAAGCATAACCGACATCTAGTTGCGCCTGAGTAGCATATTTACCAAACGGATAACGCGACTCCAGGATTTCATACTGTTCGATCGCCGTCGCGTAGTTCTTTTGAGCCATTTCATTTTTGGCGCTGTGATAAAGCTTTTCTGCGCTCCACCCGGCTGTAATATCAGTTACTTCTGCCGGGCCGCAGGCTAGTAGTAAAATACAGGCTGCGATTAAAGGTATTGTTCGTAAATTCATGAATCGATCAGGGTTCCCCGAATGTGCCTAACCTGTATAGACTTGCTGAACAGGCAAACAAACAGTATAACCAGTCAATGAAATTAATTCAGCAACAGATCAAAATCGAGGCTGAATATTCCGGCTACCGCCTCGATCAGGCGCTCAATGGCTTAATGCCCGACTACTCGAGAAGCAAGATACAGGAGTGGATCCAGCAGGGATTCATATGCCTCAACCACCGATCTTGTAAACCCAAACAACGTGTTTATAGTGGCGACCTGATCGACCTCGATATCCCCCATGTCGCGAAACTTTCCGACAAGCCGGAAAACATTGAATTCGAGATTTTGCACCAGGATAAAAACCTGTTCATCATTAATAAACCGGCAAACCTGGTGGTACATCCTGCCGTCGGTCACGATAGCGGCACCCTGGTTAACGGTTTATTAAATATAGATCCTGATTTGGAGCAATTGCCGCGCGCCGGTATTGTACATCGCCTGGACAAGGATACCACCGGCGTGATGGTGGTGGCGCGAAATCTAAAAGCCCACGCTAGTCTGGTCGACCAATTACAATGCCGTGGGGTAAAACGTGAGTATATTGCGATTACACAGGGTGTCGTAACTGCCGGACGGACCATCCAGACTGGAATTGCGCGGCATCCGCAGAACCGGAAAAAAATGTCGGTACAGAAACATGGAAAAACAGCGATTACTCACTTCCAGGTGGCAAATAAATTCCCCCATCACAGCCTGATAGACGTGCAGTTGGAAACCGGGCGAACACACCAGATCCGGGTGCATATGGCGCATATCAATTATCCGTTACTTGGCGACCCGGTGTATGGAGGTCGCCCGCGTGTGCCACCGGGTATTAGCCCGGCACTGGCGAACCAGTTAAGGAGTTTCAAGCGTCAGGCGCTTCATGCCAGACGCCTGAGTTTGAAACGTCCTGGTTCTGACGAAATTTGTAGTTTCGAGGCGGCAATCCCGCAAGATTTTCAGAACATACTGGATGCCCTGAGCGAATCAGTGAATGAAGTCTGAAGCATCTATCAAAATAATAGAAGCTAAATGGAACGCTCCATCACAGGTTAAGGCCCTGTGCACCACCCGCCAGGGTGGATTCAGCCAGCCTCCTTATGATTCGCTCAATCTAGCCACACACGTTGGCGACGATGATCAATCAGTGTTGCGAAATCGCGAGTTGCTTCGCCATTCATTACGGCTCCCTGCTGAGCCCTGCTGGCTCGAGCAAACCCATAGCACCAGGGTTGTTAGCCTTGAGTCCGACTCGAGTCGGCTGGCTGATGCCGCGATTACTCGCAAGGCGGATACCATTGCTATTGTAATGACAGCGGATTGCCTGCCGATATTACTGTGTAACCGGTCGGGTACAGAGGTTGCCGTCATTCACGCGGGTTGGCGTGGACTGGTAGACGGAGTCATTGAATCCACGGTGAATGGCATGAATTCACCTGCCGATCAATTGCTAGCCTGGATTGGCCCGGGGATTAGTCAACAATGCTTCGAGGTAGGGAGCGAGGTGCGGGATTATTTTATCGCCAGAAATAGAGCCGATGAAAGCTATTTCGTTGCCAATCGCCCTGCACACTGGCTATGTGACTTGAATGGCCTGGCCACCGCTACAATGGCACGGCTCAATATCGCAGAAACTAGTCGAGCCGGATACTGCAGCTACAGCGATGATTCATACTATTTCTCTTACCGTCGAAATGCCCTGACTGGACGCATGGCCAGCCTGATCTGGATTGACAGCAACGCTTGAAAAACCCCACTACAAACCCATCTATTAGCTAACTACTGAAAGCCTGTGTGCTCCTCAGGGCTTATTCAGAAATTCTTTGGGTATTTATTAATTAAAGGTTTTTAGCATGAGAATGGATCGATTGACCAGCAAGTTCCAGGAAGCGCTCGGCGACGCCCAGTCGCTGGCGGTAGGGCGCGACCACCAGTTTATTGAACCGGTACACCTGATGTTGGCCCTGCTGGATCAGCAGGGCGGTTCGATCAGACCATTATTCACTCAGGCCGGCGTCAATATCAGTTTATTGCGCTCACAATTGAGCCAATTGCTCGATAAGCAGTCGAGCGTAGAAGGTGCCGATGGTGATTTGCATCTGTCAAACGCGCTCGGCAAGTTACTGAATGTGACCGACAAACTGGCTCAGGATCGTAAGGATCAATTTATATCGTCAGAATTGTTTGTGCTCGCAGTGATGCGTGAGAAAGGACCGCTTGCCGATGTGCTGATGTCCTCGGGCGCAAGCAAAAAAGCAATAGAAGCCGCGGTGGAAACGATACGCGGCGGCCAGAGTGTCGATAGTGCCACTGCCGAAGATCACCGTATGGCACTGGAGAAATATACCATCGATCTTACCGAGCGGGCCGAGCAGGGTAAGCTCGACCCGGTTATTGGACGCGATGAAGAGATACGCCGTACGATACAGGTTTTACAACGCCGCACGAAAAATAACCCGGTATTGATCGGCGAACCCGGTGTAGGAAAAACCGCGATCGCCGAAGGCCTGGCGCAACGCATTATCAATCACGAGGTACCCGAAGGGCTGAAAAGTAAACGCCTGTTGTCGCTGGATATGGGCTCGCTGATCGCGGGAACAAAGTTCCGCGGTGAATTCGAGGAGCGATTAAAAGCAGTATTGAGTGATTTGTCGAAACAGGAAGGGCAGATCATTTTATTTATCGACGAATTGCATACCGTGGTTGGAGCAGGCAAAGCCGAAGGCGCGATGGATGCCAGCAATATGCTGAAACCTGCACTGGCGCGAGGTGAACTGCACTGCATTGGTGCCACGACACTCGATGAGTATCGTCAGTTTATCGAAAAAGATGCAGCGCTCGAAAGGCGGTTTCAAAGAGTTTTGGTGCAGGAACCTTCAGTTGAAGACACGATAGCTATCTTGCGCGGCTTGAAACAGCGCTACGAGGTACATCATGGTGTTGATATTACCGACCCGGCTATCGTTGCCGCGGCAACACTCTCTTACCGATATATCACCGATCGACAGTTACCGGACAAGGCAATCGATCTAATCGACGAGTCGGCGAGCCGTATTCGTATGGCGATTGATTCCAAGCCGGAACCTATGGATAGGCTTGAGCGGCGCCTGATTCAACTCAAGATTGAACACGAGGCGTTGAAGAAAGAAAGCGATTCGGCGAGTAAAAAACGTCGTGAAACACTGGAAACAGAAATCTCTCGACTCGAACGCGAGTTTTCTGATCTCGAGGAAGTGTGGAAATCCGAAAAAGCCGCATTGCAGGGATCAAAGCATATTAAAGAAGCACTGGAGCGCGCCCATCTCGATCTCGAAACCGCACAAAGAGCAGGAGATCTGGCACGCATGTCCGAGCTCCAGTATGGTCGAATTCCGGAACTGGTGAAGCAGCTTGACCTGGCGACCAATGTCGAAATGCCGGATATGAAATTACTCGTCAACAAGGTCGGTGAGGAAGAAATAGCTTCGGTGGTCTCGCTCTGGACCGGTATCCCGGTGACCAAGATGCTTGAATCCGAACGTGAAAAACTAATCACCATGGAAACAGAGATCGGTAAACGTGTGGTCGGTCAGACTGAGGCGGTAAAGGCCGTTTCGGACGCGATCAGGCGATCACGTGCGGGATTGTCAGATCCCAATCGTCCGAATGGCTCGTTTTTGTTTCTGGGCCCAACAGGTGTCGGAAAAACCGAATTGACCAAAGCCTTAACCGAATTTCTGTTCGATACTGAAGACGCGATAGTTCGCATAGATATGTCTGAATTTATGGAGAAACACAGTGTTGCACGACTGATAGGTGCACCCCCCGGCTATGTTGGTTATGAACAGGGAGGTTATTTGACTGAAGCAATTCGGCGTCGACCCTATTCTGTCATATTGCTGGACGAAATTGAAAAGGCCCACCCGGAGGTATTTAATATCCTGTTGCAGGTACTCGATGATGGAAGACTCACCGATGGGCAGGGGCGTACAGTCGACTTTCGTAATACCGTGATCGTGATGACTTCAAATCTCGGTTCCACCGAAATTCAGGCACTAGCTGGCGACAATCGGTACGAAGAGATCAAAGCGGCCGTGATGCTGCAGGTAGCGCAACATTTCAGGCCCGAGTTTATCAACCGGATCGATGAAACCGTGGTATTTCATCCGCTTACCCAGGCAGAAATCCGGGTTATCGCCCAGATTCAACTCCAGGGCCTGGTCGCACGGCTGCAGGAAAAAGACCTGTCGATGGAATTTAGCGAGTCAGCACTGGATGAGTTGAGCAAAACCGGATTCGATCCGGTGTACGGGGCTCGGCCATTAAAGCGAGAGATACAACAGTCGATCGAAAACCCGATTGCGTTGGCAATTCTGGGCGGAAAGTTCAGCCCCGGAGACTCGATTAAAATCGACTTGAATTCTGCCGCTGAGTTTACTTTCGATCGATAAATAATCCACGATAGTGGGTAGATATAGCCTCTAATCAATAATTTAGCAGCTTAAGTTGCGGTAAAATCAGGAATCTGGATGCGAATATCGAATTAATCCGTTCGAGCTCATCAATTTTCCTGTTTTATGGCTATAATCTTCCTAGGTAAATGTAAATGCAGGTAGCGACCGAAATCTCGGGAGCTTTACCCATGACAAATTTAGGGTAGAAATTATTCGATATGGCCGTGTTAAGTTCTATATTATTTAACCGAAATCTCAGGCAGTTTCTCGATTGCCAGGATCTCTCGACCCGCAAAGGTAAGGGACTGACTAAGAAAATCAGCCAGCCTGCCAGCGATTCTCTGGAAAAACTTCTCGAAATAATTCCCAGTACCCAAAAACAGCATCGCCAGGTACTAATGGAGATCTGTAAAAAACACGCGAATGGCAAGTCAGAACAGGTATTTCTGGATATTCTCGAACATGAAGCCACCGATATACGCATGACAGCGGCCGAGGTATTGTCAGAGTCATCCCAGATTAACCCGGCCAGATTATTCAAGCAATTGCATGAAACCAACGTTTCAAAAACAGAAATAATAGGCATCCTCAGTTTCCAGAGACAGTTCCTGAAACCCGAGCAAATTATCACCAATGCCCTGAAGCTTGATGGGGTTCATGCCGAGCAGTTACTGAAGCTGGCCGAGGACTCGAAAGCCCCACTTGATCTGGATTCCATTGTTATCGATCCGGGAAATATTGAAAGCCAAGACATAAAAATCATCTTGCTGCGATATTTTGCCGGTCTTGAACAGCCTGAAATTGCCAGTTTAATCGGGAAGTTTTTGACTGACAGTAACAAAACAATCGTTATGGAAGCGCTCAAGTCATTGATCAAGCTGAAGGTGCCTTACGATGCCTCCGCTATTTTGCCATTCGTCGAAACCATGACTGATAACGAACGTGAAATGGCAATGGAAATTATCAGCAAGCAGGCCAATACAGAACTGGTACCCAAGCTTGCCCCCTGGACTACCGGAAAATCAGATGAACTTCGTGAGTTCCTGGTCAAGGTCGTCATCAAGCACATCACCCGGGATAGCCTGGCAAAATTTCTGCAACGGCTTGATCAACAGGAATGGTGGGGTAAGGATAAGGCGATTAAATGTATGCAGAAATTCGGCGGGCAACAGCTTTACAGCGCTGCGCAGGGACTGATTGAGCATGACCATGAGTTTACCCGTACTTCGGCCCAGCTATTCGCTGTCCAGCTGGGCGATTCTACCAATCTTGAGAAGGTCGGCGAAACTGCAATCCATGAAAATTGGCAAGTTCGTGAAAAGGCGATTTCAACCCTTGGCAACTCGGCTAGTCGAGAATCTCTAGTTGCCCTGCAGCAGTCCCTCGAAAAATGGCCCGAATCGGCGGTTGCGATATTAAAGGCTGTGTCTCAATTAGGTTACACCAAGGGGCTGGAAATAGGTTTCAGGTGCCTGAAAATGCCCGAGGCTTTGGTGCAACGCCAGGCGCTTGAAACCATAGCCGAACTGACTACCCAAGCGCATGCAAAAGATGTGCGCGAAGCTCTACTGAAAATGGTACCCCACATGCAGGCTACCGTGCGAGATACCGCAGAAGAAGTTGTCATTAAGTTGAGCAATGACTTTAAACTGGCGAAATTAAATATTAACTGGAAAGAATTTTTTGAAACCAGGTTGACGAAAATCGACCAGACTCAGGCAGAAGAAAAAGCGCGCGCGGCGGACAAATCAGCTTCAGGCCCGAAAATTCGTAATATCGAAGACCTGAAAGAAGGCGACAACTGGATGGATCGCTATCGCATCAAGAAAGAGATCGGCCGTGGTGCTATGGGTCGGGTCATGCTGGCTGAAGACGAAATGGTTGGTGAGAGCCTGATATTAAAATTTATGCACCCGGAGTTAACCGCTGATGCTGATTCTCGCGAACGGTTTACGCGTGAAGTAAAATACTCCAGGAAAGTGAGTCACAACAACGTTATTCGTATTCACGACCTGCTCATCAACGATAACCTGTGTGCTATTTCGATGGAGTATTTCGAAAGCCGGGGCGTCGATGAATTACTCAAAGAAGTCAAATGTTTTGAAGGTAAGCCAGCACTGGAAATTCTATCCCAGGTTGCCGAAGGCATGGTGGCGGCACATTTGCAGGGAGTTATCCACCGCGATTTGAAGCCCAGTAATATCCTCATTGACAAAACCGGACTGGTCAAGGTTGTTGATTTTGGAATTGCGTCGGTTGGCTCAGGTATCGATGCTACGCTGACCCAGGAGGGTTCAATAATCGGTACTCCCGCCTATTTATCGCCTGAACGCGCCAAGGGGGCAGATTCGCATTATCGCTGTGATATCTATGCCCTGGGAATCATAGCCTATTACATGTTGACAGGTCAGTTGCCTTATAAGGGTGAACCGATGGCGATCCTGTTTCAGCACCTGGAAGGTAATGCCCCACCGATCCACGAGGTGAAAAGTTCGATTAATCCCGGCGTTAGTTTACTGGTGCAGAAAATGATGGCGGTAGAGGCGGGAAATCGCATACAATCGATGAGCGATGTCAGTACGGCTATCACAAAGGTTCTGAAGAAACTTTAGGTACCATTCATTATAGCGACAGGATAATTCAAATGACGATGCAGCAAACCATTGAGTCCAGGCTGAATAGCAGTTTTAGCATCGAACATCTGGCCATCGAAAACGAAAGTCACTTGCATAATGTGGCACCGGGCTCGGAGTCGCATTTCAAGGTCACCATTGTCAGCGAAGATTTTAGTGAACTGATGTTGATAAAACGTCACCGCCTGGTGAATAAGGCCTTGCAACAGGAACTACAAACTATCCACGCGTTGGCATTGCATACAATGACACCGGATGAATGGCTAAGCCGTGCCGGTAAGGTTGCTGATTCGCCCCAGTGCCGGGGTGGCGGTAAAAACCATAGGCACCTTTAAATGATGCCTGATCCTACCGGGTTCGAATTATAAATCGCGGCTAGTATTTCGTTATAATTGATGTCGTGCAAATCAGACATATTCGAGGCGTGTTGCAAATAATAAGACATCTCACGTCGAGTCGGCTGGAATCCAAATCCGTAAGCGAGGGTATTGTCATACCCCTCGACAGGCAGGAACAGGGGTTGTCGCTCAAATACCCGTGTCAGGTTGCGGGAAAACAATTTAAATGAGTGTTCGCTATCGATAAGCAGGTTATAGGCGACAGCCCCCTGATCGCTTAACAAGCTATGCATCTGGCGGATACCGGGAAGATTTAGCAACCAGTCGGGTGATTGGCTTCCGTCAAAAATATCGACCAGTATCAAATCGAATTGCTGCTCGCAATGATCTAAAAAATATGCAGCATCCTCTATCACGTAATGCAGGTTCTGATTAGCCTCTGGCAAAAGCATTTTTTGATGCATCAATTCCTGTAGCTCGGCATCAAAATCGATCGAGGTCAGACAAGAGCGGGGGTAGTGGAATCTCAAAAAATGAACTAAAGAGCCGCCACCGGTGCCTAGCAGGAGTATATTCTGCGGTGCGGGTAAGAACAGTAATATACCCAACAGGCATTTGAGATTTTTCAGTTCCAGTCTGTGCGGGTTTTCTATATTGATCAGGCTTTGCAGGGAGTCAGCGCCAAAGCGCAATTCCAGGGTATTAGCGGTGCGCACAATAGATAGTGAGGTGTGTCTGGTATTAAATTTTATTGCATCAAGCTTCATTAAAAGTAGATTTTAAAGATTTAGTTAAAGTTAGTCGCGAAATTGCGTAAGAATTTTTAAAAACGAATTTTAAAGTGGGCGCAATACTGATTAACGTTGCCAAGTTTAAACTATATTGGAAATAGGCCGATACTGTTATAGAATCCCATGCCTTTTTATCGATTTCTGCGCCCTTATATACATAAGCAGGTTTTGAACAATTTAAACGGAGATTATCTATGCCCATATACGAGTATGTCTGTACAGAATGTGAGCATCCCCATGAGATGTTGCAGAAGATGAGTGATGCCCCGCTGACAGACTGCCCTGCTTGCGGCAAATCTACCCTAAAGAAGAAAATTTCAGCCGCCGGATTCAGACTGAGCGGATCAGGATGGTACGAAACTGATTTCAAATCGGATAAGCAAAGAAATCTGGTAGATAAACCCAAGGAATCACCTGCTAAAACCGATAAATCAAGCAAGACCTCAACCAGGAAAGAAGTATCGGGCAAAAAAGAGGCTGCAGCCTGAACCAGGCTGGAAATTTGGGAACTGTAGTCACTGGTGCCCCTGGGCTGTTATGCCCTGTATTAGTCCATATCTGAAACCGTTTACGTTAATCCAATTGGGATACAAAAAATCATGCGCACGCACTATTGTGGTGAACTAAACCAGCATAATATAGACCAGGTGGTCAGCGTTTGTGGCTGGGTAAACCGTCGTCGTGACCATGGTGGAGTAATTTTTGTCGATCTGCGTGATAAAAAAGGCGTGTTACAGGTCGTTTTTGATCCAGATGATGCGGAAATGTTCTCGCTGGCTGAGAGTTTGCGAAACGAATTTGTGCTGAAAGTCGACGGAATTATACGAGTTCGGCCCGACGGTACTATCAACAAGGATATGCCGACCGGTGAAATTGAACTACTGGCTCAGAATCTGCAAGTGCTGAATGCCTCGGAGACCCCGCCGTTTCAACTGGACGATGATGAAGTGCACGATGATATCCGTCTTAAGTACCGCTATATAGATCTGCGTCGGCCGGAAATGCAATACCGTATGCAGTTACGTGCAAGGGTAACGCATTATTTACGCGGTTGGTTAGAAGGTCATGACTTCATGGATATCGAAACCCCGATGCTGACCAAAGCCACCCCTGAAGGTGCGCGTGATTATCTGGTGCCGAGTCGTACCCATAGTGGATCCTTCTTTGCATTGCCGCAATCACCGCAGTTATTCAAGCAATTACTGATGATGTCGGGAATGGATCGGTATTACCAGATTGTACGTTGTTTCCGCGACGAAGATTTACGTGCCGATCGCCAGCCCGAATTTACCCAGCTTGACATCGAAACCTCGTTCATGGATGAAGATGGAATTATGTCGATGATGGAATCAATGATGGTCGGCCTGTTCAAATCAATCATGGGAGCAGATATTGACGGGCCGTTTCAGCGGCTGAGTTATGCACAGGCAATGGAGCGGTTTGGTTCGGATAAACCGGATTTACGCATCTCGCTGGAATTGAAGACTGTCTCTGACCTGCTATCTGATGTGGAATTCAAAGTCTTCTCGGGCCCGGCTAAGGATCCGCAGGGTCGAGTTGCGGCATTGCGTGTTCCCGGTGGCAATGCGCTGACGAGGAAGGAAATCGATGTCTATACCGAGTATGTTAGTCGTTACGGTGCGCGCGGCCTGGCCTATATTAAATGTAACGATATCGATCAGGGCCGCGATGGCTTGCAATCGCCAATACTGAAATTTTTACCCGATGAGGCTATCAGCGAAATAATCGATCGTTGTGAGGCACAAAGCGGAGATTTAATCTTCTTTGGTGCGGATAAATCCAAAATTGTCAATGAATCGCTTGGTGCTTTGCGTATCAAGGTTGCACATGACCTGGGTCTGGTGGAACAGGGCTGGCGTTTTCTATGGGTGATCGATTTCCCGATGTTCGAATACGATAAAAACGAAAACCGCCTGACTGCGCTACACCATCCATTTACCGC
>PVMS01059546.1_pt1 | contig 11791 bp, 13 predicted proteins | sample 1853461 | NCBI WGS metagenome assembly PVMS01 (sample SAMN08582032, study PRJNA380276) | Marine sediment metagenome, whole genome shotgun sequencing project. | isolation source: ocean sediment barecode stripped | collected 2017
ATTCTCCTTGTGGCCCCCACGGCTGGCACCACCGTATTTCATCCTGGTGTCCTCCATCCTGGCGACGGGAATACTCTCCCCATCGTTCTGGAATCCACAGTCGGTGACCTCGCCGATAAAGAGCGTGTGGCTGCCGCACTCGACGGCTTGCCAGACCGAGCACTCGATGTAGGCCACCGCCTCTTCGAAGATCGGAGCACCGGTCGCGCCTTCCCGAATCGGGCGTTCGTTGAGGGTCATGTCCACCTTCGACGCCGGCTTGGAGAATTTGACGAAGGTTCGCGTATCGGACCGGTCCCAAAGGTTGACGCTGAACGATCCACCTTCGCTGATGAGGCGTCGAGTGAGCGAGAGCTTCTCGACACCCACTGCAACCAAGATGGGATCCATCGCAACCTGTGTCACCCAGGAGGTCGTCATCGCGTTCCACTCGTCCCCCGACCTCGATCCAACGAGACACAAGACGTTGGGAATCGACCACAGCACTTTGTTGATGGTCTCGTCAGGCACCCGCAAGTCGTCAACCCTCCTCTTGGCGGCGGAGCGTACCGCTAGGAGTGTGCATAGGTCTCTGATCCGTGCGAGCTCTCTGACGAAGACGGATCAGTTGTGGTGGTCGGTGAGTTCGTGGGCGTCGATGTCGCCGCTGGGATCGATGTGTACCAGCGCCTCGGTTGCGAACGGAAAGGCGTGTATGACGTCATGGGCGACGGCTTGGGCAAACGGCCTGCAGCGCAGCCGTGATGCCCAGCCCGACCAGGGATACCTTCGAGGCTCGGACTCCGGCAGCGCCGGTATCGGCCGATGGAGCCTCGGGGTCGTCGTCGTGATAGTGGTCTGTCATCGCGGATCGCCACGATAGAGAGCGGCGCAGTACCGGCGGGATCGCCGAGGACCGGCCTACGCAGGCTGAAAGAGCTCGATCACATTGCCCGAAGGGTCTTCGCACAGAATCTGTTTGCGTCCATCCTGCTCGATGATGTCGCTTTTGAAGGTTGCCCCTTCTTCTTTGAGCTTCGAGACAAGCGACTCCAGGTCCTCGACCGTCAGCACGAATCTTGACCAACCCCCCGGACCGGGTTTGACACCATCCGGCATCGGTCTGGACGCTGAGGCGATCGGCCCCGCGACCCACAGTGTCAGGTCGTCTCGGACCAACATGGCGATCGCCGCACCGAACTGCTGATCGAGTTCGAACCCAAGTCTCGAGACGTAGAACTCGACGGCTTCACCCACATCATCGACCAAGTATCTGACGATCGCCATGCCGGTTACTCCTGACTCACCGTGACCCCACCGTACACAACGGCCCCGTAGGTCTCGGCTCGCTGGCTTCCCTCATTTCGCCTGCGTCATCAGGCCGTCCGAAAGGCGACACCCAACCGGCGGCCCTGCGGCGACACTGTGCCCTCCCGCGGGGTGAATTCATTGCCCAATGCGCGATCAATCGGCCGTTGGTTGAGCTGAAACAGCCACAGACCATCCCATGGCGCCCAGGCCTCATGCCACATGGCGTTCCAGAAATCGTAGATCTCGATCATCGGGCCCCACCCCGTGAACCTCAGCACCGCCAGCAGCGCGCCGGCTGTGGTGCCAGGGGTTCCCCTTAGGTCTCTGTATTCGCGGATCGCGAACCTACTCCGCCGGATCGGACCGTGTCCGGGGAAGGGGCCGTCGGACGCGGCAGGCGGCGGTTACGCCAGCCCCAGAACCTCTACGAACCCGGTGAGCACATCGTCCATGTCGGGATGGCCGATTTCGTCGAGATCGTATGTCACCCGGGTGTGCGGCTTCTCGATTTCGAGGACGCGGGTGAGATCGATCGGCGTCCCGATGACCACGACGTCGCAGTCGGTGGCGTTGATCGTCTCCTGCAGATCCTTGATCTGGTCGGCTCCATAGCCCATGGCAGGAAGCACTGTTCCGATGTCGGGATACTTCTCGAAGATCTCGACCAGGCTGCCGACCAGGTACGGCCGCGGGTCAACGAAGGCCGCCGCACCATGCTGCATCGCCGCCACCACTCCGGCTCCGATCTTCATGCCACCGTGGGTGAGCGTCGGTCCGTCCTCTACCACCAGAACCCTCTTGCCGCGGACGATGTCGGGATCTTCGAGCACCGGGGGCGAGGCTGCCTCTATGACCGTGGCAGTTGGATTGTGCTCGGCAATGTTCGCCTTGACCTCGTCGATCCCTTCGCGTCCGGCGCTGTCCATCTTGTTCATGACGATCACGTTGGCTCGCCGGAAGTTGACCTCGCCGGGGTAATACGCCAATTCGTGACCGGGCCGATGCGGGTCGACCACGGTGATGAGGAGGTCCGTCTCGTAGAACGAGACATCGTTGTTGCCGCCGTCCCACACAATGACATCGCACCCGTCGGGATCGTTCTCGGCAGCGCGGACGATCGCCTCATAGTCGTTGCCGGCGTAGATGACGTTGCCACGCACGATGTGCGGCTCGTACTCCTCCATCTCCTCGATCGTGCAGTCGTGCTTTTCCAGATCTGCCAGCTCGGCGAACCGCTGCACCTTCTGAGCAGCGAGATTGCCGTACGGCATCGGGTGCCGGATGGCCACCACCTTGAGGCCCTTGCTCATGAGCACCTCGACAACCCGTCGGGCCGTCTGACTCTTCCCTGCTCCGGTACGAACGGCGCATACCGCTACTACCGGTTTCGTGCTGCGGATCTGGGTGTCGGAAGGGCCGAGCAGAGTGAAAGAAGCGCCGGCCGCCATGACGATGGCGCTCACTCGCATGACGTGCGCATACGAGATGTCGCTGTAGGAAAACGCACATTCGTCGACGTCCAACTCCCCGATGAGGCGCGGCAGTTCGTCTTCGGAAAAGATCGGGATTCCATCGGGATAGAGGGGTCCTGCCAGCTCGACCGGATACCTTCTTCCTTCGATGCCCGGGATCTGAGCGGCAGTAAATGCGACGACCTCGGTCGTCTCGTCGTCGCGGTACCGGGTGTTGAAGTTGTGGAAATCTCGGCCGGCTGCCCCAATGACTATCAGCTTGCGCCGCATGTCTCTCCCTTTGCTTTCTCGCGTCGAATCATCCTGCCGAACACCACTCGGCGCAGGCTAGGGCCTAAAGGTGCACCATCAACCGGTGTCCGGCTCCAAGCCGACTGCCTCGATCCCCGCCACCGCACACGTCTCGTCGTTGGAGCCGGTGTCACCGGTGACACCCACCGCCCCAAGCAGGCGATCACCGCTGAGGATGAGAACACCGCCCGGAGATGGCACTACGTTGCCGCCTGACATCGCCGCCAGCGCCGCGAGGAATTCGGAGGACTTTCCGGCGAGAGCCCGGGTGCCCATGCCCATACCCAAGGCACCCCAAGCCTTGCCGATTGCGATCTGGGGACGGATGATCCCGGCACCGTCCTCGCGACCAAATGCCTTGAGGTGACCACCCGCGTCGAGCACTGCCACCGCCAGCGGCGCCAGGTCCGACTGGCGACCACGCTCCAACGCGGCGTCGACGATCCGACGGGCCTGATCGAGCGTGAGATCCATCACGTGCTCCAATCGAGCACGACCTTGCCGCACTGTCCAGAGGCCACCATGGCGAAGGCCCTCTCGAACTCGTCAACTGGGTACGCGTGAGTGACGATCGTCGAGATGTCGAGGCCGCTTTGCAGCATCGACGCGGCCTTGTACCACGTCTCGAAGATCCGACGCCCGTAGATTCCCTTGACGGTCAGACCTTTGAAGATGACCTCGTTCATTTCGACGGTGACGTCGCCCGGGGGAATCCCGAGAACCGCCACCTTGCCCCCGTGGTTCATCGCTTCGAGCATCTGGTTGAACGCCTTCTCGTTGCCCGACATCTCCATGCCGACGTCGAATCCCTCGGTCATACCGAGCTCGGCCGCAACCGCGTCCAGGCTCTCCGTTCGAATGTCTACGGCCCGATCGACGCCGAAGCCCTCCGCCAATTCGAGCCGATAGGGATTTACGTCGGTGATGACAATGAACCGGGCACCGATGTGACGAGTGATCGCCGCTGCCATCAAACCGATCGGACCGGCTCCGGTCACCAGAACATCTTCTCCCACCACCTCGAACGCCAGAACGGTGTGCGTGGCGTTGCCGAGCGGATCGAGTACAGAAGCAATGTCGTCGGGGATGTGCTCCGGGATCGGAAAGACGTTCTCGGCCGGCAGCGTCACGTATTCCGCAAACGCTCCGGGCCGGGTCACACCCAGTCCGAGGTGGTTGTGGCAGAAGTGACGACGTCCGGCGCGGCAATTCCGACAGTGCCCGCACGTTATGTGACCCTCGCCGGCCACCCGGGCGCCGACTTCCAGGCCGTGGACCTCTGGGCCCAGCCGGACTATCTCGCCCATGAACTCGTGCCCGACCGCCATTGGAACCGGAATCGTCTCCTGGGCCCACTGATTCCAGTCGTAGATGTGGAGGTCGGTCCCACAGATCGACGTCTTGTGGACCTTGATGAGGACATCACGATCCTCCGGTCGAGGAACCTCGATGTCCTCCTTCCACAGCCCCGGCTCGGCTTTGGACTTGACGAGTGCCTTCATGCCACGATCCCCATCTCTCGACCGATTCTGGTGAACGCCTCCACCGCCCGGCCAATGTCGTCAACCGAGTGGGCGGCAGACATCTGGGTGCGGATACGAGCCTCGCCCTTGGGTACCACGGGAAACGAGAAGCCGATCACGTATATGCCGGCCTCGAGGAGCCGGGCCGCCATCTCGGAGGCGATCTTGGCATCGCCGAACATCACCGGAATGATCGGGTGCCCGGCGCCCGTCAGGGCGAAGCCTGCCGCATCCATCCCCTGGCGGAACAGCGCCGCATTGGCGGCCAACTTGACCCGCAACTCGTCCGACTCCTCGATGAGATCCAGAGCCCGCAACGTCGTCGCCGCGATGACAGGAGCCAGGGAGTTGGAGCACAGGTAGGGGCGGGACCGCTGGCGCAGCCAGCCGATCATCTCGCCCCGTCCACTCGTGTAGCCGCCGGACGCACCACCGAGGGCCTTGCCGAAGGTGCCGGTGAAGATATCGACCCGACCTTCAGCCCCGGTCGCTTCGGCCGTGCCGTGGCCCCTCTCTCCCACGAACCCGACAGCATGCGAGTCGTCGACCATCACCATTGCGTCGTGCCGATCCGCCAGATCGGCAATCGCCGGAACATCGGCCAGGATGCCGTCCATCGAGAAGACGCCGTCGGTCACGATGAGCCGGTATCGCGCATCGGCCACTTCGCCGAGTTTCGCTTCGAGATCAGACATGTCTCCGTTGGCAAAGCGGAGACGTCGCGCCTTGCAGAGCCGGATCCCGTCGATAAGCGAGGCGTGGTTGAGCGCATCCGAGACGATCGCGTCATCTTCGTCGAGGATCGTCTCAAACAACCCGGTGTTGGCGTCGAAGCATGATGAGTACAGGATCGTGTCCTCCGTCCCCAGGAAGGCCGAGATTCGCTCCTCCAGTTCGCGATGCACTGTCTGGGTGCCGCAGATGAAGCGGACCGAGGCCATGCCGTAGCCGTAGGTGTCGAGAGCCTTGTGGGCAGCCTCCACCAACGCCGGGTGGTTGGCGAGACCCAGGTAGTTGTTGGCACACATGTTTATGACCTCAGATCCGTCGGCCAGGCGGATACGGGCGTCCTGGGCTGACGAAATGACCCGTTCCGCCTTGAACAACCCCTCATCGACAAGAGCGCTCGTACGGTTGGCGAAATCAGTGGTAAACGTGCTCATGCTCCAGAAACTACCCCTTCGTACTTCTTGGTTCGCCGGCCGAACGACATTCCTCTAGCCAAAGAGCGACGCTGCCGATGAATGATGACCGGAGTCCGAAGGAAGCAGCTCGAAAATAATCGAGGCCCGAGAACGCGTACAGCTCCATCCGGTGGAAGACGGCGGCGAGCTACTGGTGCTCAGCGGCATCTTCCTCATCAGCGTCGTGTGGTCGAACCAGCCGAATGAATTGGCCGACGGGAGCCGGGGCTAGAAGATCACCCGGTCGATGTTGCTGAAACCGAATTCGCGGCCGATCACCAGCAGATCCATGGTGATCGCCACTCCCCAGTGCAGCATCCATCCCCACAGGAACGAGCGCGACTTGAGCGCCAAATATCCGAGGATGAACCCGGCGAGGATCGCCGCAAACGTCTCCGGGGCCGGCTTGCCGAAGTGGATCATCGTGTAGGGAATCACCATCACCGGGACCGCGTACACCCCCAGCCGGGGATACAGCCCGAACACCATGAAGCCCCTGAAGAAAGCCTCCAGACCGAGGAACTGCATTCCGTAGAAGAGTTGGTATCCCCAGAAGTGCCAACCACCCTCCACTGCAAGCGGATAAAGCGGGTACTTGGCCTGAAACGAACCGAGTGACGATGCGAGGAACAGGACCGGAAGCATCGCTGCCAGAAACCACACGTAGGGACGCAGGTGCTCCCATTGGCCGGTGAATCGAAATCCCCAATCTCGCGGGGACTCCCTGAGAATGATCGTAATGACGGCGAGCGGGGCCAGGACTCGAATCACCAGGCTGGAGACACCCCAGAACTGGTACGGCAACAGCAGGAAGTAAGGGCTGTATCCCTCACCGAGGCGGTCGGCCAGGCCCTGGTGAAACGACGTACCGGCGAAGCGGGAGGGCAAGCCCCAATAATTGAACACGACCAAGAGCACCACCGCAGAGACAAAGACGATCAACGTCTTGCGATCCATTGTCTGAGGTGGCTCGAAGCCGTCGAGTCTGGGAACCGTGGTGTCCACGCAGGGTCCGGGTCGGGAAGGCGGAACGGTATCAGAATGACCCGCCGCGTATGATCCAGGAGTTCGCAACCCTTGGAATCCACGATGCGACCAATTTGGAAGGGTGCCATCTCGTTCGGCCTGGTGACGATCCCCGTCGGCTTGTACACCGCCACCGAGAACAAGCGCCCCAAGTTCCGCCAGCTACGAGAAGGTGATCACTCTCGGGTGCGTTACAAGCGGGTATCCGAGGCGGATGGTGAGGAAGTCCCCTTCGAGAAGATCGTCAAAGGGTACGAGATCGAGAAGGACCGCTACGTGGTCTTCACCGACGAGGAACTCGACCAGGCGCTCAAGACGAAGGGCTCCGGTCTGGTAGATGTCGTCCAATTCGTGAAATCGGAGGAGATCGATCCGATCTTCTACCGGGCTTCCTATTACCTCGCTCCCGAACAAACGGGGGTCAAGGCGTACAAGATCCTGCAGGCGGCATTGGCCGAACGCGCCATGGTCGGCCTGGCAAGAGTCGCCATCAGGGACCGGGAGTACCCGGCAACGCTTCGTGCCGAGGACGGGGTCATCGTCATGGAGACCATGTATTGGCCGGACGAGATACGCGAACCCGAATTCGAGGAACTCGATACCGACGTCGAGGTGAGCGCCCAGGAGCTCAAGATGGCCGAGATGATCATCGACAACCTCACCATGCCGTTCGACCCCACCGAGTGGGTCGATGAGTCACGCGAAGCGGTCCAGGAACTGGCGGAACGCAAGATCCAGGGTGAAGAGATCGTCTCATCGGATACAGCCCCTCAGCCGAGCGGCGTATTGGACCTGATGGAAGCGCTCAAGGCGAGCGTCGAAGCCACCAAGGCCAAGCGAAAAGCAGGCTGAAACGAGCTTCGCTCGGTCCTTAGTCCTTAGTCATTAGCAAGAAGGCTTGATCACGCTTGCTTAATGCTTAATGCCTAATGCCTGAAATCTGCAATCTGCCACTCAGCCGGCTCCCAGGGCCTCCCGGACAAATCGGCTCACCAACGAGCCATCCATCCCAGATGGTCCGTTCTTCATGACGTGGCCGATGACTTGGCCCATCTGCTTCAGATCGTCTGCCTTGAGTTCCATGATCGCTACCCGAACGACCTCGCGGGTCTCGTCTTCAGAGAGAGACCGGGGAGCCCAATGACTGAGGTAATCGACCTCGTAGGCAAGTTTCTCGGCTTGCTCCGTTCCGCGATCGCCGGCTGCCAGAAACTCCTCACGAGCCTTGGCCATCTTCTTTACATAGGCCGCGATAACCGTGCGGTACAGTTCGTCGCCGTGGGGGTCCCCGTCGAATCCCTTGGCGGAGCGAGCGCGCGACGCCTCGGTCTCGACCTGCCTGATGACGTCGAGGCGGCGCCGATCTTGAGCCCGCATGGCGTCTTTGAGCTCCTCGATGAGCTCGTCGTGGATAGACATAACGGCGGAATCGTAACCGCCGGGAGACCATGCACCGACCTTCTGGCCGGCCTGGCGCGTCCGCCAAAGCGGACGCTTAGCGCTACTCCCTGGCTCTTCGCCATCTAGCGCGCCCTCTTATCGACCGAAGCCTTATCGAAGAACGCAGGTTGGCCGAAAAGAAAACCGCTTGACCGGCCGGATACCCGCCCCTATCGTTGTCTTGCGGCTTGTGAATGAATTCACATTCATGGGCCGTTGACTACGCACAGAGACAGAAAGAAACCAATGCTGACTATCACCGATTGGAGAGAGCTCTCGGCTTGCCGTGACTCGGAGCCAGACCTCTTCTTCCCGATCGGGACCACCGGTCCAGCCGTTGACCAGATCGAGGCCGCGAAGGTCATCTGCGAACAGTGCTCGGTCCTGGAGGAATGCCTGAACTACGCCCTGGAGACCAATCAGGAAGCCGGGGTATGGGGGGGCTACGCAGAGGACGAGCGGCGTCGGCTACGCAAGCGCTGGCTCGCCGAGCGGCGTCGCCGCGCTTCCTAGCGCCGACGCACTTCAACCGGGGGGAATCCCGAAATCGAACGAGGCCTCGCCAACCGGCGAGGCTTCCTTCTTTAGTCATTAGTCATTAGGAAGAAAAGACCCTGCCCAAAGCTAAGGACTACTAAGGACTAGAGACCAAGGTCTAATGACGGGAGGCTCCGAAGAAGCCTCCCTACCCAAACCCCACTGTGCGATCCAGCGGGGGCTCGATGTCCACATACGAAACCTTGTCGGCGACCAACCCGCGGCGACGACCGCTCGAATCGGTGATCCACCACACTCTCGAATCGCTGCTCATGGCGGCGTCGAAATCGGATACAAACGCATCCACGTCTTCTATCTCGATTTCGATCTCACGGGGGGCGAACGTGACGCCGATCTTGACCTTGATGGTGGGGGAATCGTTCATGTTCCGGATGCTAGGCCGGATCGATCCGCAGTCGGCTCCATCGTCGTAGGCTCGGATTCGTGACCGACACAACCACGACGCAAGAGTCGGACGTCCGTCTCGACCAGGGCGATGGCGACCACGATCGCTTCTCCCACTACGTACGCAAAGAGGACATCGTCCGCAGCAACGTGGAAGGTGTCGAGGTCATGGCGCTGTGCGGCAAGAAGTGGATCCCGAACCGAGACCCCGATCGCTACCCGATCTGCCCGACATGCCGGGAGATCATGAGTGTGATTAGGGCTGCAGGGGATTAGGCACGCAGTTCGCAATAGGCAACAAGGAGCCTTCGGGGTCGGAGCGCCCCCCTCCAACGACCTACGGTCGTTGACTCCCCCTCGAGGTGGGAGTCATTCCCTCTTCCTAACGACTAAGAACTCTTAATCACCAACTCCGGGTGAGTCCTCACCCGGGGACGCAGCTCGACGACTGCCGCCGCGATGGCCTCGAAGGCCGCTGCTGCCTCGGATGCAGGAGCGGCTACGAATACCGGCTCCCCCCGGTCGGCACCGTCCCGGAGTTCGGGAACGAGCGGCACTGTCCCCAGCAACGGGACGCCGAGTTCTTCTGCCAGCTCGGCTCCCCCGCCACTACCAAAGATCTCGTACTTCTTCCCATCATCGCCCGTAAACCAGGACATGTTCTCGACCACGCCGAGCACCTCCTGCTCGACCTTCTCCGCCATCGCGGCGGCACGCTTGGCGACTCGCTGTGCCGTCGGCTGCGGGGTTGTCACCACAATCGCCTGCGATCGTGGCACGAATTGGGATATGGAAATGGCGACGTCGCCGGTGCCGGGAGGCATGTCGATGAGCAGGAACTCCGGCTCGTCCCACCAAACGTCGTTTAGGAACTGCTCGAGCGCCTTGTGGAGCATCGGGCCGCGCCAGATGACCGCCTGATCGTCGCCCACGAAGAAATCCATCGAGATCGTCCGGACTCCATAGGCTGCCGGGGGAATGATGAGATCGGTGAGAGCCGCCGGCGGGTCGGTGATGCCGAGCATCTTCGGGATCGAGAAGCCCCAGACGTCGGCATCGATCACGCCGACATCGTGACCGGCCAGCGCCAGCGCGACGGCGGTGTTGGCCGTCACCGAGGATTTGCCTACGCCGCCCTTGCCCGATGCGATGGTGATCACTCGAGTCCGCGATCCGGCGCCGCCGATCGGCACTGCGCGCTCACCTTTGAGCCGTGCCGACAACGCCGCCGAGTCGGCATCGGTCATGATCGCGATGTCGACGGCCACCTCGCCTACCCCATCGAACGCCTTGACAGCCTGCGCGATCTGCTCGCCCAGGGCCTGTGCCGGCCACGCCGGCGACGGAACCGACAGGCCGATTGTCGCGGTGGCGCCTTCGATCGCCACCTCACGGACCATCTCGAGATCAGCGAGCGACCGCCTCAGCGAAGGCTCCATGACACCATCGACTGCTGAACGGATTTCGGCTACTTCGGGCACGGACGGTCCTGAGGTCGGGGGACGCGATGCTACCGGTGCGAAAACCCTGCCCCGTCCCGGCGAAGAGCCGTAAGGGAGCAGACACCGATCGGCCTACCAGGCGCCGCCGCCCCCACCACCGCCGCCCCCGCCACCCCCACCGGAAAAGCCGCCACCCCCACCCGAGGATGACGGTGGCGTGAAGGCTCCGTTGAGCGCGCTCTCGATTCCCGAAATGGCGTTCGACGAGTGGCCTCCGTAACCGTGGGTTCCGTACCAGTAGAGACTGCTCTGGTCGACCTCTCCCGGAGCGCCCAGTCGGGCGGCCTCGAGCACGTCTTCAGCCACCCCGAGCGCAATGCCGTAGACGAGATAGTCCTCCCACAAGGCGAGCGACATCGAAGGTGCCTCCTCGAGTCGACTGAAGTCCTCGAGGTAACGCTTGAAGGCAAGCCACCGCTCGTTGACCAGCGCACCTTCGAGCGTCCGTCGTACCCAGATGGATCGCCGCGCCGCCAGCACGGCGGTGAGTATCGAGGCAGATACCGTCAGCACGATGATCCCGGTTCGAAGCAGGAACAGATCGATGGACTCGACCATCGAATCGAGAATTGGAGCCCCCACGAACCATCCGAAGACGCCGGTGACAAGGAACACCAGGAACACCGATCCCGGACCCCGGAATCGAGAACCCGCTTCGATGAGGCCTGCCGATGACACGGCTTCCTCCACGTTCTCCCGGAAGGAGCTGTACGTGGACGCGTTGGCAGCGGCGTCCTCGCGAATCTTCTTGCGGAACTTGATCAGAGGCATCGGTCCCTCGTCCACGACCCGCTTGACAACCGTCACCACCGACCTTTCGTATGCCTTGAGCGATCGCTCGGTATCGCCCAGACCGATTTCGAGATCCGACACCGTCTCGCGCTTGAGCCCTCCCCAGGTTCGGTGCTCGACCGACACCGGCTCCGCCGTGAACACTCCCTGTCTGATGAGGTCGAACAAGGTCGCCGTGAATTCAGCCTCATCCGCCGCTCCCTGAGACACCAGGGCTCCGACCACAGCAGGGCGATGGCCGGTCGGCATCGAGTGCTCGTACTCCTGGTCGTATTCGACCCTCGGTTCCTTGCCGTACCGCACGAATCCCCAACCAAGAGCTACGGGTA
>PVMS01135292.1_pt1 | contig 11791 bp, 9 predicted proteins | sample 1853461 | NCBI WGS metagenome assembly PVMS01 (sample SAMN08582032, study PRJNA380276) | Marine sediment metagenome, whole genome shotgun sequencing project. | isolation source: ocean sediment barecode stripped | collected 2017
GCGAGGTCATGTCGGCTCCGGCCTCGGAAAGGGCCCGGCGTACGGTACAATTGGCATTCTCCAGCCCACCCAGACGATCACGGAGACGACGACGGATCTGACGATCGACGGTGTGAAGTTCGTATTCCAATACGCACCGGGTTCTGAGGCCCCGGCGGAGCTGGCGTTCTACCTGCCCGAGCTGAAGACGTTTTGCGGCGCAGAAGTCGTGTCGCACAACATGCACAACCTCTACACGCTTCGCGGCGCCAAAGTCCGGGATGCCATCAAGTGGAGCGGCTACATCGACGAGATCATCGCCCTCTTCGGCGATGCAGAGGTCTATTTCGGAAGCCATCATTGGCCTATTTGGGGTAACGAACGCATCATCGATTTCCTCGAAAAGCAGCGCGATACGTACAAGTACATCAACGACCAGACGCTGCGTTTGGCGCTTCACGGCTACACGCCGCGCGAGATCGCCGAGCAGTTGGAGCTGCCCGAGGCCTTACGCACTTCGTTTCCGAACCGCGGCTACTACGGCACGCTCAAGCACAATGCGAAGGCGGTATATCAGCGCTACTTCGGCTGGTACGACGGCAATCCCGCCAATCTCGACCCTCTTCCGCCGACAGAGGCGGGCGCGAAGTACGTGGAGCTGGCAGGAGGCGCAGCGAGCTTACTGAAGAACGCGCAGGCCGCGCACGACAAAGGCGACTATCGATGGGTCGCGGAAGTCGTGAACCACCTCGTGTTTGCGGACCCCGACAATCAAGAGGCGCGCGACCTGCTCGCTCGAGCGTACGACCAGCTCGGCTACCAGTCGGAGTCCGGCCCGTGGCGCGATGTCTACCTGACAGGCGCGTTCGAGCTCCGGCACGGGGGGCCTGACAGAGGCGTCGACTTGGCCTCTGCCATGGGCATGATCAAGCACGCGCCCTTGGGTCGTTTCTTCGACGCGATGGCCGCCCGTTTGAACGCGCCCAAGGCCGAGGGAAAGGAAATGATCGTGAACCTGATCTTCACCGACCTCGATGTAACCTACGTGCTCGAACTGAAAAACTCGGTTCTACGCCACTACGAGCGTGACCCACGTCCGGATGCCAACGTGTCGATGAAGATCACGCACGATCTCTATCTGCGAATGCTGACGGGCACAGCAGGCATCAAGGAAACGCTGTTTTCCGGCGACCTCAAGGTCGAAGGGAGCCGCTTAGACCTGGTCAGCTTCTTCCGCCTCTTCGACAAGCCGGACGGGACCTTCAACATCGTCGTCCCGTAAAGAAGAGGCTGCGCATCGTCCACGGGGCTTCGTGCCGCTTCAGGTGATGCGTTCCACGCGGCAAGGGGTGCCGTTGTACACGGGCATGCCGGTGAATCTATCGCGCACCCGATCGTCGTGCAGCAGGTTCACATTCACTCCGGGGTATTTGCGGCTGGTCTTCATGCCGCTTTCGTAGCGGTGGCCCCAGAACTGGTGGATCATGACGACGCCGGGGCGGATGTCGGGAGAGGCCATTGCCTCGATCTCTATGCTTCCGCTCGAGGAGGTGACACGAACGTGGTCTCCATCCGAGATACCCAGAGACTTGGCGTCCTCGCGGTTCAGGGTGGCGAAGTTCCCTTTCAGTTTTTCCATCAGCTTGGGGATGTTGTGGGTCCACGAGTTGTATGCGGCGGCGCGGCGGCCTCCGGAGATCAGCACGAGGGGGAACTCGGTGCTCACTTGCGGCGCGCTGTCGAAGGCAGCAGGCAGGGCTGCTGTGAGCTCCTCGGGAGCGAGCACGATCTTCTTCTCCCCGGTCTCCAGACGCGTTCGAAGGAATTGCCCCCACTCGATATCACCAAGCTTGATGCCTCCCTCTGTGCGCTTGAGGCGGCCCAGGGAGGTTTTCCCAAACAGAAGGTATGTGGCGAAATGCTCCGCCGTGAGCGCGGTGCCAAACATGCCGAGCAACCGGTCGATCGCATCAACGGCAGGGTTATTGAGGAAGGGGACTTTCGCAGCGCGGCTCAGATCGCGGAAAATATCCCACTCGCTCCGTGCCTCCCCTCGTGGCTCGACCAGTTTTGGCTTCCACTCGACGTACGGATAGGGTTCGAAGGTGGACGTGAGGAAGTGGAGCGCACCTTTTTCGTACATCGTCGCGGCCGGCAGGTTGTAATCAGCGAAGGCGCCGGTATCCGATAGGTATAGGTCGATCGAGACCAGCAGATCCAGGTGCTCGAGGGCCTTTTCCATCTTCTCGGTGTTCGGAAACGTGATGACCGGATTCCCACCCACGATCAGCAGCGCGCGGATTCGCCCTGGGTCATTGGAAAGGATGTCGTCGGCGAGCACCGGCGCGGGTGGGCCGCCGAAGATCTGCGGGTAGCCGCCCACGCGCGAAGGTGCGGGGTTCTTTCGCTTGGTGAACTTCTTGATGAGCTCGGGAACGTCGATGGCGCCCGGATTGAAGTAGACGCCTCCGGGGCGGTCGACGTTCCCGGTGATCGCGTTGAGGATCTGAACCGCCCACTCGGTGAGCGTCGAGTTCGAGCTTGTCTGTACCCCTACGCGTGTCGTCGCAAATGCGCCGCCTGCCCCTGCAAACTCCTCAGCAACGCGCGTCATCGTGGACCGCGGAACATCCGTTAGCCGTTCGGCACGGGCAAAGTCATAGTCGCTCGCAAACGCTCTCCACCAATCGAAGCCAACCGTGTGCGCGTCGATGAACCCAGCGTCGGCGGCGCCCTCGTTGACGATTGCACTGATCACGCCCAGCAAGAAGAACAAATCCGTACCGGGGCGAATCGCAATGTGCTCGTCGGCAACCGCGACGGTCTCGGTCCGCCTCGGGTCGACGACGACTACACGGCCACCGCGTTTTTGAATCGACTGAAAGTCAGAACGGATTCGCGGACGCCGCTGAAGCAAGGTCATTCCTTGCGTCACGATTGGACTGGTCCCGAGGAGAAGCGCATAGCTGGCATTGCCTGCGTCCGGCTGAAGGATGTAGTTCTCGTTGCCGAGCATCGCCTCAGCAACCGCGCCGCGATCCGTGTATTCGAGCGACAGAACGTTGAACGAGTTGGGAGATCCGAACGCCGAGCAGAAGTTGTTCGTCAGTGCGATTACGTTCGAGTCACAGGCGTTTCCCCAGTAGGTAGCGATGGAGGTCGGTCCGTATCGGTCGCAGATGGCGCGCAGCTTACGGCCAATTTCCTGGGTGGCCGTAGACCACTCGACCCGATCCCAGCCGTCCCCGTTTCTTCTCAGCGGGTGCAGGAGGCGGTCCGGATCGTTCTGGTAGTCGAGCACCCGCATCCCTTTGATGCAGGCGTAACCCTTGCTAATCGGGTGTTTCTCGTCCGGCCGCACGGCGACCATTCGCCCGTTTTCGACGTCGACTTCCAAACCGCAGAACGGCTCGCATGCGCCGATCTTGCACGTGGTGCGTATCGTCTTCATGGGGCCTCATCGGCGGTGAGATGGCCGAGCAACATGCTCACCACTTCTTCAATGAGCGACTCGCCGTCGATGCCTTCCGGCGGGTGCAGTGTGAAGTTGTGCACCAGCGCGTCAACCGTATGCACGATCACGTAGGCCGTCACCTTCGGGTCACGCATGCGAACGTCGGGATGCGCCTCGAGCAATTCGCAGATCTCGGTGGCAAACTCGTTCTCGCGCATGCGGAGTTGCCGGCGAACCGACGAAGGCAGCGGGGCTTCCTCGAATAGGACGCGGTGAAGCTCGGGCTCGTGCTCATGAAGGGCGATCATCGCGACCACGAAGCGGCGGAGCAGTGACTCGAGCGCTGGCACATCCGTCAATGCCTCGGCGAGTAACTCGCGAACGAGCGCAAAGCCGGTGTCGATGTGCCGCTCGGTGAGCGCGACGAGGATCGCGTCTTTGTTTGGAAAGTACTGGTAGAGCGACCCGACGGAGACCCCGGCGCGCTCGGCGATGCGATCGGTGGTGGATCCGGCATACCCCTGCCGTCGGAAAACCTGAGCCGCAGCGACGAGAATGGCCTCGACCGTGGCTTTTGATCGCGCCTGACTGGGCCTTTTCCGGGGTTTGAGTTGGGGTCGAGGCGGCATCGGCGGGAACCTGAATGCGAGGTGCGCAATGTGAGGAATGCCTCATATTTAGATCAGGAGGCCACGATGCACAAGTATCTCGAAGAAACCACCCTCTTGGACGGCTCTCACCCCCGCCTCATGGAGCTCGTGAAAGAACGGGGCTGGAAACACATGCAGCCCTACGAGTCCATCGGCGCGATCTACGACTTCGTCCGAAACGAAATCCAATTCGGCTACAACGCGTCGGACGACCTGCCCGCCTCTACCGTCCTCGCCGACGGGTACGGCCAGTGCAACACGAAGGGGACTCTAATGATGGCGCTGCTCCGAAGCGTGGGGATCCCCTGCAGATTTCACGGATTCACGATCGACAAGAAGCTCCAACGCGGCGCTATTACGGGCATCCCTTACCAGCTAGCTCCGAAGAGCATCATTCATAGTTGGGTCGAAGTCCTCTATGACGGCAAGTGGGTCACCCTCGAGGGTTTCATCCTCGATGCAGCTTACCTCGACGGCGTACGATGCCTCTTTCCCGATGCAAAGGGCGAATTCTGCGCCTATGGGATCGGCACGCCGGACATCCAGAACCCTCCGGTCGAATGGAAGGGAACCGACACCTACATTCAGAAGACTGGCATCAACCACGACTACGGCATCTTCGACTCACCCGACGCGTTCTATGCGAAGCACGGCTCCAACCTCTCCGGCCCCCGCCGCGTCCTGTACGCATACGTCGTCCGCCATCTGATGAACGCAAACGTTGTGCGCATCCGGAGGCGCAGTCTTTGCGCTACCGCTGAGCGGGCGGTTACGGGCATGCTCCGCACATGATTCCGACTTTACGTTACCTCGTAACGTGCGCCCTGCTCATACTGGCCGCATCTGCCTGCACGGAGCAATCCAATCAATGTCCGCAGGCCCAAGGCCTAATCGGAGACGGGATGGCGCGGTTCAGTCCGGCAGGCGTGCCATGTGACACGCTCCCCGCATCGATGGCGCTGGTCGAGCCACGGCTCATCGAAGGCGGAATCCCTGCAGACTGGCCGACGCAGCCGACCTTCGCGACGGACGGCGAAACGCTCCGCGCGACGATCGCGATCGCGGAGGGTACGAGCCTGTATGGGACTGGAGAAATCGCAGGGACGCTCCTGCGCAACGGCGCCGTTACGGAGGTCTGGGGTGAGCAACCGTTTCGGACCACACCTCCTCCTGGCTCATCTGCCCTCGAGTACGACGACGAGCTCGACCATCTCTATCAGGCGCACCCCTGGGTTTTGGCGGTGCGCGCGGACGGTTCCTCGTTTGGCGTGCTCGCTGACACCACTTACCGAGCCCAGATGGATCTGACCAACGGCATCGAATTTTCCGCGCGTGTGCCCTTCCCTGTGATTGTCATCGAAGGACCGTCGCCACAGGACGTACTCAGGAAGCTCGGTGTGCTCACCGGCACGATGGAGCTTCCTCCTCTATGGGCGCTCGGCTACCAACAAGCCCGCTGGTCCTACACCCCGGACACGCGGGTTCGCGAAATCGCCGATGAGTTTCGCGCGCGGTCGATCCCCTGCGACGTGATCTGGCTCGATATCAACTACATGAACGGCTTTCGCATTTTCACTTTCGATGAAGAATCGTTCCCGAACCCGAGTGACTTGAACGACTACCTCCATGGCAAGGGATTCAAGTCGGTCTGGATCCTCGACCCCGGCGTGAAAGTCGAACCAGGCTACCCCGTCTATGACGAAGGGCTGGAAGGGGACCATTTCATCCGCAAGCCCGATGGTGAGCTCTTCGTCGAGGGGAGTTGGCCAGGCGAATCGGTCTGGCCGGACTACACCGATCCTGGCGCCCGGGCATGGTGGGGTGGCTACATCCCCGGATTCCTCGACAACGGAATCGATGGCATTTGGATCGACCTGAACGAGCCCTCGATCCTGACGCCGCCCGGCGTCCCGTTCCCCGAAGATCTCCTGCATCGCGGTGGCGGCGACCTGCCCCCGGGCACACACGCGCGCTACCACAACGCCTATGGCATGTTGATGTCACGGGCGACCCATGAAGGGATGAAGTCGGCGCGCCCCGAGCGTCGGCCCTTCTTGCTTTCGCGTTCGAATTATCCGGGCGGGCAGCGCTACGCCGCCATGTGGACGGGAGACAACTCGGCAACCTGGGATCACCTCTACTGGTCGGTGACGATGACGCTCAACATGGGCCTGTCCGGACAGCCGTTCGCCGGCCCTGATATCGGGGGCTTCTTCGGAGGGCCCAGCGACTCGCTCTACGCGCACTGGATTGGCGTTGGCGCGCTCTTTCCCTTCAGCCGCGCACACACGATTCTGGGTTCGCCCCCGCAAGAGCCCTGGGCATTCGGGCCGGAAGTCGAGGCAATCGCCCGCGCAGCCATCGAACGACGCTACCGGATGCTGCCCTACATCTACACGCTGTTTCGCGAGTCCTCTCTCCACGGCTTGCCGGTGTGGCGCCCCGTCTTCTTCGCCGACCCTGCGGATCCATCGCTCCGCGCGGAGGACCACGCCTTCTTGATCGGCGCCGACATGTTGGTCGAGCCAGTCCTGACGGAGGGTGACCCTCATGCCTTCCAAACACCGTCGGGTATCTGGCGTGAATTCACGATCGTGGGTGAAGACCCGTCGCAGACCCCCGAGCTTCCGGTGCTCAAGATCCGCGGCGGGGCGATCATACCCTTGGGCCGGGTCGTTCAAAGCACGACCGAGCCGCTACTCGAGCCGCTCACGCTCGCAGTCTCGTTGAACGCGCAGGGCCGTGCTGAGGGCGTGCTCTACGAAGACGCCGGCGAAGGATACGGCTACCAAGCGGGTGACTACCTATTGACGACCTACACCGCCGAACAGGTCGACAACACGGTCGAAGTCCGCATCGCATCGGAAGAAGGCGACCGCGAGCGCCCGGAACGCACCGTCGACATCATGGTCGTCACCGATTCGGGTACCTTCGAAGGCAGCGGTTCTGAAACATCGACCATCATCGTCTCGCTCGAGTGATTCCGATGGACCCTCATGTTAGGCTCTCGCCGCGTGTGGAATATTCGTGACAAGACCGTTCTCATCACCGGTGGCTCGTCTGGAATCGGAAAGGCAACCGCACATGCGCTGGCCAAGCTCGGCGCGCATGTGGTGATCGCGGCGCGCGACTTGGAACGAAGTCGGGCGGTCGCGAGCGAAATCACCGAGGCCACGGGCAACGAAGTTCACGCGATGGCGCTCGACCTCACGTCGATCGAGTCGATCCGCGCCTTCTCCGCGCGCTTCCTCGAAGAGCAGCCTCGACTGCACGTTCTCATCAACAATGCCGGCACGATTTCCAAGGAGCGCCGCGAATCGGTGGATGGATTCGAGGTCACCTTCGCGCTCCATCACCTTGGACCGTTTCTGCTCACCAAGCTACTGCTTCCTCGCATGATCGAAAGCGCGCCCGGACGCATCATCAACGTGAGCTCACGTGTGCATCGCTTGGCGCGAAACGGGCTCGACTTCGATGATCTGCAGCTCAGCAAGGGCTACAGCGGAAAGACGGCGTACGCGCAGTCGAAGCTTGCTTTGGAGCTCTTCACGCGGGAGCTGGCGCGGCGGGTGGCCGGCGATGGGATTACGGTTAACTCAATCCACCCCGGCGCGGTGATCAGCAATCTCCGAGATGACGCCGGCGCATTGGTCCGGCTCGCATTTTTCCTCATGCGTCCAAGGCTTCTAACACCCGAGCAAAGCGCAGAGTCCCTCATCTATCTCGCGGCTGATCCGTCTCTTCAAACTACGACGGGCGAATATTTCTCCCGTTCCGAGCTCAGCAAGCCTTCTGCGCAAGCACAAGATGCCGACGCGGCAAAGCGACTCTGGGTTGTGACCGAAGAAATGCTCGCGTAGCCTCTAGGACCACCCCCCTTCAGGAGAAGCCCCATGAAACAAGTACCTGAATCACACGCCGACATCCTGGACAAGCCCGCGTTTGCGCATCTGTCGACGCTCATGTCCGACGGCAGCCCACAGGCTAGCGCAGTGTGGGTAGACACCGACGGACCATTGATCGTCGTCAACTCGGCGGAGGGACGGCTCAAGGACCGAAACATGCGGCGAGATCCGAGGGTCGCCATCTCGATCACGGACCCGGACAACCCCTACCGTTCTCTGATGATCCGCGGGCGCGTTGCGAAGATCACCAACGAAGGCGCCGACGAGCACATCAATCGCATGGCGAAGAAGTACATGGACGTCGATGAGTATCCGTTCCGGCAGCCCGGCGAGGTCAGAGTGCTCTACTACATCCAGCCCGAGAGAATCGCCACGATGGGCTGACGCGGAAGGCTCGATTACTTTCGCGGAAGCTCGGCCCAAAAGACGCCGCGGTAGTCACCTGCCGCATAACCGGTCGCCTGGTCGTCCGGATACAACTCTTTGAGCTTCGCTTGCAGGTCGGGCGCCAGTTCAGCGCCGTGACAGGTCATGCAAAGGGGCTGAAGGAAGATGGGCTCGACGTAACCAACCGTCTCGTCGTCGATCAAGACGACGCCGGGCTCTCTCCGCTCGGGGTCGGTTTCGTAGACCTGAAGGAATGGCTGCATCCAGGGCTTGGGGGCGTTGCTCGGATTGCGTAGCTTCTGGCTCGCGCGGCCGACTTTGATCGCCCCGCTGCTTGCGGCCTCGGCGACCTTGGGCGCTTCGACGAGGCATGCAGACATCGCTGCCACCGGCCCGTCCTCCAGGCCTGTGACAAGCGCCTGCTTGAGGCTCTTCTTCAACGGGAGCACCGCTTGGGCGCCCGCCTCTTTCCATTTCACTTCGTCGAGCTTCGAGCGAGAGCAGGCCGGCAGGATGACGATGAGCGATAGGATCAGTGCCGTGCGTAACATGGTGCGTACTTACCCCCATGTGGGGAGTCGGATCAAGCACCCGCGGAAGCGTGCCCGGCAACGTCGCCTACGTTAGGATGCGCCCATGCGGTTCTGCCACCTGTCCCTCTTCCTCGGCATTCTCGCGCTGTCGCCTGCACACGTGCGCGCCCACTTGGACTTGCTCTCGCCCGTGTCACGGTACGGGCCCGACGTCCTCAAGACGGGTCCGTGCGGAGTTTCCAGTGGCGAGCGGACCGGGAACGTCACCTACTACGAGCCTGGCGAGACGATCGAAGTAAGGTGGGAGGAGTACGTCGAGCACCCGGGACACTACCGAGTCGCGTTCGACGACGACGGCGACGACGATTTCGTCGACCCGGCCACGATGATGGAATTCTACTCCAACGACACGGTGCTGCTGGACGGGATCCCCGACAAGGGAGCGGGCGAACGCGAGTACATGGCGACGATCACCCTGCCCGACCTGGCTTGCGACAGGTGCACGCTCCAGGTGATCCAGATGATGTACGACAAGCCGCCGTACACGACGCCGGGGAACGACATCTATTATCAGTGCGCGGATTTGGTGCTGCGCCAAGACGGAGCCTCCCCTGACGCCGGCACGGACGCTGGCGCTGACATGGGCACGGACGCTGGCACGGGCACTGGCAGCGGATGCAGCGCCGCTCCCGGCTCGGTCGCTGGGCTCGGGATGATGCCGATGTTCTTGATCCTCCTCGCTTGCCGTCTTGCCCAAAGGCGCAGGTTGCCCGTATAGAGTGCCGCCTATGCGTATCGCCGACTTGTACGTTGCCGAGGGGGCCCCGGTACTCTCGCTCGAATTCTTCACGCCGAAGAACGAAGCCGGGCGCAAGGCGCTGTTTCGGGCGGTCGAGCGCCTCGGGACCATCCGGCCGGGCTTCGTCTCGATTACGTGCGGGGCGGCGGGGACGACGCGCGAGCGAACGGCAGACCTGGCGATCGAGCTTCAAGAGAAGTTCGGGTTCACCGCCATGGCGCATCTCGTGTGCACCGGGACTACGCAGTCCGAGCTCGAAGAGACGCTTCGCCACATGCAGGCATGCGGCATCGACAATATCCTCGCCCTGCGGGGCGACCCTCCCAAGGGCGCGACCAACTGGACGCCCGTGGAAGGCGGCTTTCGCTACGCCAGCGAGCTCGCCGCGTTCGTACGCGAGCGGTTCGCACTCGGCATCGGCGGCGCCTGCTACCCCGAGAAGCACCACGATGCCCCCAGCCTCGAAGTCGACATCCACAATCTCAAGCGCAAAGTCGACGCCGGTGCCGAGTTCTTGATCACGCAGCTGTTCTTCGACAATGACCGGTATTGGAGCTTCGTCGACAGGGTCCGCGCAGAGGGCATCGACGTGCCCATCGTGCCAGGGATCATGCCCGTCCTGAACCTGGCCAACTTGCAGCGCATCGCATCGCTGTCGCCAGGAACCACAATCCCGGCTGAGCTCGAAAACGCGTTCCGCGCGGCCGGAGAAGACGACGAGGCCGCTCTTCAAGCAGGCGTGGGCTTCGCAGCACGACAATGCCGCGCCCTACTCACCAAGGGAGCCCCAGGCATCCACTTCTACACACTCAACCGCTCCAAAGCGACCCTCCAAACAGTCGCCCAACTTTAAAGGGGTCCGTCCCCTTTTCATCCCGGCTGGTCTTCGTGGAGCTTCAGGTATCGCAGAAACTCGCGGCGGCTCTGCGGGCCTGCCGAACGGAAAGACGGCCGCCGTAGCGACGGGTCCGCTTGGATTGCGAGCTTCGCCGTCGAAACGTCGTCATCCCGAATTGCACACCGCGTCGCATCCACATCGATTCCGTAGACCTCCGCCGCGGAGAGGCCGAGGATCTTCGCCTTTACCTCGTTCGTGAGCGGTGGATATCCGTACATTTCCTGCATGCTTTGCGGGATTTCGAACGCACGAAACGCGCTGATCTGATCTTGCGGGGTGCCGTACCAAATCGAGTCAGTCCCCCAGAGGATTCGGTCCTCACCGAGATACAGGAGCAGCTTGCCAAGGACGTGCGCAGCCGCGTCGGGCTGGGTCATCAGGAAGCGCCACGTGCTGCCAAGCTCGGCATAGACGTTGCCCTGCTTGCCGATGTCATTCTCGAGCACCGCTGTCACCAGCGTGTCGACGCCCTGCACCGACTGCGGGTCGTACGGCCCCTCAGGGACATTCACCTCGAAGCCTGAATGATAGACGAGAAACTTCACGTCGGGAAACATCGGCGCGACGACGCCAATATCATCCGCGGACGAAACCGAAGGGTCCAAACCAAACTGCGATAGACCTTTGTGAGCGCAGATCAGTTTCACGTCCAGCTCGCGCGCCTTCTCGATGAACGGAATCCCGATCGCTTCGTCGTCGAGGCGCCAGCCACCAAACTGAGTGTAGACCTTCCACGCCGCGATGTTCTGCTCCTCTTTGAGCGCCTGCATCCCTTCGAGCTGCTCGGGCCCGCGGTCTGGAACAACGATGCCGTGGATGATCAAACGCTCCGAATCGGCCATTCGGTTGACGATCGCGCGCGTCGCCGCTGCTTCGTCAGTCTCGAGCGGATTGTTTCCCGGTACGGCAGGCACTTGGGACAGGACCGCCACCGCGGTGTCGCTGTTGACGAAGACCTCTCGAATGTAGTGGTCCGCATCGAAGCAATCGACGAAGTCGAGCTCACCGCACGCCGCTTGCGGAAACGCGGAGAGAGCGCTCTCGAAGCCTCCACCCTCTCGCCAAGCGCCGTTGGGATTCACGTGATGGGTCTGCACGTCGAAGATGAACTCGTCACCCTCGATCGGCTCACACGCCCCCGCGTCTTCCATCATGCCTGCATCGATATTGAATCCGGCATCTCCGC
>PVMS01137048.1_pt1 | contig 11789 bp, 12 predicted proteins | sample 1853461 | NCBI WGS metagenome assembly PVMS01 (sample SAMN08582032, study PRJNA380276) | Marine sediment metagenome, whole genome shotgun sequencing project. | isolation source: ocean sediment barecode stripped | collected 2017
AATCGTCTCTTCATCAGCATTCCCAATCGTTTCCACACCCATCTGAATCACAGGCTACTTTCTGTCCTTCTACCCAGGCTCCGCGAACATTCTTGAGCGTTTTGCTGGCGCGCTTGAGGCCCTGCTTGGTGGCATCCTCAAATGATATTTTTGAGGATGCAATAATTTCCGTTACTCGTGCTACTGACATAGGAAAATCTCCTTTGGCTTAAAAAAAACGATCAAAACCGATTGGTACGAAAGGGATTACCGAGATAAAAATACAGGGTGCTGTCACCGTTGTCACTGTAGCCCCAGGCCAGGTAGACCGGACCCAGCGGGGTTCTCGCGCCGATAAATATACTGGAAGAATAACGTAAATCACTAAAACTGATGGCATCGGAGGTCTGCCAGACATTACCGGTTTCAAGAGTCACACCCGCATAGGCCGGAATGAAGTCGATATCATTCAACCTGCGGTGGTAGGCGAGGCTTAGCAGGCCCAATTGCCGGCCGGATATTTGATCAGGAATCAGGCCGGAAAGGCGGCCGAACCCACCCAGTTCGAACCATCGCTCGACCGGTACGTCATCATCGAAACTGTAGCCCAGCTCATAGTTGAGCAAGAATGAATTCTTACCGCCGGAAATTGCCCAGCTTCCTGCCCCAAACGCCTGCTGATAATCAGCTGATGCGCCCAGTGCTTCGCTGGCATAACGATAACCCAGGCGATGAAATGTGCCCTTGCCGGGAAACCAGGGGTTATCCAGGCTGTCGTGCCGGTATTCAAAATTAAGTTCACCGACTCTCACCCTGTCGTCCCATGGGAAGCCCAGTGAACCGGTGATAATTTCCCCAGTGCCCCGGAAATAATGATAATCCATTCTAATCAGATCAGTGGTGGAAAAATTTCGTCCCAGCCCCAGCCGGACACCCGCTCCTGAAATTTCCAGGGCTGCGATCTGAACATCATCTTCCCATACGTTGAAGCGTTCGCGCAGTCCGAACAGCTCCGGCTGTACGAACCAACGCGCCTTCTTATCTATCGGTTGATAGAAATCAAAGCTGAGCTCTGATTCACGTCCGATAGCGGCCACGACCCGCAACTCGCCGCCCAGCGAATTGAATGCATTGCGTGTGTAGGCCACACCAAGTTTATATTCGCTGGTACCAGAGAAATCATCCGAAAATTCTAGCCCCAATTGAAGATAATTCGGGCCCCAGCGACGCGGCAACGCATGGATCCTCACTCCTTGTTCACCCGCCTGGTTTCGAACCAGGTCATAGGTGACCGATTCAAAAACATCCAGACTGTAAATTTGATCCACACTGGTTTCCAGGGCATCAAGGTCCAGAGCCTTACCCAGCGGGATATCCAGACGGGAACGAATGAGTTCATCATCCAGAACCGACTGGTTATCGATCTCAACAAAACGCACGACATAATTCTCAGGAGACAGCTCAAGCTCGGGCCTGGCAGGCAGCGCCGACTCAGGGGGCATGGCCAATGCCAGGAAAGTATCCTGCTCTGACATTACGGCCACATACCCAATATCTGCCAACTTGCCGGCGGCTTCAAAATCGGCCGAACTGGCTCCGGCCAGGTCGGGCACGAGCAGAATATCGGTGGCCTTAAGCGAGGCTATCTGCCGCTCAAGATTATTTCGAGTAAGGAAGTTGCTCAGTTGTCCCGTGACACTAAGAACCGATTTGAGCTCGTCCTCTTTAAACAAAGGGGAAGAAATATCAATTGCGATAACGATATCCGCTCCCATTTCCCGAACCACGCTGACGGGAAGGTTATTGGACATTCCGCCGTCAACCAGCAGGCGGCCATTCAGCCTGACCGGTGAGAAAACACCCGGCACCGACATGCTGGCGCGCAATGCATCCGCCAGACTACCGCTTGACAACACCACTTCCTTACCAGTCACCAGGTCCGTTGCAACTGCCCTGAACGGAATGGACAGTTGATCAAAATCGTCAATTCCTCTCACCGGCATCAATATGCGGTGGAAAATCTGGTCAAGATGCTGACCCTCGATGACCCCCAGTGGCAACTGAATGCTCCCCTTGTTGAATCCGATCCGGTGGGGGATGAAAGACTCAAACTCAAGCTCCTTTTTCCTCATCGTCCGGTCACGCCGGTCGGGCTGATCAGAAAGCGCAGCAGACCAGTCCATCTCCTGCATGATTATCTCGAGTTCATCTGACGAGTACCCGGCCGCATAAAATCCGCCAATAATCGCGCCCATGCTGGTTCCTGCTATGTAATCAATGGGAACATTCAATTCTTCCAGGGCCTTGAGCACGCCCACGTGAGCCCCGCCGCGCGCACCCCCGCCACTCAGAACGAGGCCAATTTTCGGTCGCTCCTGGCCGTAGGCAACCATTGCAAGCGGCTCTTCTTCTCCCGTCTGCAGAGTCTCAGCGGCGCCAACGGCACCAGGCGGGATGCACAATAACAACAAGACAGCCAGCACAACTTTTGACATCACGAACTCCGGTTAGGCAGGGTACTGAATCAGTATAATAAAGGTTCTGTATAATTAAATTGCAATGACCGACAAAGTCCGGCATTCGGGCCGGCAGATCAGGAGAGAGGAATGGGAATCTTTGATTCATTCAAGAATGTGTTTGGCGGCAAAGCTGAAGCTGAAAAAGACGTAACCGTCTCACCCAACCAGATGTTGCGGGCGGCGGGAATTGATCCCAGTGAGCTCAATTTCGGTTTTGGCAGTGATGGGTCCATCACCGTGTCTGGTCAAATCTCGCAAGAATCAGATCGCCAGGCCATATTGGATACGCTGGCCGGCGCCGCTGGCATCAATCGCGTTGAGGATCAGATGACGGTTGCTTTTCCGGATCCAGCGCCTGCCGAAACACCAGCGGCTGAAACTGAAGCTGCGGATCCTGCGGTTGAACCTGAGGCCGTCCCTGCTTCAGAAGGTGCAAAGACTTACACGGTGCAGTCTGGCGATACCCTGTGGAAAATCTCAGAAGAAGTGTATGGAAATGGATCAAAATACATGAAGATTTTCGAAGCCAATACGGGCTTGCTCGAGCACCCCGATCGCATCTTTCCAGGTCAAAAATTGAATATTCCCGAACTGGACGATTGAGGTTCTATAAACCACCGTGTTCGGGTGGGCGTTCCCGATGAATCAATAGCCACTCCGCTCCCTCATCGAGCGCTGCCTGGCCCAGTGCTTTGAGTACCAACCGGTGAAATACAATATCTTCTGAACCATCAAGAAGCCGCCTTGCTTTGGAAAAAACAAGACTCATGAATCGATACTGCTTGATCAGTTCTTTTTCCGCCTTTTTGTGCGAGTAGGCATCCCAAATACCAGCCACAAGAGGCAACACGCCCATCAATACCAGCAGTATCTGTCTTTGCCCCGCCACTTCCTTCCCCCCCAGAAAAAACAGCAATACCGCAATCAAAATGCCGGCCCACAAACACAGGCTACCCAGTATCCGGGTACGCCGGAATCGGGATGTGTTGGTCAGTTGCTTTTGCGAATAATAAGCCAACTGACCCTGGCCTTGATCCGGCTTCCCCACCCACCGGTCAATGACCCAGCTCACCCAGGCCGGATCCGGCGTATGGCCACGATCGCGCTGCAGGCTTGCCAGGCGCATGACATGACGAATCCAGCCAAGATCAACGTCCTGTTTCTGCAGAAAGTTATCGTAAGCAAAATCTGCCGAGCCCGAATCGACGACTCCTGACAGGTTCCAGTAAAGCTGTACACGCAGGCCTTCCGCCAGGGCCCGGTAGTCCAGGTACTTGCGATGCCACTGGCGGCTTTCACCGATGATATGCAGGGCAACACCGGTAAAAAACAGTGCAAGGAAACACAGTACCAGGTAGCGCTGGTCGCTATAGTCTGAATACACAAGAAATACCAGACCCATCACAACCGCCAGTCCGTAAGTGGCCCTCAGGCTGAGATTGACCCGTTTCTGGTAGTGGATGGCCAGGCCATCGGCAAGCTTGAAAAAACGATTGGTCAGGCTGGCGCCATCGGGAATCTCAAGCCCGGATACATCATCCAGCAAGCTGGAACCAGCCACGTTAATGATTGCTTCGTGCTCGCGCCAATCGCTCCCGAATTGCTGCAAACTGCTCAGCAGGGTGTGATAAGCAGCCGGGATCTTTTCTGTTCTGACGCCTTCGTCGCGACTGCAGAACCACGCTGCATGCAAAGCCACAAAGCCAGGCGCAGGCTCACCATTCGGGCGATCACGGGAACAAACGATGTGATGGACCAGATCATTTTCATTTTCAGCCAACAGGGTCGCTGCAGACGGGTCTTCTTCAAAACCCTCCATCACCGCGGTCACATGATATCGAACGACCTGGCCCGTACCTCCCACTTGCCTGCCTGGTTTTCCATCCCACAAGGCGAGTAAAACCTGGCAATGATTGGAAATGAAAATACCCAATTGAGCATACTGTCTTTGCCGTGCTGTCTGGCGGTCAGGCACCGGCGCGAGTTGGTCTGCTGCAAGCTGCGGCAGAGTAATGACCTGGCTCGCGCCTGCCAACAGCTCCCGAAACTCAGCAAGTACATCCTCCGACTCGAAATCCTGCTCGTATTCGGCCTGTTCCATCGGCAGAACAGCGATGATGGGAATATCCAGAGACAAGGCGACTCGTGTCACCAGTTGATCTGCTCCCTCCGCGAGTGGGGTGAGCAACTGCAGGGGGAGATCAGGAAAATCCTGGATCAGGCCAAGAAAAAAGGCGCTGACTTGCGTTTCAATGCCCGCCCGCTCCGACCGTTGCAGATCGCGATGCCCGGTAACGCCCACATTGAGGAAAATCATGGGCGCGCCAGTCAGGGATTATTAAAGATTGTGATCAACAGCCCGCGGGTTCAGTTGCCCGTGTTTTTGACCCGTGGATCAAGGTAAATGACGTCTGGCCCGGCGACACCGCTGTCTGGACACTTGCTCGCTTCGATCTGAAAAAAGACAACATATTCCCCGTCATTTTTGTCCTTGATTTTTATTTTGTCATCTTTCAAATCGTTCTGGCCACCCCATTTTACGATCCCATTGACCTCTGTGTCGAAGTCGCTCACTACAATTGATGGTATATCATAACGACCAAAGGCTTTGACCATATCGCTTGAGCCATCTGACTTCGGCTGGCGTTGGATCATGGAAAACTGCATCCCGCTCAGCCGGTACGCCGGGCCACCGTCCCGGCATGCTCCCTTGAGTTTGAAGTCAACGTCCAGTTCCTTGCCCTTCTCGGTTTTTATACAATGCTTGTCCCCGTGGCACTTCACGTCACTGTCTGCAATCTCCAGCTTTGTGTCCACACCGGCTCCGGTGACAATCAGATCGATATACGCTGCGAAAACCGACCCGTTGAGCAAAAAGGAAGTGGTAAGCACAATGAAGATCAGAGCGTGCTTTATGGTGAATTTATACATTGGTTTCTCCTGCAGATTTGACTGAAAATTCGGTTTTTGCCATTTTCGGCAACTGCCCTTGCTGATGTTCCTGATTCTGATCAAGCCATATATTACTGCTGACACAAGTCATGAAACTTGCAAAAGTGAACAAAGCCCGGTTCAAAATATCCCGCTTCCAACAGCCGGGAAACGTATTCATGAGCGTGTGTTCTGTCGCCTGTCATCAATGATAACCTTGCCGCTGCATGAATATCATCGCAACTGACGATATTTTTTGGATCTTCCACGTAACCGTCAAGCAAGTCCATGATTTCATTGCCGGGCAGGGTCTTTTTTTGCTGCCAGTATTGAAAAACCATAAAAATGAGCTGATGCTTGCCCAGTGCATGATCGGGATTCTCATTAACCAGATTGATCACATGTTGCAAACCTTCCTGCATCAGGAGTTCCGCCAACAGCGTATCACCCGAAAGGAAGGCAAGTTCGGCGTAGGCCTCAAGAAAATAGGCATACCGATCTGCGTAACGAATACCCATTGATTCATTTGAATCATTGATCTCGTTCAAAACCTTTGAAATTTCAGTCATCAGGGTGAGCGCCTTTTCCTGCTCACCGATATGTAAATACATAGTGCCGATGCGTTGGGTACGCTGTATTTTTTGCCAGCGGAAATTCAAATTGCTGGGGTCAGCTCTGGACAGTTCATTGAGCAGCCTCTCAGATTCCCGGTAGTTCACCAGCGATTGAGCCACCATTCCGATCTCCCGCTGCACCGTTGCCAGCCCGGATTTTGCATAGGCGAGTTTTTCCTTGAGGTTTGCATCTCCAGGGGAGTCTGCATAAAAACCATCAGCCAAGTCGACATTGTGCCGACGATTCACCAGTGCCGGACCCAGGCTGCAAACCTGCATATAGGCATCAGCAAGATCTGCATGAGCATCGGTCAGCGCAACCCGGAATTCTGCATTATCAGGCGCCAACATGACCGCTTTGTTGTTGTATTGGAGTGATGACTCCATGTAATTCAGAATTTTATTAGAATCAGAGCCTTCCCGTGATTTTTCCAGCCACCCCATATTGCCCAGCGCATAGGAAACTTCCATGGTCCAGTCCGCACTCCCCGGCTCCAGTGCCAGCAGTTCATTGGATATATCGAGGTAGTTGGTAAAACCTCTCTCAGTGCCAGTTAGATCACCCAGGTCCATATGGATGTAGCCCACCCAGAATTCCGCCTGTCCCAGTTCGAACAGGCGGTCTGCATTCTCCGGTTGCCTGCGGTACAGTTCAGCCAGAACATCGCGCGATTTTGTAAAAGCCTCCATGGCCTCTTTGAGCTTGCGCTGATCCCGACTGACTTCTCCCAGTTGCCGCCACACCTTGGCCTGCTGGTTGAGAGACTCGTCGGTGACCTCGTTCGGATCGAGCGTGTCCAGGTACGCAGTAACCTGATCGCCCATGCTGTCCAGAATATCCAACCGGCCGACCGTGGCCAGTTTCTTACGCAGATCGCCGACCATGTAGCCCACCAGGTTTTCGGCATGTTCGCGCCGGTTTTCAGCGGCATTACGAGCAGTCACTGCCATGATGGCAAGAACGGTGGTCACCGCTGCGACCAGCAAAGCTGTCATTGAGGAGGCCATCCACAGACGGTGTCTGCGCTGCATGTCCCGCCTTCGCAGGTGATCCAGGCGGATGCCAAGAATCCCCGAGATCAGTTTTAGCTTGGCGAGCAGTTTTCCGTCACCCCACTTACGCGCATCTGCAGCCAGGGGCTCGCATTCACTTCCGTCGGGGTTGGTTACCAGGGCGGAAGGAAAGCAGTTTTCCGCTGGGTCTGCAGAGCCCGGCTCGCCCTCTGCAATCAGAGCGTATATGCGCTCGCCCCGGCCCAGAGATTGAAAATAGCGGATTTCCTCATTGACCCAGTGGGACTGGGCGGAAGAAGGCGAACAAATGACGATCAGGGTTTCCGCCAGGCTCAGCTCCCGCTTAATGGAAGCACTCAGATCAGCCGCTGAAGACAGATCCTCCCGATCACGAAACACCGGCGAGAGCCGCGCTGGAATCGCTCCAAACTCCCCCTTATTTCCGACCAGGTGCCGGGGAACACGGTAGCCTTCCAGCGCGCGCTGCAGCCATTGCCCCCAGGATTCATCCCGGTGGCTATAGGAAATAAACGCTTTATAGCGTAGTTGGCTCAAAGGCCGTCGTTTTCAACCCGTGGGTCTGATTGATTCGTTTTGTGACTGCCATCGAGTTCAGCGTCACATTTGGTTGCGGTGATCTTGTACCACAAGTCTTCTTCCCCGCTGTTTATGTTCTTATTGAACAAGCCTGCTGTTGTTTGCGCATTATCCAAGGTGGCTTCATATAAAACGCCTTTAACTGGATCATCCAGAGGAAAGAATGAATCCTTTATCCATGATTCAAGGGGAGTTCCCCAGTCTGTTCCCTTGGTATCACCACTCAGATTCCCCTGGTCCGTTGCCTCTATCTTGGTGATAACCCAGTTGGTGCCGGGGTCGCCGCATTTTTTATAATCCGTCTCACCGGATAGTCCGAAGGCAATAGAACCGTATTCATTGTTCGCAAATTTCATGCAGCCAAACCGGTTTCCCACTCCCTTACTGCAATTTTTTCTTGGGGTGATGGTTTTCATGGGAGGGGGGCCATTTGGTTGAAAATCAACCCTGTAGCTAACGTATACTCGATTTGCGACCAAAAGATCCGCCTCTGGAAAGCAGCCGGACAACAAAACGGACAGAATGACGCAACCTGGTAATAGTATTTTGCTCATTTCTTACTCCTCAGTATATATGCGGGGTCAGAGTAAAGTGCCAGAGTAAGCCCGGAAGATTTGGGACCAAAGACAGACTTCTCTACTCTGGCACTTTACTCTGACCCCCCATCTCAATTATCCATGCACATTCATAATCCCTTAGAAACGACAATCTCCATACTTGCACAAGCTATCATTTTTAAGCATAGTCGATTCTAAGTAAAAGTAAATAAATAGCGGTCAGAATAATATGAACTGCAGCATCTACCGATCTGATAATAAGCCGGAAACCTATCTCTACCTTGCTGCAGACGTGTCTTTTGAAGACCTGCCGGAAGATTTGCTACAGATCTTCGGCGAACCGCTCTTGGTCATGAATCTGGAACTCGGTGCAAAAGGTAAACTGGCCCAGGTGAACGTTTCGACCGTGATAAAAGAACTCGAGACAAACGGCTATTTTCTGCAGCTTCCACCCAAAATTCCCACCGAAGAACAAATTACCCGCTTGATATCCTGAAAAACGGGGTGAAAGCCAGAGAATACTTCAAACATGCAGAAACCGGCCCGATCGTGCCACACTCAAGAAAGAATGGATCCTTCATACCATTGAAGAAATTGCCGCATACCAATCCATTTAACACGGGTGCCTGCTGCCAAAAGGCGCACCACTTCGCCTTGCAACTTTTGGCAGTCCGGGTGAATTTACCCCGTTAGCCACCGTGCTCACGTAGCCTGCCTTCTACGTACTTATGCAGGATACTGGCAACCAGCGTTTGGTATGGAATGCCCTCGGAAAGGGCTCGTTTCTGAAGTCCGCGAAGGTCTTTGGATGAGAGCCGAATATTGATTCTTGCGTCCTTCCGTAACATCGCTTTAGCATATTCCTTGTGCCGTCGCTGTGTCTCACCCGCATCCTTCGATCGTTTGACTCTACCGGTTTCAAACGCTTCCAGGATTTCCTTTTCTTCCTGATCCAATTTAATCATTGCTGGTGCCTCTGTATTTCTTTGCGGCCTTTCGACTTGGAATGATGGTCTTCAGAAAGACCTCCTCCTCCGATTCGATGAATGGTACAAGATAGACATAATCCTCTATGGCTATCACGTGAATCTGCTGTCCCGGATAACGCTTCTGATTCGGATGGTCAATCGTTTTAAGGATGTCACCGGACAACATGTGAAATACAACGTCTTCAAACGATACACCTCTTTGAGCTCGCAGGAGTTTGTTCTTCCTGTGACTCCATGCGATTGGCTTCATGCGCCAAGAATAGCACAACGTGTGCCTATTGTCTGTAAGTGATGAATGTCTGAATTTAGCGTCGTGTACATATAAGAGCCCCCGGTGGAGGCCTGAGGCCGGCCTGAGCTGACTCAATAGTTTTACTCAAGTGCTATGCCAATCGTGAATAAACAAGAACCACTGTCTGCCTACAAATAATCAAGTTAATTACCGATACTTAAAGGAAAAACCGCCTGATAAAAAGGCGGTGTGAAAGTCACAAAATACTTCAAATCCGTCAGAAACTGGCCGGATCGTGCCATAATCAAGGAAGAGTGGATCCATCACACTATGTATTATCCGGAAGATGAAGCACTCCAGGAAGATGGCCGCATTCGCCGCTGGACCAAAATTGCTGAAATGGAAGATCGATACTTGAGGGAATTGCTGCATAATAATCCATTAAGCACGGCCACAGGTAAGCCAAACCTTGCATCTATTTGAAGAACTCAAGCGCCGAAATGTCCTGCGCGTAGCCGCGGCATATGTTGTCGCGTCCTGGTTGGTTATCCAGGTGGTTGAGACGCTCTTCCCGGCCTTTGGCTTTGGTGATGCAGTGGTGCGCATGGTCACCATTGTTTTGGCAGTCGGCCTGATACCCACGCTGGTTCTTGCCTGGGCCTTTGAAATTACCCCGGAAGGCGTGAAGAAGGAAAAGGACGTCAACCGCAGCCAGTCCATTTCCCCGCAGACCGGCAGGAAACTGGACCGCATGATCATGGTGGTGCTGGCCCTGGCACTGGGTTACTTCGCCATTGACAAATTCGTTTTTTCACCGCAACGCGAAGCCACGCAGCAACAGCAGCAAGTCAAACAACTGGCATCTGCAACCGAGGCGGCCCGCCAGGAAGGCCGCAGTGAGGCATTGGTGGAGTCTTACGGTCACAAGTCCATCGCGGTACTGGCGTTTGTGGACATGTCACCGGAACGAGACCAGGAATACTTCTCGGACGGAATCTCAGAGGAGCTGTTGAATTTGCTCGCAAAGATCCCCGAACTGCGTGTCGCCGCCCGAACCTCAGCATTCTCGTATAAAGGCAAAAGCGTGAGTGTGAAGCAGATCGGGAAGGAGCTGAATGTCACCTATGTCCTGGAGGGATCTGTCCGCAAGGTCGGCCAGGATTTGCGAATTACTGCTCAGCTTATTGAGGCCGGGTCCGATACACATGTTTTCTCGGAAACTTATGACATCACCCTGGACCATATTTTTGCGGTCCAGGACGAAATAGCCGAAAAAATCGTAGAAAACCTCCGTGTCACGCTGTTGAGCGCCGTGCCTAAAGTCAAAACAGTTGACCCGGCCGCCTATGAGTTATTTCTTAAAGGCAGGTTTTTAAACGGCAAAGTCGGAAAGGAAAACCTGGAAAGAGCAGTAGGTTTCCTGGAACAATCCATTCAAATTGATCCGGCATATGCACCGGCGTGGGTCAGTTTGGGAGTGGCTTACCGGAATCAGGCACAATTTGGTTATCGTGATTTACAAGAGGGCACAGACCAGGGCCGCGAAGCAATCGAGCGTGCACTGGCCCTGGATCCAACGCTTGCCCATGCCTGGGCAAAACTGGCATCAATACACCTGTCCTATGACTGGGATTTTGATGCCGCAGATGCCGCCATACAAAAATCGCTTGATCTGGAGCCCAATAATCCTTCTGCTCTGGGCATGGCAGCCAGGCTTGCGATGGCGCTCGGACGCCTCGATGAGGCCATCACACTGCGTCGTAAGGCCCTTGAACTTCAACCATTGTATTTGAGTACCCGGCTTATGCTGGGTTGGAACCTGATGTTCAGTGGTCAAACTGAAGAAGCGGAAGCAAGCCTGCGGCATCTGCTTGAGTTGGACCGGCATTATCCTATTGCACACTCATTGCTGGGCCAGGTTTTATTGCTTCAGGACAGACCTGAAGAGGCACTGATCGAGATGAACCTGGAGAGCGAAGAGGAATGGAAACAATTTGGAATCGTACTCGCTCTTGATTCGCTGGGCCGGCACGATGAGGCAGCGGAAGCCACGCTTGCATTCAGTGAGCGATACGGGAATGTCTGGACTTACCAGGTAGCAGTCATGTATGCCCACCGCAACGAAGCAGACGCCGCATTTGAATGGCTGAATAAGGCGCGCAAAGAGCGGGACAGTGGAATGATTTTGCTGTTCGCCGATCCATTTTTGGCGAATATACGCGAGGATCCGCGATGGAATTCATTACTCGATGAGATGGGCCTTCCCCATTAAGCGGCGGCTCAAACCACCTGGGAGTCTGTCTGTAGGAGGCCGCCATGCGGGCGAATTCTTTTTGTAAACCTTTCGCCCGCATGGC
>PVMS01140531.1_pt1 | contig 11788 bp, 11 predicted proteins | sample 1853461 | NCBI WGS metagenome assembly PVMS01 (sample SAMN08582032, study PRJNA380276) | Marine sediment metagenome, whole genome shotgun sequencing project. | isolation source: ocean sediment barecode stripped | collected 2017
GAAATCTGTGATGCCTGGGACCGCGAGTGCATCTCCAATGCCTCCGATCGAATCGAGTGTGCCGGCCGAAGGGATCGGCAACATCAGCACGCCTGTTGCCGCAGCGGCACGATCAATGCCGGAACCTGGCATGCCGAGCGCACTCCGTAGAATCAACGATTCGAGTGATTCGCCGAAGAGTCCGAAGCTGAGGGACCGCCCGCAGAGACCGCCGATCGAGCGCGCCGCTATCTCAATCAGTACGACGCCATATGCACTGATGCGGACTTCAGCGTGTACTGGACCTGACACGAGCCCCAGAGCATTTACCGCCGACCGTGTCACGTCGACGATCTCACGCTGCACCGTCTCTGAGAATCGAGAGGGCGTCACGAACATGGTTTCCTCGAAATACGGCCCATCCATTGCATCCGGCTTGTCGAGAATCGCGAGGACCTGCAGATTTCCGTTGACGAGCATCCCCTCAACAGCGACCTCAGGACCTTCGATGAATGCCTCAACGAGGAGTTCTTCGGAGCGGTCTCCGGCGGTATCGCAGGCGATATCTCGGATCCTCTCCTCGGCCGCAACGGCAGCAGCGGCATCGTCCACTCGAATCACTCCCCTGCTCGCTGAAAGGCGCCTTGGCTTCACCACGCAGGGGTATCCAATGCCTGTCGCCACAGCGGCAACGTGTCCCGGTCCAGCGAGTCCATAGTCGGGCTGGGGCACGTGTCGTGAGGCAAGCAATCCTCTCATGTGCGCCTTGTCCCGTGTCGAGGATACGGCTGTGACTGGATTCGCGGGAATCGAGAGCGTGTCCGAGGCCATTGCCGCAATCACTACTCCGCGGTCGTCAGCCGCAATCACGGCGTCCGGGGGTGGTTTGATATCCGCGACGCGAGCAGCGGACCACTCCGGTCGGCTGAAGTCGATCGTCAGTGTCCGTGATCTCCCGAGATCGGTCATTGGAACGTCACCGTCTGTCGCAATGACAATCTGAATGCGCAGCGCCCGCGCAGCATCGACGAAATCACCGGTTCGATAGCTTCCGGATGGCGCGATCAGGACGATGAGTGGATTCTGTGCCCTTCGTGGGCTCTTCTCCGTATCATCGGACTCCCAACCATGTTCCCTCGGCGATAGGTTTGCTGTCATGACCACTGATTCTCGCATCCTCACGATCTCAGACGCGGCACTTGCGAAGCTCCTCGAGATTCGAGCGACGGAGCCCGACGCAGAGGAACTGGCGCTCGTATTGGCTGTCTCAGGAGCGAAGGAAGCAGACTTCACCTACTCCATGCACATGACGAGCCTCGATCGGCTCGCAGATGACGATGTGGTCGAGCAGCACGGTGACCTGCCTATAGCGATACCCATGGAGAGCGTTGCGAACCTCACTGGCGCATCGCTTGAGATGTCCACGAACCTGCTCAGTCCAGGACTCACCATCAACAATCCGAACTCGCCCTCACCCACGATACGCACCGATGGCCCCCCGCCCGATCTCACCGGTCCCGTCGCAGAGCAGGTCGAACAGGTCATTGCCAGCCAGATCAATCCCGCTATTGCATCCCATGGCGGCGTAATCGAGTTGGTCGCCGTCGAAGAGGGCATTGCGTATGTTCGTCTCGGCGGAGCCTGCCAGGGGTGTGGGATGGCCAATGTCACGCTCACCCAGGGTATCGAAGCGTCCATCGTCTCCATGGTTCCCGAGGTACTCCAGGTCATCGACGTAACCGATCACAATTCGGGCGATAACCCCTACTACGAGCAGACAAAGAAGTAGTTGAGCCTGATAGGTCTATGAACGGCGATTGACTTCGAAGTCAGAGGCCACCTCTGCGGCAATGTGGACCGATCCTGCTGGTCCCTGAACCAGGACCGATCCATCCGCTCCGAGCCCAAGGATCGAAACCTCAACTCCTTCAGCAATGTCCTGGGATGCCAGGAATCCGCCATAGACCGGCCCCACGGCTGCCACTGTCACGGACTCACCAACACTGGTATCTGACAGGGAGAGCACCGTCGACGGTGTCGATCCGTGCCTTCCCGGAATGGGCTTGCCTGTCGGTCCCGTCTTTGGGTCACCCAGAAATGAGGCAAGCCGTTCCGCGACCATTGAAGGCGTCACGTGCTCCATCTCGCATGCAACCTCATCAGCCTTTGCCGGTGTGAGCCCGAGATGATCCGCAAGGAACCGGCCCCATAAGCGCCGATTGCGCAGCACCGTGTTCGCGAGTTCGTCACCCTGGGAGGTGAGCGTGACGCCCTTGTAGGGTGTATAGGAAACAAGTCCTGATGCTTCGAGCTTCCTGATCATCAGGTTCGCGGACACAGAGGAGACTTCGAGCACTCCCGAGATGGTCGACACCGGAACAGGTGGTCCCACCCCATCCTCGATTGCGCGAGCAACAGTGATGATGTACATCTCTTCCGCTTCAGAGGTCGGGTGGGCGTCAGGCATTGTGGGTCAGCTTATCGCCAAGCATCACGGTCCGACAACGGATCCGATCGGAATCTCGACAGACTCGCCGGTCGCGGTGAGCGTGGCGGTCAAAGTCGCAGATTCCGCGCCCGAGATTGGATCGAAAGCGACCGTCAGCGACCCGGGGGTCGCCACAGCCATCGACTGGTGCTTCATGGAGACCTCGCCACCCGCGAACGTGAGGGTCCAGGCTGCGATCTGAACCGGGGCGACCGTGGCCGGGTCCACTCCGGGTCTGACAACAGATGACACGAACACGGTTGTGCCGCTGCTACTCCACCGCAGCACATCACCACGCATGGCAACGTCGCTTCCGACCGCACCGTACCCGGAAGGGAAGGCACTGGATGTAATCGCGATGTCCGTGGGCGGCGCATCCGGGTCCTCCGTTGGGGCGTTGACGATTGTGAAGATGACATAAATGGCCGTGAGCAGAGCGCCAAGAATCGCTGCAGAGACAGGGAGCTTCCATGGCATCTCCTCGGTGATTTCGTCGCCATTGAAGACCCTCGAGGGAGACGGGATAGAGGCCTTCAAGCGTGACCCACATGACTCCCGCCGCCCGGAGTGTGAGAACGTCGGGGAGATCATCTCCCACCCACAGAAGCTCCACCATGGGGCTGCCCACCTGAGGCACCATGGATCGCCACCCCGGGCCAACACCTTCAACGAAGAACGCCAGATCGATCGGATCCGCAGCGACCAGGCCGATCTGCACGGTTGTGGAATCGCCCTGCATTGAGACACCTACCAACTCGGCCGTCACGCCGCCAGTCACCTCGATAGAGGGAGCGTTTGGTGAGAGCGCAAACAAGACATCGAGGGGGTACGCCACGAGCGGATCGACGATCTCAACCGATCGGATATCTTCCGCATCACTGCCTGGTGGGAGTTCGAAGACCGAAACGCCAGGGCTTGCGGGACTGCCTTCAACCGAGCCCGATTCCATGGCCATTTCCCACGTTCTCGGAATGATCGGGGGAAGATCGAACCCAGCGAACTCAGCGGCCGGGGCAACGGAAACGATGTCGTATTCAATTCCCACCGATGACCCTGAGTCGACGATGGCGGTTGGGACAACAACCGCCGACGCTATGAGGGTCTCAGCCGGATCAATGAAGTATTCGTTTGCCGCATTCGCCGTAGAAGACACGTTCTCTGCGGGCAGCGAGGTTGCATCGTCCTCTGCGCGGACTTCTTCGATGACGCGTACGCCGATACTCCCCGCGGCGAGCATGCCGAGCAGGAATCCAACAACGGTGAGGGCAATAGTTCGTCCGTTCACAACCCCTGAGGGTACGCCGGTTCCCCGGTCTTGCGTAGGTGAGTTCCCCTTTCCGAAACTCAGCTGCACAAGACCGGATATGGTGACGCCATGCATGATCTGATAGGAAGCTGGAAACTCATCGACTGGACCGTTGAGATGCAGGGCAACCGCGTCGTAAAGCCCTTCCGGGGCAGAGCGACGGGCGTACTCACCTACACGGACGAGGGGAGGATGGTTGCATCATTGATGCGAACAGATCGTGAATCGATGGGTACCCGGTCCTTCGCCGAAGCGAAAGCACTTGAGCGAGCATCAGCTGCGGCGGGATACCTCTCGTACGCGGGCACGTACGAGATCGTTGGGGATGAGGTCCACCACCACGTGGACCTGAGTCTCTTCCCTGACTGGGTTGGGGGAACCCAGATACGCCACATCGAGTGGATCACCAACGCCGATGGCACCGTCGACCTCGAACTGTCAACCGCGCACGCACCGGAGGAACGGTCAGCCGTGAACAGGCTTCGTTGGCACCGGATCACCGAGGACCGGTCATGACGAAGACGCTCGCTGAGTGGACATCTGCCGCTGCCGACATTGTGGCGCCACGCCAACTGCTGATCAACGGAGAACTCACAGATGCGCTGTCGGGTGAACGGTTCCCCGCTGTCAACCCTGCAACCGGAGATTCCATCACGGAAGTTGCCCTCGGCGATGCTCCAGACATAGACATCGCCGTAAATGCTGCTCGAAGTTCGTTCGACGATGGGCGTTGGTCGCGTCGCTCACCACGCGACCGCGGTCAGATACTCATCCGCCTCGCCGAGCTGATCGAGGCCAATACGGAGGAACTCCAACTTCTCGAAACGCTCGACGTGGGAAAGCCGATCCGCTACTCGGGCAGAGTCGACGTCAACCAGGCAGCACGCAGCTATGCCTGGTACGGGGAAGCCGCAGACAAGCTCTACGGCGAGATCGCCCCCACAGGGCCCGAGGCTCTTGGCCTGATCACTCGCGAGCCCCTTGGGGTCGTCGGCGCCGTGACTCCGTGGAACTTTCCAATGATGATGAACTCGTGGAAGCTCGCTCCGGCCCTTATGGCCGGCAACTCGATCGTTCTCAAGCCCGCAGAGCAGTCTCCGCTGACGGCAATCCGGATTGCGCAACTCGCCCTTGAGGCAGGGATCCCGCCCGGGGTGCTCAACGTCGTACCGGGTTATGGGGAAACAGCGGGCCGGGCACTGGGTCTTCATCCGTTCGTCGACGGCATCACCTTCACCGGCTCAACAGAGGTCGGGAAGCTCTTTCTCGAGTACTCGGGGAGGTCGAACATGAAGCGTGTATCGCTCGAGACAGGCGGCAAGACGCCGAACATCATCTTCGCCGACGCGCCTGACCTCAACTACGCAATCGGTGCAATCGGCTTCTCGATCTTCTGGAACACAGGCGAGATGTGCATTGCTGGCTCAAGGCTCCTCGTTGAACGATCGATCTACGATGAGGTCGTGGAGCGGGTTGCTGAATCAGCAGGATCATGGAGTCCGGGAAATCCCCTCGACCCTGCCACAAAAGCGGGGCCGGTGGTCGATGCCACTCAACTCCACAGCGTCATGGGCTACATCGAACGCGGCCAGGAGGAGGGTGGCCGCCTTGTTGCGGGAGGGAATCGTACGCTCACCGAAACCGGGGGCTTCTTTGTCGAACCAACAGTGTTCGCAGACGTCGACAACAGCATGGAAATCGCAACAGACGAGATCTTCGGTCCCGTGCTCTCGATCATCCCGTTCGACGATCAGGATGAAGCGCTGCGGATCGCAAACGACACGCGATACGGACTCTCCGCGGCGATCTGGACATCGAATCTCGGGCGTGCACACACGATGGCGGCCGGACTCAAGGCGGGCACCGTATGGGTGAACAATTTCGATACCTCAGACATCACTGCGCCGTTCGGCGGGTACAAGGAGTCAGGTTTTGGAGGTAAGGACAAATCCCTCCATGCCCTCGATAAGTACACCCACATCAAGACGACCTGGATCAACCTCGGCCGGGGCGGCGTATAGGCGCAATAACTGTAGGCGTGGCTATGCCTACGCGACCACCTTCACAAAACCGCGACCGAGCCAGACAAGCGGTGCAGATGTCGGCTCAGTGATTGCAGTTGCATTGACCTCCCCGTAGATGACCCAATGGTCACCCATCTCCGTGCGGTCGATGGTGGTACATTCGAGATGCCCATACGCGCCAGTGAGCAGTGGGCCAGCATCATTGGTTCCAGACTCTGACCACTCCGATTCGCCGAATTTGTCGGCTCCGTGTCTGGCGAACAGCATTGCCTCGTCCTCGGTGCCCTCAGGCATGAGATTGACCGTGAAACCGCTCGCGTCGAGCATCGGCTGAAGCGACGTTGTTGACTTGTCAATGCACACAAGCACGATCGCGGGATCAGCCGAGACGGACATGAACGCCGTCGCTGTCAACCCAACCGGACCGTCATCCCCAGATGCCGTCACGATCGTGACGGTCGCCGCTACTCGCGCCATCACATCCTTGAACTGTTCTGCGGGAACAGACACTGGGACCTCCTGATCGATGCTTCGAACCGTCATCATATAGCCGGTCGACATCGACGATGGCACACTGCCTTATTCTGCCTGGTACAAGGAGTGCCAATGCCCGAACGAGTCCAGATCGTTGAAGTCGGCCCAAGAGATGGGCTACAGAACGAGTCTTCGATCCTATCCACGGATCAGAAGCTCAAAATGATCTGCGACCTCTCAAACGCGGGCCTCAGCCGGATAGAAGCGGTGTCGTTCGCGCATCCCGACAAGGTACCCCAGATGGCTGATGCTGAAGCGGTCATGGCCAGTCTCCCCCGACGCGAGGACGTCAGCTACATAGGCTTGATCCTCAACTGGAGGGGATGGCTGAGAGCGGCCGAGACCACAATCGATGAGGTCAACATGAACGTGTCAGCCTCGAACACGTTCAATCTCGAGAATCAGGGGTCTACCACGGAAGAATCCATCGATGTGCTCGGACAGGTCGTGGAGACCGCATCAGAGAAGGGCCTTCCTGTAACCGGCACGATCGCAACCTCGTGGGGCTGCCCGTTCGAGGGCGAAGTCTCACTCGAACGTCTCCTCTTCGTTGCCAGTGCAATCGCGCAGACCGGCGTGGCTGAAATCGCAATCGCGGACACGATCGGCGTGGCAGACCCGTGGAACGTGACGGAGAGGGTCAGGGCAGTTCAAGATGCGATAGGTGGCATCCCGTTGCGGGCACACTTCCACAACACTCGCAACACAGGGATCGCCAACGCCTACGCCGCCATCCAGACCGGTATCACCACTCTCGATTCCTCGGTCGGTGGCCTTGGCGGATGCCCCTTCGCTCCAGCGGCAACCGGAAACATCCCGACAGAAGATCTCCTCTACATGCTCGAGCGTGCTGGCATTGACACGGGCGTCGACCTCGAGGATGTAGTCGCCGTGTCACTGCAGCTGGCCGAACTCATCGATCACCCACTCGAGGCGATGCTGCCACGCGCCGGTGGGTTCCCAGGTGCTACAACGACTTGAGGAACAGGAGCAGTGTGGTGCGTTCCGATTCGCAACCCGACGCCAGCAAGCACAATGAGCGTGCCGCGCGAAGAAACGGTCGGACGAGATCGTGTCATGCGGGTAGGGTATCCAACAGAGGACCGAAGGACTCGAAGCGCTATATCGCTACTCGCCATTGGGCGTCGAGCCATTCCAGATCGGGGGAGCCGTGGGACAGAGATCAGGAGCGGGAAAGGCAATCTCCCAACCAAAGCCGCGAAAGAAGCAGCGCTCCATCTTCGGCATGTTGGTACGCATCGCGGCTTGGATCGTCGTCGTCGGGGCACTCCTCTTCCTCGTCGCTGGTTTCTACTACTCGGGTGAGATTCGCGACGGAGGACTCACCCCATCAACGTCATACGACCACGACTACCCACTCTCGATATCAGATGTCAGCGGGGATCGGATATCGATAACCGATACAGGCTCAGACAACCAGATCGGTCAACCAGGTTTCGAAGGCATTGAATGGGCGAGCGGATATGTCACGACGTCGAAGCTGGTGTCAACGACCTCAGCGGATTCGGGGGACCGCACTGATATCAGACAGGCGATCGAGGGCGGTGTCATTCCTGGGGTGGGCACCGATGCCAGACTCGATTCGTACGCCTTCTCAGGCGATCCTGAATCGGCATTTGGCATTCCGTTTGAGACGGTTCGATACGTATCGGACATCGACACCTTCCCTGCATGGTTCATCGACGGATCATCAGACACGTGGGCGATCTTCGTGCACGGCAAGGGTGCCGGCCTCACCGAGTCACTGCGAATGATCCCGATTTTGCATGCGCTCGACTACCCAATCCTCGTGATCAACTACCGAAACGATCCGGGAGAGGCCATGGATCCGAGTGGCTATTACCAATATGGGACAACGGAGTGGGTGGACGTCGCTTCCGCTGTCAGATATGCCGAAGAGAACGGATCGACGGACCACATACTCGTTGGCTACTCGATGGGCGGCGCCATCGTCACGAGCTTCCTTACGGAGTCACCGCTACGCAATCGAACCCGAGCCGCAATACTCGACTCCCCTCTCTTCAGTTTCGAGGCAACCGTCGACTTTCAGGCGACCAATACCGACCTTCCGCTCATCGGGGTGGCAGTCCCCGATGCGTTGACCGGTTTCGCGAAGTGGATCGCCGGCTGGCGGTTCGACATCGATTGGGAGGCCACGAACTACCTCAACAAGGCGGGAGAACTCCACGCGCCGACGCTGATCATCCACGGTCGGAACGATCCGTCTGTGCCCATTGCAACGAGTAGAGCCATGACGAAGCTCCGGCCCCAGATCATGACCCTCATCGAGACAGATGCGGTCCACACACGATCCTGGAACGAATCGCCTGAGGACTACGAGGCATCGATCGTCGCATTCCTTGACGAGATCTCTGGATAGCAAACGCTCAGAACGGGCCCTTCGCCACAATCCAAAGGTCGGCGACGTTCGTTCCTGTCGCTCCGATCACAACGGTTTCATTGAGAACCGTGAGAACACGATGGCTGTCGTTCATGGCGAGAGCAGCGTCGAAATCGATGCCACTACTCGTTGCTCTCGATGCAGTCTCACCGTCCACGATCGCTCCGGCAGCGGGCGTGGGCCCGTCGATGCCATCGGTGCCGAGTGCTGCGAAGAGAACATCCTGACCGTCGATATACCGCGCTGCCGCAACGGCAGCCTCCTGATTGCGACCACCAATGCCTGTACCTCGCACCGTGACAGTGGTCTCACCCACCGCAACGGATACCGTGCCAGGGGCCGTTCGGTCCACAAGTGCCACCGCCTCGTGTGGCGCCTCTCCCGAGAGTTCTGTCGTGACGATCTCTGCGGCGAAACCGCGCGACCTGAGTTCTTCGGCTGCGGCCGCCGCAGCGATCGACGGTGAACCAACGGTTTCGGACAGAAGCGAGGAGGGTTCGGGAGGTGGTACGTATTTCTGTGCGGCAGCGGCAACGGCCAACGGCATCCTGTCTCGCAGCCCTGCTGCCTCGAGCACGTTGCCAGCGTCCCGGCCAAGTTCGTATCCGAGGGTGGGGCCTGAGGCGACATGCTCAGGACCAGCACCAACAACGTCGCTGAGCACCAGGGTCACTTTTCGCTCGGCTGTCGTTGCCTCGGCGAGCCGTCCGCCCTTGATAAGCGATACTGATGCCCTGACATCGTTGATCTTGTCGATTGGTAGCCCTGACGCGATCAAAAGCGAATTCATCGCCGAGATCTCATCGATCGTGATCCCTTCGATCGGCAGCGTCGCGACCGCGGACCCACCACCGGACATGAGGAAGACCACTACGTCGGACGGTTTCGTGTTCGTGACAAGACTCAACAGGGACTCGCCACACGAGAGAGACGACTCGTCCGGGATCGGATGCGAGCCGACACAGATAGGAAAGGGTGCTGTAGCCGCTACCGGTGAGACCACGATTCCGCGGTGGGTACCAACAACGTCGTTGGCTCCCATCGCCATTGCCGGAGCTGCTTTGCCGAGTGCTATGACGACAACATCTGATGAAGATACGCCTGTGAACGTGGCCGGCCCGGCGGTGAGAACCGAGTCTTCCAGGGACATTGCCCGTGCCACCGCCGCTCGCGGCTCCGCCGCTGCAATCGCAGCATCAAACGCGCCCAGAATGTCAGCTCTCGTCGGCCTCATGACTCTGAACGATACGCCGTTGCCGTCAGTCCGCATGCATCGAGGCGCGAGAATGCCCGGCACGAAGGCCGGGCATTCCAGGTGGTAGGAGTGGAGCTATCCGACGAGGGAGTCCGAATCCGCACCCCTTCGTGCTTCATGATCCGCCTTGCGCTCCTCGATGAAGGCGTCCCATTCGGCTTGCGTGATCTGACCATCCTTGAGTGCCTCGGCGAGGGGTCCATCCTCTGACCTTGGTAGGTCGAAGGGAAGCTCTGCAAGCTCCTCAGCGCTGATCACGCCGTCCTCGAGCCATCGCTGGATCTGCTCTCGCATCTCCCCGCGCTGCCCTCGACGGGCCCTGCGGTCACCGTACTTCTCCTTCAATTCTCCCCGCTTGGCCTCGACCCCATCCTTGACGGCGTCGGCCTGTTCCTGATCCAGTGTCTTGTCCTGGACGAGATCGGCAAGAACGTCATCAAGGACCGCACCGGGGTGTGGCCTCGAGGCCTCTTCCGTCTCGATCGGGGGTTCATCGGTCTGGGCAGATGCCGCGGTGCTCGTGATCGTCGATGCGGCAAATGCGCCGACAACCAGCACCCCTGCGGCTGCAATTGATGCGATGATCTTCTTCATTGTGTGCCTCCTTTGGCTTGAACATCACACCGGTAGGTTGCCAGAGCACTCTGTGAGAACTCTGAGCTGGGCATAAGAACCTCGTGAGAACCAGAGTCAGTCATCGAGGTCCAGCACGAACCCAACCTCCGCACCGCCCTCAGCGCTGTTGCGAGCGAATACGTCGCCGTCGTGGTCGTCAATGATCTGCTTGACAATCGACAGCCCGAGCCCAGAACCGGGTTTGCTCCTTGCCGCATCCGATCGGTAGAAGCGTTCGAAGACGTAGGGCAGATCCTGCTCCTCGAATCCAGGGCCGATGTCACTCACTGTGACCGCGCCTGCCAAGATCTCCACGGAGATGGTTCCGTCGGGAGATGAGAATTTCTCGGCGTTGCCGACGATATTCGTGAGGGCACGCTCCAGAGCGTGTCGCTTTCCGAAGACAACCGATCCGTCGTTCGTAAGTTCCACATCGCGACCATTCCTCTTCTTGAACCGTGCAATGACCGACTCTGCAACCTCGCCGAGGTCCACCGAGGTAACCGGCTCCTCCTCATAACGGTCAGTCGCCAGGTCAACCACTTCAGCCACCAGCAACGCGAGTTCCTCCACCTCTCCATTGGCCGCCGACAGTATCTTGGCGCGCTCAGCCGGACCAACCTCGTGTCGCTGGAGCACCTCCAGATTTGTTCTCAGGGCGGTCAGGGGTGTCCGAAGCTCATGCCCTGCATCCCGAACGAGTCGCGCCTGCTCCTCCTTTGTCGACTCGAGTTCATCGAGTAACAGATTGAACTCACGCGACAACGCGGCTACCTCATCATCTCCAACAACATCAACACGATCGGAGAACGCCTGAGTCTCGGCAATGGAGCCAACAGCAACGGTAAGTGCATCGATCGGCTTCACAGCTTGCTTGGCCACGACAAGCCCCATCCCCCCAGCAAGAGCGATGCCAACAACGCCCCCAACCATCAGCAGGACCGCGAGGCGGGCTAATGCCGTATCTGCTTCTGTGAGGGGACGACCAATCTGAAGTACGACGTCGCCGTCGTTTCTCATGACCGCCACGATTCTGAGATGCACATCCCCGACCCACTCCGACCGCAACGTCGGCTCACTCCGGTTCATATCGTCACCGGCAGGTTCGGGCAGCACCAGATCCTCCGCACCCGCATTCACCACTGGCCCATCGCCGAAGATGACC
>PVMS01056129.1_pt1 | contig 11786 bp, 13 predicted proteins | sample 1853461 | NCBI WGS metagenome assembly PVMS01 (sample SAMN08582032, study PRJNA380276) | Marine sediment metagenome, whole genome shotgun sequencing project. | isolation source: ocean sediment barecode stripped | collected 2017
TGGTGTTACAATCTCTTTCTGACCATGTGCCGCCCCACATCACCGAGGGGCGGCGACGTCGCAGCAATGAGTTGTTGTACGCGGAACGCGGACATCACGATGTCAGTACGTTTCGCCGACTGCTCCGCGACCACGGGGATCGCAAGGCGAACAAGGCGGCCTACGGGAAGAACTTCATCGGCTACGAGGCAGAGCGCCGCGAGATGACGCTCAAGATCGACACCCAGGAAGCGCTGCTCGACCTCGGGTACGACATCGGCGATATCGACGGTCAGATAGGCCCGGCAACCCGCAAGGCGATCCGGGCCTTCCAGCAGAGCCAGGGCCTGAAGGCCACCGGCCAGACGTCGGTGGAGCTGGTGGACCAGATGCGCAAGGTCGCGCAGCAGAAGGGTCTCGCCCGCCCCGACGTCAGCAGCTGAGCGGTACTCCCGCTACTCCGGGACGGGGGCGAGGCCGGCCAGGCGGGGCCAGTCCTCGGGAACGAGCCTGCCGACGTAGTCGGCATTGCCGGCCGGGCCGCGCTTGAAGACGTGGGCGATGCCCTCGGGACGTGAGTCGAGGCCAAAGCTGTAGAGCAGCGTTCCGGTGTGGGTGATCAGCACGGTGTTGCCGCCGGACGGCGGCGGCGTGGCGAGGAGCTTGCGGACCTCGTTGCCGCGCTCGCTCTTCTCCGGAACGCTGAGGAAATCGCCTACCGAGAGCAGATCGGACTCGGTGACCCGACCGAACGCCAGCTTCCCGGTCTCGAGACAGCGGCAGTATGGACTCGAGAGCACCTGGCCGACGGGGATCCCGAGCTTCGCGAGCGACTTCCCGATCAGCGTCGCCTGCTCGCGCCCCTTCTCCGAGAGCGTGCGCTGGGTGGAGCAATCCCGCAGATTGAAGAGCGCGGGGTCGGGCGCCACCGGCTCGGTGGAGGCGTGCCGCATCAGGATCGTGTGGCCACCGCCTTTCAGCGCCTCGACGAGCTGCTGGCCTTCGAGCCGCGGCTTGAGCGACTGACCGGCGATCGCCTCGACTGCGGCGAGCAGAACGAGAGCTGCGCCTGCGATGGTGAGCCTGGGCATGGTCCCCTTCCTGTCCATGGAGTGCTGCAGCGCGGGAGTCAGCCTATCACGGAAGCCGGTAGCGGCGACGACGATCACAGCCACGGAAGCCGGTAGCGGCGGCCACGATTACAGCCGCCGCTACCGCGGCGCCGCGGTCCAGGACGCGAGCACCCGCGGCGAGAGCATCAGCTCGATGAGGTCTTCCAGGTAGCCGGCGCCGTACGGGACGTCGAAGCCGAAGTGGCCGCCCTCTGGCGTCTCGACCGAGAGGACCCAGGGATTGCCCGCAGCCGCGGCCGTCACCTCCCGAAACGCCTCGGAGGCCACCGCCGGGTCGTCCTCTGATGAGATCAGCAGGAGAGGGGTCCGAACGCGATCGATCACACCTGCGATCCGGGTGCTCACAATGTAGCGGGGCAAGCTGGCGCGGCTGAACGCCCGGTCCCAGTCCGGTGGGCGCGCTTGACGCAGGAAGGCGAGTCGCTCCTCGAAGCCGTCCCAGAGGACGAGCGGAATCTCCTCGGTCGGGAGTTCGTAGTCTGGGGCCATCGGGCGGACCAGCCGGTAGCCCGGAACGAACTGGTGATCCACCAACATACGGACCGCGTGGACCTGGAGACCCTCGCCCACCGCCGCCTCCTGGGGGGCGATCTCCCGCCACGGATTCGCGCCGTCCCCGTCGGTTTCGATGCCCGCGAGCTGGCGCCCGGGGGCGACGGCGAAATCGGGAGCGATGGAGACTGCCATGCCCGACGCGAAGAGCCCGAGGTCCAGCCGGGCATCCTCGATCAGCGCGTGGACGACCGTCTGACCGCTCATACTCACGCCGAAGAGATGGACCGAAGCCAGATCCATCGACCCGCGCACGATGCGCGTCACCTCGATCCACATCCGCCCGTCGTCGTAGGAGCCGGGCGAGAGGTTGCCGTTGTTTCCGAGGAAGATTCCGGCCGTCGGGTGGTCGAGGATCAGGATGTGCGCGGGCAGACGGTGCCTCGCGTCCTCCACGTAGAACTCGTGGAACTTGGCGGCCTCGGTCCCGAAGCGGTCCTGCAGGAAGCCGAAGCTCGCGATCAGCAGCGGCTTCGGGCCTTTCTCGCCGTTCTCCCACGGGAAGAAGAGGCCTCCGACCACGGTCCCGTCCGGCAGCGGGAAGCGGATCAGGTGGCGGTCCAGCCCCTCGTCCCGGTCGAAGCCCAGGAGAAATGCCAGGCTCGACAGTCCGGTCGTCAGAATTCCAAGCGTCGGCGATGACTTACGCAGGAACTGCGGCGGCTCGGCCTCGCGGGCGACCTCCGCTCGCCCGGCCCGAGGGGTGCTGCGGAGAAGCTCCTCGGTGTCGTCGATCACCCGGTAGCAACCGAGCAGGAGCGAGAGGGCGAGCAGCGGGAGGCAGGCGCGATACATCTTGCCGCCACAGGGTACAGAGCTTCCACCCCGGTGTGCGCCTCGGTCTATGATGGGGCGCCGGGATCGAGGAGGGTCCATGACGGAAGCCAGAATCGCGATGCTCCAGGAAACCTCGCTCTTCGGGGCGATCAAGGCGGACGCCCTGCGCATGCTGCTCGAGCGCGCCGAGACGCACTTCGTGCCGAAAGGCGAGTACTTCTTCCGCGAGGGCGACGAGGGCACGGTGCTCTACGTGCTCGAGCGCGGCAGCGTGACCGTGATCAAGCGCTTCCACGGTGAAGAATACCTGGTGCGAACGATCGGCCGCGGCGACTTCTTCGGCGAGATCGCCCTGCTCGATTTCCTCCCGCGCAGCGCCTCGGTCGTCGCAGACGAGGACTGCGAGGCCCTGGTCTTCCGCGCCCTCGATGTGGTGCAGCTGGCGAAGCAGGACATCGAGCAGTTCACGATGATCTACATGAACATCGCCCGCGAGATGGGCAGGCGCCTGCGCGACGGCAACAACCTCCTCTTCGAGGCGCGCATCCGCTACGAGCAGCCCATGGAGGGCTACGTCTTCGCCATCTGAGCCCTGGCCTGAGCTGTGTCTCAATGAATCAGGCTCACCCTCAGGTCGACCCGCAGAGACTTCCGAGTGGGGCGTCCACCGTCGTCAGCTCTCCGCGCCCATGCGCTTGCGCAGGCGCCGCGCGCGCAGGCGCAGCATCGCGCGGCGCACCAGGCGCTCGACCAGCGGGAGCCTCCGCACCTCGACCGGGTGGCCCGGGCGATGCACCTCGATTGCGTCGGCGGCGACCCGGTGCTCCTCGCCTCCGGGAAGCAGGACGCGGAACGGGCGATCGGGGTCCATCACGTCGTCCGTATCGGTGATGCGCACGGGGACCCCCTCGCGCTGGCCGTCGGCGATCTCCTGCAGGCGCCGCGAGGTATCGAAGCTGCCGCCGCGGGCCTGACGCACCTCGAGCATCAGCTGCCCCCCGTGGTTGACGAAGTCGAGTACGGCGCCAATGCGGTCGGGCCGGTCCGACTCGTCGAAGTGTCCCTGGAGCCAGGCGCAGCGGTAGGCACGACAAATCTCGGGACGGCTCGGGTGAATCCCGCAGCCACCCTCCGCAAGCTGGTGGACACAGTCGACGCCACCGAGCTTGCGCAGCTCGTCCACCCGCAGCACGGTGCAGCAGAGCGAGCACTCTCCGCACTCGCGCGCCGTCGTCACGGGGGATCCTCCGCCTCGGGAAAGCTTCGCTCGAGCATCGTGCGCGTCGCCTGTGTCTCGTAGTGCTCGGCCCCGAGCGTCTTCTCCAGAGTCGCGAGCGACTCTCGGTAGAGCGTCTCGGCCTCGGCCTCCCGGCCGGACACGAGGTAGAGGTTGGCCAGGGAGCGCTGGAAGATGGCGACGTTGGGGTTGTCCTGCTCCTGGACCCGCTGCGCCAGCTCGATCGCCCGACGGGTGAGCTTCTCCGCCTCTTGGTAACGGGCGAGATCCCGGTAGATGCGGCCCATGTTGTCGTGGACGGTCGCCAGCCGGATCAGGTAGTCGGATCCCAGCTCGCCGTAGATGTACGCCGCGTCGACCAGCAGGTCGAGCGCGCGCTCGTCCTGCTCGACCCGGTTGTACGCCTCGGCCAGGTTGACCAGGGTCTCGGCGGTCGCCGCGTCCTCGGGGTCGAGCTTCGTCACGCGCAGCCGGAGGGCGCTGCCCAGCGTCTGCGACGCCGTCTCGGCGTCCCCCGAAGCGAGCTGGCAGTAGCCCAGCGCATCGAGGATGCGCGCCGCGAGCTCGGGATGCTCGTCGGGCAGCTCCGCCAGCGCGTCCTGCGCCGCGCGCAGCTCGGGCTCGGCCTCCTCGAAGCGGGCCTGGCGACGAAGCGAATCCCCCAGCTCGAAGCGGGCCTCCGCCAGGCGCACGTCGGGCTGGGGAAGCCCCTTCGCCACGTCGACCGCGCGCCCGAAATAGAGCGTCGCGGCGTCCGGGCTCCCGGATCGCTCCCAGCGGTGACCGGCTCCCATGTAGCGCCGGTACCGGGCTTCCGGGTCTTCGAGCGCCTGGACCGGGGGCTCTTCGCCGCCCGCGCAGCACACGAGGAGCAGCAGCACGAGCCAGCGCATCCCGAGCGACGATCTTCCCACGAGCGCCTTCCGACGTCCTCAGATCCGGATCGGCATGATCGCCGCGAGCACGAGCGCGAGCCAGCCCGCGTCGACCAGCGCAATCACGACGACGTTTCGCGAGCCCGCATACAGGAAGGAGGCCAGCGCCTCGAAGACCAGGGCCATGATCGCCAGTGCCGGCAGGATGAAGACCATCACCGGCGCCAGCACGCCGACGCCGATGCCGAACACCATCACGAGGAGCATCACCAGCCGGCCGCAGACGACCGCGAGGGTCGCGCCGCCGGTCGGGCCACGCCGCAGCAGCAGGTTGAAGGCGAGCGCGAGCGGGAGGAAGGAGAGCGTCACGCCCAGCCAGGCGAGGCCGCGCTCCGGGGTGAGGTCCATGCGGTGGACCGCGACCCCGATCGGCTGAAGCAGGGAGGTGACAGCGACGAGGGTCACCGCGGCTGCCCAGAGCGTGGCCCACGGTCGCGCGAAGGCCCCCGCCAGCAGCTCTGGCCGACGCAGCTGGATCGCGACGAGCAGGGCGAGGCCGGCGAGTGCGAACTGCGCCGACACCGTGTCGCCGGCCTCGAGCGGCCCCACCGCGAGCGGCGGCGCGCTGGCCAGCAGTGGCATCGTCAGCACGAAGGCGGCACCCACCCAGGTGAGGTCCCGCCAGCGTCCGGCGCCCGACGGAAGCTCGCGGTGCGGCGCGAGCCGCGCCGCGATCAGGCCGAGGCCCGGCAGCACAGCCAGGAAGGCCACCACGAGCAGCCCGAGCAGCGGCACCCGGGGGTCCGAAGCCGGCGCCGGCGGGACGCCCTCGAGACCGAAGGCCGCGTGGAGCCAGCGCAGCGTCTCGGCCACAGCAGCCTCCCGCCAGACGATCCCGGCGTGGTCGGTGCCGGTCACCTCCACCAGGCGCACCGCGTCGCCCCGGGCCGGATCTCCGTAGGTGCGCCCCAGCTCCGCCCGGGCGACCCCGGCCAGGCGCGACGCGACCCGGGTGACCCGGGAACGGATCCGCTCGGGATCGCCGGCTGCGTAGAGGAAGAGCGCGTTGGCCGGAGGGAACGGCCCGTCGAAGCGGCGGCCGCCGGAGATCAACACCGCCGCCGCGACAGCCGAGTCACGGCTGGCGTAGTCGACTGCGGCATCTGCACCCATCGAGTATCCGGCCACGGCGATGCGCGTTCCGTCGACGGAGGGGTTCATGCGCAGGAAGTCGACCGCGGCGGCGAACTCGGCGGCGAAGGATCCTCCGTGGGCACGGCTGCGCCGGTACGGGTTGCGGTTGCGACCGTGCCCGGGGGCGTCGAGGGAGAGAACGGCGATGCCGGCCTCCGCGACCCGTCGCGCGAAGCTGCTCACCGACGCCCGATCACCGGCGAAGCCGTGCATCAGCACGAGCGCGGGCGGGCGCTCGTCATCGGCCGGCGGCACCAGGAAGGCCTCGCGCCCGCGAATCGGCCCCGGCAGGAAGAGCGTCCCCGGCAGGCCGCCCTCGAGCCACACATCCTCGTGTGCCGGCCCCCCGCGGTCGAGTCGCGCCAGGGCGATGCTGCCCGCGAGAAAGCAGACGAGCGCCGCGGCGGAGACGAGCGACACGGTGCGAGTCATTCCGGCTTCAGGGTTGCCGCGGCGCCCGCGGAAGTCAAACCACCTTCAACAGGCTATCCGAGGCCCAGCAAGACTGGCACATGGTATGCTGCGGCCGCCGCGTGCCCGGGGGTCGATCGCTTGTCCGAAGAGCTGGGACGTGTCCTCGTCACCGGGGCCAATGGTCACCTGGGCCGCCGCCTGCTGGCGCGACTCGCGGGAAAACGTCCGCTGCGGGCGGTCGTGCGCTCCGAGCGGGCGGCCGAGCAGGTCAGCACCGTTCCCGAGGCGAAAGGCGTCGACGTGCGCGTGCTCGCCTACGACGACACCGCAGCGCTGACCCAGGCGGCAGCGGGCTGCAGCCACGCCGTGCATCTGGTCGGGATCCTCAAGGAGACCGCGTCCAGCGGCTACGAGCAGGCCCACGAGGCCACGACCCGCGCCCTCGCCGCGGCCGCCGGTACACAGGGGCTGCGGCGAATCGTGTACATGAGCATCCTGGGCTCCCGACCCGACGCGCGCAACGCCTGCCTCGCCTCCAAGGGCCGCGCCGAGCGCATCCTGCTCGAGGCCGCGACGCCCGCCCTGGTGCTGCGGGTACCGATGGTGCTGGGCGAGGGCGACTTCGCGTCCCGGGCGCTCGCCGGACGGTCGCGCAAGGGCACCGTGCTGCTGACTCGAGGCGGGGCGAGCCTGGAGCAGCCGATCTACGCCGGCGACGTGGTCGAGGCGCTGATCGCCGGTGTGACCCGGCCCGACCTCGACGACGCGACGCTCGACCTTGCGGGGCCGGAGTCGCTGCCGCAGCGCGAGCTGGTGCTGCGCTCGGCAAAGCTTTACGGAGGCGCTCCGCGGATCGTCCCGGTGCCGCGCTTCCTCCCGTTCGCGGCGGCGATGCTCCTCGAAGCAGTCTCGAAGGACCCGCCGGTCAGTCACGCCATGCTCGGCGTGCTCGACCACGACGACGCCGTCGACCCCTCCGATGCCACCCGCCGCCTCGGCATCGAGCTGACTCCTCTCGACGAGACCCTGCGCCGCTGCGCCGGGCCGGAGGCCCTCACATGAGCGAGGCCCAGGCCGCACCCCGCCCGAGCCTTGCGAAAAGGGCGATCCCGTGGCTCGTCACCGTCGCGTGCTTCGCCTACCTGTACGTCCGGATCGACAGCGCCGCGGCCCGGGAGGGGTCGAGCGCGATCCCCTTCCTGGCGCAGGTCTTCGCCGACGTGAGCTGGGGCAAGTGGCTCGCGCTGATGATCCCCTACTCGCTCTTCTTCTTCCTGGTCGATTCGCTCGTCGTCTGGCGGATCATCAACTGGTTCAACGCCAAGGTCCGCTACGCCGACATCCTGCCGATCCGCGGCAGCGCCTACATCATCTCGATCCTGAACGAGCAGGTCGGCAAGGGCGTGATGGCGGTCTACCTGAACCGGCGCGACGGCGTCCCCGGCTGGCAGGTGGGCTCGAGCATGCTCTTCATCATGTTCTGCGAGTTCTACTACCTGCTCCTCTGGGCCACGGTGGGCTACGCGTTGCACGGCGACGCGCTGCCGCCGCAGTTCGGCCTGGTGCCGTGGGTGGCGCTGGGAGCGCTCGCGTTCTTCGCCGTCTGGCTGCTCTACTTCCGCGGCGTGATCGCGAAGGGGAGCACCGTGCGGGACCGGCAGTTCCTGCACGCCTTCCGCCAGGCGCAGTGGTGGCAGTACGCGGTGATCCTGGTGCTGCGCTCGCCGGCGCTGCTCGCCGCGGTGGTGGTCTACACCCTGGCGCTGCGGCTCTTCGGGCTCGAGGCGGACTTCCTCGACCTGCTCGGCTACCTGCCGCTGATCTTCTTCGGCGCCGCGGTGCCGACGCCGATGCGCGCCGTCGCCATCACGCTCTGGTCGTTCCTCTACCCCGAGAACCCGGCCCAGGCGACGGCCTTCGGCCTCGTGCAGCACAACTTCTTCATCTTCTTCAACGCCGCCATCGGGCTGGTCTTCATGCGCCGCGCCAACCGCGAGCTCTTCGGAAGCTCGAAAACTTCCTAGAAACCGCGGTCCTCCACGCGCTTCAGGAACTCCGCGAGGCTCACCTCGCCGTCGGTGTCGAAGGTGCGCCGGGTGAGCTCGACGCGGCCCATGCGGTCGGGGCGGAAGCTGCGGTAGTCGCTGCGCAGCTCGCACCAGGCGGCCAGGGTCCAGCGGTTGCCCCAGAAGTAGAGGCCCAGCGGGCGGACCTCGCGCTCGCTGGTCTCGCCGTCGGCGCGGGTGTACTCGAGCGCGAGCACGCGGCGCTCGGCGATGGCGCGACGCAACGTGGCGACCTCGTTCGCCATGGTCGCGGTGCGGGGGAAGTCCGGGGCGAAGAGCGCCGTGTCGAGCAGCACGCTGCGGAGCCCCTCCGGCAGCACCGCCTCGATGCGCGTCATGGCGCTGCCCACCGCCGCCGCGAGCTCCGGATCGCCCCAGGCCGCCACGATGCGGGCGCCGAGCACCAGGCCCTCCAGCTCCTCGCTGGTGAAGGTGAGCGGCGGCAGCTCGAAGCCCCGCTCGAGCCGATAGCCCACGCCGGCCTCGCCCTGGATCGGAACGCCCGAGCCCTGCAGGTCCGCGATGTCGCGGTAGACGGTGCGGGTGGAAACGCGCAGCTCGTCGGCGAGCTGCGCGCCGGTGGCGTGGCGCCGGGCGCGCAGGAGCTGGACGAGCTGGAAGAGTCGGTCGGCGCGCCGCACGGGTTCCTCGGAAGTGGCATCCCCGACTCGGACGGTGCGAGCCGGGGACGCCGGGCTCTGTGCCGGAGATCTACGCCTTGTCGGCGCAGAGGCCGACAGCGTTTCCCTCCGGATCGGTGACCACTGCAATGCGCGTGTCCGGGAGCTCGGTGATCGGCACCCGCACGCTGCTGCCGAGCTTCTGCGCCTGGGCCACCGAAGCCTCGAGGTTCGGCACCTTCGTGTAGAAGGTGACCCAGCCCCGGCCCTCGGGAGCCTGGCCGATGCCGCCGGCGATCCCGCCCTCGCCGGCCTCCACCGTCCCGTAGTCCATCTCCTTGATGACCTCGAATCGCCAGCCGAGGAGATCCGCGTAGAAGCTCCGCAGCTTGTCAGCATCCTGCCCCATCACCTCGAACCAGACAACCGGATTCGTCACTGTCATTTTTCCTGAGACCCCTTGTTTCGCGTCTTAGAGCGGATTGCGCGACTTGCGCAAGGGGGAGCCTACGCGAGGCCTGCTGACAGCATCATGTCAGCAGGCTGGCAGCAGTGGCTCTCTACCGACAGGACGTTGTCAGCAGCCCCAGGCCTCAGGCCCGGGAGTGTCGGGAGGCGATCAGGCGTCGCAGCCGATCGCCGATCGAGAGCAGCGTGGACGCGGCCAGTGCCCAGCCGAGGGCGCTCACCAACGCCGCGCCGGGCCAGGCCAGCCCCAGGGCATCGCGCATGATCGGGACCGCCACGATCACGTAGTAGGCGATCCCGTTCCAGCGCCCGATCCGGCTTGCCGCCAGCACTCCGCCACCGAGGAAGCGGGAATCGAGGGTGTACTGGACGAAGGCGATCGCGATGAGCGGAGCGAGCAACGGCGGCAGCGCTCCCGTGCAGGCCAGCGCCGTGGTACCGAGTACGACGAACAGGGCGTCGACGCCGTGGTCCATCAGGCCGCCGAGCGGCGTGGCCTCGTCCAGGCGCCGGGCCACCCAGCCGTCGGCGAAGTCGGTCGCCACTGCGATCCAGAAGACGAGGCAGGCCAGCCCGACGCGATCGTCGAGGATCGCGAGGTAGAGGACCGGTGCCGCGATCAGCCGCACGAGCGTGAGCGCGTTGGCGCGGGTGAGCCAGCGAGGCGAAGCCGCCATCACCGACGACATTAACCGGCCCCACGCTACCCTGCCCAGTCCCTGACGACCTGCCCGCCGGAGCAACGAAGCCAATGCAGTCGAGACGAGTGAGGCGGATCTTCGCGGCCGCGGTGCTCGCCCTGGCGGGCGCCGCCTGCTCCGGTGGAGAAGAGGCGGGGTCGGAGTCGCCCGCTGGCGACGGCGCCGCGGTGGCGAAGACCCCCGATCCCGCCGCCGGCGAGGAGATCTACGGAAACGTCTGCGCCACCTGTCACGGCGGCAGCCCGAAGGCGGAGGGAACGGCCGGCCCGGCCATCGCCGGCTCGTCGCTCGCGCTGGTCGAGGCCAAGGTGGTGCGCGGCGAATACCCGCCCGGCTACACGCCGAAGCGCAACACCAGGGCCATGCCCCCCCTGCCCTACCTCGAAGACTACGTGGCCGACATCGCGGCCTATCTCCAGGCAGCAGGGGACGGCTGACGGGGCGCGATCACAGAGCAGACGGGCCGGAGCGCGAGTGCGCCCCGGCCCTCGAAAACCGTCTGCTAGATGAGCACCGCCATCAGGATCGCGAGCACCGCCGTGAGGCCCAGACCCACGTGGATCGTGCCCGACACCGTGGTGAGCGGCTTCTGGGTGGCCGCACCGGGCCCGATCAGCCCGTTCGCCTCGACGGCCAGGATCACGATCAGCCCGACCACCCAGTACATCGCCGGGCTCCCGTCGGGCAGGTTGGCGCCGGCAGCAAGCGAGTCCAGGTGGCTGGCGCTGGCCATGAAGAAGAGCATCGGGATCGAGAAGAGCGTGTTCGTGCGCGAGCCCATGCCCGCGTTGCCGCCCGCGCCGGCCGCTGCCGGGTTCGCCTCGCCGCCACCCGCGACGGTCTCGGCGTTGGCGATCACGATCTCCTGGGCCGGCCAGATCACGAACCAGACGTGGGCCCACATGAAGGTGCCCATCAGGCCGCCGGTCAGGATCTTGGTCATGTAGCCCGACCCGAGGCTCGTGCCGTGGCCCAGCTTCATGAGCACCATCATCCAGCCCGTGAGGAACGTGAACATGGCGCCCCAGCGGAACCACCAGAGTGCGTTGGGCACCAGGCCCCGGGTCATGGCGCTCTTGGCCGTGCCGCCCAGATCGCTGCCGAAGAACGGGGTCTGGATGAAGTTGAAGTAATAGAGCACCCCGATCCAGGTGATACCCGCCAGGAAGTGGATCCAGCGAAGTCCGAATTCCGCGTACTCCATTCAGTCACCCTCCTCGACTGCGCAGACCGGCCGGCGGGAAACCCCCTCCCCCGAAGCCCGTCCGCATCGCCCGGCATTCTAACCGGAAACCCGGCGCTTGCCGTGGGAACTTCCGGTGGCGCGCGGGCCCCTGGCGAAGCGCGGAATGCGGTCGGCGGCGCGCGCGGCCATCAGCCGAAGCGGGGAATGCGCTCGGCGATGCGGTTCCAACCCAGCTCGGCGAAGAGGCTCTCGACCCGACCGGCGTCGGCCCCGCGCCAGGCGAGCGAGCGCAGGTCAGCGCGCAGGCCGGGCACGTCGCGGACCAGCGTCGCCAGCCCCCGAGTTCGCAGCGCGAGCTCCCGGTGCTCGTCCAGCAGGGCGGCCAGCCGCTTCACGCCCCGCACCTTCACCGCGCTCCAGGCCTGGGGATCCGCCGGGACGTCCTCGATGCGGCCAAAAGCGCCCAGGGCGGCCGCGGCGCCCTTGGGCCCGACCCCCGGCACGCCCGGCAGGTTGTCCACAGCGTCGCCGACGATGCCCAGGAAGTCGGGGATCTGCGCCGGGTCGACGCCGAACTTCGCCCG
>PVMS01043371.1_pt1 | contig 11785 bp, 13 predicted proteins | sample 1853461 | NCBI WGS metagenome assembly PVMS01 (sample SAMN08582032, study PRJNA380276) | Marine sediment metagenome, whole genome shotgun sequencing project. | isolation source: ocean sediment barecode stripped | collected 2017
CAGGATCGCTCCGGCACCCACATTAAATTTATCCTTTACAATGGGAAGGGTGACTTTTGGGGTCAGGAAGACAGGAGTGGGAGCTCCGGCAAAAAGGAAGAGAGGTACCAGGCCTCCTCCTATGGAGATATTGTTGGTGATACCATAATTCATTTGGTTAAACAGGATCCAGGTATTCTGATAGTAGGCTTCCCCTTTTCTTAAACCATACCCATTGTAAAGGATAAATTTAATGTGGGTGCCGGAGCGATCCTGGGTTATGTACTTGGAGAAGGTGCAGGGTTTGGGATAGGGTACGGGGCTATGTCGCTGGGTAACAGGGATAGGAATCTCACCCTGGGGGCAGGCTGGGCCTATGCAGATTCACAGTGGGCCAATTCCCCTACCCTGACGCTGAGCGGGATGATCAGAGTGGGCAGAAAGGGCTACTTGCTCACTGAAAACTACTACATAGGCATAGAAGGTTCTTCGGTGGGCATTCTGTCCTTCGGTGGCAGAAGCGTACAAAAAAGACTAGCCATTGATTATGGCCTTTTTATTCCCCTAGGAGCAGAAAATGGGACTTTTATTGCTGTTCCCTGGCTGGGAATCGCCATACCTTTTGGGAATATATAACAACCGTAAACTATTTTACCAGGCAAACCTTTAAAAAGTCAACTTGGCTTCCCTGACGAGTTCCATGCCCCTCATGATGGCTTTTTCATTCTTGGGAATCAGGTGGTGATGCCTTTCTGGTAAGGATTTGAGAAGCCCTTTAATCACATTATCGAAATCTACCACCGGATTTACCTTGATAAAAGCACCCAGCACAACCATGTTAAAGGTAATGGAAGATTTCGTACGGGCTGCTTCAGCTGTAGCTTCTACCTGGAAAATACGGATGTCATCGCGCTCCGGATGACGGGTAATGCCATTGGGATCATAAACCATCATACCACCTGGCTTGATCATGGCCTCGAACTTATCCATCGATTGTTGATTCAGAATTATGGCTGTATCAAAACTTTGCAATACAGGGGAACTCACCCGGTCATCGCTGAGGATCACAGTCACATTTGCGGTTCCTCCTCTCATCTCGGGACCATAGGAAGGCATCCAGCTAACTTCCTGATCCTGCATAATTCCTGAATAGGCCAGGATCTTACCCATGGAAAGAACCCCCTGGCCCCCGAATCCTGCTATGATAATCTCTTCTGTCATACCTTAAACATTACAACTTTTTACAACCATTAACCTATTAACCACTAACCTATTAACTTTCCATCCACCTTTATATCTCCCATGGGATAGAATGGGAACATATTTTCCTCCATCCATATGTTGGAGTCATTGGGAGTCATTTTCCAACCTGAATTGCAGTTGGAAACAATTTCAATAAAGGATAATCCCTTCTTTTCCTTCTGGACCTCAAATGCTTTGCGAATGGCTTTTTTGGTTTTTCGCACCGGACCGGGTTTATGAACAGCCTGCCGGGTCACGTAGTGTACACCGGGTAGTTGAGCGATCATTTCGGTAATTTTATAGGGAGGGCCCATGGTCGCATTATCCCTTCCATAGGGTGAGGTAGAGGATTTCATCCCTTCCAGGGTAGTTGGAGCCATCTGTCCGCCGGTCATCCCATAGATCCCATTGTTTATGAAGAAAATGGTGATGTTTTCTCCCCTGTTACAGGTATGAATAGTTTCTCCGGTACCTATAGCAGCCAGATCACCATCCCCCTGATAGGTGAATACGTATTTATCCGGCCATAAGCGCTTTATTCCTGTGGCAACAGCAGGAGCTCTGCCATGAGCAGCCTGGGTAAAATCCACATCCATAAAATCATATGCAATCACAGAACAGCCTACAGGGGCGACTCCGATGGTATCTGCCTGGATCCCCATCTCCTCAACCACCTCCATGATCAGGCGGTGGGCAGTTCCATGGCCACAACCCGGACAATAGGATAGTGTGGCATCTGTCATAAGCGGGGTGCGCTTGTATACCAGGTTATCTGGCCTGATTATTCCTTTGATATCCATCTAAAATCCTCCCATATATTTTTCTTCAACAGCACTTAATACATCCTCCGGAGAATGTATTTTACCGCCAAGCATTCCGTAGTGTGATACCGGTACCCTTCCATTTACAGCCAGTTTCACATCCTCCACCATTTGTCCCGCACTGAGTTCCACCGACATCATTCCTTTCACGCTGCGTGCAAGTTTTGAAATGGCTTCAGTGGGAAATGGAAACAGGGTCTGAGGTCTTAATAAACCAATTTTTTTGCCTCTGCCCCTGGCCACCTCTACCACTTTCTGACAGATACGGGCACTTGATCCATAGGCCACAAGTAAGAATTCGGCATCATCACATTGAATCTTTTCATACATCACATCCTCTTCCATTCGCTTATATTTCTCCTGGAGTCTCAGGTTATGCTCATATTGATCGTCCGGATCCAGGTTCAGTGAGGTAATGATATTCCGTTCCCGATCTTCTGTTTTCCCTGTGATTACCCAGGATTGGTCGAAATCCTTGACACGCTCCTTCTGATCTGGCAACTCCACTTTCTCCATCATTTGACCAATTAGTCCATCGGTCAGAATCAAAGCTGGATTCCGGTACTTAAAGGCCAGTTCAAATCCAAGGTCCACATAGTCGGCCATCTCCTGCACTGAAGCAGGTGCAAGTACGATCAGTCGATAGTCTCCATGTCCTCCTCCTTTGGTAGACTGGAAATAATCGGCCTGCGAAGGCTGAATGGTCCCAAGCCCGGGGCCACCTCTCACCACATTTACTATCAAACAGGGTAGCTCGGCTCCAGCAATATAACTGATCCCTTCCTGCATCAGGCTGATTCCGGGACTGGAAGATGATGTCATTACTTTTTTTCCCGTTCCGGCAGCTCCGTAAACCATATTGATGGAGGCTACCTCACTCTCGGCCTGCAAAACCACCATTCCGGTCCGTTCTTCAGGTCTCTGAAGCATGAGGTATTCCATAATCTCAGATTGTGGCGTGATGGGATATCCGAAATAACCATCCACACCTGCCCTGATGGCAGCTTCAGCGATGGCTTCATTACCCTTCATTAATGCCAGTTCTTTCATACAGCTCTCCTTTATTTTTGTTTAACCCTGTACACGGTGATTACCCCATCGGGGCAAACTACTGCGCAATTGGTACATCCGGTACAATTTTCGGGGCTCTCCATATAGGCATAGTGGTAACCTTTTCCATTCACATCTTCAGCCATTCCTATAGTATCTGTGGGGCAATTTACCAGGCAGACCTGGCATCCTTTGCACCTCTCAACATCAACCACAATGGCTCCTCTTGCTTTTGCCATACTATGCTATTTTTTTTAGAACAATCACCAAATGTAGCAATTCTCAGATTCCTTCATATCTGTTATTGGACAGGTTTGACTGTTTCCCATTGTTTAGGGATAAAATCAATTATTCCGGGATGGGATGATCCTCCTGAAATTGACTCAACCTATCCTCAAGAATCCCGAATTGATCTCTCCTTACCTGTGATACACAAGCTCTTATGCCTTCAGTACGCGTACTTCCTGTAATCCCGAGCGAAATGGCACTAATCCCATAATAGAGGAGTTTTTCCACCAGCTGGGGACCCTCAAATCCGGCATAAGAGAGGGTAAAATAGAAGCCATCTGCAATGGGTTCATCCAGGTCTTTGTCATAAACAATTTTAAACCCATATTTTTGAAAGAGCTCTTTCATCACCACTGCCTTTGCCCCATATTCCCTAACCTCTTCAATGTAGTTGTAGGATCCATCATTTACAGCTTTGAATATGGCAGCAAGTGCATACTGTGCTGAATGTGATGCACCCGACGAAAGCGAATAGAGTGCTCCAAAGATCATGGCGTGCCCAAATTTGTCGGAAGTGTAATACCTCTTCAGGTCGGGATACTTTCGCTCGAACAGCGCAGGAGCTATGACCATCGTCCCAATTCGCTGGCCCGCATAACTAAATGCCTTGGAGCTGGAGATAAGAAGCACATAGTTGTCTGTATATTTGGCCACCGTAGATTGGTAGGGGGGCACTCCTGGTTTTGACAGGTCCTTTCGGAAATCCATTCCAAAGTAGGCCAGATCTTCAATCACTGTCACATCATACTTTTTGGAAATTTCTCCAATGATCTGCAGTTCATGTTCATTAAGACATATCCAGGATGGATTATTGGGATTGGAGTAAAGGATTGAGGAGTAATCGCCTTTTTGAATCTCTTCTTCCATCTTTTCCTTTAGCTTGTCACCCCGGTAATCATACAGATCAAAAGATCCATAGGGATGGCCCAGAACAAGGCATTGTTGCTTTTGTACCGGAAATCCGGGATCCAGAAACAGGGTGCCGGTCCGGTCCTTGTCTGAACGGTTCACCACCATAAAGGTGGCCATAGCCCCCATCATTGATCCTACAGTGGGAATACAATGAATGGGCTCCACATCCACATCCAGAAACATTTTTATAAATCGTGACGCCTCCTCTTTCAGTGGTTTTATACCCTCAATATTGGGGTATATGGAAGCCACCCCCTTGCGAAGGGCATTCATTTCGGCCTCCGTTCCTACAAAAGTTGCGTCCAGGCCCGGGACCCCCATCTCCATCCGGATATATTCCTGTCCGGTAATTCCCTCTATGTCATTAACTATCTTAACCAGTTCCCTGATGGTGGCCTTTCCTGCCGGATGGACTCCAAAAGCATCAATCACTTCATTCACTACTTCCGACGGTATTGGGGTTGCCTTCATACTTTATACTTTTTACTTTCTACTTGCATACTTTATCCTTTTTCTATTCTAATCCTTGCATCCACAACTACAAGCTGATTTCCCTTACCCATGATGGGATTTAGGTCCAGTTCAGCGATTTCCGTGGCATATCTACAAATACTTGAGAGTCTGACCAGAATCTCCGCATAGGCTTGTATATTAATTCCCTCCTGTCCACGCATACCCTCCAGCATCTTAAAAGCTTTCAGTGAACGGATCATTTGATCCGCTTCATGCATGGAAAGAGGAGCCAAACCTGAGGCCACATCCTTCATCACTTCCACATATATTCCCCCTATGCCGCACAGAATTACATGCCCGAAGGAGGACTCATATTTGGCACCGGCAAATAATTCAATCCCTTCAAGCATGGGCTGAAGCAATACCCCGGTAGCTCCTTTGATTTTTAGCATCTCACCGAAATGAGCAAGCAGGTCAAGCTCATTGTCTATTCCAAGAATTACACCTCCCACATCGGATTTGTGAATGGGTCCCACCACTTTCATCACAAGGGGGTACCCTGTCTCTGCTGCGATATGCTTAAGCATTTCTTCATCCCGGGCTACCCCTTCTGCTGCCCTGGGAATTCCAGCAGCATCCAGGATTTGCTGTATGACATCCGGGGCCAGGTATCCGTCCTCTGCTTCATCTATCAGTTCTCTGATGGCTTCCAGATGAATGCCCTCCAGGTAAGGGGTACTTCCGGAAGGAGGCGGTGTATTGTAAACCCTTGTGAGCGCCTCACCCAGTAAAACTTCATCGGGGAAATTGACCCAGCCATGAGACAGGAATTCTTCAACTTCTTTACTGGCCGTAGTTACAGAAGGGAGAACAGGAAAAATGGGTTTGCTGCAAGTTAACATCTTTCGATGCAGGACCTCATAAACATCAAATACAGGTGTCAGTCCGGGGGTGCCAAAAACCACCACAATTCCATCGATTTCCTGGAATGATGTTTCACAAAAATCGATGCAGGTTTCCACCTGTTCTGCATTGCCTGTGGCCAGCAGATCGATTGGATTAGACGCAGATGATCCGGGAGAGAGAAAAGTAAGCAGCTCTTCAACTTTGGCTCCTTTCAACTGAGGGACATCCATATTTCCATGTGCCAGCGAGTCGGTCAGCATAACAGCCGGTCCACCTGCATGAGTAATAATGGCAAGATTTCTGCCTTTCATCCTGGGATAGAGCATCACTGAAGCCACTGTGGTAAGATCCTCCCTGCCATAACAACGCACTATTCCCGCTTTTCTAAAGAGCGCATCCACTGCCATATCAGAGCTGGCCATAGCACCTGTGTGAGATGAAGCAGCCCTGCTTCCCGCATCGGAGGTTCCAGCTTTAATGGCCGCAATGTCACAGCCCTTCCGAATCAGTGAGGTGGCATGTTTCAGTAATTTGTCTGGATCCTTAATGGTTTCGAAGTAGAGGATCTTTACCCTGGAAGAGTTACCCTCCTTATAGGTTTCATCGAAATATTGCAGCACATCCTCCACACCGAGTTGGGCGGAATTACCTACAGAGAAAACATGGTTAAACCTGAGCCCCTTTTGCAGACCCGATTCCATAATAAATACGGCTGTTGCACCGCTTCCAGATATAAAGTCACATCCCTGGGGATCAAGCTTAGGAATGGGGAGGGTAAAAATACCCTGGTATGCCGGAGTTAGCACACCGATGCAATTGGGTCCGATCAGGGCTGCATCATAGGATGCGCAAAGGGCTACCAGCTTCTTTTCAATGGTGGATCCCTCAGCGTTCTCTTCGCTAAAACCTGCAGATACGATAATAAAAGCCCTTGTTTTACGGCTTGCTGCCATATCGCGAACAATATCCAGGCAATAGGCAGCCGGTACAGCCAGGAAGGCCAGATCGGTATCGGGCATCTCGTCCACCTTATGGTAGCAGGGCAATTCCTGTATGGAGTCCTCTTTGGGATTCAATCCATAAAGTTCACCCTTGAATGTTCCGGTACGTAAGTTATAGAATAGTTTCCCGCCGGGTTTTGTGAGATTATTTGAAGCCCCAACAACTACAATACTCTCAGGATTAATAAGTTGTCGATTTACCATCAGGTTTTCTTTGGTTGATCCAAAGATAACAAAGCTGATTTTTGTGTGGGTAAGATTGGGAGTGTCTTAGAACAGTGTCGAAAAGCAGAAAAAAAAAGTAAGGCAAGTTGCTACTCTCCCTAAAACCCTCAAAAGATTCACAACTTGCCTTGCACCCCAACAATTACTTTCCAGCTATATTAACCAATTAGTGCGATAATTGTTTTTGACAAATCGTAATTTAACAATTGGGCGCTATTTTTTAACATTTGGGAGCAGTCCAGAGATATCTAACCGGCCAGAACCGACTTTACCTTAACACCAGGCATCCTGCCCAGCTTCCCGGTCAGAGATCCAATCCGATCTGTATTCCCCTCCATAACCAGAGAGATCACATTGGTGGAACGATCCCTGAGTGGAATTCCCTGGCGGCCAATAATCAGATCTGAGTGTTCCGAAATAGCAGAATTAATGCGCTGAATATCACCTTCCTCAGACACAATAATAATGACAGCTCCAATTCTGGATTCCATATTACAAATATACTAATAAATGAGTTCCTGAACGGTGTTCAACAGATCTGCCAGTTTGGAGTGCTTGCCTGATTCAATTCGTTTATGAAATCGAATGGTGATTTTACCCTCATCAATTGAAGAATTGGTAAACAAAGGATATATGAAATTCCCTGAACCAGAAATTTGAACAAGCCCTTTGAAAGATGATTCCTGAGCAAGAATTGAAGCAGCGTAAGCTCCCTCAGGGGGCAGTAGCTTTAAATCGTCTTTGGGTAAGAATTCAAAACTATCGTGACCAGTTCTGGCGGAGGGTACTGATTTCCTCTCCAAATGAGTTTGAACCATAAAGATATGTTCCAGGTAAGCGTTGGCCCTCTGAATATTTCCATCTCTTAAGGCCTTTCGAATCTGTGTGCTGCTTACAGTCTCATTCTGAATCTCCTGTTCAGGGATCTCCTCCACCATGTATCCGTATCTCTCGCTGGAATTGTATAAGGAGTCATAGCTGCCCTCCTTATTAAAACCAAAAAAGTGATTGAATCCCACAACAATGGTGTGTGCGTGAAGTTTTCCAACCAGGTAGCATCTTACAAATTCCTCAGAGGTGGTTCTGGCAAATTCCCTGGTGAATTCCAAAATTACCAGGTGATCCAGACCTGCCTCCTCCAAGAGCAAACACTTTTCCGGAAGTGAATTGATCATTTTAAGGTCTTTCCCAGCAGTATCGGGATAGAGCACCTTTCGGGGGTGAGGAGAAAAGGTGATCAGAACCGAAGCTCCCCCCGCTCCTTCCGCAAGGATATTTAGTCTCTGGATAATGGTGCGGTGACCTTTATGAACCCCATCAAATGACCCCACAGTTACCACCGGGGATGGGATTTTAGGCAAAAACTCCAATGAATGATGAATCTGCATCTTAGGTATTGGCAGTCTTCACAAAATAGGCAACTTTCTCGAGGGATGTAATCATGTCATACTCGTCAAGGTAGACATCTTCTGCCACATTAAGCGGAACAGTTGTGAAATTCAGAACCCCTTTTATCCCCGACTCCACAAGTTGTGTGGAAACCTCAGTGGCCGAGTCGGCCGGAACAGTCATAATGGCAATGGAGATATTGTTGGACTCTACGATCTCTTTCAACCTGCTTAAGGGATAGCACTTTACTCCGGAGATAACCCGATCGATTTTCGTGGTATCCACATCAAAGGTGGCTATTATATTGAGCTTGGATCGCTTTCCTATAAAATAGGTCGTGACAGCTCGTCCCAGGTTACCCACTCCAATGACCGCCACATTCAGTCCTTTTTCAGAGTCAAGAATTTCACCTATGACATCGATGAGCTCCCTCACATCATATCCCTTTCGTTGCATACTGGTGTAGCCAATGAACATGATATCACGACGCACCTGAACCGCAGTGTTATGGTGAAGTTCTGCAAGCTCATGAGAGAATATATGGGTCTTTCCTTCCTCCAGACATTGTAGCAATGACCGGCGGTATTCACTGAGTCGTTCAACTGTGCGTTCTGGTAACATCATTTTTTACAAAAAGGTTAGAATGCAATAGTACAAAATATTGTTAATTTAATCACAGTTTCGGATCATCAAATCAATCGATAGAGTTCATTTTTAGGTAAGTGGCAATACAATCTTAAATTCACTTCCCACATCAGGTTCACTTTTCACCTGAATGTGCCCACCGTACAGTTCTGCTATCTTGCTTACAATGGAGAGGCCAAGTCCGGATCCGGCAATACCTTTGGTACGCACATTTTTTATACGAACAAACTCCTTAAAAAGCTGGGATATCTCTTCTTCGCTCATCCCTATGCCACTGTCCCTGACCAATATCTCCACCTGATTCCCCTTTTCCAGTGTGGCCACCTCCACCTTTCCCCCCTCTCGGTTGTATTTGACCGCATTGGACAACAAATTATTTAACATGATATCCATGTCCGAAGGATCTGCATCAAAATAGAGCTCATCGCCCTGGAAGCTGACGCTGATGTTGCGTTGGATAGCAAGCGGTTTGATGGTCGAAAGTGCCATACGAGCCCGATCTTTCAGGTTTATATGCTCTATTTTATCCTCCTTACGTTCAAGTCGGATCTTTGTGAAATCCAGGAGATCCATGATTAAGGATCGCATCCCTTCCACCCTTTGAAGAGATCTCTCCAGAAGCGGATCGTAGTCTGTCAAACCTTCGCCAAGCTCCCGGTTTTTCATCATCTGAAGGTATCCTTCCAGGGCATTTAACGGTGATTTCAGCTCATGACTCAGCACAGAAAGAAACTGGTATCTGATCTTCTTCCCTTCCTCCTTCATGGTACGGGTAATCCTTTTAAGGAAGAGTTGCTTCACCAACAAATCCACACTGGCCTTTAATTCAGCAGGAGTAAATGGCTTTGGAATAAAGTCTCTTGCTCCATCATCAGTTGCACGAGCCGCGATCTCCACCGAAGCATAGGAGGTAATCATGGCTACCATGATCTCCATCTTTCGGTTCCTGATAATCTCCAGAACTTCCATTCCATCCATACCCGGCAACTTATTGTCCAGCAGCAGAATATCCGGCAGTTTCTGTTCCAGAATTTTCAGTGCCTCTTCACCGGTGGAAGCCTCGAGGCACTCAAATGTATAGTCTTCGTCCATGAAGGGAAAACTAACCACATGGCTGGACAAAATTCTCTTGACACCCGAGCGAATGCCAGGTTCATCATCCACCACAAGTACAGAAACAGTCTCCATGGTCAGAATAATAATTTTTCCACAAGCAGCCGCAACTGCTCCATTCGAAATCCCTTTTCCAGGTAGTGATCTGCTTTTATCCACGATTTTCCACCCTGACTGTTGATGTCAAAGCTGATTCCACACTCTGCGGCCACTGCGGTGGAGATTATGACCGGAATATCCGGACGGCACTTTTTAATCCGGTAGGAGAGGATAAAACCACTGTCCTCCTCCTCCATCATCAGGTCCAATATGGCCAGATCGGGACAGGAACCCTCCAGGTATCGTTCTGCCTCCTCCCTCGATTCCACTGCCACCACTTCATATCCCCACTTCTCCAGGTGGTGTTTCACCAGAAATATCTGATCCGGATCATCATCTGCCAGCAATATGGTCTTGTTCGACTCACTCATAAGTATCCTAACATATTAACACATTAACTGCCTGCGAAGCAGGCTAACTAACAAGCTTCCTTGGAAGCTTTATCACAAACTCCGTCCCTGTAGGCCCCTTCCCCGGATCCGCGTTGGATTGAACATCTATTTGTCCCCTGTGCATCTTCACAATTCCATAGGTGGTTGCCAAACCAAGACCAGTCCCTTTTCCAATTCCCTTTGTTGTATAAAAGGGTTCAAACACCTTTTCCAGGTCGGTGCTTTCAATCCCTGTTCCCTGGTCCTTAATATGAATAGTTACCCAATCATGGTTATCAGAAAGGTTCACCTTTAGATTCCCTCCATTTGGCATGGCCTCTATTCCATTTTTCAAAAGGTTGGAGATGACCTGTACCATCTGCTCCCGGTCGATTTCCGCCAGGGAATTGGACAGTCTGTTCTCAAGGGAGTAAGAAATCCCCTCCGGAAAGATTATCGATGAAGTACTTATCCTCATCAATTCCTCCAGGTCGGTTTCAGTATATTTTACCTGGTTTTTACGGGCAAAATTCAACAATCCGCCCACAATGGATTTACACCTTCCTGCCTGCTCTACAACAAGTTGCAAATCCTCTCTTAATTGTTGATCATCCCCACATTCCTCCAGCAGAAGGTTGCTGTACATAATGACCACTCCAAGGGGATTATTTAGCTCATGGGCTATTCCGGCCGATAACTGACCCATATGGGCCAATTTCTCGCTCTGTTTAAGCGCCTGCTCCACAGAGACCAATTTATGGTTGGAGTCCGCAAGCTTATGGATGGTCTGGTGCAAAGTATCTATAGAATAAGGCAGACACATCTCCACCTCGGCCAATCCCTGGGAGATGGCCATGGCATGATTCAAACAGGTATCGTACCCACATGCCCCACAGTCGAGATGGTCCTGCTGGGAGAATTTCCCCATGTGGTGAAGCACCTTTTCAATATCTTCCTCGGTAGGATCGGAAATTCGCTGATCATCCCGGTCAAAGATCCTTTCCAGATCAAGCGAAATTCCTTCTTCTCTTACTACCCCACTCTTCGCATTTTCACCAGTCAGACGATTGTGCAAGTGGTTCAGCACATGCTTTCGTCGTATGAATTTCTTTCCATTCGTGCTGGTGCCAGGTCCCATGATGCAGCCTTCGCAGCAGAGCAGTTCCAGCTGCATGGGACCTGGCACCAGCACGAATGGAAAGAAATTCATTCGACGAAAGCATGTGCTGAACCACTTGCACAATCGTCTGACTGGTGAAAATGCGAAGAGTGGGGGAGTAAGAGACGAAGG
>PVMS01111526.1_pt1 | contig 11784 bp, 9 predicted proteins | sample 1853461 | NCBI WGS metagenome assembly PVMS01 (sample SAMN08582032, study PRJNA380276) | Marine sediment metagenome, whole genome shotgun sequencing project. | isolation source: ocean sediment barecode stripped | collected 2017
GCTTCCCTTGCCTCTATGGCCTGCACAGCTCTTTGGGCTGCGGTTTTTGCCACATGGACAGGATCCACGTCATCAAAGAGCTCAAACCCGATCAAGCCTCCCACAGGTTCATATCCGGTTTGAATGAGGTCATCTTCAGCCACCACCACTTGTACGGCAAGCAACGTATAAGTTCGATCCTCCTCCACCAGGAACCCTTCTGAATTGGCCATGACAATCTTTTGATGCTTATCGCTGTAAGCCACCTTCACCTGCCGAACGCGGGAGTCGACGCCGCGGGCTGCTGCATTCGCTTCTCTCACAATAGCAACCTTCCTGGCGGTTTCAACGATATCCGGAGAAAGGCTCACCTCAAGGTTCACACGAGGTCTGAGGGGGTACTCTTGTGCAATGACACCCCCGGAACCAGACTTCACCGCACTGGCCAAATCCTCTGCAAGGGCCAGGACATCTCTCTCAGAAAAACTATTGCCATAGGCGTAGGAAGTTTTGAAATTGGCAATGGCTCGGACGCCTACGCCGGCATCCGTGCCGCTGATGACATTTTCAATCTTGTTATCATCACACACGATGACATTGGTCCGGCTCGACTCATGATATAAATCAGCAAAGGAACCTCCGTTTCTTAGAACCGTCCTAAATATCTTTTCGAGGGGATAATGACCAATCATGGATATGCTTTATGTGAGTTGTTTTGTGATTATCTCCGCAATCTCTCTGCAGTGACTTTCAGTCTCCTCATGGGTAGGTCCCTCCACCATCACGCGACACAGGGGCTGTGTACCGGAATAGCGGACCAGCACTCTGCCCCCATCTCCCAAGATCCTTTCTACACGCTCAACAACAGCAACAATCTCGGGTACTCCCTCTATGGGCCGTTTATCCTTCACCTCGACATTGATCAAGCTCTGTGGAAACACCTTCATGAGTCGGGCAAGCTCCGAAAGGGGTTTGCCTGTCCTTTTCATGGCACTCACCAGTTTGATGGCAGTTATGATCCCGTCTCCGGCGTTGTGGTGGTCCAAGAATATCATGTGCCCGGAGTCTTCCCCACCAATGCTCGCCCCCCTTGCCAGCATTTCCCGCAGCACGTATCTGTCACCCACTTGCGTTGTCACAAGGTCGATGCCGAATTCCCTCAAGGCAAGCCCTAGCCCGATATTGCTCATTACTGTGCTTATGACCCGGTTATTGGCGAGCCGGCCCTCTTCCTTCATAACCTTAGCGCAGACAACCAATATTTGCCCGCCCGTAAGCACCCCGCCAGTTTCATCCACGGCCGTAACACGATCTCCATCTCCATCAAAGGCAAATCCAACATCAGCTTTGTTTCTCAACACCTCTTCAGACAGGCTTTCGGGGTGCTCGGATCCGCAGTTCAGGTTAATATTGCTACCATCGGGATCTGCAAAGAGAGTATTCACACTAGCACCCAATTCCTTGAAGGTAGCAGGGGCCACATGAAATGTAGCTCCATTGGCGCAATCCAAGACGATATTGAATCCTTCCAAGCTCTTGTCTTTGGAGGCCACATCCTCCAAGAAGGTTGCATAACGACTCGGGGCATCTGTGACAGGATATGCCCTGCCAAGAGTTTGACGTTCGTCAGACAATACAAGTATGTCATTCTCAAGAATCAGCTCTTCAATCTCAAGCTCCATTTCATCGGAAAGCTTTAACCCGTCTCCCTTAAAGATCTTGATTCCATTATCTGGAAACGGGTTATGTGAGGCTGAAATCATAACTCCCGCATCAAAGCCCATGCTCCTCGTTATGTATGACACTCCCGGCGTGGGCAAGAATCCTACCAAAAGGGCATCACCACCCATGGAACAAATGCCTGAAACCAGAGCATGCTCAAGCATGTCTCCTGATATTCTAGTGTCTTTCCCGATAACAACCTGTGTCTTGGCACTGTCACGTTTGAACACGTGGGTTACCGCACGCCCGATTTTCAAAGCCATCTCCGAGGTCATGGGATATTCATTGGCCATGCCTCTGATTCCATCCGTACCAAATAACCTACCCATACGTGTTACCCTCTATACGTCCGTAAAAGACGGAATGAGCTTAAGCACTTGCTGGTTGACGTCATCAACAATCCCCTGAAGCCATTTGGTTCCCTTGGCAGAGCAAGACTCATCCAACCCTTGGATGACCGCCACGTAATCAGAACCTCTTTCCTCAATATGTCCACTGAGCTCTTCCAAGAACGTCTCGCGCATAGCGGGGTCTCCTGAGTTGTTCTGGTTCGCATTGAACATATCTTCGAGCTCCTGCCATGTTTCAAACAACTCTTGCTCCTGTCTTAAGAGATTCTCACTTGCCTCATCCTTCATAATCACTCGGTATTTCTCGACAGATTCAGGCATCTTCTGAGATAGTGCTCCGAGGCGATCTATTCGCTCCTTAATGGCCATGTCCAACTTGTCCAGCACACCTTCATACAACATTTGGCCCATCACATCGCCTTTGAGAAACTGGGAACGAACCCCAACGTACCATTGCTTGAGCGCAATGAGATTGGCGATGTAATTGATGTTATGGACGACAGGCCTTTTCACGTACCAGTATACACCTGGATAGTAATCGGGATCCTTTTCGATCGGATCCCCACCCAGCAGAAGTTTGCCTCCCTTAAAGACATCCCTGCGATATACCACGCCTGCGGCTATGACTGTTCCGTATTCTATGCGTACGGGCCCAACCAGACCTCCTTGCCCCCCAAGAAAGACAGGAGGCTGATTCAGCATTACACCGCGCGGCACATCACCAATCAAAGAAGGGGTGGCTTTATCCTGATTAGGGGTATAGTTGAAATGAACGTAAGAGCTACCTACCTCGCTATGATTCTTCCGATTTGTCCCCCCTGCCATGAAACAATCGCAGAAGTTGATAAGGCTCCCCAGAGTCACAAACGGGAACAGAATGGTTTGCTTGAGGCCCACCATATGGGCGCCGTTGGCTTCTTCTTCAAGAATGCACCCATCTCGAACCTGAGCCCCTGAGCCCATGTTAGCCTTTTCAAGAAATACAGACCTCCTGAAGAAACCACCTTTTAGTTCAACGTTCGCCCCTATCTGGCAATCTTCCACGGTCACAGGCCCCTCGTAGCCAAGTTTCACGCCGGGCATGATCAAGGTTTTCTCACCAAAGATCTTGCAACCCCCATAAATGACGACGCCATCTCCTGCAATACGATCTAATGAGACGCCATCTCCCACCAGTACACTCTGGGGGTTAGGTATGGTAGCCCCTTTTTCAAGAAGCCGTTCTATCTTATCTGTTTGTTCAGAATGCATTAAGGCTTCCTTTCGTAAGGTTTCCACGTTGTGCTGACCGTGGCTGTTCTGTATGACTGCCGGCACTTGGATATCAGGACACGAATGGCCCTTTTGGGCAGCTTACTATGAAAGATTGCCCTGTTGTCAAGCGGTTTTGCTTGTTGACCTTGACACCTTCCCCTCAGTTCTGTTAGCCATTTACTCATTCGGTTCAACCGGTTTTGCTTGATAGGCTCGCATAGGTCTTTTATATAATACAGTAGCACAGCAGAAGGCCGCTGACCTCGCCCCCCAGTGGGCAGTCTATCCCGAGAGTTCCAAGAAAGATATTGGGAGGCACAAAGTTTTGAAACAGACAACCGATAACCGCATGACAAGACTCAGGGCCCGCCTGCAAAAGGAGGCTTTTGATACTTTATTGGTATTACAGGGCGAGAACCGACGCTACTTGAGCGGATTCACCGGTGAAGATGGTCAGTTTGACGAGTCTGCAGGTGCCCTTTTTATCACGCTTGATCGACAGTTGCTTGCCACTGACTCAAGATATGAAACGCAAGCACGAATGGAAGCCCCTGGTTTCGAGATCTATCGCTGTAAAGAGAGCTTGGCTTCATCGCTCCCGGAAGTCCTGAGAATGTTTCGAACCGAGCGTCTCGGTTTTGAAAGTGCACGGGTATCGCAGTTGCAGTTCCAGAGATTTCAAGAACATTTGGACAAGAAAGCCCTCTCCGTATCTCTGGTCCCCACTGAGAATTTGGTGGAAGATTTACGCATGATAAAAGAACCTCAAGAGATAGAGGCTATAAAGGAGTCACTCGCTCTGTCCGAATCTGTGTATGAAGAGGTTGTTAACACACTGTGTCCTGGAACCACAGAAAAAGAGCTTGCCTGGGCCATAGAAAAGGGGCTCCGAGAGGCGGGCGCAGATTCAGTTGCGTTTCCTCCCATTGCTGCCTCAGGTCCAAACTCTGCCCTGCCCCATGCTGTCCCCACGAATAGAGCTATACAACAGGGAGAGCCGATCCTCTTTGATTGGGGCGCACGCCTTAACGGCTACTGTTCGGACATTTCACGTACAGTGGTGATTGGGTCGCCTGACAATACTTTCGATGAGGTCTACCACGTAGTAAAAGATGCGCAATCTATGGCAGTCGAAGCGATGAAGCCCGGTGTTAGCACTCAGGCCGTGGACAAGATTGCGAGGGATTATATTATTGCCAAGGGCTTCGAGGATTGTTTTGGCCATGCCCTTGGGCATGGTGTGGGATTGGCGACCCATGAAAGACCGCGTTTGAGTCCCATCCAGTCCATGAACCTGGAAGTGGGCATGGTCACCACTGTCGAACCAGGTATTTACATGCCCGGATGGGGAGGGGTGCGGCTGGAGAATGTGGTGGTGGTAGTAGAAAGTGGGGCGGTGGTTCTGAACAGGCACCCGTTGTGAGGTCCAAGAAATAACAAGCCATCTCAGAAATGCGTCTGAGTCCCCATGGCGGCGTTGCGTGTCGACTCAAAATGCTCACATACTGCCGTGTATGCTGCGCTTTTTCGCCTCCCCACGCCTTGCCCTGAACCCTGACCCACATTTTTGAGATGGCTTGAAGCCTTCAAGGGGTCATAGGCTGTGTTGTTTTTGCATTGATAGAGGCCCGTCAGAGATGAATTCCCTGGACCAACTGGCAGATCAGTTTATCAACTACTTGGTAGTGGAAAAAGGGCTCTCCAAAAACACCGTTGTCGCCTACAGCAGGGACCTGATTCTGTATCTTGAATTCTTGCGGTCAAACAGTATTGCTGATATTGCAGCCGCTGATACAACCCTTGTTCTAAAACATCTGGTTGAGTTAAGGGACGCAGGCCTCGGACCCAGAAGCAGAGCAAGACACCTTGTGACTTTAAGAGGATTCTATCGATTCTTGGTCCAGCAGAAGATAATAGACGCCAATCCAGCTAAGATTGTGGGCCTGCCAAAGGCAGGCATGAGACTCCCCGATGTTTTAAAGGTAGACGAAGTGTTGCAGCTTCTGGAGGCACCTGATCCTTCCAAGCCTTTGGGGGTGAGGGATGCCGCTATGTTAGAACTTCTATACGCAGCGGGACTCAGGGTATCAGAGCTGATTAAAGTCGGAATGGCAGCTATCAATCTGGAGGCCTGTTTTGTCCGAGTTATTGGGAAGGGCTCCAAGGAACGGATAGTGCCTATAGGGCTGGTGGCCAAGAAGAAGATAGATGCCTACCTTACATCAGGACGTCCGATCTTATTGAAGGGTCGGCCAAGCCCGTATCTCTTTGTAACCCGCTCGGCAGTGTCCATGACACGCCAGGGATTCTGGAAGCTTTTGAGACAATATGCCCTAAAGACCGGCATTTCTCACAGAATTACCCCTCACACCCTCCGACATTCTTTTGCTACTCACCTGTTGGAGCGCGGGGCAGATCTGCGGTCGGTACAGGTAATGTTGGGCCACGTGGATATCAGCACCACACAAATCTATACCCATGTTGCTCAGGAGAGACTAAAGGCGGTTCATACACAGTATCATCCGAGGGGATAAGACTTGCTTGACCCAGGGCCCCTCTCAAGCTACTCATGAATGGTTCCCTCGTTGTCGACAGTATAGGTCTTGTCTCCCGCGGCGTGATAAGTCACAATTGACAATGTTTGCTGGGTGCCTCCGGCAGTCACACTCACGTCGGCTGTCTGTCTGAACCCATACGCTGTCAATATTGAGACCGAAGAGATAGACCCGGCAGGATTGTCATTAAAATAGCCTCGGGCAGCAGCATATGTATTCCTGGCGTCTGCCTGAGCGGAGGCATTACGAGCCCCTTTCAAGTACCACAAGTAATTCGGTATGGCAATGGTTGCCAAGAGGCCGATGACCGCAAGAACCGTCATCAGTTCAATCAGAGTGAATCCCTTTACGGTCTTTTTTTTTAGCATTTGTGGCCCTTAATTCTCTCGGGTAAAAAGGGATAAGCGCAACCCGGCTCACCCGAGTCTATTTGATAATTAGCTTTTTTACGTATATTTGCTACCATAATCTTTGTCAAGTGCTACACCATCTCTTGGAGAGCTAGTTAGTGCCCATCCACAAATAACGTAACAAGTGTTGGGCACAGGGTAAGTTTCCAATTCATAAATGAGGAATTTTTCTGACGAGCAAGGCCGCACAAGGGTTTTCGTTGAGGAGTACAGGTGGTACTCCGCAGACGGAAACCCGCGGAGAACGCCGCTCATCGGAAAAAGGGCCATTTATGGATGGAAACTAGTTATAGCGAAGGAGCCAAGGCATGATATCAGAACCATACAAGATTAAGGAAGTGAAGAAGGCCAACAATTTGAAACCGTACGAAAGATGGAATGTTCTGAAGAAAGTGCACTTCAATACGTTTCATGTGAGTTCTGATTACATAACTTTTGATCTCGCAAGTAGGGGTATGTCCTCATGGTCCCACTATCAAAAAGCAGCATACATGATCGGGGATGAGGCATACGCAGGCAGTCGCAATTATATGCATCTTGCAAAGAGCGCTAAAGAAGTCCTTGGTCTTTCTCAGATTGTTCCAACGCATAATGGTATAGGGGCCGAAAAGCTCCTTGCGACCACCATACTCAGAAAGGTCAGACCGTTCTCCACAACAGAGGTCGATGTGAAGGACTCGTGCCCGAAAATGGTGGCATCAGTATAGATATGACTTGCAAAGAGGCGCTATCATATCCGGAACCGCATAAGTTTGGTGGCAATATTGATACTGAACAATTAGAGAAGTTGCTAAAAGAGCTGGGTAAAGATCAGATATCCTATGTTCATCTCGAGACTTGCCCGGAAGACTGGAATGGCCAGCCACTTTCTTTTGCCAACCTTGAAGCCATTAGAAGTCTATGTAATTCCCATTCCGTTCCCCTAGTCATTGATATTTCCCATGTCCTTGAAAATTCTTATTGGATCAAAAAAGTCGAGAAGAACGACCAAGAGATTATGGAAATAGCCAAAGAAATAATCTCACTTGCAGATATTGTTTTGATGGACGCGAGCCAGGATTCCCGGTCAGACATCGGGGGCTTTATTGCCAGTGAGAATCCGAAGTTCTTTGAGGAATTCAAAAACCAGGTTGTTGTTTTTGAGGGTCTCCATACCTATGGCGGTATGACTGGTAGGGCCATGGAAGTCTTTGCAGTCGGTATCGAAGAGATGAGAGAAACAAGGTATGTCGAATGGTATACTACTCAGATTGGGCTACTCTACGACATGCTGAAAGAGAATCGTGTGCCTGTCCACAGGGGTGGAAATGAAATAGCACTGGACATAGAACGTTTTCTCCCCCATCTCTCGCCGGATGACTACCCTAAATTTGTCTTGGCCGCGAGTCTATACATTCTCGGTGGCCTGAGAGGAAGAATCGATGGCTCATGGCAATATCACGCCCAAGGAGAAGGCAGACGAATCCTCAATTTAGAGCCCCCTCGAAGTGCATATACAAGAAACCATTTGAGGAGAATCGCTGATGTAATTTCCTTTGTTTATGAGCATAAAGATGAAATCTCTGGTCTTAGACTCCTGAACAATCCAGAGTATGTGGACCAGGCCATTTTTGAACCAGAGCGTCACCGCCTATTCGTTTCGTTTCCCCAGGAAAAACGACAAGGCAAAAGCCTTTTCGAACCCTACAAGATCGCCATATTCGAGCCGCTTAAAATGACAGATAAGGCATATAGAAGAAAGGCCATGGAAAAGGCAGGCTACAATACGTTTCTACTCGATTCTGAGGATGTATACATCGATCTACTCACCGATAGTGGAACCTCGGCAATGAGTTGTTTTCAGTGGGAAGGAATGACCAACACTGCGGATACGCCATACAGCAGCAAACACTATCTGAACCTTGTCAGGGAATTCAGTGACATTCTCGGTTTCAATCACATCATCCCCACACACCAGGGGAGAGCTGCTGAACACATTATGTCACAGACCATGATTAAGCCCGGTCAGATTGTGCCTGGGAATATGTACTTCACGACTACGAAGCTCCACCAAGAAATGGCTGGCGGTGTTTTCGTGGACGTCATCGTCGATGAGGCTCATGATCCAAAAAATAGCTATCCCTGGAAGGGGAATATTCACATCGCAAAGCTTGAAAAAGAAATTGATCGAGTTGGCTCCCATAACGTGGCCTATATCAGCTTTGAAATGTCGGTTAATATGGCAGGCGGACAGCCTTTCTCAATGCAAAATGTGAAAGAACTTTCCCGCCTCTGTCAAAAACATGCCATCCCAATTATGTTTGACGCCACTCGCTGCGTTGAAAATGCTTATATGATCAAAAAGCAGGATCCGGATCATTCCGAAAAAGCCGTTAGAGAGATCCTTAGAGAAATGCTCAGCTATGGAGACGGCTGTACGATAAGCTGCAAAAAAGATTTTCTAGTCAATATGGGAGGAATACTCGCATGCAATAGTGAAGAACTTGCTATCAAGTTCCAAAGAATGCTTCGCATTTGGGAAGGTGATGTTACAAATGGAGGCCTAGACCCCAAAGACATAGAGGCTCTTTATCGAGGACTTCTCGATTCCCTTGATGATGAATATATTGAAATGAGGATCGAGCAAACGCAAGAATTCGGCCGGAAGCTCATCCACGCCGGCATACCAATCGTTGTCCCTCCAGGGACGCATGCAATTTTTGTCGATGCCAAACGCTTCTTCCCCCACATGGATCAGGACGAATATCCGGCTCAAGCATTGGCTGCAGCAATTTACATTGAAACTGGTGTGAGAACTATGGAAAGGGGGAATGTCTCAAAAGGACGCCATCCCGAAACTGGGGAAAACTACCGCCCGGCTCTCGAATTAGTGAGATGCACAGTTCCAAGAAGGGTGTACTCAAATTCTCACATCGATTATGTGGTCGAGGGAATTGAACGCCTTTATAAAATAAGAGAGCAAATTAGTGGGTTGCGATTCATCTATGAACCAAAGGTTCTCCGATTCTTCCAAGGAAGGTTCGAACCCCTGCAACCATGGCCGTTCTGAACCCAGAACCATCTATAGTGAGATGAGTGATGGGGGGGGTGTGGACCTACGACAGAAGAGGTTTTGGTATTCGCTTCGTGTCCGATTTACGTCAAAACGAGTATGCTAAACCAACGTTAATCCCATACTGATGGGTAGTGCTTGCAGGTTCATGCCAGAGGCGAAGAGAGTTTCCTGGGGATATTACATAAACTTGGTTGCTTTTGCCAATCTCACTATACTCGTACCAAGGTGTACCTACGCATGACCAAGCGTCAGAAAATCGGTAGCGAACAGGGATTTCAGCAAACCATCCAGTTTTGTCGCCCAAATCAACTTTAAAGTCACTGGCACTGGAATCAATCTGTGACAGAAAAGCCTTCATCTTCCCACCAAACATAAAACGCATCGCTATGTTGGCCCCGATGTTCCATTTGCCACTTAGCTCAAAGTCGGCCCTGATCCCCACTGGGAAGTAGTGCCAAGTATATTCCTCGTCAAAAGGAGACGGTCCCCCTAAGCCGCGTTTCCAATATCGATAGCCGTACCCTATATATGGAGTTAAAGAAGACTTCTCGCCGCTATCAAAGGCGTATCCAACGTCCCATTCAAGCCGGAAAAAAACATTGTCAGTTGTGTCTACTATCGGCATCGCCTCCGGAGGCTGCGTGGTTCCATCATAATCTGTATCCGCATTGGTGTATTCCATAAAGAGTCTTGTATAGGGATCATCCTTCTTTTTGTAAGTATAGCCCAAATAGAAACCAGGCAACCATCCTTCTTCCTTGCTTTTCAACGGAGACGGAACGTCCTCTTCATAATCGAAATGATAAGACATAAAACCAAAATCAACGTTGTGGGGTCTGTGAAGTTCTGTTCTTTCATAATAGGATGCTACTGACTTCCCTTGGAATAGTACATGTCTAATAATGCGATTCCCCTGGAGCTCCCATTCAACTTCTGTCCACAGACCTTTTCCGTCAGGTACAATGAATTCTTCAGCTATCCATTTGTCATCTTTCTGGCGAATATTTTTTATGACAACCCTGTCAATATACCCTTTCCAAGATTTCACGGGTGTAAAGACAAAGACACCCTGGTTTCCATCTATCTTAACGATAGATCCTCTTTCAGCTCTCCAGAAACCGTCAAACAGATTTTCCTCATCCTGTGCCGGACAATTGTTCACAAGGCCACCAATGATTAGTATTACGACTATCAATTGCGCTGCTCTTTTCATTTTAGCTCCCCTAATGGAGGAATATCTCCGAAGTCCCTCAAAACAAACATATCAGCGACACGCCAAACAAGTTCACTGGCATTCATAGTAAACATTCAGGGTCACTTCATACTCGGCTCCGATAACTTCAACTCCGTCAGAATTACCCCAATAGTTGAAAAAATCGTCAAAACAAGAACCCTCCATAGACACCGTGTTGCCATCTCACCAAAGCCGATCGGACCAGCATGGCCAATCATGGCGGGCATACCCGTATAGAAGGCCCCAACCATAACTCCGCAAATAGCCCCTCCAATAATCCGTTTCGACAGTGCGGCTCCACCCGCGCCCAGAGTAACCGCGGCACCACAAAGTAACGGCACCAGCACGGCAAGCCACCAAATCTCATTGAGACCCGGCAATTCTCCGACCCTCCTGAGATAGAAAAGATCTGCAATCCCAAATATCCCCAACCCGACAACGGCGCACAAGGCAATATGCCAGTATCGAGGCGGCATCTCAGCCCGTACTTCACTCCGTTTTCGCATGCGACGTCGTATCGTCAGGGGCCAGTTGTAAAACAAACAAAACACCCCATGCTCCAGCAGAGCCCCTCTTTCCCCAAACACAGGAACAGCATGAACTGCTTCCGCAGCCCAGTGAACCGCCATAAACCGGGCCAACGCAGGGTAACGATACCCCATCTGGATGGGGAACGCCAAGTAACCTACATACTTGAAAAACCCTAGAAAGACCGCCACGTTATAGTCCTTGAAATTCCGCTCCCTAATGACCAGATACAGCACGTAAAGGCCGCGAACCATCGAACCCGGCGAAATAGGCGTCACCTGAAATAACGCTATAATGCCAAGTCCAATACCCCACGCCTGCCCTCGCGGCATCTCAGGATGCATTACAACATATGCAACAGCCACAAGCACAGACACAATTTGTGTGATCGGCAAAGTACATAGATGAACCGCTAGACACTTGAGATACTTCTGTATAAATGGCTCCTTAATCTGAGACAAGATAACTCTGGCATCTTCACCCGTAACGAGGTCTTTCTCCTTCCCCTCAGTCACCATTTCACGAAGCCATTGCTCCCGCAATTCTGCGTTAAAGTATAACTTAACCGGTCGAACAGCCAGATACACCAACCTATCCTTTACGTACTCCCAGTCATCGACGCGGCATCTCAGCCCGGACTTCACCCCGTTTTCGCATGCGACGTCGTATCGTCAGGGGCCAGTTGTAAAACAAACAA
>PVMS01098135.1_pt1 | contig 11783 bp, 10 predicted proteins | sample 1853461 | NCBI WGS metagenome assembly PVMS01 (sample SAMN08582032, study PRJNA380276) | Marine sediment metagenome, whole genome shotgun sequencing project. | isolation source: ocean sediment barecode stripped | collected 2017
ACAAGCAGTGCGGCGACAGTTGCCCTGTTGGTTACCTTTTGTGATATGAAATGCTCGTAGCGGTAGATTGGTCGCTCCCGGAGTGTATTAGTGTCGTGAGAGTGAAACTTAGACCAGCGCACCAAACCATTCAACATGGAACGCAGTGATACAATGGATCGGCTTCAGTTCTACCACAATCCGACGTGCAGTCTTCACGATACGGGGTGGGGACACGCCGAGCATCAGGGACGGCTCCGTGCTGTTTCCCAGGCGCTGGGCGCTGCATTACCGGATCTTCATGCCGACATCAAACCCATGGATGGGTCGGCACTCGATCCCGCCCTTGCCCGACTTGTGCATACCCGGCGCCACATCGAGCTCGTGCAAGACGTAGTGAGAGATGCCGACGCTTCAGGAGAGCAGGGAAGGCTCGACGTGGACACCGTAGTGTCCGGGCGCTCGTGGGATGCGGCCCTGGCTGCGGCTGGTTGTGCCGTTGACGCGACGAGGGCGGTCCTCACGGGACAGACCCGTACGGCGTTCGCTGCCGTTCGACCTCCGGGGCATCATGCTGAGTCTGATCGACCGATGGGATTCTGCCTTCTCAACAATGTAGCGATCGCGGCGGCCGTGGCCCGTGACGAGGGTCTGGCCGAACGAGTTCTCATTGTTGATTGGGACGTACATCACGGAAATGGAACGCAGGAAATCTTTTACTCCGACCCGAAGGTCTACTACGTTTCGATGCACCAGAGTCCGTTCTATCCGGGAACCGGTGCGTCCTCGGAAACCGGGCAGGGAGCGGGAATGGGCACGACACGTAATCTTCCCATGTCTCCAGGTCTGGAAGCTTCTGCCTATGTAGACTCGCTTGTCGCGGCCGTCGACGAAGTGGCGGCCGAGTTCGAACCTGACCTGCTGATCATTTCGGCCGGATTCGACGCCGCACTGGTCGACCCACTGGGGGGATTCACGTTGGAATCCGAGCACTTCCGCCAACTGACCGAGCAGCTCGTGAACCGAACCGCCGCCTCGACCGGTGGACGAACCGTGTCCGTTCTGGAGGGTGGCTACAACCCGAAGGAACTTGGGCGCAACGTGGTATCACACATCAGTGCTCTCGCAGCGACGGCTGCTTTTCTCGAGTCACCAGGATGACGCGAGGGTCGGGAATGGTCGCGCTTTTCTGTCTGGGCGCCGCCCTCGTATGGCCCGCCCTGGCTAGCGGACAGTCGGTTGCTGGGACCGTTCTCGACATGGACCAGGGATTGCCGTTGCCCGGCACATTCCTGCTGCTGCTCGATGAGGCCGGCAATGAGCGCGGTCGCGCGCTGACTACGCAGACAGGTACCTATCTGTTGCGTGCGCCAGGTCCAGGGTCGTACCAGATCCGCGTGCAGAGAATCGGCGTTTCCGATTTTACGACCGACCCGATACCTCTTGATGACGGGCAAATTGTAAATCGGCAGATTCGAGTCCCGCTGGCGCCGGTACGCCTGGCCAACATTTCGGTAGCGGTAGACATCGATTCCCAGTGCGGCATGCTCCAGGAAGATGCTCTGGAGCTGTACGTTGTCTGGGAGGAAGCCCGAAAGGCGCTCGAGGCCACGTTCTGGACCGGCCAGCAGACATATTACAGATTCGACGCACTTCTCAGCCGCCGGAACCTGGACACGCGAGGGAATCAAACCGGCGAAACGGAGCTCGAATCGATCCGGGTATACGGGCGGCACCCTTTTCGATCCGCTCGGGCCGGTGACCTCGCCTTTGGGGGATGGGTCCGTCCTACCGGTACGGGAGGGGTCAAGTTTCACGCACCGGATGCCGAAGTCCTGCTGTCAGAGTCCTTCCGAACGAGACATTGTTATAGCCTTCTGCGGGAATCGGTCGGCGATCATACGCGGATAGGCCTCCAGTTCGAACCGATGTCCGGGCGCCGCCTGCCAGATATCTCCGGGGTTCTCTGGATTGACGAAGAAACGGCGGAACTCGAGTCGCTCGACTTCCAGTACGAAGTCCTGGATTTACCGTTTGATACGGAGCGGCTGGGTGGATATGTCGAATTCGACCGGCTGCCCGATGGTGGGTGGATCGTCCGGCGCTGGATCATACGAACACCGATCTCACAATTTACCCGGGGCAATTCGTTCATCGGCCGCCGCGGATCGGTTAGCATGCGGCTCACGGGGCTCTACGAAGAAGGGCAACAAGTCACGGCTGTCTGGCTTACTGGTGATCTACAGGCAGGACCGGACGATGAGCTTCCTGAAGGTGTGCCTCCGGTTCATGCCCCCGCCGATCGCCTTCTCGTTCAGTACTAGAGCAACGACTCCGGATCTCTGTCGATCTCCAGTCGACACGATCCGCCAACCGGTGAATGGCTGGCGGCAAAACGAAGCAGCGGGCCGAGATCGCTGGCCGACTCAGCCTTCAAAAGCATGTGCCAACGCCAGCGGCCCCGAAGTCTGTCGATGGGACACGGTGCCGGGCCCACGACCGACACACTCAAGCCGCCAGTCTCGATCGTGCTTTCCAACCAGTCTGCCAACCCTTCTGCGGCGTCTGCCACAGATGTCTCATCTCGACCCGATATGACAAGGTTCGCGATCCGCCGATGCGGCGGGTATCCGGGCGCTACCCGGTCGGCGATTTCGGCCGTGGCGAACGAAACATAGTCATGGGTCAGTGTGTGACGGAGTGCCGGATGTTCCGGACGGAGAGTCTGGATCAGAACCTTTCCTGCCTCAGCCCCTCGGCCCGCCCGGCCGGCCACCTGAGCCAGTAGCTGAAAGGTGCGCTCGGCAGCCCGAAAATCGGGCAGATTCAGGCCCACATCGGCATCGATGACGCCCACCAGCGTCACCCCCGGCAGATCGAGGCCTTTGGCGATCATCTGCGTACCGAGCAGGATATCGACTTCCCGATCGCGCACGCGGCGTAGAATCCGGCCATGGGCCCACTTTCCGCCTGTCGTGTCCACATCCATGCGCGCGATCGTCGCGGCTGGGTAGGTCTCGCTCAGGATGCGCTCGACCTGCTCCGTTCCGACTCCGCCGAACGAGAGTTCCTCGTCGGCACACTCGGGACAGCATCCGGGCACCCCCTCCGCCCAACCACAGTGGTGGCATACCAGTCGCGCGCGGCGGCGGTGCCAGGTCAGCGACACGTTGCAAGCGGGACATATCGCCACCCATCCACACGCCGTGCACTGCTGAACCGTGGCGTATCCGCGCCGGTTCAGGAGCAGCAGGGTCTGCCGGTTCTCACGCAAACGAGCATCGATAGCGTCCCGAAGATCGTCAGACAGCACCGAAGCGGAACTCTCGGCTTTCCGGTTTCGTCGATCGACGAGCCGAACCTCCGGCAGTTGGTGCGTTGTGGCCCGATTCTCCAGTTCGTAGAGCCGGTAGCGTCCTTCGAGTGCGTTGTGCCAACTCTCCAACGAGGGCGTGGCAGAGCCGAGAACCAGCAGCGCCCCTTCTGTTCGAGCCCGAATGGCTGCGAGGGCTCGTGCGTGGTATCTGGGCGTCTCGCTTTGCTTGTAACTGCCATCATGCTCCTCGTCGATCTCGATGACGCCGAGATCCGGGAGGGGTGCGAAGACGGCGGATCGGGTACCGATGGCCACACGTTTTCTGCCGTCGCGCAGAGCACGCCATGCGTCGTGGCGCTCTCCGGTCGACAGCCCTGAATGAAGAACGGCAATCCCGTCGCCGAATACGGCCCGGAAGCGGGCAACCGTCTGTGGCGTGAGGCCGATCTCCGGCACGAGGACCAGTGCCGTGCGGCCGGCGTCGATCGCCGCCTGGATGAGCCGCAGGTAAATGACCGTCTTGCCGGAGCCCGTGACGCCTCGCAGCAGGGCAACCCCTGGATTTGAAGTCGCCGTCGTCAACTGTTCTATCAAGCCACCCAGAACATTCTGTTGATCCTGCGTCAGCGATGTCGGAGGGGCCTCCACCGGATCGTCGATCTCGAATGGATCGCGCTCGACGGTCTCCTCTACGATTTCTGCGAGTCCGCGATCTCGGAGACCGTGGATGATGCTTCGGCCGAACCCCAATCCTGTATCGAGATGGGACAGTGCGGCACTACCGCCGAGTCCCTCGATGACCTCAAAGGCCTCTCGCTGTCGACGTGCGGTACCAAATGCTCTGTCGCGCTCTAATAGAGTCGGGAGCTCTGCCGTCAAGCGTATGACCTGGTGTTTCTTCGGGTTGATTCCCGCCCGGCTCCGGGATGACAGAGATCCCGGTGGCAGGGCTGCGCGGTGTACCAGCCCGATTGGCGCGACATAGTAGTCGGCGGTCCAACGACACAGTTGAAGCAGCGCATCGTCCAGAAGAGGTTGTTCGTCGAGTACCTCAAGCACCTCCCGCAGACGTGTTTTACCAGCCGAATGGCTGCTTGATTCGGTAGTCAGATCGACAGATTCAACCAGTCCGATCTCGCGCCGTTGACCAAACGGAACTCTCACGCGAATACCCGGGAGCACACTTTGCGCTAGTTTGTCGGGCACGGTGTACGTAAAGCTCTGCAGGACCGGGCGAGCTAACGTTACCTGGCACGTCGCGAGCAGCGTCACCTTGACGGCGCGCTCACTGAGATCCAGACTGTCGCGGCAACATAAGGAGGTCGCCGACTATATGGGTTGTCTCGCACTGAATGCCTCGTTTGAGCCACTTACGATCCTGCCGGTACGGCGGGCTCTCAGGCTCATCATCGATGGTAAGGCAGAGGCGCTCGAAGTCGATGAGTCGCGACTCTACCGATCGGAAACGACGTGTTACCCGGCCCCCCTGGTCATCAGACTCGTACGATTCATCCGGGTCCCGCGCCGTTTCCGCCGCCAGGTAACAAACACTTTCCTGTTCGCACGCGACGAATACGCTTGCCAGTACTGTGGACGACATCGCTCAAATCTGGGCTATCGCGAATCTCTCACGCGCGATCATGTCTTACCGTTGTCCCGCGGCGGCGACAACACCTGGACCAACGTCGTGACCGCCTGCAGCAAGTGCAATCTCCGCAAGGGAAGCAGGACGCCTTCCGAGTCTCACATGCGGCTTCGGACGACCCCAGCTGAACCAACCGGCGTCGAGTTGATCTGGGTTGTTCGCCGAATCACCCCGATCCAGGCCCGTTATATTCGCATGTTCTACGGTGAATCGGCGCTCAGGGCGCTGGCGGACCCCGACTGAGATGGGAATCGGCAATCTCGGTCTGAGTGAAATGGTGATCGTCTTCGTGATTGCCTTGATCGTGTTCGGCCCACGAAGATTGCCGGAAATTGGCCGTTCGCTGGGCAACGCCATGCGGGAATTCCGTCGGAGCCTGAACCAGATTCAGCGGGAAATCGAACTGGCCGATCCGGTGAAGCCGCTGAAGGATGAGGTGAATTCAATCCTGTCTCCCCGTCCAGGCGCGCCAGCAGCGGCGGATTCACCCATTTCGTCGACGGCTACTCCACAGCCGGACAGCGCATCCGACTGAGAGACGGTGGAGTGGTTCCGCGTCCTTCACTCACCAGCACGACATTCTCTCCAGACGAGTCCCACGACATTCCCTCTCCTTGCGCTTCCCGCGCCGAGATGAGAGAAGCCCATCCTGGTACCGTCGCGGTATCAAACGCGGCTGATCCCTCCCAGGCGAACTGGTAGAGAGTTGTGTAGCTCCGTACTACGAGCGTCGATGCATCGGGTGACAAATCGGCTGCCGTGACAAACTGGCTGGAGTTCGTGCCGATCGGCAGCCGTAGCCGACCTATCCGCCTCAGAGTGTCTGTATCCGCCAGCCGAGAGCGCAGATCCGCGAACGGGATCGCGTACAGCACGATCTCATCGTTACGCCCTTTCGAGACCACCACGAGTTCGGATCTCTTTGCATCGACAACCAGGGCTTCCGAATCGCGGGGCCCATCTTCGTATACGAGGCGCCAGGTTGCGTTCGGCTCGATGGTCGTGCTCCGTGTGACCTCGGCACTGCCCGCAGGTGGAAGCTCCGGAAGCGGCAGCCGATGTATCAAGACGGATGCGAATACGGCAAGGTTATCGCCGATATCGGCCAGGTAAAGACAATCTCCGTCAGGGCATGGCCCGATCGCGATGTCTTCGAGGTCTCGATTCATGATGCCGAGAAGCGGAACGACAGAAACGACCTTGCCTGCAAGATCGATCCCATAGATCTCCGGACTGTTTCCGCTGTCGTTATGTACCCAGAACAAGTCATGTCTGCGGGGATCGCGAATGATTCCCGAGGCCTCGTAAAGATCATCAGGCAACGCCGAAATCGATACGGGCGCCTCGCAAACTTCGGGTCCATTCGTAATTTCGTCGATCTCCTCGCCATCAACCCCGGAGCCCGGTGTGCAGGTGGCGACCGTACCGACAAGCAGGCCGACGATAGACATGGAGCCGGGCCGTCTGCGCCGCAGCTTCATCAGTCGTCGCTCCGCGATACTTGGACTACAGGCATCGAAGCCCAGGATCCTGAAGTCTGTGCTGTCAGTGCCAGCTTTGTGCCCTTTGCGCACGAAACACAAAGCGTAGCCACGTCATCAACAAGATTCATGACTGTACCGTTAAGCTGATACTCACCGGGCGACCCACCGACTTGAAGGAGGAGCGTCTGGCCGGCCAGGGCCTCTGGAACTTTCCATTCTCCCTCAAGCGACCATCCCGCGGCGCTGGGCATCTGACCCTCAGTACGCTCAGCATCCCCATCCGTCGCTACACCGCTGATCGTCCAACCGTCCAGGGCAAGAGTATCGCCGGCTTCCGGTGCAGGTCCTGACACGGTCAACTGCCGTTCAATCTTTGTGTCATCCCAGCGGATTCTGGTGTCAACGACTCCGGCGTCCAGAACCTTCTGCAGCCGATCGAGACGAATGGGCACCACGACCTCGTGCGCTTGGCCTGGAGTCAGCCACGGGGCTTCAACTTTTCCGTTGGCAACACCCTTGAGTTCCACCTCGACGTTGGAAATCGGAGAACGACCCCATGCGGTCAGACTGACTTCGAGCCCGGCGAACAGGTGGTCACCCGCCCAGCTGCGCTCTGGCCTGACTTGCACAACGTTTCGAGGAATCACCCAGGCCTCAGGACCTGTTCGCACCTCCCCGGGGGGTCGCGACGCCTGTAGCCGGACATCGGCCAATCCCCCGGCCGCTTGAGAGGAAAGTTCGGCCTTGTACCCGAATCCGCAGTTGCCCGCCTCAAGCTTCAGAAGGATCGTATTCCAACCGGCGCCGAATCGGGCAATGATGTCATCGCCTGCAACAGCTCTACCGTTCAGCCATATACGCCCGACCGTGCAGCCAGCAGCGTTCCAGGCAAGACGCAGAGTGCGATCCTCAGGCAGACGAGCGTAGACGTGAGCATAAACGACGGTGCCTGGAGCTACCATGGACTGAACCGAATCAAGGGGTACTTCTGACACGCCGTCGTTGCGGTAGAGATGCCAGGTCGTGCCCGAGGCCGGAATGCCCCGATCAGGCAACACTCCTCGTTCTCCTGGCGGACTCAACAGTTCGACTTCCAGTTGACTGGCAGCTGCCGAATCCGGCCCAAACGCATCGGCGATCAGCCATCTGTCGATCGGAATCGTTTGCGCCTGCGTAGCGGCGGCGGAGGTAGCGACCGCCAATACGGCGACCGAGGCTAGTATTGTGGACCTTGCGTTCATCTTGCTCCGTTGCTTGACCTGTGGACGAACGGGAGTCTAACGTCTCCACGCGAGTACCGCATCGACCCGATCGGAGATCCCTCCGGGTTGGTTCGGAAGCGTCCCTCTCTCCCTGATAAAGCGGACGGGATGAAGCAGATTCTGGAATTGCGGGTCAACGGTGACCGGCACGAAGTAGGTGTTCCAACACACTTCACGTTGCTCGAAACCCTGAGATACGTGCTGGGGCTCACCGGCTCGAAGCAGGGGTGCGACAAGGGCGACTGCGGCGCCTGTACCGTACTGCTGAACGGCCAGGCGATTCTCTCTTGCATCCTTCCGGTGCAGGAAGCCGAAGGATGTGAGATTCGCACCGTGGAGGGCATTGCCGGACCGGAGGGAGCTCATCCGCTGCAGGAGGCCTTCGATCTCACTGGCGCCGCGCAGTGTGGCTTCTGCACACCGGGGATTCTGTGCAGTGCCGTCAGTCTGCTGGAGACGAACCCTGAGGCCGATCGTGATGAAATCGCCCGGGCGTTGTCGGGTAACTTGTGTCGATGCACCGGCTACACGAAAATTTTCGAGGCCGTCGAGTTGGCCGGACGGGCGATCGTAACGGGGCGTTCACCAGCGGAGATCATCGGCGAACCATGAGAACGGGCATCTGATGAGCGGACGGAAATTCGTGATTGGGTTTGTTCTAGTTGTTTTGCTCTCGGCAGGTTGGATCCTGCTGGGTGTACCGAACTTTTGAAGTTCTCGAAACCATCGAGATGACCCACAGCCTGCTTGCGGGTGTCGCAGGCATCATGCTGCTGTACTTCGGCGGAGAGGGGCTGGTCCACGGTGCGTGCGCGCTGGCACGCCGACTCCGGGTATCACCGGTAGTCATCGGACTGACCGTCGTCGCGTTCGGAACCAGCGCACCGGAATTGGTCGTGTCTTTGAATGCCGCCATGGGTGGTGCCAACGACATCGCCGTCGGAAACGTCGTTGGATCCAACATCGCCAATCTGGCATTCATCCTTGGTGCGGCAGCCATGTTGAAGACCGCCAGAGTCGAAGCAAAGCTGCTCCGAGTGGATGCTCCTCTGTTGGTTTTCATCTCTCTGGCGGTCGTCGCCCTCCTTGCGGACGATCGATTGACCCGCCCGGAGGGAGTCCTGTTGATCGTGGGTCTCGTAGCATACACGGTGTTCACGTTCGTCCAGGGACGGCGAGAGTCTGCATTCGTGCAGCAGGAGTTCAGGTCGGTCGCGAGCAAAACCACGACTCGACTGAGCGCCGATCTGCTGCGACTCGGTCCAGGGGTTGGTGCGCTGGTGGTAGGCGCAAAGTTGCTGGTTACAGCCGCCGTTACCGTAGCAAGTAGTCTGGGCGTGAGTCAGGCCGTCATCGGACTGACCGTCGTGGCAATAGGAACGAGTTTGCCCGAACTCGCTACGACACTGGTCGCTGCATCCAAGGGACATGGAGATATTGCCGTGGGAAATGTAATCGGTTCGAACATCTTCAATCTTCTTGGCGTGCTCGGCGTCACATCCATCGTAACGCCCTTGTCGCGCGGACATATTGGCTGGGCAAGCCTGGGAGTCATGCTCGGAGTAACGATATTCATACTCCCGATGCTCCATTCGCGAAGACGGCTGTCGAAGGGTGAGGGTGCCGTGCTGCTCGCGTGCTACGTCGGCTATATTGGTTGGTTGATGGCAGGCCAGGTTTCGAACACCGTCGTGCCCATGGCCACTGCCTCACCCATAGCTGTCGCGTCGCCCTCGGCCACTTTCACCCAGGAGAGCGACCCCTACGTCATGGTCCTGGGAGTCGCTCAAGACGGCGGAGTTCCCCAGGCAGGGTCGAAGGATCACCCGGCCTGGACAGATCTTGACGCGCGACGGTTCGCCGTCTCGCTGGCACTGGTGGACCCCGTGAGTTCCGAGCGCTGGTTATTTGAAGCGACACCAGATCTGAGAGAACAACTCCACCGTCTTGATGTAGCATATCCGGTTGAGGCAATGCCCGGTCTGGCAGGCATTTTTCTCACCCACGCGCACATGGGCCACTACACGGGCTTGATGTACCTGGGGCATGAATCCATGGGTGCGCAGGGCGTTCCGGTGTATGCAATGCCAAAAATGCACGAGTACTTGAGTTCGAACGGTCCCTGGAATCAATTGGTGAAGTACAACAACATTGAACTGCGACCGGTCGCGGATGCGACTCCAGTTCGCCTCAATGAACGCCTCACGGTAACGCCGTTTCTTGTGCCGCATAGACAGGAATACACCGAGGTAGTGGGCTTCCGTGTACAGGGCCCCCGGCGGTCGTTTCTGTTCATCCCGGATATCGACAGCTGGGAAGAGTTCGATGAGTGGGGAACTAAGATCGAGGACCTGATCGCCGGCGTAGACGTGGCCTATCTGGACGCCACGTTCTATGCCAACGGAGAGATTCCGGGGCGGGACATGTCGGGTTTCCCGCATCCGTTCATCACGCACAGCATGTATCGTTTCTCAGGGCTGTCCGCCGAAGAGAAGTCCAAGATCCGCTTCATTCACCTGAATCACACCAATCCGGCGCTACTTCCTGATAGCGACGCGCGGCGTACGATCGAGCGAAGTGGGTTTCGGGTAGCACAGGAGCTGGAGAAAGTGGGCCTGTAGCTCGTGGCAGTGTTCCGCGGTATCGAGAAAGGTGTTCGAAGGCTGATCCTGGGCGCGATCGAGGAAAGCCCGACCTGGCCACTTGATACGCCGATAGGTGATGAGTTGCCAGGTTCGCCCAGTATTCTTCTGATCCGCGTGGATCGAATCGGCGATGCGATTCTCACCACTCCGATCCTGGGGATGTTGCGGAACCGGTTTCCGGACGGATCGATTGACATTCTGCTTGGTGAAAAGAACCAGGTCGTCGCATCTCTGTTGCCCTATGTCGACCGGTGCCTGGTGCTGCGGAGGTCGCATATTTATCGAACGATTCGCGAACTGCGGCAACAACGGTACGATGTCGTGCTGAACCTCCATCTCAACCGATCTGCGAGTGCAACGCTGGCTACACGTCTCGCAGGCGGCCGGATCGTTCTGCAGAACTCATCGACCGATCCATTTGAGGCGACCGGGATTGAGGCTGGCGGAGGAGCTCTCCACATGGTCTCGATGACTTCAGAGCTCCTGGCGCCGCTCGGGATCCTCCCGATCGATGATTCGGCGGCGAAACAACATCTCCTGCGGCTCGAGATACCTGCTGTGCGCGCACGTGCGGTTCAAGGCTCGTTGTTCGAAAGCAGTGCGCCTGAGCGTACGGTGTTTCTGAATCTGTCCGCGTCGAATGAGACCCGAAGATGGCCGGCGGAGCGGTGGGGTCGGTTGGCTTTCGGCCTGGCCGCGATGGGCTTCCACCCGGTCCTATGTGGAATGCCCGGAGACTCCGAAGCCTTCGCAGCAGCGGCCGCAGCTGCGGAGGGCGCCGCGGCCACGCTGCCTCCGACACCGAGCTATGCCGACTTCGCCGCAAATCTGGCGATGGCAGACCTCGTCATCACGACTGACGGGTCAACCGTCCACCTTGCCGCGGCCCTCGGTAAACCCACCATCGCGTTATATGGCGAAGCGCATACTGTAAGAGCGTGGGGCCCGTGGGGGGTACCAAACCGGACGCTCTCCAGCCACGGAAGACTGCTGGCCCTCGAACCCGCGGAGGTACTCTCCGCTGCCGGGGGCCTTGTCCGCGAAGCCTTCTAGTCGTCTCCGCGCAACTCCTGGAGCTTGGTAACCGCATTCTGGTTTTGCGGATTCAACTCAAGAGATTTCTCGTAATTCGCGATTGCCAATTCGGTATCGCCCCGTTCCATGTAGCCCTCACCCAGACTGTCATAGAGGTTGCTCGACTCGGGAAATATCCCGACGTTCTTTTCAAATACGAACACGGCACCGTCTACGTCTCCGGCACCCAAAACCTCATAGCCGAAGTTGTTGAGCCCGTTTTCGCCGAAGTTGTATGCCCCACGACCATAGAAATTCTCTCGCAAGTCATCGTACTGGGCAAGAGCTGCATCCATTCCTTCCTCCCGGTACGTCTCACCCAGCTCCTCTTCGAGCGTCATCGGCCGCGGACGGCCTCGGTGGCATGTATGACACCAC
>PVMS01166955.1_pt1 | contig 11783 bp, 7 predicted proteins | sample 1853461 | NCBI WGS metagenome assembly PVMS01 (sample SAMN08582032, study PRJNA380276) | Marine sediment metagenome, whole genome shotgun sequencing project. | isolation source: ocean sediment barecode stripped | collected 2017
GCGAAACGCGCTGCCATTTCGCGGGGCGAGCGCAGATGCCGCTCTGCGTTGATGGCGAGGCGGCGGCCCGCTCGATCCAACGAGGTCTTCCAGCGCAGGCAGGTCAGCGCGTCGAAGAGTTGGCGCCCCTCGGGCCGCGCGTGTCGCACATCGTTGGTGGCAACGATGGAAATACGCGCGTCCGCTGCGAGCGCTGCTGCCCGGCGCCCGGCGATTTCGGCGCCGCGATCCATATGACGAGAGATGTCGACCCAGAGCCGATCGCGTCCGAAGATCGCTTTGGCGCGGTCCAGCCCAGTGACGCGGAGCGAGTCGTCACCGCGTGCCAGCGCCGTGAGGCCTTCGGCGTGCTCTTCGATCTCTTCCCAGCGATTGAGGGATTCACCCTTGGCGACGCGCCGGTGGCTCTCCGTGAGGATTCGACACAAATGTCTGTATCCCTGCTGCGTCTCGACCAGCAGGAGCAGGGGGGTCGCCTCCGAAGTCGGATCGTCCGCGCTCGGATCGGTGACGAAGATCTGGGCCCCGACGATTGCCCGGAGTCCCGCATCGCGCGCGGCCTGGTGGAAGCGAGGAACGCCGTAGATGCCGCCGACGTCCCCCAGAGCGAGCGCCGGATAACCCAGCTCCGCCGCGCGATCGATGAGATCCTCGGGGTTGGAGGCCGCTTCGAGGAAGGAGAACGCGCTCCGGCAGCGAAGCTCCACATAGTCGGACGGGGGACCGGGCGGGGGGACCACATTGATACTTTCGCCTTTTTTTCGCTTCTTGACAAGAAGATCGTCAGAGTATGAGCCTCCCCGTGGTCTCCGCTCCCCTGCGCGTCCTGATACAACGGCATCTTTCTCCGCAAACCCTTCGCGCCGAGCGCGCTGTTGTGCGCGGTGGAGGATTCGCTCAGCCGAGAGGAGCTTGAATGAGCTCCGTCGTCGTGGTGGGAGCGGGCATCGCGGGACTCAGCTGCGCGTGGCGGTTGCGTCGTGCGGGGCACGATGTCGAAGTGCTCGAGCGGAGTGGGCAAGCGGGCGGTCGCATGCGAAGCGAGGCGCGCGATGGATTCATCATCGACCGAGGCGCTCCGCTGATCCGCAGCGGCGATCGCAATCTACACGCTGTCGCGACGACACTCGGGATCGCTGAGCGCATGCGCCGTGTCGCAAGCACAGGCGACGCGGTTCTGCGCGCTGGGGAGTTTCACTGCGCCGATCTGCAGTCACCCGCAGGGCTGCTGTTGTCGCAGCTGCTCTCGGGCCGCGCGAAGGCGCGGCTGGTGAAGCTCGCGGTCGAGCTCGCGCGGCGATGGCGACGGATCGAACCCCAGCATCCCGATCGAGCCGCTGATCTCGACAACGAGAACCTCGCATCGGCGCTGACTTGCGTGGTGGGAGACGAATGTTTCGAAAACCTGCTGGGTCCACGTTTTGCAGCCCGCTTCGGTTGCGAGCCCGAGGAGCTGTCGTGGGCGTTCGCTTTGCTCGCGTTGCGGAGCGCCGCACGCGCCGGTCCCCATCAGACCTTCCAAGGGGGGACGGGTCTACTCGCAGCGAGACTGGCCGAGCAGGTACCGCTCCGACTCGGCTGCGAGGTCGATCACATCGAGACCGAAACCGGTGGCGCTTGCATCGACTACCGACGCGACGGCCGACCGGGAAGGGTCGTCACCGATGCGGTGGTCGTCGCGGTGCCGGGCTGCGAGGTCGCCGCACTGTGTCCCAAGCTCACGCCGGATGAACGCGGGTTTTTCGAGCAGGTCCGCTACGCGCGGGGCATCACGGCTTCGCTGGCGCTCGACCAGGCGCCGCGTGGGCTCTCCTACAGCAGGGTGTCGGTTTCCCGTTCGGTGGGAATCGGCCTCGCTGGCCTCGACATCGAACACCACAAGCCGGGCTTTGCGCCGCCCGGCGCCGGTCTCATCCGCGCGACTCTCTCCCGCGGCGCTACCGATCGGCTGTGGGATGCGGCCGATGGCGAGATCGCCGACTTCGCGGTTGCGGAGCTCGCGCGTACGCCGATCGGGAGGCTGCGACCGCGGGATCGTGTGATCGACCGCTTTCGATCGATGCTTCCCATTTTCTATCCCGGCTACCTCACGAACCTCGCCCGTTTCAATCGGCGCATCGAGCGATCGCCTCGGATCGCGTTCGCGGGGGATTACCTGGTCGGGCCTAGCGCCGAGTCGGCGCTCACCAGTGGAATGCGCGCGGCCACCGAGATCGGCCGGCGCTAGCCCTCGAACGAAAGCGCCCCCGGCCCCCACCGCCGGGGAGGGCTCTGCACCGGCCTGCGCGGCGCGAGTGCATTCAAGGAAGCAGTCGTCCCAGCCGATTGAAAAGGCATCAGAGGCACGTAGTTACACGCCGTTTTGCGACCGGGGGGGCGCGGCGCGGCGAGCCCGTGCTGTCCCTTGCCCCCGTGGAGTGCCGGCCGTGCAGCGCTCGATCGCCGCCCTCGCCGTCGCTTCGGGGCTCTGCGGCATTGCCTATGAGCTTCTCTACGCCCGACTCCTGACCACCTACCTCGGCGATCTGTTTCACGTGGGCGCGTCGATCCTGGTCGCGTTCTTGTTGGGGATCGCCGCGGGCTCGTTCGTGGCGCATCGCTGGGCTCGCTGGCTCTGGGCCGTGGAGATCGGAATCGGGGCCTACGCGCTGGGCTTCGCCTGGCTGTTCGATCGATTCGGGCGCGCGCTCCAGGAAGTCCTGCTTCCCGCGACCGCGGCGCACCCCGCAGCGCTCGTCCTCTGTGTCGTCTCCCTGCTGTTGATTCCCGGAATTCTGATCGGCTTCAGTGTTCCGCTGTTTGTGTTGCTGTTGCGCTCGCACACCGATTCCGTTCGCCAACCGAACCACAGCGCGGCCTTCAGCTCGATCTACCGGTTCTACAACGCGGGTGCGGCCGTCTGCGTTCTCGCGGTCGAGTTCGTCGTCTTGCGGCACTTCGGAATTCGCAATTCGCTCTTTGCACTTGCCTCCATCAATTTGATCGTGGGAATTCTACTGTGTCGGATCCAGTCTGGCGCGCGGGCTTCGGCTTCGCACGATCCGGTCGGGACCGACGCCGCGCCATCCGGCGTTGCAACGCCGGGGATGCGGGCGCTGTTCGCGGTCAGTGCACTCTCCGGTGTCTATCAGATGCTTCTTTACAAGCTGGCGGAGATGATCTTCGGTCCGTTCCACGAGAACTTCGCCATCGTGCTCGCGCTGGTGCTGCTTGGAATCGTGGTCGGGACCCGCTGGGTGGACCGCCGACCCGCCGACTTCGCGCGTTGGCTGTTGGACGGATCGATCGCCGTTTCGGTGGCGCTGCTCGCCGTGGCTCCGATCGTGTGGCTCTGGGCGGCCGGTAACGGATGGCTCGGCGCGATCCCCGCGCTGAGCACCGGATTCAAGATCGTCGCGATGGCTGCGATGAGTGCGGTCCCACTCGCCGTCTTCGGCGGTACGATCCCCGCGCTGCTCCGCGAGCTCCCGGAAGGGCGCGAACGGGCGGGAAACGCGCTCGCGGTTTCGAGTCTTGGCAACTGCGTTGGCTATTTGACCATGGTGCTCTGGCTCTACGCCGCGGTGCCCGACTGGTTGCTGGTGGCGTGCCTGAGTGGAGGTCTTCTCGTCGCCAGCCTGCTCCTCAGCTGGCGCGCGGGACTGCGCCCCGGTCGGCGTGTGGCGCTGGCGGTTGCCGCTCTGGTGGCACTCGCCGTCTGTTGGCCGAGCCGGTTCTTCCACTTCGGTTATGACAGCTACATCTCATTGGACGAGTTGCGCAGCGCGCGTGCAAACTACGCGGGCGTCGACGTGCATCGTCGCTTCGACAGCCAGATCAGTCTGCTGAACAGCACCGACTCCGTTGAGACGGTCGTCATCAACGGCTACCGGAGTCTCGTATCCTCCCAAGGCGGTCACACCAATCTTCGCGAGATGCTCTACGGTCTCACACCGGCACTATTTTCGAAGCAGCGAGATCGCGCCCTCGTGCTGGGGGTCGGCACGGGTATCACCGCGTCCGTCACGGCGAGTCAATACAGGCATACGACGGGGATCGAGGTCAATCCGTCGATGCTGGCGCTGCTTCCGCGCTGGTCCGATCACAACTTTGCACTGAACGAGAATCCGAGTGTCGAGCTGGTGCTCGACGATGGACTGAGCGCTCTGCTTCGATCGGAGCAGCGCTTCGACGCCATCGTCAACACCGTGACGAGTCCGCTCTACTTCTCGTCGAGCAAGCTCTACACGAAGGAGTTCTTCGATCTGGCTTCGGAGCGTCTCGCGGACGGCGGTGTCTACACGCTGTGGTTCGACGGCCGCGTCACCGAAGCCGGAGCCCGAGTGATCTTTGCGACGCTCGCAGACAGCTTTGCCGATTGCGCGGTGATGTATCTGGACACGACGTATCTCCAGTTGATCTGTGCAAACGAGCCATTGCAGATGCGAAATCCATCCAGCATCGCCTGGAATCCACGGATCCGGGCGCACGTCGACGCACACGCTCTCGGTCTCGAGCTGGAGGAGATCCTTGCTGCGCTGCTGTTTCCCGCCCCGCGTTTGTTCGACAACGACTGGCGGGCCCCGCTCAACACCTTCGACCGCCCGACGCTCGAGTTTTTGATGGCGAGGCTCGGGGTTGCTCGCCAGCAGTGGTGGTCCCCGTACGCGCTACTCGAAATCGACGTCACCGCATCTCCCAGGCGGTCCGGGATTGCCGGCTCGAGTCTGGCGACGCGCTGCTATCTGCTTCGCGTGCTGCAATACGCCGATGTGGCCGCGTGCTTGGAAGCGCTCACTGCAGCGGATGGCTCCAGCGGGGCAATCGCAGCGCAAACCTACGCGGATCTCATCGGCACCTATGAATCGAGTGGGCGACCGCTGCTACCGGTAACCGAGCGGCTCGATCTGGTGCGGCAACTCGTCTTCGCGGGCGCCCTCGATTCCGCCGAGAAGCTGCTCGGCCTCCTGCAGGTGACGCCGCGCATCCGCGGCGACTACCTGGCGCGATGGGCGGATCTGCAGCTTGCGCGTGGAGAGTCGATCTCCGATGCACAGGTCGCCGAACTGCTCACCGCGGCACCGCTGGATCCCGACGCCCGAAGCGTCGTCGTACGGGCGCTCGCGCAACGGGGTGAGCGAACCGCCGCGCTCGCTCACCTGCAGTTCCTGCCCCGCCTGGGTGTTCCGAGACGGGAGGCGATGGCGCTGGCGCAACAGCTCGAACTCAGCCTGTCCAGCGCGGGGGATGGTTCGTGAATTCGCGTTCCGACACGAACGCTTTCAATCCGGCAAGAACGCTGCCGCTACTTTTCGCGGTGTTCCTTTCGGGTGCCGCCGCGCTCGTCTACGAAACCGTCTGGACCCGTTCCCTATCGATCGTCCTCGGCTCCACGGTCGAGGCCGCGTCGGCAACCTTCGCCGCCTTCCTGGTCGGTCTCGCCCTAGGCGCCTGGCTGATCGGGCGACGCAGCCCGCCGCTCCGCTACACGCTGCACGCCTACATCGCAATCGAGCTGGGCATTGCGGTCCTGGCGCCGTTGTGTGGCGCGCTCCTGCACCGACACGCGGACGCGCTGGCGCTGTCATCGGATCGGGGCCGGGGCCTCGCGGCGTCTGGGCCTTCGGGACGGTTCTGCTGATCGTGCTCCTTCCGACCGTGGCGATCGGTGGCACGTTTCCGCTGATGTTGACCGCGGCGCGCCGCCTGGGCGAGCCCGTGACCGCAATTGGTCGACTCTATGGCGTGAACACATTGGGCTCTGCCATCGGTGCGCTCGCCTGTGGCTTCTTCTTGATCCGACTCTACGGGGTCCAGAACGCGCTGTGGCTCGGCGCGCTCGGGAATCTGACGGCAGCACTGTTGTTCGGGCTGCTCCGCCGTTTTCCGCTGCGCGACGAAGCCGACAGCGTCGAAGCTCGCGAGTTCGTACCCGATGGCAACGCGCCATCGGACCGGCTGCTGTTATCCGTCGCCGCAGCCAGTGGCGCTCTAGTGCTCGGACTCGAAGTCGTGTGGACACGCCTCTCCAGCTACTTCCTGGGGAATCGAATCTACGCGTTCACCACGCTGCTCGCTTGCGTGCTGGTACTTCTCGCGATGGGGTCCGGGTTGGCGAGTCGATTGCTCGAACGCTCGAATCGCCGCGTCCACGATCTGCTCGGTTGGATGTTGGTTACCGCGACGACCTGTACGGTGTTCAGCACAATCGGCGCCTGGTGGTGGATCCGGAACCAGACGCACTACGAGGAGATGCTGCCGGGGTCGGGCGAACTGCTGCTGTTCTACCGGGCGGCGGAGACGTTCGCACTGCTCGCCCCGTCGCTCTTGACACTCGGTTGTCTGTTTCCACTCAGTCTGATGTGCTCGAGTCAGGTGCGACGATCGACGGGTCGAGCCGCCGGGCGCTTCTACGCTGCGAATACCGCGGGGGCCGTCGTCGGCTCGTTGGGTGTGGGGTTCTGGGGAGTCAGCACGCTCGGCGCCTTCGGTGCGACTGCTGCGCTCGTGTGGGTCGGGGCGTTGCTGGCACTGGCGATATTTTCGGTCACCTACTTCGCGGAGCGGCGAACGTCACCGCTTGCGGGAATGGGAAGTGTTCTCGTCGTTTTGGTGCTGGCGCCCGTCCTGCTTCCCGCAAAACTAACCCTCATCGCCGACAACGAGCGTCTCGCCTTTCGACGAGAAGATGCGCACGGGGTTCTGCAAGTTCTCCAGCTACCGGGAGGTGTCACGACGGTCACGAACAACCGGACTCACCTGGTATTCTCGCTGGGTCTCGCGTCCACTTCGTTCGTACAGGAGATGCAAGCCCACCTGGCGATGTTTCACTTTCCTGAGATCCGGAGCGCCGCCGTGATTGGAAGCGGGTACGGTGTGACGGCGGGTGCGCTCACGAGCTATCCCGGAATCGAACACATCGACGCCGTCGAAATTCTCCCCGGCCTGATCGAGGCGGCGGACTTGTTTCGCCCCTACAACCACTCTTATCACCGCGACCCCCGGGTCAGGATCGTAGTAGACGATGGCCGCCACTTCCTGGCCCGCGCGGGGCGCCGCTATGACATGATCAGCGTCAACGTTACGGATCCCCACTTACCGGGAGCGTCGAGCCTGTTTCACACCGAATTCTACGAGATCGCCAAGCAGCGTCTCACGCCCGGTGGAATCCTGGTGCAGCACGTCTTTGGCGCCGGTCGCGAGATCATTTTGAAAACGCTGCTCGAATCGTTCGCCGATGTTCGTCTGTTTCCGGCCTACCGCAACGGCTACAACGCGATCGCCTCCGACATCGGCCTCGATCGCGATCCCGCCAGCGCGGACGCTCTGTTGGAGCACGCTTCGGTTCGTCACGCACTATCCAACATCGGTGTACTCCCGCCCGTTACGCCATCGGCGATTGCGAGCGCGGGTATCCGTCGAGACGAAATAGAGCGCCGGCTTCACCACGACACGCCACTGGCGACGGACAACCGACCGCGGCTGGAGTTCGCGTGGAGCGGCAACGGGGCCGCTCTGCTGTTCAGCAACGAGTAGCCCGCACTCCCGCGGCCATGCCCGAAGGCGGCTCTTGACCGGATTGGTCTGGGGCTGTACCTAGGGGGCACATACGCGCTCTGGTGCCCGACACGGGTGAAAAGGGAAGGCCGTAGAAATCGGCCGCGGACCCGCCACTGTGTTTGGGGAGCACCACCCGCAACAAGCCACCGGGCTGGAAACCCGGGAAGGCGCGGGTGGGGCGACTGCGACGGGATGAAGATCGATCTCGCCGCTGAGACCCATCAGCCAGGAAACCTGCCTGGGCGTGACAACGCAAGCTGCTCTTCGCGGAGAAGGATCAGCGTTGCAGTGCCTCGGCTTTCACGCGATCCGCGCCGAGATGCTCCACCGCGCTCCTTTGCAAGAGCCTGTGGAGGTTTCCCGATGTTCGAAGTGGCCAGCCGCCGCCGCGCGCGCAACGCGTGGCGAATTCGTCAGATCCGTCTGCTCCCCATCGCCGGACTCTTGTTCTGTACGGTTACCGCACAGGGTGCCGATCCCGACACGGAATCCACCGCGCCGGCCCACAGCGTCGGCGAAGTGTCCGTGACCGCTACGCGAGCCGAACGAGAGATCCTGGATACACCCGGTAACGTCAGTGTGATCGATCGGCAGGAGATCGATCAGAGCGGTGCCGCGAGCCTTCCGGACCTGTTGCGGCGCGAGTCGGGAATTTCGGTCACGAATATCTCTACCAACCCGACGTCCTTTACGGTCGAGGCACGTGGCTTCAATAACGGCGGCAACGCGGGCTCGAGCGTCCTCGTTCTCGTCGACGGGATCCGTATCAACGAGGCCGACTCGGGAATCACCGACTGGGCGCTTATCGACATGGACGCAGTCGAGCGTGTCGAGATCGTGCGGGGTTCTGCGAGCGCACTCTACGGCGACAATTCGGTCGGCGCGGTGATCAACATCATCACACTCGCCAAGCCCGGTCCGCCGCGATTCACGGTCCGTGGTTCCTGGGGGCGCTTCGAGACCGGACACGGAAGTGTCGCAATTTCCGGAACCGAAGGACCCGTCACGATGTCGCTGTTCGCAAACGGAGTGACCACCGACGCCTATCGGGATCGCGCGCACTACGAAGCAGGCAGCGGCAGAGGGTCGGTCGAAATCGAGCTCGGCGAGCGCGTCACGGTTGGAGTCGCTGGCGGTTATCACACGGACGATCGCAAGCTGCCCGGAACGCTCTTTCGATCGGAGCTGGCTGCATTGGGACGGCGGGCCGCGTCTCCGCGATTCGACGACGACCATGCGGACATCGATCGTCACAATGTAAACGGCTGGATTCAAGCGATTCTGGCCGAGGACATCGTGCTGCGCATCAAGCCCCACTACCACGATCGCGACGAGGACGTCGTGATTACTTTCTCGGGCTTCGAGCCGACATCGATCAAAGCCGACAAGGACGCGGTGGGGGTCGACGCGCTGATTCAGATCGATCGCAAGCTGGGCTCCATGAAGAACCGGCTGATCATCGGAGAGGAGTTTCTTCGCGAAAAAACCTCTCGGGACATCACCTCGGACGCTCCGGGCAGTCCGCCGCTGTTTACCCGAAGCCGGCAGAACACCTATGCCGTCTTCGTCCAGAACGAGCTGAATCTCATGGAGGAACTGCTGCTCTCCGCTGGGTTCCGGTTCGACCACGCCGACTACAAGCTACGGGCGTTCGACAACGAAAATGATCAATCCGACCGGCCGGACTTCGACGCCTGGAGCCCCAAGGCCGCGCTGACCTACCGGGTGCTGCCCCACTTGGCGATCTACGGCTCCTACGCGCGGGGATTTCGTCTGCCGAACTTCGACGAGAACACACCGCTTCTGCCGTTTCTCGGTTTTGGAACGATCGAGATCCCGGACCTCGACATGCAGCGCTCGGATACGTACGAAACGGGCGTCAAGTACGAGTCCGACTCGATCCAGGCGTCCGTGTCGTACTACCACATGCGTGTGAAGGACGAGTTGATTCTAGATCCGCTCACCTTCGCCAACACCAACTTCGAGCGGGTGATTCACAACGGCGTCGAGACTTCGTTTCAGCTCCAGCCGGTAGAATGGTTGACCTTCTACGGCAGCTACACGTACGAGGACGTGAAGATTCGCAAGCACGAGAAGAGCTCCTACGTGGACCAGCGACTACCCATCAACCCGATTCATCGGGGAACGGTGGGATTGCTCGCCCAGCTGCCATACGAAATGGAGGCGGGCTACAACGCGAACATCGTCGGGAAACGGTTCTTTTCGAACGACTTCAAGCACGAATCGGTGAGACTCGACAGCTACGCGACTCACGATTTTCATCTTGCCTATCGCCCGACTTTCGGGGAGCACGTGAGCGCCGCGCTGACTTTTGCGATCCGTAACATCACAGCCGAGGAATACTCGGAGTTCGGAGCGCGAGCGGAAACATTTCCGCCTCCTGACTTTTCCTCGGTTTTCGAAGAGGCCTTCTACCCTGCACCCAAGCGCACCTGGGAGGTGGGATTCATGCTGACGGTGCGGCGATGAGGGGAACGGGCGCCGCACTCTTGCTCGTCTTCAGCTTCGCAGCTGCGGGATCCGCGCTGGCGGACTCTTCCGAAGTGGCTGCGGTGATCCCGAGCGTGGATGCGAGACCTGTGGTGCCGAGCGTCGGGGAGCGGCTCGCGATCATCCGCGAGCGAATTCAGAGCGCCCTCGAGTATCCGCCGCTCGCGCGTCTGCGCGAGTCGGGTGGCGACGCGCTCGTTCGCTTTGAGATCGATCACTCGGGTGTCGCGCGCGAGATCCGGGTGACTCGCTCCAGCGGCTACCCGCTGCTGGACGCGTCTGCGGTTCGCGCCGTTCGAGCCGCCGAACCGCTGCCGTGGGTGTACGGTCCGCTAGAGGTTCCGGTGCGCTTCGAGTTCGCCACGCCGCGCTGATTTCGAATCCCGGACCGCGGATCGTCTCGAGACGGTTCAGTGCCGCTCGCCGTTGCCGCGTTGCTCGAGCAATCCACCGATCAACACGTCGAGACTCTTGAGAAGTTCCGGAGAACCCTGGCGCACCAGCTTGGTGAAGCGCCGCATCAGGCGGACCTGCCGTGGCGAGTAATGCTCGGTTGCATCTCCCGAGCGAACCTCCGGCCGGTGGTCGATCAGATCGATCAGACAGATTCCCCGTGCACTCACCGGACACCCCTGGTCCTTCTGCTGGAGCGGTGTGGGTCCCAGCAACTCGCCGAGCGGAACGCGCAGCGCTCCGGCGATCTTCTGCGCGGTCGGTACTGTGGGATGGATCTTTCCATTCTCGATCCGCGAGAGGTACGAAGCGGCGAGGCCGGCGCGCTTCGCGACATCGGTCTGCGACAGCCCGAGTTGACTGCGGCTCGCCGCGACGCGCTGGCCGAGATGTGGCTTCGTCAATCGATTTCTCATGGATTCAATCTCCGTATACATATATATAAATTATGAATACTCAGAAATGTAGTACATAGATGATAATATCGCAAGTGAAACTTGCGGAATCCGCGGCCCGGTTCCCGTCTCACCGGGCAGCGGGGGAGGCCGCGCTCGACGCTGAATCTCGAACCGGGTCGTGCGCAGTGCTACGGGGCGAGATCTTCGGCTTCCGCCACCAGATCTTCGAGCAGCGCGAGCCCGCCCTCCCAGAAGCGCGGGTCGCCGATGTCGAGATCGAGGTTCGCGAGCAGCGCTTCGGGCGCGTCGGAGCCGCCGGCCCGGAGCAGGTCGAGGTAGCGGGGGACGAACGCGTCCCCCTGCTCGTCGTAGCAACGGAGCAGCGCCAGTACGAGCAGCTCGCCGAAGGCATACGCGTAGCAGTAGAAGGGCGAGTGGACGAAGTGCGGAATGTACAGCCACCACCAGCCGTAGTCGTCGGTAAGCTTCACGGAGTCGCCAAACATCGGGCGGTTGGCGTCGAGCCAGAGCTCGTTGACGCGTTCGATCGCCAGCTCTCCTTCACTTCGTCGGGCTGCATGCAGGCTCTCCTCGAAGCGGGTCATGCAGACCTGGCGGAACACTGTGGCGAATGCGTCTTCCAGCTTGCCGCAGAGCAGAGCGAGACGGGCCTTCGCATCGGTCTCCAGCTTCAGGAGCCGGCGGAACACGAGCATCTCGCCGAACACGCTGGCGGTCTCGGCGGTGGTGATCGGGGTGTTCTGTTCGAACAGCCCCTGACCCGCGGCCAGGGTCTGGTGGACGCCGGGGCCGAGTTCGTGTGCGACTGTCATCACGTCGCGCGGATTGCCCGTGTAGTTGAGCAGCACATACGGGTGCAGC
>PVMS01076606.1_pt1 | contig 11782 bp, 7 predicted proteins | sample 1853461 | NCBI WGS metagenome assembly PVMS01 (sample SAMN08582032, study PRJNA380276) | Marine sediment metagenome, whole genome shotgun sequencing project. | isolation source: ocean sediment barecode stripped | collected 2017
CCTCGATGCGCAGCAGCTGGTTGTACTTGGCGACGCGGTCGGAGCGCGAGAGCGAGCCCGTTTTGATCTGACCCGCGGCGCGGCCCACCGCGAGATCCGCGATGATCACGTCTTCGGTCTCTCCGGATCGATGCGAGATGACCGTCGCGTAGCGCGCGCCCTCGGCCAGGTCGAGGGTCTCGAGCGTTTCGGTGAGCGTGCCGATCTGGTTGACTTTGATCAGGATCGAGTTGGCGACGTTCCGATCGATCCCGGTTCGCAGGCGCTCGCTGTTCGTGACGAAAAGATCGTCGCCGACCAGCTGCACCCGGTCGCCGATCGCGGCGGTCAGCGTCTGCCAGCCGTCCCAGTCGTTCTCGTCCATCGCGTCCTCGAGCGACACGATCGGGTAGGTGTCGACGAGGCGGGTCCAGTACTCGGTCATCTCCGCCGGAGAGAGCACCTTGCCCTCGCCGTCGAGGTGGTAGGCGCCGTCGCGGTACACCTCGCTCGTGGCGGGGTCGAGCGCGATGGCGATCTCGTCGCCGGCCGTGAATCCGGCCTTCTCGATGGCCTCGACGAGCACCCTGATCGCCTCTTCGTTCGACTCGAGATCCGGTGCGAAGCCGCCCTCGTCTCCGACCGCCGTCGACAGACCGCGGTCCGCGATGACGCCCTTGAGCACGTGGTACGTCTCGGTGCCCCACCGGAGCGCCTCGGAGAAGCTCGGCGCGCCGACCGGCATGATCATGAACTCCTGGAGGTCGATCGAGTTGTCCGCATGGACGCCGCCGTTGATCACGTTCATCATCGGAACCGGCAGCACGTGGGCGTTGGGCCCGCCGACGTAACGGTAGAGAGGTGTGTCGAGTTCGATCGCTGCCGCCTTGGCGATCGCCAGGCTCGTTCCGAGGATCGCGTTGGCTCCGAACCGCGCCTTGTTGTCGGTGCCGTCGAGTTCGATCATCGCGGTGTCGAGTATCCGCTGATCGAGGGCGTCGAGCCCGTCGAGCGAGTCGGCGATCTCGCCGTTGACGAAGCCGACCGCGGTGCCGACCGACTTGCCGCCGTACCGATCGCCACCGTCGCGGAGCTCGACCGCCTCGTGTTCGCCGGTCGATGCGCCGGAGGGGACAGCCGCACGACCGGTAGCCCCCGAGTCGAGCGCTACCTCGACCTCGACGGTGGGGTTGCCGCGGGAGTCGAGGATCTGGCGGCCGAGGATGGAGATGATCTCACTCATACGCCCGCCAACGTACCGGCCGCGGTTCGCCCGTGTCGCAGGGTCGCCGGCGAGGGCTGGTCACTCGGTCGCTTTGACTTGATCCCACAGTTCGTCGAGGGTCGCGAGGTCGGTCGAGCGGAGATCGACCCCGCGCTCGCTGGCGAGGTGCTCGACACCTTCGAACCTGCGCCGGAACTTGTCGCCCGCCGCGCGTAGCGCGAGTTCCGGGTCGATGTCGAGGTGTCGGGCCACGTTGACGACGGCGAACAACACGTCGCCGAGCTCGTCGGCGGTATGTGCCGCATCGGTGCCGGCGGCCGCCTCGCGCAGTTCGGCGATCTCCTCGTCGATCTTGGCGAATGGCCCATCGGCATCGGGCCAGTCGAAGCCGGCCCGAGCGGCCTTCTTGGCGACCTTGGCGGTGTAGGAGAGCGCCGGCATCGAGCGCGGGATGCCGTCGAAGACCGACGTGCGGCCCTTCTCGGCCCGCTTGATCTCCTCCCAGTTGTCGAGCACCTCCCCGGTGCCGTCGACGACCGTGTCACCGAACACGTGGGGGTGGCGGCGCACCAGCTTGTCATGGATCCCATCGGCGATGTCGGCGATCGTGAACCGACCCTCCTGCTCGGCGATCGTCGCGTGGAACTCGATCTGGTACAGCAGGTCGCCGAGTTCCTCGATCAGGTGCGCGTCCCGGGAGTCACCGTCCGCATGCGCCTCGGGGCCGTCGTCGAGGGCCTCGATCGCGTCGACTACTTCATAGGTCTCTTCGAGGAGATGCGGGACGAGCGACCGATGTGTCTGCTCGATGTCCCAGGGACATTGCTCGCGGAGAGTGCGGGTGAGCTGGTGGAACCGGACGTAGGCAGCCCCGACCGGGGTGGCGAGACGCGGGATGTAGAGCGAGGTCAGATGGTCGGCCTCGACGGTGCGGTCGAGCTCGGACCACGTCGTTCGGACGATCCGCTCGTGCGGGGTGCCCAGCGCTTTCAGGATCACGACCGGCTCGTCGCCGCCGGCCCCGTCGACCGCCAGCTTGATGTCGGAGAGCACCCAGTCGGCGTGGGTGTGGGCGACGAGCAGCGGTCCGCGTTCGCCGGCGGCAGCCCGCGCGAAGTCGTGGCCGTCGACGAGCCGCACCGACGATTCGACGGGATCGATCGACAGTCGCGACCAGACGATGTCGAGGAACGACATCGCCGGAAGGATGTCGAGATCGATGTCGTCGCGTTCGAGGAGCAGGCGGACCGTGCGCTCGAGCACGAGCGGCGAGCCCGGCACCGCGTAGAGCACCTCGCCTTGGGTCGCTGCCGCCGCGACCAGTCGCTCGGCGATCTCCTCGTAGACGGCCTCGAACGAATCGGCGGTCTCGTAGAGCCCGTCGAAGGAGTCGGCGTCGGGCACGAGGTGCGCGGACGGATGGCGTGTCGTGCGGACGAATCGGTGTGCCGACCGGGCGATCGCGTGCAGCGTCTGCTCGGTGACGTACCCGGCGTCGCCGGGGCCCAACCCGACGACGGTGATACGGCCGCCGGAGCTACTCGTCATCGCTCGACGAGACCGTCAGCCGAGCGGCACGACGATGCCGCGGTCGTCGAGTGTGCCGTATCGCGGGTTGACGTAGATGTCGAGGTCGTCGAGAGCGGTGGCGACGGCGAAGTCGGACGAGTCGAAGTATCCGCCCAACTCGTCGCCGACCTCGTCGAACGTGCGCACGCGGATCACGTGGAACCCGAAATCGCTCTCGACCGGATCGGTGGCAACGCCGATCACCGCCGTGCGCGACGCCTCGACGAACGGCGGAACGTACTGGGTCTCGAATGAGGTGATGAACGTGCACGGCAGAACACCGCCGAGCGCTCCCGAACCCGTGTCGATCGACCGCTCTTGCGCGATCGTCGGGAAATCGCCCCCGGCATCGAGTTCGGCGATCACGTCGAGAGCCTCTTCCCGGGTCTCGACGAGGATGTGTGAGACGCATGCGATCCCGCTCGCTTCCATCCCCTGGTCGTAGTACTCGGCCTTCTCCGCGTCATCGAGACCGGGAAGTTGATCGGTGACCGACGACGACACGAAGTAGCCGACGAGGAAATCCTGCGAGCCGGACGAGAGCTCGGTGAACCCGGTGACCTGTGCGGAAGCTTGCTGCGTCGCATTGTCGACGGTGTCGTCGGAGACCTCGACGCCGTTCCCGACGATCATCGAGTCGAGCGCCTTGGCCTGCACCCAGAACGTGAGAGCGTTGCGAACCGCGTTGCCGTCGGTCGGCTCGCCGACCGTGCCGGTCTGCGGATCGGGAACGAGACCGACGAGCTCTTCGAGCATCTCGTCGCTCAGCTCGTCTTCGCCGACCCGGGCGGCAGCGTCGTTGTCGGAGAACGTCGTGCACCCGGCGGCCAGCGTGGCCGCGATCAACACGATCGGCAGGAGGCGTCGAGTCACGAGGGCAACCTACCGTTCAACTCCGGTCATGGTCAGTCCCCATCGTCGCCGGCGGGCACGAGGTCGCGCAGGAAGCGCACCAGGTATTCCGACGGCTCGACCTTGGGGGGCAGTGGCACGACGACCTGCCCCTGATCCTCCTTGTACTTGGCGCCCCTCGAGAGCCGGCGCAGACGCATCGTCTCGCTCAGCTTCAGTTCGAGCGGGGCGAGCTTGGCCTCGTTGCGGCCGATCTGGATGTCGGAGATTCCGAGCCGGTGGCACTCGGCGCGGAGATGGCCGACGTCGAGGAGCGCCTCGGCGGGTTCGGGCAGCGGGCCGAAGCGATCCTCCCACTCGGTCCGGATGTCATCGACCTCGTCCGACGTCGTGACCCCTGCGAGACGCCGGTAGGCCTCGAGTCGCAGCGACTCCTTGGCGACGTAGTCGGACGGCAGGAACGAGTCGGTCGGCACGTCGAGCCTGATCTCGCTCGGAGCGTCCGGGGGCGGTTCACCCTTCATCTCGCCGACCGCCTCGGTCACCATCTGGCAGTAGAGGTCGTAGCCGACCGCCGCGATGTGACCGGACTGCGACACGCCGAGCAGGTTGCCCGCGCCCCGGATCTCGAGGTCGCGCATCGCGATCTTGAACCCCGAGCCGAGATCGGTCGACTCGCCGATCGTGCGCAGCCGCTCATACGCCTCCTCGGTGAGCACCTTGTCGCGGGGGTGGAAGAGATAGGCGTACGCCCGGTGGCCCGAACGTCCGACGCGCCCTCTGAGCTGGTGCATCTGGCCGAGACCGAGCAGGTCGGAACGTTCGACGACCAGTGTGTTCACCGTCGGCATGTCGATCCCGGACTCGATGATCGTCGTACAGACGAGCACGTCGTACCCGCCGTCCCAGAAGTCCTGCACGGTCTGTTCGAGGGTGCCCTCGTCCATCTGTCCGTGGGCGACCGCGATACGCGCTTCGGGCACGAGTTCGCGCAGGCGCCGCGCCGCGGTCTCGATCGACTGCACGCGGTTGTGGACCCAGAAGACCTGGCCCTCGCGAAGCAGTTCGCGGCGGATCGCCTCGATCGCGACGCGCTCGTCGTACTCACCGACGTAGGTGAGGATCGGCTGGCGGTCGGCCGGCGGGGTCTGCAGGAGCGAGAGGTCGCGGATCCCGACGAGCGACATCTCGAGCGTCCGCGGGATCGGTGTCGCCGTGAGCGTGACGACGTCGACGTTCGTCTTGAGCTGCTTCATCGACTCCTTGTGCTGCACACCGAATCGTTGCTCCTCGTCTACGACGAGCAGGCCGAGATCCTTGAAGCGCACGTCCTTGGCGAGCAGGCGGTGCGTGCCGATCAGGCAGTCGACCTCGCCGGAGGCGGTGTCGGCGATGACCTTCTTCGCCTGCGCCGTGGTCAGGAAGCGAGAGAGCACCTCGACCCGGATCGGGTAGCCGGCGAAGCGGTCGGCGAACGTGTTCCCGTGCTGCCCCGCGAGCAGGGTGGTCGGTGCCAGGACGGCGACCTGCTTGCCGTCCTGGATCGCCTTGAACGCAGCGCGGATCGCCACCTCGGTCTTGCCGAAGCCGACGTCGCCGCACACCAGCCGATCCATCGGGTAGGGGAGTTCCATGTCGCGTTTGACGTCGTCGATGGCGACGCGCTGGTCGGGCGTCTCGACGTACGGGAACGACTCTTCCATCTCGGTCTGCCACGGGGTGTCGTGGGCGAATGCATGGCCCTGCGCCGTCACCCGCTTCTGGTACAGCACAACGAGTTCCTGGGCGATCTCGCGAACCGCCGACCGGACCTTGCTCTTGGTCTTGGCGAACTCGGACCCGCCGAGGCGGTGCAGCTTCGGGGCTTCGCCGCCGACGTACTGGCGTAGCGTGTCGATCTGATCGGACGGTACGTAGAGCTTGTCGCCACCCTTGTACGACACGAGGAGATAGTCGCGTTCGACACCCCCGATCGCCCGCTTGACCATCCCCTCGTAGCGCCCGACCCCGTGCTGGTGGTGCACGACGTAACTGCCCGCGGCGAGATCCTCGAACGTGCTCGCACCCTCGCGTCGCGGCCGTCGAGCGGCGCGATGGGCGCGACGCCGTCCGGTGAGGTCGCTCTCGGCGACGATCGCCAGCTTCGCGCTCGGGACGGTGCAGCCGCGGTGCAGGGGAGCGACGATGATGTGGCCGCCCGTCGTGAGCGCAGCGCCGCTCGTGGCGATCGGGAAGTCGAGACCGTGGTCGAGGAGCAGAGCGTGGAGGCGCTCGGCCGACCCCGCGCCGTCCGCGGCGACGACGACGCGATAGCCATCGCCGATGAGCTGGATCAGGCGGTCGGTGAGCCCGCTGCCGTCACCCGCGACCGGACCCCAGCCCGACGCCTGGACGACCGGGGTCGCCGGCGATTCGGGCGACGAATCGATCGACCAGAACGAACCGGCGTTGGCGAGCAGCGAATCGGGTCCCGCGTGCAGCCGGGGAAACGGCCGGTCGGGGTCGCGCGCCCATGTCGAGGCGAGGGCGCGGGCGAGGTCGTCCTCCTCGGCGATCAGATCGAGCGCCCGGTCGCGCAGCCGGCGGGGTTCGATGAGCAGGACCTTCGCCTCGTCGGGCAGCACGTCGGTGAGCAGGCGGTCGCCGTCGGCGAGCCAGGGCATCCAGCTCTCCATTCCGTCGAACAGGGCACCCTCGGCGAGGCGTTCCCACTGTTCGCGCCCCCACGGTTCGACGGCGACGAGCTCGGCCGCCCGGGCGCGGACGTCGTCGGTCGGCATCAGTTCGCGCGCCGGGAAGATCGTCGCCGAGGCCAGAGCGCTCGACGACCGCTGATCGTTGACGCCGAAGCGGGTGAGCCGGTCGACCTCGTCTCCCCAGAGGTCGATTCGGATCGGCGCATCGGCGGTCGACGGGTACACGTCGATGATCGCGCCGCGTCTCGCGAACTCGCCGCGGTGCTCGACCAGCTCCTCTCTGCGGTAGCCGAAATCGACGAGCGTTCGGGTGAGTGCCTCGGGGTCGATCTCGGTCGCCGGCCGGACGATGATCGGTTCGATCGTCGTCGCGCCGGGACCGAGCCGCTGGAGGAGCGCTCTCACGCCCGCCACGACGATGCGCGGGCAACGATCGGGATCGCGGAGGCGCCACAGGATGTCGAGGCGTCGGCCCATCGTTTCGACGCTCGGACTCACCCGTTCGAACGGCAGCGTCTCCCACCCCGGGAAATGGACGGCGGCCCCGTCGGGGAGGAACTGGTCGAGGTCGTCCACGAGTTGGGCGGCCATCGTGCCGGTCGGGCAGGCGACGACGAGCGGTCGGCGCGTCGAGAGGTGGGACAGGGCCGCGATCGACAGCGGCCGCGCCACCTCGACGACGGCGAGCCTGGCCGACGGATCGCCGAGCGCGCGGACGAGGCCGGGTTCGTCCCGCAGAAGGGGCGCCAGCGCCTCGAGGGGTGCGCCGGTGTCGGGGCCACCGCCGGCGCCGGTCCGTGTTTTCGCAGTGTCCTGCGTATCGGCCCCGGTCGACGTGAGCGATGGCGAATTGGCGATGGTCATCGCTGGTTGAACCTTTGCATGGCGGCGTCGGTGCCCCGGGCGATGATGATCTCGACCGCGTCGGCGGCCTCGACGACGGTGACATCGAGCTGCTCGCGCTCGCGACGCGGGACGCGCGAGAGCACATGACCCCTGCCGAGTTCCTTGGTATCGGGCTTGCCGACCCCGATCCGGACGCGCAGGAAGTCCTGTGACCTCAGGTGCTGAGCGATCGAGCGGAGGCCGTTGTGGCCGGCGAGCCCGCCTCCGGCCTTGATCTTCAGGTCGCCGGGCGGCAGATCGAGCTCGTCCTGCACGACGATCAGATGGTCGGGCGATTCGATGCGGTAGCGGCGGACCATCGCGCCGGTCGCCTGGCCCGAATCGTTCACGAACGTCAGCGGGAACGCCAGCACGACCCGCTGATCGGACATCCGGGTCTCGGCCACGAGCGCGTTGTCGCGCCCGCCCTTGAGCGTTGCCTCCTGCCGTTCGGCGAGGAGCTTTACGACCTCTTCGCCGACGTTGTGGCGCGTCCTGGCGTACTTCGGTCCGGGATTGCCGAGTCCGACGACGAGCCAATCGAACGGGTTGCCCTTGCCGGAGCGTCCGAACAGGCCCATGTCAGCAGTCTCCCGGCCGAGCGGTCGTGATCAGGAGCCCGCCGCGGTGATCACTCGGCGTCGTCGCCGCCGCCGGCGTCGGTGCCCTCGTCGCCGGTCTCGTCGCCGACCTCGCCCTCTTCGCCTTCCTCGGCGGCAGCGTCGCGGGCTGCCTCTTCGGCGTCGAGCACAGGCGTGCGCATCGTGAGCACCGTGACGACCGGGGAATCGGCTTCGGACGTCGGCACGACGCCCGACGGTAGGTCGAGATCCTCCACGCGGATGACGGTGTCCATCGTCATGTCGGTGACGTCGACGACGAACTCGTCGGGGATGTTGCGCGGCGTGGTCGTGACCTCGACGTCGGTCATCGTGAGGTCGACGAGTCCGCCGTTCTGGGAGACGTCTTTGGCCTCACCCTCGAGGCGAACCGGTACTGTGACGACCACTTCCTCATTGAGGTTGACCTGGATGAAGTCGATGTGGTCGATGTTGCGGCGAACGGGGTGGCGCTGGATGTCCTTGATCAGCGACGGATAGACCGTGCCGTCGACCGTGACGTCGAGGATCGTGTTGAATCCGGCAGCACCCGAGAGTGCGGCGCGCAGGTCGCGGCGGGCGACAGCCACGTTCAGCGGCTCCATCCCGTGGCCGTAGAGGACGGCGGGGATCTTGTCGGCGGAGCGCAGGCGGCGGGACGCGGCGCTCCCGGTCGTGCGGCCTGCTTCGGCGATCAGAACGGTCTCAGACATGGTGATTCGGCTTCCAACGAACTCGTGAGGCGGCACCGGAATCCGGTACACGCCAGGTCGATACAGCAGCACATAACGCTATCGCCCCCACCCCTCATCCCCTCTCCCCACCCACCCCTCCCCCGAAATCTGTACGCGCGATCCCGCTCAGCGGGCAGATCCGCGCACAGAACCGGCCTTGACCTGAAACTTGCACACGCGATCCCGCTCAGCGGGAAGATCCGCACACAGAACGCTGGGGGATCGGGAGAGGGTCGAGCGGCGATGTCTCGTGGTCAGGCGAGGTTATCGCCGCCGAAGATCTCGCTCACGCTCGTGTCGTCGAACACCGCGCCGAGCGCTTCGGCGATCAGGGGTGCCACCGACAGCACCTCGATCATCGGGAGCTGCTTCTCGGGGGGGAGGGGCAGCGTGTTGGTGAGTACCACGCGGGTGAGGGGTCCGTTCTTCAGCCGGTCGATCGCCGGGCCGGAGAGCACACCGTGGGTGGCCATCGCCCAGACCTCGGTGGCGCCGCGCTTGATCAGCAGTTCGGCGGCCGAGACGATCGTGCCGCCCGTGTCGATCATGTCGTCGGTGAGGACGCAGAGCCGACCGTCGACGTCGCCCATCACCTCGGCCGCCTCGGCGACGTTGGCCGTGCCCTTCGGGCGACGTTTGTAGATGAACGCCAGGTCGGCGCCGCAGTCGACGAGGTGCTGTGCCATGCGCTCGGCGACCTTGATCCGTCCGGCGTCGGGCGACACGATCACCGGCCGGTCGGCATGCTTGCGGATGTAGTCCTCGAGCACCGGCATCGCGGTGAGGTGGTCGACGGGCCCGTCGAAGAAGCCCTGGATCTGGCCCGAGTGCAGGTCGATCGAGATCATCCGCTTGGCGCCGGCCGCCTTGAACATGTCGGCGACCAGGCGGGCCGTGATCGGCTCGCGCCCGGCTGCCTTGCGGTCCTGTCGGCCGTATCCGTAGAACGGGACGACAGCGGTGATGCGCTTCGCCGAGGCCCGGTAGGCGGCGTCGATCATGATGAGTTGCTCCATGATCGAGTCGTTCACGGAGCGCCCGTCGATGCCGTAGTGGCTCTGGATGATGAACACGTCGTTGCCGCGGACGGATTCGCCGAAGCTGCATCGCACCTCACCGTTGGCGAACTCGACGATGTTGCCGGTGCCGAGCGCGATGTTGAGGTGGGATGCGATCTCTTGGGCGAGTTCGGGATGCGTGCGCCCGGAGTAGAGGGCGAGTCGCTTGGTCGTGACCTTTTCCATGGATGACTCCCTCCCCGAAGTCTCTGCCGATATCTGATGCGTCGTCTGTCCGTGGAGTCCCGGCCCGCAGGCTCAACCCGTGGGGGCAGTGTAGAACGCACCGGTGGTCGTGTCAGAACGCACCGACGATCCGGCCGGGAGGTGGGCGTAGGGTCCGACGATCGCGCCGGTTCCGACCTCGGCGTCGTGTCGCACCGGGTGGTCGACCTTGGCGTTCGCGGCCACCGCACAGTCGACGAGTCGCGTGTCGGGGCCGATCTCGCAGCCGTCGCCGACGACGGTGGATCCTTGCAGCATCGTGCCCGGATACAGGGTGACATCGCGACCGATCTTGACCGTCACGTCGACGAAGGTCTGGCGCGGATCGAGCATGGTGACACCGCTGAGCAGCCACCCGCGGTTGGTGCGGGCGCGGAGTTCGCGTTCGGCCAGGGCGAGCTGCCAGCGGTCGTTGACGCCCTGGGTCTCGCGCCCCTGCGCCTCGACGCACCCGATGCGATGGCCCATCTCGCCGAGCACGGAGATGACGTCGGTGAGGTAGTACTCGCCTTGCGCGTTGTCGGTGGTCAGCTTGCGCAGCGCAGGTCCGAGGAGGTCTCGGCGGAAGGCGTAGATGCTCGTGCAGATCTCGCGGACGTCGAGTTCGTCGGGCGCCGCGTCGCGCTGTTCGACAATGGCACGCACCTGGCCGTCGCTCTTGCGGATCACCCGGCCGTATCCCGTGGGATCTTCGAGCACGCTGCTCAGGAGTGTCGCCGCGTTGTCGTTCTCGAGGTGGGTCGCGACCAACTCGCGCACGGTGTCGGGACGGAGCAGGGGAGTGTCGCCGGGCAGGACGACGATCGTCGATTCGTCGTCGTAATCGTCGCCGGGGAGCGCGGTCATCCCGATCGCCGCCGCATCGCCGGTGCCGTTCTGCTCGGTCTGTTCGACGAAGGCGACGTTGGCCCAGCCGGGGGCGAGCTGTTGCACCTTCTTGGTGACGCGTTCGGCGCTGTGTCCGACGACGACCGCGGTGCGCTCGGGTTGGACCTCGCGCAGCGCGTGGATCACGTGGAGCACCATCGCGCGCCCGCAGATCATGTGGAGGGGCTTGGGTCGGCTGGAACGCATGCGGGTTCCGGCCCCCGCCGCGAGCACGATTGCAGAGACGCTCATCGCTCCGGGGAGAGGACTCGAACCCCTACAAACGGCACCAAAAACCGCTGTCCTACCATTAGACGACCCCGGATGGTCGCCGGTGCTGCACCGCGATCGTCTGGGTGTTGCACCGCGTTCGTCACGGTATCTCGCGTGGCACCTCTTGCCACTGCCGATAGCGTGGCGACCCTTATGGGTTCGCTGGTCAAGAAGCGCCGCAAGCGCATGCGCAAGAAGAAGCACAAGAAGATGCTCCGTCGCACGCGTCACCAACGTCGCAAGTAGTTCAATCGATCCGGGGCACAGCGCGTGCCTCCAAAACCGTTGCGCCCTCGCCGATCAGATCTGCGAGGGCGTTGCTGTGTCCGCCCTCGACGAACCAGGTCGCCCCACTGCCGGCCAGCGTCGGCGCGGAACCGACGCGCTCGCCGATCGCGTCGCGCCACCAGCGCAGTCGCGGTTCGACCACGAGCGCGGCCGGCTCGAGGTCGTTCGGCCCATCGCAGGTCGGCCCCCCGAGGTCGTCCCATGCCCGGTAGGCCGCCGGAGTGCTCACCGAGAGCGGCGGGATCACCAACGTCACGGACAGGTCTTCGAAGTCGATCGTGTCGATCAGCTCGCCGATCCCGCGGACGCGCGCCCGTCCGCCCACCAGACAGAACGGGATGTCGGCGCCGAGGGTCGACGCGCCCGCGAGCTCGTCGGCGCCGGTGCCGACCCCGGCCCAGCGGAGCACCGCGGCAGCGTCGGTCGAGCCCCCGCCCAGCCCTCCGCCGTGGGGGATCCGCTTGTCGATCGTGACGCGTGCATCGACGCCCGCGAACCGGAGCGCTCTCGCCACGAGGTTGCGATCGTCGAG
>PVMS01052861.1_pt1 | contig 11781 bp, 9 predicted proteins | sample 1853461 | NCBI WGS metagenome assembly PVMS01 (sample SAMN08582032, study PRJNA380276) | Marine sediment metagenome, whole genome shotgun sequencing project. | isolation source: ocean sediment barecode stripped | collected 2017
CAGTGTGGAGAATTTACAGATTTCAACTTTTGTCATAAGGCCAGGAATATATATATCGGGGTTCCATATGGAAACAATCCCTGTTCTCAATTGTTCTGTCCTGGTGCAGCTGTAAAAGAAGAAAGGGGCTGCCCGGAATAATCCGGACAGCCCCTAGTATAAGTGATCTTTGGATGACTACTTCTTCACTACTTTAAAGTGCCTCATGTCATCTCCAAACTTCAGATTAATGATATAGATTCCACTGTTGTATCCCGATAGATCAATTACTTCATCTTTCCCTGGATTAACCATTCTCAGGATGGTCTTCCCGGTTATATCCATCACCTTCAGCTCATCGGCATAGGTATTCAGTTCCAGCTGCACCATTCCATAGGTGGGATTTGGATATACCCTGGCATCCAGTCCGTTCATCTCTTCTATTCCGGTTGGTGCTGCCACCACAGTTACAACAGCTGTTTCGATGGTAGCATTGCCTTTGGCATCCGTTAGCGTTACATCCACATTCACATCCCCGATATCGCTGTCAGTAAATACGAACTGGCTCAGGGTTGTGTCTGCAAGCGTACAGTTATCAGAAGCACTTTCGACCACATCAGCCGGTGTAATGAAACCATTGTTGCTTTTATCCAGTTGAACGGTAGCGTTCCTGACAACCAATAGAGGTTTTGTTGCATCAGGAGTGACTGTTAAAGTACCGGTCACGTAGGTTATCTGGTAGTTTGGAGCAGTACCACCTGAAACTGTAATATCGTAGTCACCATCAGCACTGCTTTCATCAGCGGTGCAGGTTGCCTCCGGTTTCGGGTCCACGATACTCTCATCCTCCGCTCCCACAAATCCTGAATAAGTAATGGTGAAAGCAGGGTTGGAGGCACATTCCTCCCGGTTCTTGTCATCAGCAATTACCATCAGTTCCTTGGCAGCAATATCTGCTGCAAGTCCATTGGGCTGCATGAAGGTGTAGTTGGCGGTATCGGCACCCGACAGGGTCATTGTTGTACTCACTGCGATATCAGTACCTGCTGCAGACTGAGCAAAAACACCAACTGTCTCATCAACAAGGCTTACATCATCGGTCCCAACCACTCCAGTCAGGGTAGCTCCAGATATAACTCCATCGGTGGTACCATCGTATACTTTATCAGTTGCAACTGCAGTAGCAACGGTTAACTCCTTTTTGTTCACAACCAAATCCCAGGCAACCGGAGTGGCAGCAAGGTACTGTGCATCGCCAGCCTGCATGGCTGTAATGCTTGTTGTTCCTACTCCAATGATGGTAACAGTAGAGCCGTTTATGGTAGCAACAGCTTCATCGGAACTGGTATAACTGACCGGAAGTCCTGAACTGGCAGTGGCTGTCAGGTCAAAATCAATGTCTCCATATACAGAGGCTGCCAGGGGATCAAATGTAATGGTTTGAGTTCCCACCTCAGTGGTCACAGTAATCACATTACCAAAGTTACTGGTACCGGCAAGGTTGTAGGCACGAGCCTTGTAGTAATAATTTGTTCCGGGATCAAGGTCCATAATATCCCATAACAGTGCATCATCGGCCCACTCATTTTCATGTCCGGGTACACCATTTAAAAATAATGGGTCCGTGGCCACCTGATATACATAGCCCTGAGCATTTGCAGTGGCGCTCCAGTTCGCTGTAAAGCTCGTTGAAGTTACTGCGGTTGCAGGCAGGGATACCGGTGGAGCAGGGATTACTTCTTCAACTCCATAGACGTAGATTTCGGTAAACGATGCCATGGCATCCTTGCTGGTCATATAAATCCGTACATGCATGATTGCATCAGACACAACTACATCATAGCTGTAAGTACTGTCCTTTGTTGCGGTCCCCGTGAACAGGTCTGTCCAGGTAGATCCATCTTCACTTGCCTGGAAAATATATCCTCTGGGTACTTCCGTGTCATTGGGAAGGGTCATTCCAAAGCCGTCGATGTTAAACGCCTTTCTTAAGTCCAGTTGTATCCACGCCGGAGCTCCGCCTGGTATGGATGCGTAGGTGGCCTGTGAGCCATCAACTGCTTTCCCGGGTTCAAATCCTGCAAGCGAATCAGAAGCCACTGCCAATGAACCGGTTGCTATGTTCGGATTGGTACCCGTGTATTGTCCAATTGCCACCGTTGAAATTGAGAGCAACAGGATTAAAACTTTACTTAACAACATTATTTTCTTCATGGTTGAGGTTTTTCTAGTTCTTTACGTAAAAATGGCCTTTGGGTTTCGATAATTTTTCAAAACTACATTCAGAATTCTCACCCTGTGAAATGAAAAAGGCTCTCACCGGTCATGTTCAACATTGAACCACAGGGTATTCCTTTCACAAGTCACTGTAATTTCGTAAATTGAGTATTGTTAGATGGGTTCATAAGGAAGCCCGGACTATCATTAAATCAATTTCACAAATGAAAATAAATCCAAACCTATGAAAAGCAAAAATTTACTGATCGCGTCTCTCCTTTTTGGTTTATCCTTATCAGGGTATTCTCAGGAAAATGATATTGACGAAGCAAAGCAGACAATCGCAGATTTTAAAGCGATGAATTCTGAAATCACCGAATTCTTCAATTCAGCTATTGGATACGCAATTTTTCCCGGTATTGGGAAAGGCGGTCTGGGTGTAGGTGGAGCCGCTGGCAAAGGAACTGTATTTAATGGGGGAGCCGCCGTTGCTGATTGCAAAATGACACAGATTACTATTGGGTTACAGGCCGGTGGTCAAAAGTATGCCGAAGTGATATTTTTTGAAACCGGGGAAGCTTTTGATCGCTTTACTGGTGACAAATATGAGTTTGCTGCCCAGGTATCAGCCATAGCCATAAAATCAGGAGTGTCTCTGGATGCCAAATACACGGATGGGATACTCGTGATTACAATGCCCATTGGTGGATTAATGTACGAGGCATCAATTGGTGGTCAAAAGTTTAAAACCGAAATGTACTAGTCGATTGAACAGATCACTTTAGCCTGAAAACCAACTTTATATCATTATGGATCCGATTAATGTCATTGGTAAGAAGAGGTATTCCAACCAACAATGGGATGGTGTACTCCTTGATAAGTGGTAAAGTAATGAGAATGGCAATAACAGTGGTTTTCCGGACCTTATCCATATCCCTGGTACCGGTGGCTTTTCGCACAAAAATTGAAATTTTTATAAAAGGAGGGCAGCGAAAAACTTGCGGCCACCTGTGCCCCCTGATTAGGACAAAGATCTTCCATTCAGTTCATCACGGAAAGGTGAAAATAGGGCTAGTAAGGTTAAAATCAGTTCCCTACAGGGTTTGACTCCTGAACTCACTGGGTGTGAAACCCACATGCTTTTTGAAGTACTTAAACATATTGGTGGGTTCATCAAAACTAAGCTCGTAAGCAATTGTTTTACCCGATTTTGAAGTCCCCCTTAATTGTCGTTTAATTTCCAGGATCCTTCGCTCATCAATCACAGCTTTGGGAGACATTTTGTAATGATCCTTAGTGAGCTTTGACAAGGCTTTCAATGGCATATTGAGCTTATGGGTATAAAAATCAACCTTCACTGCCTGTTTGAAATTCTCCTCTACAAGTTCCCTGAAAGCCAGGATCGATCTGGCTTTATCATCCACAACAAAGTGATGGTTAGTCTTCTGTGCTTCCTGCATCATTTCGCATTGTATCAAAAACAGGCACAACCAATGGTAAATGCTTTCGCCTGATACAGGGCGTCCCAGCTGGTATAGATGACCTCCATCTCCATAAACATGGTTTCCAGCTGTCTTTCCACATGTCCGGCTACTTTCAGGATCTGCCGGCCCTTGCTGTGAGAGGAGGAAACAAATTGAAAAAGATGCTGAAGATCACTCTCGGTTTTGTATATGAACTCCGGGCTGAACACCACAGAGTGAAATTCTGTATTGTTCACATCGAAAGGTTCGAAATGGTGAAGCTGGCTTTTTGACAGTAATATCAGGGTATTTGGTTGGAACTCATACTCCACAAAATCAACTATATATCTCCCCGTTCCTTTTTTGATCCAGAAAATCACATGAAAATCTCTTAATGAAGGGGTCAGGATATCCCTGGACTCCTTCAGTATATCATAGGTCGTCAGTGCAAAGGGTAATCCTTTACCTAATTCATTTGTTTTGAAGTATGAAATCTTATTCTCTTCCAACCTGCTTTTTCAATTAAACACATAAAGCTCACAATAGTTTTTGACTGTTCTTTAGTTCCTTTCCAATCTCCCGGATTTTTCGTGCACTTCGTTCCAGAGAATCGATGTTGGTGTGAATCTGGCTGCCAGAAGAGACAATGGGGTATTGACCGGGTTCAGAAATGACAAGAATAAATGTAGCATCCTGTACAGCCTTAACGCTGATTACTCCTTCGGTATGTCCCAGTATGCCCATCTGATCACGGGCCAGGGTTATTGAACCTGACTGAATCACACCTTTCCTGTTATAAATAAATCCGGTGTTTTGATGCTCCGGGGTCTCAAACTCCCAGGAGTCTCCTTTGCTTAGAGTGATATCCAGGTAGGTCATGTTGAGGGGGACATTCATCTTATCATTCACGCCCATGTAGTCACCAACAAGGATCTTAACATTTTCAACCCGGGGAATTTCATCTTTTTTTAAATTGGCATATGCTGCTTCTGATTCCTCATAACCGGGAGGTAGTTGTATCCATAACTGTTGCAGCGAACCTGTCCATGAACCCAGTTGGGAATTTTGTTTGGGACGATAGGCTTCCTGGTGCCAGATTCCGCTACCGGCACTGATCCACTGTGCACCTCCATCGTGGATGATCCCGTCATAATTCTTACTATCCTTATGATGCAGGTCGGTTCCCTGAAAATAGGTAATGATCCCGATCCCCGAATGGGGGTGAAATCCAATCTGGAAACCATTGTCATTCCTTCTGAAACTACCCGCATCAAAAAAGACGATGGGCTTTAGCTCCTCCCTGATTTCAGGATCTGTAACAAACTGTATCCCATTACGGGGAGGCTGGGTTTTGTATATGTTTCTCTGTGATGTCATTACTCCAGTTGTTTTATGTAATTAATAAGCAGGTATTTATACCATAACTTACGGACAAAATTAGAGGTTTATGAGCCCCCGAGAAAGGTAAAAAGGAGACAATTGTGGATCAATTTTGGAAATGTTTATTGGTAATTCCATGACAATATGCCCGATTTGGGGTGCCAAACATGTCACTCTTTCCAGAATTCTGAACAGGCACAGTTGTTGTCGCTTTTGCATCTACAATCAAAGCAGAACAACAGATGACACATATTCTGAAGATATCAAATGAGGATTACACCAGTCAGAACAAGGGTAACCTCCGGAAAGCAGACGATGACTCAGTCCTTTTGGATGCCTATTCGCAGGCTGTGGTTTCAACCACCGAAAAAGTGAGTCCGGCAGTGGTAAATATCAAAGTTCGGAAAAAAACACGTTCCAGATCAGGATCCGAAGCAGGGGGATCAGGATTTATTATCTCCCCGGAAGGATTTATTGTAACCAACTGTCACGTTGCTGAGAACAATGAGCAGATAGAGATCGAGTTACAGGACGGTAGAACATTCCCCGCCGATCTTGTTGGTCTTGATCCATACACCGATCTGGCTGTACTGAAAATTTATACCGATAACCTTCCTTTTGTATCATTCCAAAAAAGTCTCGATTTGAAGGTGGGCCAGCTCTCCATCGCCATCGGTAACCCTTTTGGATTCCAGTGCACAGTTACTACCGGTGTAATCTCGGCACTGGGACGTACTCTCCAGTCGCGATCCGGGAGAATGATCGACAATGTGATCCAGACAGATGCTGCACTGAACCCCGGAAACTCAGGTGGACCACTGGTAGATTCTTCCGGGATGGTAATTGGTGTGAATACGGCGATCATCAAAGAAGCGCAGGGGATCTGTTTCGCTATAGGAGCCGGAACAGCAGAATACATTATAGGAAAGCTAATCATGAACGGCCGGATAAGAAGAGGTTATCTTGGCATTGCAGGTCAATTCATGCAAATTCCTCTGAGGGTAATCCATTACAACAAACTCAGATCAGCCAATGGCGTAAAGGTGGAAAACCTACAAAAACAGAAGGGGATCGACAACCTTAGTTTGAAAAGAGGCGACATTGTAGTGGAATTTAATGGTTCCCCGGTAAACAGTATCGAAAGCCTGCAACGGTTTCTGAATGAAGATACCATTGGCATAAAAGTATCCCTTGGGATATTACGCAAAGGATTAAAACAGGAGGTGGAAGTGGTCCCGGCGGAGCTCTTTGAATAAGCTGTAATAACCTGAACAAAAACCAATGGTCGGTGTTGTGAATATAATCTTTCAAGTAAAAAAGGATTGAATTGGGTGGGTAAAGGCTTTCGTTTTCAACATTATGCATATATTACGCCTCCCAATTTTCCAACGGCATAGTTTTTGATACTATATGAAAAAAATAGAAAAGATGAAGGGAATGACCCTTAAACCATTTATTCTGTCCGCACTCATGTTCCTATTGGTGCTTCCTGGATTTTCCCAGAACAGTGGCAGCTCGAAAGAAGACCTGAGTGACGAGGAAGTTGAGTGTTTGAAACTCCTCTCAACCTACAGAGAGTTTCATAGAATCACCCTGTACGATGATGCCCTGAATTTCTGGAAGATCGCCTTTAACGATTGCCCTGAATCCAGCGAGAAGATGTACCAGGATGGGGTCGGCATGTACCGCACCGCCATTGAAGCAGCTCCCGAAGGGCCGGCAAGGGAAGACAAGATCGATACCCTGATGCTCATTTATGACCGCAGGATTGAATATTTTGGTGGTGAAGGAAATGTGCTTGCCCGCAAGGGAAAAGATCTGCTCGCCTATCGCGGAGATGATGCTGAAGAGGTATATAATGCCTATGAGATGCTCAAAAGGAGCATCGAACTTCAAGGGCTGAAGTCAAGAGAGTCAGCTATGCTCCTCTTTATATCGTCTGGCATATCGCTAAACAAGGATGGTAAAATAGATGATAATCAGGTTATTGGTGATTATTTCACACTGGTAGATCTCCTGGACCAGCTGGAAGGGAAGAGTTCCCGTTGGGCGAAGACCAGGGCAACAATCGATGAGATCGTGTTAAATGAAGAAATTCTTACATGTGAGGCTCTCAATGGTTATTATGAACCCCAGTATGAGCAGAATAAGAATGATAAGGTTTTTCTTGAGAAGGTGATTACCTTCTACAAAACCTCGGGATGTGACAACTCTGATATCTATGCGGCCGCTTCCGAGCATCTGTATAGCATTGAGCCCGGCCCCGAATCTGCTCACAACCTGGCCTATTTATTCATTACCAGGAATGATTTCGAAAAGGCTGTAGGCTATCTGATGGAGGCCGTGCAAGGAGAGAACATCGACGGGGAAATCAAGGCTGAATGGTATTATGAACTGGCGGTAGTGAGCAATGCCCTGAATGACTATTGCAAAGCCATCGAATATGCGCGTGAGGCCATCAAATTGAGAAGCGATTACGGGAAAGCCTATGTCATGCTTGGAGATGCATTTATCGCATCGCGCGAAAACCTGGGTGACGACTTTCAGCAACGTACGGCTTTCTGGGCTGCTGCTGACAAGTATAAGAAAGCCAGCTCGGTGGATTCCTCCGTTACTAATGAGTCCAACAAGAAGTTGTCTGATTACATCAACCAGTATCCCAATAACGAGGATGTCTTCTTCCATGATATCAAGGATGGGGATAAGTACCTGGTCGGTGGATGTATCAATGAATATACCACCGTCAAATCAGGGAAATAGGTTCCTGCTAAAACCAGTATCTGTAAGTGATCCCAATCCATCCATGGGGATCTGCTATGTGAAAATGAGGGGAGGCGAACCGGGTATAGGCTTCCAGTTGATGTTCATACAATTCAAAGGTGAGGCGACCCTCTACACTTCCAATCCAACGCAACAGATCATTGGGGCCAAGTACATAGGGACTGGTTTTGTTGAAGACTCCCCCCTGCAGGGTGGCATCGTAAAAAACATACCGGGTGTTTGCAGACAGGGAGAAGACCACATTGAATCCTGGCTCCCCGGAGGGACCGAACCTCTTGAAATACCCTTTGCGCGCATCAATCCTGAACCAGAGTCCCGCCTCCAGATCGGTATGAAGCGTCCCCAGCCTGCCCTGGCCCTTAATCCCAAAAGAGGCGACATCGGTATTAATAATTCCTTTTTCAATCTGGAGATCATAATTCAAAATGAGATCATTTTGAACCTGGTAGTCCCAACCCTGTGGGGGCCTTGACGGATTGGAAACCAAGTGTGCCAGCTCCTGAGTCCTGAATCCCAGTGAAGCCGGCCCAAGCACACCCACTCTCAATCCTGCAACAATTCGCATATGCCTGTCCGGCAGATTCAACACACCGATCTGTGCCAGTGTCAGCGTAGATGAATATGGGTGATCCCCGGAGGATATAGAATCCGTAGCCAGATCTTTGGGGGTAAAGATCTCCTGTCGCAGCTGCAGTCCCGACCAGGTGGGTCCATGGCCTCTTCTCCCTATGGGAATCAATATCCGATGGATGGGTGACTGTTTCAGTTTGTTATGAAAGAAGTCGATCTGGAACCCATTGGTGAAATAATAATCATGCTGATAGTATAAATCATTTTCCCAGGCAAAGGAGATATACCCGTCCAGCGAACGACTCTGCTTTACATCATTTGGGTCTTCAGCTCCACGGACAGAGATTCCCGATGATTGAAACATCAGTATTACAAGGAATGCAAAATGCCTCATATACATTATCTACTGCCCTGATGGTGAATTACCGATTCGGACAGGTTTCAAATTATAGTGCTAAGATACTTAGAAAAATTTTCAGCGGATCAAAAGATCTACAGAGCCAGCCTGGCCCTGATACCCCAGAGAAAAATCGAGTTCACATCCGGGTTTAGGGCCGGATTTTTAAGGAATTGCAAATCAGGGGTGATTGCCAGGCGTGACGATACCTGCATCCGGTAGAAAATCTCCATTGTTAACTGATTCTCCAGTCCTTCAGCCCAGGTTGACTCGTTAACTTCTCCCCAGCCAAAGGCACCTCCCAGCAGGCTGCCTCCCTCTTTGAGGTAGTAACCTAAACCAACATTCAGGGATTTCTGCAGTAAGGCACCTCCATCCTTTGCGTACCCTCCCCGGACAAATGGCATAAATTTATCCTGAAAATACCAGGTTCCTGAAAAAGCAAGTCCCCATCCCGGTAATGAAGCTGTTACTTCGCTTCCATCAGAATGCCACCAGGTAAGATGGATATTATCAAAAAAATGTCTCTCTTTTGAACTGACCCAACCCACTTCAACACTTTTAAAAAAATCGGTATTGGTAAAAAATGTCTCGAAGCTTTTCAAAGGGTTGGCAGGATCGGATCCGGCATCATTAATGCCAGCAATGGCATAAATATGGTCGGTTAAATAGGCCCCGACAGCAATCCCCAGGTTTGCATCATTTGGGATGTACATTGTCTGCGAGCCAGTAGAAAACACAAAATTGGTAAAATGTAACCAGGGACTGGTCATTGCATAAATATCCAGGTAATCCGTAGCATCCAGCAAACCAACCACCAGTGAAATTCTGCCATCAAGAAAGCGCTGACGCCAGTAAAAATTGGTCAGTCTGAATCCGTCATCGTTAAAAGGTGGTTCAATCAATCCAACATAGCCCATTTCGAAACCCAGTGATTTGGGGGGTATGGCTCCATATTTATGACGGTGCTCAACTTTAAAGACCAGGGCTCCTCTATTTTCAGCCCCCCTGCCAACCAGATCCCAGGATCCGTAAAGCCTGATCATCCCACTGCTTGCATTTTGATGGCCCAGGCTCTTATTTGCCGCAAAAAAACCGGCACTGTAATCCAGTCCCAGATCCAGTCCGGTTTTTTCATTCAGGTTGTCCTTGAAATCAAAATAAGGTTGCATGAATCCCAGTTCGAAAAAGGGCTGTTTTGGCTTATGATCTTCCTCAAGAAGATTTTCTACCTGATCGGGTCCGCCAAAACCACCTCTCTTCTTCTCATCTGCTCTTGCATCTTCCTGGGCATAGCCATAGTTTAATAGAACTGCTAAGGAGGTTAAAAGAAGGAAAAGTTTCTTCATAGTAAAGTTGCACTCTAATAGCTTTTCAATTACTTAATCAGCTTATTCAGTTTGGCCAATTCTCTGGTGAATTCTTCATTGAATTTTTCATCGGTTGCTTTTGACTCCTCCACCAGTCCCTGATAAACTGCCTTCATATTGGTGGTTACCGGCCCTTCAGAATGGTCCAGTATTCCACTCATAAAAGACATTTTAAACAGAATGGTTGCAGGTAAATTGATAACCTCGGCCAATGTACGGCCGGTAGAAACGTAGGTTCCTTCATATGCATCCACAATGCCATATACTATTTCAGCCTGCACTTCTGCCTTTTTCATCTTTGAAGCACTTGCGCCGCTCTCTTTGTAAGCTTCAACTTTTACTGCAACATCATCTGTAACCCGTAAAGCCTGAATCACGTTTTGTGTCCAGTTTTCAGTGCTGTTGTACAGTTCCAGCCAAAAGGCATACTTGGCATCTGCTTCAGCCTGGGTATATGTCTCTTTAGGACTCATCAACACCTTAAATTCCTGTGTTTCTGAAAATCCGTCTACGGTTAACCTGGCATAATAATTACCTGGAGGCACTAGTGGACTGACCGCGGTTGGCGGACGCTTTGGAACGGTAGTAACCCTGTTGATGCGCATATCCCAGACAAACTTATTCAGACCCGTATTCATATGTTCACCCGATCCATAGTTGAGCAACATGGCATCCTTTGAGTAATTCCTGATCTCATAGCCATCTTTGTCCAAAATAGCCAGGTTGATTTCTTCAGGCTCATTCTCCAGTTTGAAATACATGACCACGCCCAGAGATTTAGGATCTCCCGCATCGATAAATTTACGTTTGCGTTCGCCATTTACCGGGGTGAATCCGAGTTCATAGTAGGTTAATCCAGGACGCATGTTCTGTACAAAATAATTTTTCCTGGCGCCAGTATCCCCACCGAGAACATAATCCATCCACCAGTTGTAGCCAAAACGCGTATGATCCGGAACGGGATAGAGGTGTACAGGTCTGGCAGCAATCTCTGCGCTTTTTGTGCGCAGGGGTGTAAAGTCATCCAAAATCCAAAAACCTCGGCCATTGGTGGCTATGACCAGATCATTGTCCTTAATCTTCATATCCACAACAGGTACAGCGGGCAAATTCATTTTTAGTTTATCCCAGCTCTTCCCATCATTAAGTGAATAGTAAACACCCGTTTCGGTTCCTGCGAACAGCAATCCTTTTCTTACTTTATCTTCTCTGATTGTGCGTGTAATTTCACTTTGAGGGAAGTTACCAGATAAGTTTGTCCAGGTCTTTCCATAATCAGAGGTTTTATACAAATAGGGACTGTAGTCATCGTATGTATTGAAATTTGAGATAGCCACGTATGCTGTTGCAGGGTCGTGAGGGGATGGTTCTATTTCATAAATCTGAGAGAATTCCGGACAATCGGTAATTGAAACATCCTCCCAGCTTCCACCACCATCTTTGGTAACAAATATCTTTCCGTCATCTGAACCGGTCCAGATCAGACCCTGCTCCACAGGAGATTCATCCATTCGTTTAATGGTACTGTAGATCTCCTGTCCAAAATATTCCGACAACCACGGAGTTCCCGTAATCTTCTGACGCTCTTCCAGGTTGTTGGTCAGGTCCCCGCTGATGACCTCCC
>PVMS01046755.1_pt1 | contig 11779 bp, 11 predicted proteins | sample 1853461 | NCBI WGS metagenome assembly PVMS01 (sample SAMN08582032, study PRJNA380276) | Marine sediment metagenome, whole genome shotgun sequencing project. | isolation source: ocean sediment barecode stripped | collected 2017
CATTTTAAGTTTTAGGATCCAGGTTAACCTGGAGCCTAAAACTTAAAATCCTGAGCCTGAGAAGGCGTGGGGGTTCGAGTTCCCCCGCCCGCACCAATTATTTCAATAAGTTAATGAGAAGATCAAAATCGAGTAACACGCGATCGGGCGTCCATGTCAACGCTGTGTCAACAAACGGGGTCAAGTTTGGATCGCTGATATCATTGGAAGAAAAAGCCCCACCACTTGGACGGGGTAGACTTGAGGGGGCGGTCTGCGTATCGGCAAGAATTGCAGGAACAAGACCATGAATGACGGAGGCAATAAGGAACGGGAAACGCCGGAAGTTCGAGGGAAGCTCCTGCAGTTCCACCGTGTTCTCATGTCGTACATCGATTTCGAGCAGGCTGGGGAGATTGCCAGCTACATCCTTGAGCACAATTTGCATGATCGGCATTCCGGGGGGCAAACTCTCCTTGTGGGCCTTAACACCGGAATGATTGTCGCATATTGCCGCCCGTTCTCGAAAAACGAACGTGGCGGCGACACCAAAGTGCCTAGCTTGCCCGAACGGTTCCTTAGGGTACTCACCAAAGACGAACGCAAAATCCATGACGTAGTCAAGGAGGACCGGAACACGTCCCTGGCACATTCCGATTCTGCCGATTGGAATCTTAGGCTGCAGATTTTCCGACTAGGCGGTAAAGAATTCTTAGTGCCGCTAACCCATGACGTGCACGCACCGCTAACTCTTGATGCGACCAAGCAATTCCCAGGCGTGTGTTTTAAGTCACGGGAAGCGTGCTTTGTTGAGCGGCTTAGGCTCGAGCCGGAGTTGAGGCCCTACCTTGAGGTCGTTGAACCTGATCCTGAGGAACTGAAACGCACCGCAGAGCGGCTTGGCGTCTCTCTGCCTGGCGAAAACCCCTAATGTGCGATTGAGAAGGAGTCCAACCTCATCGGACCTTGCTTCGGCTCCGGGTTAATTGCAGACGATCTACACTAAGGTCGAGTGAGTCCGCTCAGGGGGTTAAACCGAACAGAACCTGGGCGGGGCTGGTGCCGGCCTCACGAATCCACCGCCGGCCTGCGGACCATCAAAAAAGCCCCGCCAAGTGTATTGAAATGTCCGGTTTCGAGGGCTAACCAGACGCTCAAGCACACCCTTCAGAATGTCGCCTTATAGCCATATGCAGACTATCGGCGCTCTGCAAGAGCCACCGGACTTTGGCACTTAGATGCCGGTGGTGGGAGCCGTCAGCGGCATAAAGTCCAGATATTGACAGATAGGATGAAAGATACGGCTTCAGGCGCATTCAAGACGGCGCACAAACATATTGCCACCTAAACCTGTTGCACTCACTGTAATCGGCGTGTCTCACGTGTGATCTCCGACTGGGTGCGGACAAATGCCATGATCGGCCGCTAGAAGGTCAGCGGGTTACTGTGGCAATTTATTTATCCCTGCTTCTCATCGGTGCCGATTCGCCCACCTCAAACGCTGGCAATAGCCGACTTGCCATAAGCGTCTCGAACGTCTCTCGAGCCGCCGTGCAAGCCTCAATCGCACGAATCTCTTCGGGCGGTAATGATTTCCATCGTTCATCGAGCCGAATGTGGTGAAAACTATCGCGCAGCCAAAGCCAGCCGCGTTCGCCATGCGCCTCTCGCCAATATTCCGAATTGAGCATTTGCTCTCGAAAATTCTCATCCCAAAGATACATGTACGGGCCCACATTACCGCCGATCGTATGCAAACGATCGACGGCCTCCCAAGGCGTCGTCATTATGTGCTCATACGGTAGCCCCATCCAAGCGCAAAGAGCTTGTAAGGTCTTATGGGGGTGCATAGCAAGATCTTCATAAAACACCGTTGCGGTCGGCAGCCGACTGCTTTCTGACAAGTCGCGAATTTCGCAGTACCTTGAGACGTAATTGACGGCGGCCGTCGCTACGCTCGACCCTTCGTGCCCTTTACGGCTGCAATAATAAGAAGCGGGTCGCTTGAACAATACGATCAATCCTGTGAGTGGCGTCCCTTCGCGCAAGAGTTCGGCATAGACCTCGGTGTTGAACGAGTGGACGACGACAGAAATTAGGTCGAAATGAGCGACGATGCGACTATACAGGGTCGATATATTCTGATGCTCGCATTGAGCCGAGAAATTTCTCGTCCAAAATTCACAGGCTTCATGATGCACCGAGCACATGTCAATATCACGATTACGGCCCGAAACGTCGAGATAGCATCGAAATAACTGATCGGCCTCGCCAGTCGCAAACACGCAATGATGAGCGCCCAACATGAAGCCAAGTAGAGTTCTACCCGAGTAGGAAGCGCCCGCTATGCCGAAGACCCGTAATGCGCGGATGTCAGGCATCTTCGATTGGCGAGACCGTGCCCGCCGACATCACCGTACGCTCGTCGAACGACCGACTGAATGTGTGCATGTATCTCCCCAGAAATTCCGCAGTCTCGCCATAATCAAAGATGCGATCGCCACCGAGCCAAACCTTTTTGAGAAATCCTCCATTCCCTGAAGTTAGGTCGTGCATCGCACAAAATACGGTAACCGAGTTTGAAAGAATAGCAATCGAGTGCCAAGATAAAATCATGGTCAACCAGGCATATTACTGACCAATCCATAACTTGGGAAAATTTGGTCTCACACATAAGGTGACCCCCTGAAAGTGGTCCTTCGCGAATGAGGCGAATCGGCGCATTTTGAGCCTACAAGGCAGGAGGCTGGAATGAGCCGCAAACGCAAGAATGCCAGAGCCTATCATCAACCTACTTCGCGAGGCCGAGGTTGCTTTATCTGGAGGCCGGGCAGTGGGAGAGGTCTGCCGTTCACTGGGGATCTCAGAGCGCTGGCGTGAGTATTGATCCAAGTGGCACTTGTTCCAGGAGCCCGAAGAGCTCGAGCACTTTCTACAAGGAATTTGAAAAGCTGGTCTGCCCGCATGAACGCTGCAGATGTGACCCTTGTCGCCTTCGGGTCAGACTCGGACATTTTCTGACGCTGCTCAGAATGTCCGGAGTTGGGGGTGAAGCGGACGAAATCGGGTGGAGATCGGATATCGGTAGAATAGGAATAGTGCACTAAACTCCGACAATTGAGTACAGGGTGTCCATAAAGCCTCGGGACTTATCGGCCACGATATGGGACAGCATGTCTTGCACTTGCTTGACGGTCGCCTTGTCCTCGCCGTCGGTCAGGAAGGGCTGGTCATTGAGCCCGAGGCGACACTGTAGCCTTGCCGCTGTCTGGAGCCATGAGGGAACCAGGGCCGGGTCAAATTGGCCCTTTTCGTTGGGGTCTAGCGTGAAGCCCGCGTTATAGGTGATCCGCACAAAGGCCCCGCCCAGGTCCAGGCCGTTGACGTTGACTAGACCGGCCTCTAGGTCCGTCACGAAATTGCTCGACGTGATCGCCACAGGAAGGCTTGTGAGGGCTTCGAAGGTCCCGGCATACGTCAACGTGGGGGCACCGGTCAAAAAGCCCCTGGTGAGCCTGAAAGCCCGTTGTGGGCGTCCCCCAAAGTAAAGCATCTGATCGACGTGAAAGTCGTTCACATAGGAGCCGTCATTAAATTGACGATCCACTTTTCCTGGAACGCCTGCCGCAGGCCCCTGGACTCTGTATAAGGACGTTGCTGTCTCTGCAAGACCGTTCAGGGTCAAAACTCGCCGTCCGGAGCATCACCGAATAGGGGCCGCTTTCAGGACAACAGCGGATCGTCAGCGCCGTCTTGTGTCCGCCGTCAGGTCCATTCCGGAGGTGGTGGGGTAAAAGTTCGAAGGGCGAGCCTCGGCCGGAAGAGGACATTCAGGCCCCGCAGTTCAAACTTCGTGGTAGTTCCTAAAAACTGATATCCTTTCCACATCTCTGCTGAGGGGCCTCGCGTGAGCGAAGAGGGTGTGGAACGTAGATTGACGACGATCCTCGCGGCTGATGTCGTTGGGTACAGCTGGCTTATGGCCGCCGACGAAGCGCGCACGCTGGCCCGGCTCAAATTCCATCGCAAAGAGCTGTTCGAGCCGAAGGCCGCGCAGTACCGCGGGCGCACGATCAAGCTCATGGGCGACGGCACGCTCATGGAGTTCGCCAGCGTGGTGGACGCGGTTGTCTTTGCCGTCGAAGTTCAATGCGCGATAGAGGGGCGCAACGCCGATATCCCCGACGACCAGCGCATCACCTATCGAATTGGTATCAATATCGGCGACATCATCGTCGAGGGCGATGATATCTACGGGGATGGCGTGAATATTGCGGCGCGCCTGGAGGGCCTTGCCGAGCCTGGCGGCATTTGCATTTCGCGGCCCGTTCACACTCAGGTCAAAGGCAAGTTGGACCTCACGTTCGAGCACTTGGGGGAGAAGGAGGTCAAGAACATCCCCGAGCCGGTGACGATTTATCGCGTCGTTCTCGACACTAAGGCGGCGGCGTTTGTCACACCCGTAGTCCAGAAAGCAGCCAAGCCAAAACGCCGGTGGTGGCTGGTAGCCACGGCAGCGGCTGCCATGCTCGCCCTAGCAGCCGGCGGTGCGCTTTGGCTGAAGCCCTGGGAGCCGCGCGAGGAACCCGCCTCCGTCGAGGACATGGCCTTCCCGTTGCCTGACAAGCCATCCGTCGCCGTTCTGCCGTTCGCCAATCTGTCGGACGATCCGAGCCAGGACTACTTCGCCGACGGCATGACCGAGGACTTGATCACGGATCTCTCGAAAATCTCTGGCCTTTTCGTCATCGCCCGCAACTCGTCGTTCGCCTACAGGGGCAAGGCCGTCACCATCAAGCAAGTGGCCGAGGATCTCGGCGTGCGCTACGTGCTCGAAGGCAGCGTGCGTCGCATCGGCGATCAGGTGCGGATCAACACCCAGCTCATCGACGCGACGACCGGCGGGCATGTCTGGGCGGAGCGCTATGACGGTGAACTGGACAACATCTTTGCAGTTCAAGACGCGATCATGGAGAGAGTCGTTCAGGCGCTCGAACTGCACCTGACGGATACGGAACAAAAGCACCGAGACGAGAGACCAAAGACAACCAGTCTCGAAGCCTATGACCTGGTGCTACAGGCGCGAAAGCTCATGACCCGTTTCGACCACAAAGCCGCGGCCGAGGCGCGGGATCTTCTGCAGCGCGCTATCGAGATCGATCCGGCCTATACTGATGCCTATAGCCTTCTTGGCTTGTACTATTTCGACGAGTGGCGCCTCTGGGGGCGGAATCGCGATAAGAACCTGGCGCGTGCGCTGGACCTCGCGAAATCGGCAGTCGAGCTAAATCCATCGGACCCCGCGCCGCATGTATTGTTGGCGCAAGTACATCAATTTCGCCGTGAGTTCGACGCAGCCAGTAGAGAAGCCGATGCGGCTCTTTCCCTTGGACCGAATGACGCTATCACACTTGGGAATCTTGGGTCGATGCTGCGCTGGGCCCATAGAGGTGAAGAGGCGTTGGATGTTCTTCAACAGGCCGTTCGCCTCGATCCATTTCATCCTGCGAGTTATCTCGAATGGCTTGCCGATTCCTACTGGCTCGTCGGAGATGGCGTTCAATGTGTCGAAATGGCGGAGCGTGGTGTCGCCCTTGATCCAAACTTTGTCGCTCTGCACGTGAACCTGGCGCAGTGCTATGCGGCCCTTGGCAGGGAAGAAGAAGCACGAGCGGCCACGGCCGAGATCCTTCGGATTGTCCCTCGTTTCACCTTGAAGGCTTACGCCGCCTACGTGCCATATACTGATGATCGCGACCTACAGCTTTCCGTTGACCTGCTTCGCAAAGCAGGGGTGCCGGAGTCGGCCGACGAGGTTTTCAGAAAACCCGAGGGGCACATGACTGGCGAAGAAATCCGAGCGGCTATCTCGGGTCAGACATTTGTCGATACGCGCCCCGAGCGTTTCGCCGGGACTCTAAATACCTTTGATCCTTCCGGGACGATGAACGGCCGCCCGCAAGCCGGATCCCCGGCCGAGCAATTCGGCAGTGACCAAGGCAAATGGTGGATCGAGGATGACAAATTTTGCCGAAAGTGGACCCGTTGGCAATCCGGTAGAACAGGGTGTTTCTCATTCGTACCTGACGGAGACTCCATCACATGGATCAATCGTTACGGCCAATTCCACTCGGAAATGAAAAAGCTGGATTGATCCCGGGCGCAGTGACGATTTCCCGAAGATATCAACTGTCTAAACTGAGGAGAGCCAACAACCGTAAGGGCCTGAGCGAGACCGGCATGGGCCAAAACTCGCCGTCCGGAGCATGACCGAATAAGGGCCGCTTTCTAGGTAATAGCGGAAGACATCCAACCGAGCTCGAATTTGCCGGCGCACGGTGCGCGCGGATGTGGCCGTCATCACGCGCGTCACTCCCCCAATGGTTAGATCCGCGCTATGACGTAGAGCACTTCGCGCACTCCGCGTCGTGGCACTGGCTGGATTCGAACCTCATTGTGGATGCTCGCTCGCCACGGGTCCGATGACTTCGTAGGATGGGCGGATGTTGGATTCCGACACCTGCAACGCCGCGCGTCTGCGCCGCTTCAACGCGGCCTTCGCCGATCTCTATAGAGAGCCGCCGTCCGATTTCCGCAGGAGACGGCCGCGGCCTTCCGGCTATGAAAAGAAGAGCGGCTGTGCGGCAGCGTGAATCAAAACTCTCATTCGGGTATTTCGACAGCCCGGTCGGGTCCCTGCTGGTCGCCGGGGATGCGGATCAATTGCACCTGATCGGCTTTCCGAGCGAAAGTCTGACCCAACGGCCACCGGCCGATTGGCGCCGCGACGAGCAGCACTTCGCGGACGCGTTCCGGCAACTCGACGCCTATTTCGCAGGCGAGCTGACCCGGTTCGATCTGCCCCTGCGCCTCGCCGGCACCGCTTTCCAGAACAAGGTCTGGGCCGCCTTGTGCGACATACCCTTCGGGGAGACGGTTTCCTCCGGGGCGCTCGCATCGCGCATCGGCAAGCCGACCGCGAGCCGCGCGGTGGGCGGCGCCAACGGCGCGAACCCGCTGCCGATCGTCGTACCGTGCCACCGGGTGATCGGTTCGGACAAGTCGCTGACGGGCTTCGGCGGCGGACTCCACATCAAGAAATTTCTGCTCGCCCATGAGCAGAAGGTCTCCCCTCGAGAGGCATCGCAGAAGAGCGCAGCACGGCTCTGAGCGACGGCACCGGCCGATCGCCCTGGGCGATCTCGACCAGATGATCGGCGCCGATCGCACGCAAGACAGTTTCGAGCTTCGCCGGGTCTGGGTGCCGAAGCTCGATCGACTCCAGGCGCAGGCCCAGATCCGTCATGCGGTCGGCCGGGTGCGCACCCTCCGACCATTGAATGAGGGCCGGCAGCGTTCCCATCTCCGGCAGCCCGCCATCGTCCCGGATCGAGATCAGCCAGGTCAAGTCGCCGCGGGTCATCTCGACCGCGCGGCCCAGTTCGGCGCCGGCTGCGCTCGCCCGCGCGAGGCTCGCCTCGATATCGTCGGTTGCGGCGACCCAGGTCAGCAGCCTTGGCCTAGTCTCGAGGCGGGCGCGCTCCGCCGGATCGTCCAGGGCGAACCACCGCGGCCGCGGAGGCGGCTCGGCCGCGGGATCGACCGCGATAACCTCCAGGAAGCTCGCCGGCCCGAGGGCGGTCAGGTGATTATGGGTGCCCATGCGCGGGTGCGACCCACCGGGCGGCACGGCGACGCCCAGTTTGCCTTCGACCCAGTCGACGCCTTGCCTCAGGGTCGCGGCCGCGATCACGAGATGATCGAAAACCAGTCTGGGCATGTCCGGCCTGCCTCGGCTGCTCGGCGTTCCGCCAATGCTCGGATCACACCCTACACCGAACACGGGTCCCCGGCTTGCCTCGGGCTGCCGGGACCTGGGACAATCGGATCATGCAGGACGCGCGCCCCTCACGCTGGAGATCCGCGGCGGCCTTGTTGCTCACCTTGGCCGCGGGGACCGGCGCGCCGGCTTGGCCGGCCAGCGCCGAGGACAGCGCCAGTACTGGAGCGCCCTTGGTCTGGGCGTTCGACCCGGCTGAACCGGGACCGGACCAACCTCCTGAAGGCCGTTCCCTGTTCGACCGGCTGTTCGCGGCGGAGCGGGACGGGGCGGCGGTCACCGATGTCCCTTACCCCTTCGCGGCCTTGAGCCAACGCCTCCTGGAACACCTGGGACCGGGCGCCGAGCAAAACCAGGTCCTCGCCCAGGTGCTGATTCCCCTCGGCCGGGCCCTGCAGCGCAACGCCGCGGCGCCGGATTACTTCGCCTCGCCGCGTCTCGTGCTCGCCGTGGTGGGCGCTCCCCCCCTGCAGCATGAAGACGGGCCGCCCCACGGGCTCCAAGGGCTGGGCGCGCGCCTCAAGGACCGGCTCTATATCGGCTATCAGGAAAAGGCCCAGAGCCTGGAGGTGATCAGCTACAACGAGACCGCCGGGCGGTTCGAGTTCCAGATCGTCGAGGATTATGCGCCGGGCCGGCGACCGCGGGTGGTTTACGCCCGGCGCGCGATCTGCATCGCCTGCCACCAGAACGGCGGGCCGATCTTCTCGGAGCCACCCTGGAGCGAGACCAATGCCAACGCCGAGGTTGCCCGGCGGCTCGCTGCCAGGGCGCCGGAATTCCACGGCGTCGCGGCCGAAGCGGGCAGCCGGCCCTTCGACCAGGCCTTCGCCATCAGCCGCGCGGTCGCTCGGGCGAACCTCTACAGTGCCTCCCAGCAAGTCTGGCGCAACGGCTGCGGTGGCGGCCCGTATGGCGAGAGCGAGTCGGGAGAGAACCAATCGGGCAAGACCATGTCGGCGGTCCGCTGCCGGGCCGCGCTGCTCACGGCCGCCCTGCAGTTCAAGCTGAGCGGCGGCCGACACTTCGACCGGCGGTCCGAGGCAACCCGCGACGACTTCACCGCGCCGCTCAGCCGCGCCTGGATACGCGCCTGGGGTTCCGGCCTGGCGATCCCGGACCCGCTGGTGCCGAACCGCGATCCCCTGGCCGACGGTTTCGATGTGACGGCGGAGTCCGACCCCCTGCGCGCCCGTTCGCCCCTCGACGTCTGGTCAGGCGACGCCCCGGGCGACCTTCAAGCGGTCGTCACCGGCCTGGCGCGATTGCTGTCGGCGGCGGATGCCGCGCGCCTCGACGGGCGGTTGCGCGACCTGGCCCGCGACGCCCACTTGCCGCGCAGGCTGCGGCGCGCGCCCTGCGCCGTGTCGCGACGAAGCCTGGAGGGCTGGGGCGAGCGTTTCCTGTTCCGCTGCGAGAGCCATGGGCCCGACGGCCTGCGGCTGAACGGCCATTTCTACGTCCAGCCACAGGTTCGCCTCGAAGGCGGCGTCGCCTGGCTCGGCCTGAGCGGGGACGCGGGCGAGAACGGGGGCGGGGATGGGGGCGAGGATGCGCGTTTCGAGGATCTGACGATCGCGGCGGGGCGCCCCGGTCTTCGCACCGACCGCGACGGCCGCACCTCGGTGTCGTTCCGGCCGCTGGGCCGGCGCGACCGGCTGCACGCGCGCCTGCCCGACGGCAGCGTGATCGAGACCATCGCCCTCACCTGGACCACCGCGCTCGAAGAGGACGCCGGCCCCTCGGCCGAGATCCCCGATCACCCGGCCAACGGCGAGGTGGTGCTGACGGTGGTGCGGGACTTCGCACCGGTGAGCGAGGCGGTGGCCGAGCTCCTTCGCCAAGCGGACGAGCAGGGCGCGCCCGGCGTCCTCTCCGGGAGCGCCTTTCACGGCGGCCGGGCGATGGCCACGGTCCTCGCGGCGGTGGGCATCGGCTCTAGCAGCGATTGTTGCGGCAACGATACGCGAATGCCGCCCATCGCCCTCGACCGGACGGCGCCGGAACCGGGTGGCGCGTTCCTTGCACATGATTCGACGGCGCAGGCCCCCCAAGCCTTCGCAAGCTATTGCGCGGCCTGCCACGCGACGGCCGGTCCCTTTCCGCCGAACTTCCTCACCCGCAAGACGGAGGCCGGCGAGACCGGACTCGCCCACTGTGCCGAACGCATCGCCTTCCGCCTCGCCATGTGGGACCGGCCGGCCGCGGCGCGCACGAAATCGCCGATGCCGCCCGAAGGTTGGCTGCGCGGCGCCGGCTGGAGCCCGGCCGCGTGGCGCGACGGCGCGCCCCAGGCCGCGCTACTCGATCATCTCGCGAGTTTGCTTGCGCTCGCCGGCACCTCAGTCCCACAGGTCGAGCAGCAGGGCCGGCGGGCCTACGAGACCTTGCAGCCGTGCCTCGGGACCACGGACTGATTTCGAAATGAACTTTGCCCCCAGCGGCACCAATCCACCAGGCACCAACGCAGCAAGCGCCGCAAGCACGGTCGGACTTCCGTTTTCAGGCCCATTCCGGACGTTCTGTGCTCGTAGTTTTGTGCGAGAAACTCAGAAAAATCGCTCCCGCACTTCAATAACATCCCCCGGGAATACACATGTTTCTTTTCCTGCAGATATTCGTCGTCCATCGCGCGAAATGATAAATTCTTCCTCCACCGCGCGATAGGTGAAGCCGCCAGCCATGGCAACCGCAGTGATGACCGTCATCTTCCCTACATACGGGTAGGGGCCAGGATCGGCGACCTCTCCTAAGATAAAGAAGTTTCGATATTCGATGACCTCAACACTGACGACAGGATTCTTAAAATAGTCCGGCGTAAGGGCCCCGACGATCATCTTTTCAACATCTTTGAGCGTGCGGCCAACCACCAGGAGGTCGCCGATAAGTGGCAGCGTTATTCGGCCCGCGCTGTCGACCTCGACTTCGCGCGACAGGTCTTCCTGGCCAAACACGGTGATGCGCATCTGGTCACCGGTGCCAAGACGATACTCTTCGTCCTGGCAGGCTGCAGCCGCCTCCGGCGAGACCACTGGGTTGTTCGTTGAACAAGCTGCAGCCATGAAGCCCAGGCCCATCAACACAACCAGCAGCCATTTTGCATTGTCTCGCATCATCGACCCAAATTCCCGCACTGTTCGTGGGTAGTATCGATAGTTTATCACACCAGATTGAATGTCGGCTGAAAGTCAGGTGTTCCCGTCCGGAGCATGACCGAAAAGGCCGGCTTTCGGGGGATTGAGGGGAAGGAATCAATCCGATTTCGGACAATTGGACATGAGTCTACGATAGCAGACCGATCTCCCAGCCGAGATCGCCCGTCTTTCATAAACGAATTCACCCCTCGCCGCTCTGCTTTCCCGCCATGAAGGCGCACAGCTCCGCGTCGGGAATGGCTCGCGCGGCAAAAGTAAAGGTGCCGGGGCCGGCCATTTCCTCGGCCGCGGCCTTTACGACCGCGAAGCTGGCGCGCGCCAGGCTGCCGCCGACGGAGATGCGCTTCACGCCGAGCGCCGCCAGTTCGTTGACGGTGAAGGCCGCGCCGGCCAGGCCCATGACCACGTTCACCGGGCCGTCCACCTCGCGCACCAGCCGGGCAATCTCCTCCGCGGTGGTTTGGCCCGGCGCGTAGAGGCAGTCGGCCCCGGCCGCCCGGTAGCGGTTGAGGCGCCGCACGGACTCGGCGAAGGGATCGGGGTGGCCGACCAGATAGCACTCGGCGCGGGCCGTCAGCACGAAGGGCAGGCCCGAGGCGTCGATCGCTTCGCGCGCGGCGGCGACCCGCTCGGCCGCCGCCTCGATGTCGTAGAGCTCGTTCTCACCCCCGACCAAGTGGTCCTCGAGGCTGCCGCCAGCCAAGCCCGCCTCGATCGCGAGGCGCATGGTCTCCGCGACGTCGGCCGGGGCGGCGCCGTAGCCCGCCTCCAAATCGCCGCTCACCGGCAGGTCGACCGCGGCGGC
>PVMS01122711.1_pt1 | contig 11779 bp, 9 predicted proteins | sample 1853461 | NCBI WGS metagenome assembly PVMS01 (sample SAMN08582032, study PRJNA380276) | Marine sediment metagenome, whole genome shotgun sequencing project. | isolation source: ocean sediment barecode stripped | collected 2017
AGACACAAGCGCAAGCCTCGCCCTACGGGAATCACTATGGTGCTTGACAGGTGCCAGGGACTGCAGGCGACGGCCGACATCATGAACATGTCGAGTGATTATATTGACCATTGGAAGCTCTCATTCGGCACTTCGGCGCTTTTGGGCGATAAAATTCTTCGCGACAAGATCGCCATGCTGAAGCAAAGAGGCATGGTGGTTTATCCGGGCGGCACGCTGGCAGAATATGCTATCGTTCAAGGCGTATGCCGAAAATACATGCGCCACGCCCAGAGCCTTGGTTTCAACGGCATCGAGATTTCAGACGGAACAATCTACCATTCCAGTGCTGCCCGGCACGATGCCATACGGTACGCCGCCGATCTAGGTCTGACGGCCATCGCTGAAGTGGGCAAGAAAGACCCGGCCAGGCAACCTTCAGCTGTTGAGATGGCTGATCTGGCGCTAGCCGATTTCGAGTCGGGCGCAAGATGGGTCATCATTGAAGCGCGCGAATCCGGTCTTGGAATCGGTGTATTTGACAAAGATGGCACCGTCAACGAAGACGATGTGGAGACGATTGCTGACATTTTGGGTGATCATCTGGATCATCTTGTGTGGGAAGCACCGCTAAAGAAGCAACAAGAGTACTTCATCCTGCGCTTCGGCCCAGATGTATGTCTCGGTAACATAAGACCGCCCGATGTGCTTGGTTTGGAGGCCATGCGTATTGGCTTACGTTTCGAGACATTCCGCAAGACGGTGCAAGAACTCGAGGTGGATGACTGACAGGAAATAAATATCATGCGCCTGACCGAACCTGCAGCCCCAGAGCTGGTAATCACTGCTTATGCGCGCGAACTTGGCGACGCGGCCATCCTTTACGAAGGTATGAGCCTGGCCGACATGGCCCATGTGGTCACATTAATCGAAACAGACCTGATACCTGCTGAAGCTGGCGGCGAGTTGCTTCAGGCGCTTTTAGCCGCCCATCCCAATCCCCCTTTAGATTTCGCTCAGGACCCGGCTGTGGGAGATCTGTATTCCAATCGCGAAGCCTATTTTTCCATGTTGACAACCCATGCTGGATATTTATCGGCCGGTCGACCGCGCCGGGAGGCGATCACTGTGGCCTTCCGAATCGCCGTCAGGTCTCGCTTGCTAAAATTGGCGAAATCCCTGGCAAAATGCGCTGCCACTGCCGCCGATCTGGCTGAAGAACATCAGACGACCCTGTTTCCTGATTACACATATCTACAGACAGCTCAGCCGACGACTTTCGGCCATTATCTATTAACATTCGTGTATCCTATCCTGCGCGATCTTGAACGGGTACAAACGGCATATGCCCGTATGAATGTTAGTCCGGCAGGCTCCGGCAGCGTCAATGGTACCCGCCTGCCACTTGATAGGAACCGCCTGGCCCAACTCCTTGGCTTCGATACCTACATCCCTCATGCTCGCGATGCGATGTGGCAGGCCGACGGACCGATTGAAGTCGTGGCCCTTCTGGCAACGACGATGATTAACTTCGATAGGCTAGCCGAGGACCTTCAGATCTACACCAGCCAAGAGTTCGGACTGCTTGAGCTTGCCGATCGGCATTCGCGAACCAGTAAAATTATGCCCCAGAAGAAAAATCCTTATGGGCTCACTTACGTGCGAGGAGTCGCCGGTGAAATCGTAGGAACCGTAGCGTCTATGACCGCCATATCCAAGACGCCCTCTGGCCAGCCGGACAATCGTATCTTCGCCCATGGAATTGTGCCCCGAGCCTTGGATCAGGTTGTCGGCGTGGCCCAATTGGTTAACGGGATTCTGGGCGGTCTCACCATAAACGCTGACCGTGCAGCAGAGCGGGCCAGAGCAGGTTTTTCCGGGGCCACGGACCTGGCTGAAACGATCATGCTGGAATCCGGGATCGACTATCGTACCGCCCACAATATTGTCGGTCGATTAGTGCGAGACGCACTCGATGACGGAAGAGATGCAACTGACATTAGTCCTGAAATGCTAGCTAAAGCTCTGGACCGGGCGGCGGAAGCAGTGATCGGAACAAAACTCGATTTGCCCGCCGAACACCTAGCAGAAATTCTGGATCCTGAGGCGATCGTTGCTGCCCGCAAAGGCCCAGGCGGAGCGAGCCAATCGTCCATGGAAGTTATGCTGACTGAAATTCGTGATACCCTGGATATACACAAGGAATGGTATCGGGATCGTCTAGACCGACTAGCCGAAAGTAAAGCAAACTTGCAGTCTGCATCTGAATCCTTGGCCGTTACCAGTGACTCAAAGCCTGAAACCGAACGGTCACCCGGAGAGCCTGGCAATGAACAAGAGAAGACGATGGAGGATCTCTTAAGCGAATTGCCTAAACGGGATTGGCGCCGGCAACGATGGCGATAGAGGCTGAGCATCGCCATATCAAACCTCGTCATACCGTATCTATAAGCATTTCTTGAAGATAAAGGAGTTAGACTGTGCCCACACATATTTCTGACTCAGTAATTTATCAGGGCTCATGGGGTACCGCGGAAACGCGAGCACTTTTTGAGGACGAGCCTCGTACCCGGGCCTGGTTGGAAATCCTGGCTGTTCTGGCAGAGTCACAAGCAGATGTTGGATTGATCCCGGCCGAGGCCGCCGGCCAGGTTGCGGAGACCTGCAGGTCAGTCATTCTGGATGACGCATTTTTCGACGAAGTGCGCCAGGGTTTCGAGGCAACGAATCATTCCATGCTGGGCTTGATTCGGGCAATACAACGACGTTGCCCCGGTGACTCAGGAGAATGGTTTTACTACGGTACGACGGTCCAAGATGTGACGGACACCTGGATGATGATGGCCATCGAGCAGGTGTGGGAGCTCATTTATCATGGACTTTGGGAGCTTGAAGAGCATCTCCTGACTCTAGCCCATGAGCATCGGGATACGGTCATGTCTGGTCGCACTCACGGCCAACAAGGCTTACCAATTACATTCGGATTTAAAGTTGCTGTCTGGGCGCGGGAGATTCGGCGGCATATTCAGCGACTTGAGGATCTCCGACCAAGGCTTGGTGTCGGGCAACTGGCTGGTGGAGTAGGCAGCCTGTCGTCCTATGGACCCCGGGGCATCGAATTGCAGGAAAAGTTCTTTGCCAGACTCGGTTTGCGGCCACCAACTATTGTCTGGAACACGGCAAGGGATGTCCTTATCGAGTGGTTTCAGGTTTTGACGCTGATTACAGGTTCGGCCGATAAGTTTGGTCAGGAAGTCTACAATCTACAGCGGACGGAGATTGGCGAGGCGAGTGAGGGCTTCTCACATGGCACAGTCGGCAGCATCACCATGCCTCACAAGCGCAACCCGGAGATCGCCGAACACCTGGGGTCGCTTGCACGAGTGATTCGATACAACACGGCCATGATGGCCGAAAATCAGAACCATGACCACGAGCGCGACGCTCGCTCCTGGAAAGCAGAATGGGCAGTAGTACCATCGACCTGCATGGCGGCTGCCAAGTCTGTGGATCTAACCAAGTTAATGATCTCGAATCTAGATGTCCACCCGGAACGCATGATGGCAAACCTGGAAGCCAGCCAGGGTTTTATACTGTCCGAGGCTGTGATGCTTGCCCTTGCCCGACAAGTTGGCAAACAGACGGCCCACACCTTGGTCTACGATACGGCCATGGAGGCACACGAAGCCGGGCGCCCGCTAAAAGAAGCAATCCTTGCCAACGAGACTATCCGCGAATCCCTTGGCGATGAAGAGATCGAGGCCTTGTTCGATTACCGGCTTTCTGTCGGGTTATGCGCAGAGTTCGTCGATCGGGTGGCAAGGGTTGCGAAAGAGGAACGAGCCCAGGATGAATGAGGAAACCAGGCCAGCGCAACGAACCTCTGTCCGGTTTTCCTATTCCGCGGAAAGCGGTCCTGCACGCCATCCGTTAGCGCTTCTCCCCACTCCCCTCATCGAAGCACCCCGCCTTTCGGAAGCCCTCGGTGGTCCACGCATTCTTATCAAACGCGATGACATGACCGGCATCGGTTTCGGCGGCAACAAGGTCCGGAATCTGGAATATTACCTGGCTGATGCCCTGGCAAAAAGATGCGATGTGATCGTGACCGGGGGTGGCCCGCAGTCAAACCATATTCGAGCCACGGCAGTGGCAGCACGCATAGGCGGGCTGGAGGTTGTAGCTGTTATGCACGGCTCGCGCCCGACCGAAAGCCAGGGCAACCTGTTGCTTGACGAACTTCTCGACGTAAAGCTACGGTTCACAGATAGTCCAAATCGAAAGCTTGTCGATCTCAAAATTGAAGAGGTCGCCAGGGAACTGGATCGGTCAGGACGACGCCCATATTTAATCCCGCGAGGCGGTGCGTCAGCCATGGGAGCGTATGCATACGTAGAATGCATGCATGAAATCATAATCCAGTCTGAGGCCTTGGACCTGCGGCCCAATTGGATCGTGCTGGCCTCAGGCTCATGCGGGACTCAAGCTGGTTTGTTGGCAGGTCTGGAGCTATACAACAGCCCGATTCGCGTGTTGGGTATTACTGTCAGTCGACCTGTACCGGAGTGCCGGGAACGTATTGACAGGTTAGCATGGGAAATTTCGGAATTGCTTGGCCAACCGGCGAATCTTTCACCAAAAGATATCATGGTAGATGGTGGATTTATTGGTCCGGGTTATGGAATCCCAACCCCTGAATGTATCGCTGCAATTCACATTATGGCCCGTGCCGAAGGGCTGTTCTTTGACCCTACCTACACTGGCAAAGCTCTTGCGGGGCTTATGTCCGAGATCCGGGAAGGGCGCTTTGGTCCGGAGGACACAGTTGTCTTTCTGCACACCGGTGGCGAGCCGGGCCTGTTCGCCCACGCGGAGATAACCAAATCCTATCGCGAGTTCCACCGAAATGAGGAGAATTAAGATGAAGCCAAAGGAAACGATTCTAGCAGCCATTGAGATGAAGGAAACACCTACCGTTCCGACCACGGTTTTCGGGGGAGGGGTATGGACAATCCGGCATCTGGAGACAGAGTTCGGCGAGGCAATTGCCGATCCCCGGGCCTATGCCGATATGATTATCGAGACAAACGAAAAACTCAAAAGCCCAATCGTCTATGTCGGCTCTGGATACAATAATTACCTTGCCGCTGCAGTTGGAAGCAAAGTCAAAGAGAGAGTGCTAGGCGCACCCGATCTGGATGAGCCCATAATAAAGGAAAGTGCGGACGAACTGGATCACCTGGATGTTACCATGATCGAAAACGACCCGGTCATCCAAAACATACGGGAAGCGGCGCGAATGGTCGCTAACGACATCGGCGACGAAGTGATTGTGACAGTAACGGCGTGGGGTCCCTTTACGTTGGCCGGCCAAATGTTCGATGTCGAAGACTTTATGAGGGCAATGTACAAGAGGAAGAAAGAAGTTCACAAGACGCTGGCTTTTGCCACTGAATTAATCAAACAGTTTTATAAGCCTCTACTTGAAGATCGGGTTATCCCTCTGCTGAGTATTGCCGACCCCACCGGTTCGGGAGATCTGATTTCGGAGAAAGCATTTCGAACCTTTTCCCTTCCTTACCTGAAGCCGCTAATTTCCTGGGCCGAAGAGTATGATGCATACACCTGGCTACACATCTGTGGCGACACGACCGAAAAACTAGAATCTATCGTCGAGACCGGCGTCCATTGTTTTAGCATTGACTACAAGGTTGACATGGCTGAAGCCAAGCGACGAGTCGGCGATAAAGTCTGCATCGCTGGGAACGTGGATCCGGTAGCTGTGCTGACTTTGGGTGATCCGGAGCTAGTCAAGACAGAGAGCCAGGCTTGCATCACAGCCGCATCAGAAGGTGGCGGATTCATCCTCACAAGTGGCTGTGACTTGCCGCCCACAGTTCCACTTGAGAATCTTCAGGCTATGTTGGCTGTAGGACAGAGCTGACGCAGATCTTATTGCTCAGTCGTAGCCCAGAAAAGCATGAACAGTTTCTCCCAGAGGGCCGGACTATGCGCTGTATGTGCGAACGTCCGGGTTGTTAAAGGCGCCCGAGGGTCTGTCTATTTCCTGTGTAACCTGTCCAAAACCAACCCGTTGTTTCCCAAGTACCCTCAATTACCCGTAATGCGCTGCCTTGGATATCGCCCGCTCGAGACGACCGAGAACGAGGATGATCAGAGACCTTCAGATGCAGCCAATATTTCTAAATGATGAGGGCTGGCTGTCTTTGAATCCTATCTCTGTTCGTAGTTTACAGGCTAGGAGGGCCGTCCTGAGCAAATATCGCGTTATCCAGAATCCGCTCTGCCGCTTAATGCTGGCGAATCGAAACTCAATCAAACTGACCTCAGTAATCGAATCGCTATTGACAGTTGGAAAGAAGTCCTGTACAGTGTCACCACTCGTCAGTGGTGTTTATCCAACATCTAAGTGGCAGCTAAATTATCGTGAACGAGGCTTGGGTTCAGCAACTAATAACACTTGGATTAAACAGGTATGAAGCCCGTGCCTATCTTGCTCTGCTGGGACGCGACGAATCCTCGGCCGTAGAAGTCGCCAGTCGCGCGAATATCCCCCGACAACGTATCTATGATGTGCTATCCAGCCTTCGCGACTGGGGCATGGTCGTCGCCAAAGTCGGCCGGCCTACACGGCACGTCGCCAAGGAGCCACAGATCGCATTAATCTCGTTGCTGGAGGTCCGCCGTCGCCGGCGGCAGGACGAGTATAAACGCCAGTTAGCCGTGGTCGAGATTATACTTAAAGAAATGGGACAAACTGGCGCAGGTTCTGGATCAGATAGCCTATCTGCACAGCAAAATAGAGCAGAAAAACAAAAACTATCAGGGGGACTGTAGAAGAGAAGCACTAGATGTTATTTGTCGTTATCGGCGATGCAAAGCCTGAAGCCACATTATCTGAGATAAAAGAGAACCGACAGGCGTTCGTGGAATGGGAACAGAGCAGCGGCTATGCGGGTCGATACGAAACCATTGCCCGATACGAATTGGTTGGGGCTTCCCCCAAGAAGACTTTCTGGTTGATGGAGAGTGACGATCCGGCGATTATTCACAGCCTGGTCGAGTTTTTTGCTGACGTTTGGAACATCACCGCCTACCCCGTTATTCAACGGGATATCAATCTAGCTACGTAATGGCGCATAGCTTAAACGGCCTACCGGCGAAATCGTAGATAGCTTATATGGCAAGGACTCAGGTTTATTCCGGAGATTGCGGATATTCAGCGACGATAGATGTCGTCCGGCTGGACGGTAAACACGTTCAAGTCATCGTTCACAGCGAGTGCGAGCAAATCACCGCCATGAACCCGGACCTGACCAACATACAGTGGAAGGGAAAGGGTCACCAAGTATTCAAAGGCCTTAGCGAAAGTATCGTATATAGGTCGGCCGATAAACACATTCGTCACCAAGGATGCCCAATTCCGGCCGCGATAATAAAGACGATCGAAGTGGAAGTTGGAATCGCCTTGCCGAAAGATGTCACCATCAAGTTTGTCCACGACCAGGACGATGATTACTTCGATTCGCCCGCGAATAAATAATAGTAGTTGACATGAGAGTCCGTCAATGCAATTGAATACAAATGACTGAAAATGAAAAGCACCTGGTAATTTTCCAACCATCCGGTAGCCGCGGAAATATTGAAGACGGCATGACGATCCTCGAAGCCGGTCGATCGCTTGGCGTTGATATTGAAACACCATGTGGCGGACGGTTGACATGCTCCAAGTGCCGGGTCAAGATCGAAGAGGGGATATTCGAAAGATTCGGCATCGAATCGAGAATGAGCCATCTCAACCCGGTGCTAAAGAAGGAACAGTCGTTCTTCCACTCCAAGGGGCTTACCGACCCCAATCTCCGCCAGAGTTGTGTAGCCGAGATACATGGCCCGGTCGTGGTCTTTGTTCCGGAGGAGAGCCGCGCTGTCAAGCAACTCGTTCGAAAGTCTGCTCGCGAAGTTAACATCGAAATCAAACCCGCGGTCCGGCCCTTTTATGCCGAAATGAGCCCGGCGACGCTTCACGATCCTCTTGGCGACTGGGAACGTCTCAAGTTGGCTCTCAATTCCGCCCATGGCCTGACAGGGCTGAGTATTGACTACCTCACTCTTGCAAAGTTGCAAAAGGCAGTACGGGATGGTGAGTGGAAAGTCACAGTCTTCGTCAGGAATGACAATTCGGATGGAGCGCGGGGGGAGGTTATTCGAGTTCTTCCTGGCTTCTCGGAAGTGTCGCTTGGTCTTGCGGTCGATGTGGGCACTACCACGGTGGCTGGCTTTTTATGTGACCTGGATAGTGGACGAGTGCTTGCATCTCACTCAATGATGAATCCCCAGACGCCATACGGCGACGACGTGATGGCCCGCATCACCTATGCCATAACCAATAGCGAGGGATTGGCCATAATGCGTAAGGCGATCCTCGAAGGATTAAACGACATCGTAGAGCAGGTTTGCGAGACGGCTGGCTTCCAGCCGGATGACATCCTCGAGACTGTTTTGGTTGGCAACACATGCATGGACCACATATTCCTCAACATATACCCAAAATACGTAGGTGTTTCCCCGTTTACCCCGGCGATTCATCACTCGTTGGACATAAAGGCGCGAGATTTCGGGTTGAATATCAACCCTTCGGGAAACATTCACGTCTTACCAAACGAGGCCGGGTTTGTTGGTGCGGACAACGTGGCCTGCATCATCGCCGAGGAACCGTACAAACAAGATGATATGATGTTGCTCATTGACATCGGCACCAACGGGGAGATGGTCCTTGGCAACCGGCATAAACTCATTTCCACATCAGTTCCCACTGGTCCAGCCTTCGAAGGGGCGCAGATCACATTTGGTATGCGAGCAGCGATCGGGGCTATCGAGAATGTCGTCATCAACCCGGTGACCTGGGATGTTCGCTTCAGGGTAATTGGACATGAGGAATGGTCCGATAAGATTCCGGATTCGGAAATTCAGGCCCGAGGACTTTGCGGGTCGGCGATGATCGATCTGGGTTGGGAAATGTTTCGTTCCGGAGTGATTGACGCCAGCGGGCGTTTCTCGAAGGAAACTCATTCACCCCGCCTGCGCGAGGGACCCAACGGAATGGAATTTGTGATCGCCTGGTCAGAAGAGACGTCCATTGGACGGGACATAACCTTTAATTTGGACGACGTGCGTGCCGTGCAATTAGCCAAGGCCGCGATGTATTCGGCGGCCAAAATCATGATGCGGCGCATGGACGTGAAGCAGCTGGATAAAGTCGTACTGGCGGGTGCCTTCGGAAGTTACATTAACAAGGTCAAAGCAATGGCCATGGGCCTTATTCCTGATTGCGAACTGAAAAATGTATACGCCGTTGGTAATGCTGCCGGTGACGGCGCCCGAATGGCATTGCTCAACACGGACAAACGAAACGAGGCAAACCAGATCGCTCGCCAGGTCGAGTATATCGAGCTCACCGTTGAGCCCGACTTTGAGAAACAATTTGCAGCCGCAATGCACTTCCCACACATGAAGGATAAATTTCCACACCTCCAAAAAATGCTTGACAAGTCGGCGCGCGACCGATTCCTACGGCTTCTTCGAAACCTCCCTGTTTTTTCAGGTGTGCCGAATTCGACTTTACGGCCGCTGGCGGCCTCTGCTTCGGAATTGCGCTTTCGAAAGAACCAGACCATCTATGAGGCTGGTTCCGATCCAACAATGCTATACATTGTGAAGGAAGGCGGCGTTCGACTGACTTCGAATGTAGATGTAGAGACCGCTGATATATTTGAAGCGAGTCCCGGTGACGTGTTTAACGGACAAGCGGTAGTTGAAGGCCGGGCGAATTCAGCCACGGCGACAGCTATGAAACTGAATACACGCTTGCTGGCAATCCCAAGCGAGAAAGTTCTGGATCTGGTAGAAGATGCTCCAGATTTAGGTGTGAAATTAGCAGTAGTTAACCTGATTCAAGGAGAGTGAAATGAGCGATAATTCCAGGGTAACCACCTTGAAAGTTTTGAGAGGGGAAAAGGCCGACTACGTGCCCAATTTCTCCGGCATGGGGAGTATTACGCTAGAAGGAATTCGCCAGCTTGGTTATCGTTTCAATGAGATACACGGGGACGCGCGTAAGATGGCCGATGCGGCTGCAAGCACATACCGTTTGTATGGCGTCGAGAGCGCCGTCGTCCCATTTGATATGGGTGTGCTGGCCGAAGCCCTGGGCGCCGGGATGAAGTACTATGAAAAGGCTGACCCAGCTCAAATTATCTACCCTGTGATGAAGCGAAAACTGGTAGACTCCGACTACATTACCCCTCCAGATGGGCTGAATGAACGCGCCGGAAAGCGCTATGTTATGAAAGAGGTGCAGCAACAGATCACCGATTTCGAGTGGCATCCACCAGAAGAACTGGCCAATGCTGGGCGAATCCCGGTTGTGCTTGAGGCCATTCGCATCCTTAAGCGGGAAATTGGCGATGAAGTGGTCATTGGCGCCTGGGAATTGGGGCCATTCACTGAGCTCGGACAGGTGATGGACCTGGAGATATTGCTCAAGATGACTCGAAAGGCGCCGGATGTAATCCAGCGACACCTGACACTTATGGTGGATTACCTTTCCGAAGTCCTAAATCTATATATTGCTGCGGGTGCTGACTTTGTCACAGTCCGGGAGATGGGTGCTACGTCCAGTGTTCTGAGTCCAAAAGTCTTTGAATCACTCATCCTGCCGAACTTGCAGGAACTATTTAGCCGGATTCAAGGTACGCCAACGGTGCTGCACATATGTGGAGATACAAACCCGATTGTCGAGATGATGGCCGAGAGTGGTGCGGACGCATTGAGCGTTGACCAGGTTAATCGCCTGGCTGAAACACGCGCCAAACTCCCAAACGTGGTGTTGCTTGGACATTACCAACCTTTCGGTGTACCAATGAATGACGGTACACCGGCTGAAGTGGAGATGATGATCAAAGATTCCATCGAACAGGGCGTGAACGGAGTCTGGCCTGGGTGCGATATTTGGCCAACCGTCCCACCGGAGAACATGAAGGCTATGATGGAAGCGATGAAAAAGTATGGGAGTAATCAGGAGGATTAAGATGGCCCCAACCCCAGAGCAAGAAGCAAGAATTCTCGAAACCTTGAAAAATGGCGTGATTGAGTTTGAAGAGGACGACGTCATAGATGCCGCCAATGAGGCGGTGGAAATAGGAATGGATGCCTACAAGGCAACCATGGACGGTCTAGCGGCTGGAATGGATGTCGTGGGCGCATATTTTGCCGAGGGTGAGTACTTTGTGCCTGAGGTGTTGATGTGTGCCGATGCACTCTACGCCGGACTCGATATCTTACAGCCTCACATAAAAATGGACTCAGAGAAGATGGTCAAGGGTACGGTGGTTATCGGCACCGTCGAAGGCGACGTCCATGACATCGGCAAAAATCTGGTTAAGATGATGTTCGACATCGCTGGCTTCACCGTCCATGACCTGGGTCGTGACGTGCCCCTGGAACAATTTGTGGAGACCTATCTCGAGACGGATGCGGATATCGTCTGCATGAGTGCAATGATGACGACCACAATGATCGGAATGCCAGTTGTCATAGATAGAATACGGGAAAAGAACCCTAACGCTAAAATCATGATAGGTGGCGCGCCCATCAACGAGGACATGGTCGAGAAATGGGGCGCCGACGCCACCGGTGAGGATGCTCCCAACGCGCTTCAGGAAGCCCTCAACATGATTGGCGTGCTCCGCGATCTGGACGACGAATTTGTCTCAGACCGCAA